>ERZ1066136.475-NODE-475-length-30548-cov-24.209523_pt1 | contig 30548 bp, 18 predicted proteins | sample MGYA00382783_ERZ1066136 | MGnify/ENA primary metagenome ERZ1066136 (study PRJEB33369, sample SAMEA5778366) | biofilm metagenome | biome: Industrial cooling water; feature: Water cooling tower basin; material: Biofilm | place: United Arab Emirates | collected... | reverse complement strand
GGCCGGCGGGGGCGCGGGCCGGCGGTCCTGGCGGCGGAGCTGTCCGCAGGGACAGTCGGCGCGGGCTCGTCCGGCGCGGCAGCTCGGCTGTCCGCAGGGACAGTCGGCGCGGCGGCGGGGCTGCCCGCCGGGGCAGGCGCCTCGGCGGAGCTGGTCGAAGGGACAGGTACTTCGGCGTCGATCGCGTCGACGGCGGGGCTGTCCGTCGGGGCAGGCGCGCGCGGTCGCCTGACCTTCGGGACCTGTCCTTCGGGCGCACCGTCGACGCGGCGGGCCTCGCCCTGCCGCGCGCTCGCGCCGTCGGCGTTGGCCTCGACGGCCGTCGCGCCGCCGGCGCCCGGATCGAGGCGCGCGGGGCGGACGAGCAGGAGGACCAGCGCGGCCGCGGCGGCGAAGGCGAGGCCGATCGCCGGGCCGAGCCGGCGGCGGCGGGCCGGCAGCGGCGGCGGCGGGATGCTGGCCATCCGTCGCTCGGCGATCTTCGCCTCGAGCTCGGCGCGCAGCGCCGCGGTGAACGGCGCCAGCGCGGCCGCGTCGTCGCGGTCGGCCTGGCGATCGCCGCGGCCGAGCGGGATCACCGGGGCGAGGCTCGCGGCGCGCTCGACCGCCTCGGCGGGCACGACGTCGGGCGCGAGCTCGCGGGCCCGCGCGAGCATCGCCGCGAAGTCGGGGACGGGCCGCGCCGCCGCGATCTCGGCGTCGAGCCGGGCGACCGCGTCGCGGCGCGCCGCCTCGACCTCTTCGCGCTCGTCGTGCTCACGTGTCGACATGGTCGCCCTCCTTCCTGTCACCGGCCTCGCGCGGCAGCCAGCCGAGGCGGGCGAGCTCGCCGCGGATCCGGGCGCGGGCCCGCGTCGCGCGGACGCGCAGGTTGCCGGGCGAGACCCCGAGCTCGGCGGCGGCCTGCTGGACCGGCACCTCCTGCAGATCGCACAGCACGAACGCCTCGCGCAGCGGCGCCGGCAGGGTGTCGAGCACCGCGAGCAGGACCTCGGCGCGGCGCTGCCGGAGGTGCGCGTCCTCGGGGTCCGCTTCGGCGCCGACGGCCGCGCCGGGGCTCATCTGCTCGAGGCGGTCCATCGCGCGGGCGCCGCGGTAGCGCGAGCGCCAGTGCTTGCGCACGACGTTGACGGCGATCCCCCGCAGCCAGCCGGTCAGCGAGCCCTCGCCGGCGAAGCTGGGCAGCCCGACGAAGGCGCGGGCGAACGTCTCCTGCACGAGGTCCTCGGCGGCCTGGGTGTCGCCGGTCAGGTAGGCGACGTGGCGGAACACCCGGTCGAAGTGCTCCTGGTAGAGCCGCGACCAGGCCTCGATGTCGCCGCCGCGGGCTCGGGCGACGAGCGCGGCTTCGCCCGTCTCGGGGGGGTTCTCGCGCGCGGGCTCGGGCCCGCGCGCGGGGAACAAGAGCTGGTGGAGAGAGCCCACTGGCGCCTCAGGTACCCGATGTCCGGCCGATGTTACAGCGCCCGTGGAGGCGCGAGATCGGCCGCCTGTGCGGACCGCAGCGCTGCGTGCGCGGACGCGCCGGTCCGTCGGGACAGGTGACCGGGGCCTCGCATTCGCCATTGAGGGCACTTCGCGTCGCGAGCATTCGCACCCGGAGAGACGCGCCGCGGCGAGGGTCTCGGCGCCCGGGCGCGGCGATCCGGGCCGGAGATCGCGGCGGTGAGGCGTCGCCCCGCGGCCGGCCCTCGTCGGCTCGTCGTATGGTTCATTGCGCGGCCGTAAGGTCGGGCGCGGCTGGCGAAGCCCCCACACCGGTGCTAGACGAGGAAATTCCTGCACGTACAAGCGGCGCCGGGGGGCGAGAACGAAGGCGGCCTCCGGTGTCCGACAAGGCTTGCGCCGCGCCGCGGAAGCGGGTTTAGTCGCCTTCATGATACCGACTCGACGCTTCACCTTCCGGGCGATGGCCCTCCTGGGTCTCGGGCTGCTGCCCGGCTGCCCCGACAACACGACGACGACCTCCGCGACCGACACCGACGCCAGCACCGGCTCGACGACCGAGGACGCGACGACCAACACGCCGACGACCACGCCGCCGACGACCGATACGCCGCCGACGACGACGGATCCGACGACCGGGACCGGCACGACGACCGACGACCCGACGGGGACCACGACGAACCCGATCACGACCGGCGAGACCGAGGCGACCTCGACGACGGCGGCGGAGACGACCGAGACGGCGGGCAGCAGCACGACCGGGGGCCCGGCGCTGACGCTGTGTGACAAGCTCGGCGGCGAGACCGGGATCGGCGAGCTCGTCACCGGCGCGTTCGGCGTGATCCTCGCCGACGACAAGGTCAACGGCTATTTCCTCAACAGCGACGTCGACGCCGGCAACCTCGGCGCGTGCCTGATCAAGCAGCTCGGCGAGCTCGCGACCTGCCCGGGCGTCGTCTACGACTGCCAGGACATGAAGACCGCCCACGCGGGCCTCGGCATCTCGACCGTCGACTTCACGGACTTCGCGGCCGACTTCTCGACCGCCCTCGACGCGCACCAGGTCAACCACCCCGACCTGACCGACGACGACAAGACGGCGATCATGGGCGTGCTCGCCGGCATGCTGCCCGACATCGTCGAGGACCCCGACAACAACCTGACCGTCTACCAGCGCGTCGGCCGCAAGCCGGCGGTCAAGGCGCTGGTCGGCAAGCCGGCCGAGGTCGGCTCGTTCGTCGACAACGTCGCCAACAACGCCGCGATCAACGGCTTCTTCGGCGCGAGCGACTTCGACCGCCTCAACACCTGTCTCACGCGCCAGGTGTCGGGCATCGACGGCCCGATCGCCTACGGCCTCGAGGTCGACGCGCCGATGGGCGTCGACCCCGGCGCCGGCCTCGCCAACCCGTGCCTCGACATGGCGACCTCGCACATGGGCCTCGTCGACGCCAACGACAACATCGGCATCGACATCAACGACTTCGGCGCCCTCGTCGGCGACCTGATCACGGCGATGAACACGTTCATGGTCGCCCAGACCGACCAGGACGCGATCCTCGGCGTGCTCGGGCCGATGTGCAGCGACATCCTCGCGCCCGAGTTCAAGAACGACTGCCCGGGCAACAAGAAGGACGAGACCGTCGAGGCGGCGATGGTCGCCCTGCCGATCCCGGACGACGCCTACACCGGCGGGCTCGAGACCATGGCGTGCGTCGACCTGCAGGTCGCCGACGACGGGATCAACGTCGTGCTCGGCGCCGAGGTCACCGTCGCCCTCGACCACACGTGGATCGGCGACGTGACGATGAAGGTCCAGAGCCCGACCGGCACGATCCTGACGATCCTGAGCCGCCCCGGCCTCAACGAGATGCTCGACGGCCAGAACCAGTGCTGCGGCGACAGCAGCAACTTCGGCGCGATGTTCCCGCTGCTGTTCAAGAACGGCGCGGCCAACCAGGCCGAGAACATGGGCGCCGCGATCGTCAGCAGCAACGGGATCGTCTGCAAGGACGAGGTCCCCGCGCTCGCGGCGTGCGAGTGGACCCCGAACCCCGGCAAGGGCCCGGGCATGAGCTTCGCCGACTTCGTCGGCGAGAACGCCGTCGGCACGTGGAAGGTCTGCGTCGGCGACGGCGGCGCGGGCGACACCGGCACGCTGCAGTCGGCCAAGCTCGTCCTCAACAAGGGCAAGTTCGCGCCTCCGTGAGCGCATCCGCGGCGGCGCCCTGCGGCGCCGTCCACGGGACGACGACGGCCCGCCTCCCCGGCGGGCTGTCCCGTTTAATGATAGGAGTCGAGCCGCCGGGTCGGTGGATTGTGCCGATCGGCGGATGTTGCCGGCAAGCGCTGCCGATCGACGATCGTCGATTTTCTCGTGTAATCGCCGGACGGCTCGCGTCTCTCATCGACGAAGAACGGAGTGGATGAGAGCGATGCGAGCGAGCACCTTGGGTCTGATGATTCGTTGGATGGTCTCCGGTGTGATCCTGTGCGTGGCCGCGCCCGGCTGCGACGAGGGCGACGACGTCGACGCCCGCAGCGCGCAGGGCGAGTGCGAGCGGCCCGAGCACGACGGGCCCAGGCCGCCCGGCCACAAGCCGCCGGGCCACCGGCCGCCGCCGCCGGACGGCGCCGAGCCGTGCGACTCGGACGGCGACCGGCCGCCGCCGCCGTGCGACGGGGAGGAGAGCGGCGGGCCGGTGCCGCCGCCGCCCGGGGAGCACGAGAGCGGCGGGGAGCTGCCGCCCCCGCCTCCGCCTCCGCCGTGCGGCGGGGAGAGCGGCGGGGAGCTGCCGCCGCCGCCCGGGGACTGCGAGCCGCCCGGCGAGGGCGAGCCCGAGGAGGGCACGACCGGCGCGGGCACGACCGGCGACGAGACGACCGGCCAGACCCGCGAGCCGATCCCGTAGCCCGCGGTCGGCAATCGCAAGAGTGTCTCCCTTGGATTAAGAGGCGCGATCGCGCCGGAAGGAATGAGCGAACATGGAAGCCAAGATCCTCCTCGTCGACGGAGATCGGTGGATGCAGCGCGTGGTCATGTCGGCGCTCGGCAGCCAGGAGTACCGGATCCACACCGCCTGCGACGGGTTCGGCGGGCTCGCGCAGGCGCTCGCGGAGCCGCCGGACCTGGTGATCTCGGACATCGTGATGCCCGGGATGAGCGGCTGGCGGCTGGTGCGAAAGCTCCGGAGCCAGCGCCGGCTGGCGCGCACGCCGTTCATGTTCCTGACGCGCCTGGCGAGCCCGGAGACCCGGCGCCACAGCTTCCGCCTCGGCGCGGACGACTTCGTGACCAAGCCGTGCCACCCGCGCGAGCTCGAGCTGCGGGTGGCCGGCCTGCTGCGCCGCGCCCGGCTGCCGTCGCCGACGAGCCGGGCCTGCGCGGACCGACTGGCCGAGGCGCACGGCCGCGGGCTCGGCGGGACGATCGAGGACATCAGCCTGGCCTCGCTGCTGGTGCTGCTCGAGATGGAGCGCAAGACGGGCCTGCTGGTGTTGCACCGCCCGGAGCTGGGGCGCCGCTGCCGGGTGTTCCTGCGCGAGGGACGGATCGTCGGGGCGTTCCTCGACGGCGACCCGGGGCTCCAGCACGCAGAATTGCTGTACGGGGTGCTGCACTGGTCGGCGGGGATCTTCGAGTTCAAGTCGGTGCCGGTCGAGATGCGCGACGCGGTGCAGACGACGACGACGCACCTGCTGCTCGAGGCCTCGCGGCGGCTCGACGAGGAGGCTTGTGATTGCTCGCTGACCGAGCTCTGACGGCGAGCCGCGGGGCTCGCGGGCGGTGGGATGGGCGAGGGTCGGGTGGCGGGGGGGACAGGGTCGAAGGGACAGTTCTTCAGAAGCGCATCCAGACGGCGAGCTCGAGCACGAGGGCGCGGTCGGGCGGGACGGCGCCGCGGAGCAGCGGATCGAGGTGGCCGCGCAGGCAGGCGGTGATCGCGTCGGGGAGCGGCTCGCGGCCGCGGACCTCGAAGGTGAGGAGTCCGTCGCCCGGGCCGCGGCGGATCACGAGGACGAGCCGGCGGTGCAGTCGGTAGGTCGCGGGGGCGGCGTCGACGAAGCACTGCGCGAGCGGCTCGGCCTTCGCGCGCACGAGCTGGCGCAGGGCGGAGGACTCGGCCTCGGTGGCGGCGGTGACGCGGCGGACGCGGGCGCGCGCCTGGGGCTCGACGGCGACGAAGCCGCGCGAGAGGTCGGCGTCGCGCCCGCCGAGCACCTCGGCGGCTGTCCCGGGGAGCAGGTCGCGCGGGTCCGTCGGTTCGATGACGTACTTCGACTCGGCGCTGATGCTGCCGACGAGGCGGATCCCGGGCGCGTCGCGGGTCGCGGTCGGGGCCTCGTCGACGATGACCGTGAAGTCGCGCGTGGTGCCGCCGACGGGGATGTTGCGCGCCTCGTCCATCCTGATCTTCGTGGCCGCGCGGCCGCTCGGGCCGACGACGACGGCGCCGGCCATGTGCGCGTCGACGCCGGCGGGGACCTCGACGGGCTGGACGATCGTCTCCATCGATCGGGTGACGCGGCGCGAGCGGTCGACGGCGACGAAGCTGGTGAACGGGGTGACGAGGCGGTGCTGCAGGCCGAGCGCGAGGATGTCGGCGCGCGCGCGATCGACCTGGTGGTGGTCGGTGGTGGTCGCCATGGTCAGCTCGAGGTCGCCGATCCGGTCGCGGGCCCACAGGCGCGCGAGGGTGTCGGCGGACTCGGCGGAGCGGACGACCTCGATCGGGAAGGTGACGGAGCGGGCGCCGACGCGGGCGCGCAGGTGCAGCGCGGTCGGGACGGCGCCGGTGTAGCGGCCGTGCAGCACGAGCGGGCGGGTGGCGAGCAGGTCGGGGGGGAGCGCCTGGGAGAGGTCGTCGACGGCGAGCGCGCCCCAGTCGACGGCGACGTCGGTGAGCACCGGCGAATCGATGGTGCGGCGGAAGCTCTGGGCGGCGCGCGGGAGGTCGAGCGGCTGGCGGACGTGCAGCGCGGCGCCGTCGCCGGCCCGCGAGATCGCGGCGATCAGGTGGCTGTTCGGCGACTCGCCGATGCCGACGCCGAACACGCGGGCGCGCCGGCCGGCCTTGCGCTGGCGGTCGACGAGGGTCCGGGCGGCGCGGGCGATCTCGGCCTCCTCGCCGATGTAGCCGTCGGTCAGGAGGAAGACGTAGCGGTGCCGGCCGCCCTCGACCGGCGCGGCGAGGGCGGTGTCGACGGCGGCGGCCATCTCGGTGCCGCCGCCGGCGACGAGGCCGTCGACGAACTCGAGCGCCTGGCGCAGGTTGGCCTCGCTGGCCGGCCGCGGGGCGCCGAACAGACGGCGGGTGCCGCCGGCGAAGGTGATGACGTCGAAGGTGTCGACCGGGCGCGCGCCGGCGAGCGCCTCGCGGACGGCGGCCTTGGCGAGCGCGAGCGGTGGGCCGTGCATCGAGCCGGAGACGTCGACGACGAACAGCAGCTCGCGCGCGCCGACGAGGGCGTCGACGTCGAGGCGCGGCGGCTCGACGTGGAGCATGAAGTGGCCGCCGCGCTTGTCGGCTGGCCCGAGGAACAGGCGGGCGGTCGGGCGCGCGCCGGCGCTGCGGTAGCGGAGCACGAAGTCGCGGTTGGGGATCTCGTGCTTGCGCGCGAGCGCGACCTTGAGGAGCGGGCCGGCGAGCTCGGCGGTGACGGCGTGCGCGGGCGCGGCCCAGGCGACGATCGGGCCGCCGGCCTCGGCGACGACGTCGATCGAGAGGTCGTGGCCGGTGCGCACGCCCTGGCCGAGCACGGGCGGGGAGATCCGCGAGGCGTCGGGGACGCGGTCGGTGTCCGGCCTGCCGCCGGCGCCGGAGGGGGCGCGCGCGAGCGGGTCGCCGGGCAGATAGCGCGGGCCGACGACGGTCGGGAAGACGAACTCGTACTCGCCCGAATCGTAGGAGAGGGTCTGGAGGTACCGCAATTCGACGTCGATCGATTCGCCGGGCGGGATGTTGGCGACCGACTGGGTGAAGACGTTGGGGCGCTCCTGCTCGAGCAGGGCGGCGGTGTGGCCGGCGGCCGCGGCGTCGCGGTAGATCTGCTTCGCCTGGCCGCGCTCGCGGATCTCGGCGGCGATCGTGCGCTCGCCGATCACCATCTTCATGTCGGTGACGGCGCTGTTCTCGGGCAGGGGGAAGGTGTAGATCGCCTCGAGCGGGGCCTTGCGATCGTTGACGAAGCGCTGGCGGACGACGACCTCGGCGACCTCGCCGCGCAGGTGGGCGCGGACGGCGGTGTTCTTGAGCGGGAGCTCGAGGCCGGCGGCCATGAGGCGCGGGAGCTCGCCGGGGTCGGTGTAGACGACGTCGCGGACAGGATCGGCGAAGGTCGGCTGGGGCTCGGCGGGGAGCTCGGCGGTCCACTCGGCCGGGGCCTCGGCGAGCCGATCGTCGGCGACCGGGGCGGGCTCGGGCCCGGTCGGCTCGGAGACCGGCGATCCGGGCGAGACGTCGACCTCGGTGATGAACTCGGGGTAGACCACGCCGCCGGCCTGGGAGCGGGCGCAGGCGAGGGGCACGGCGAGACCGATCAGCGCGGAGAGGCGGAGCAGCATGCGATCGGGTGTACCCCCGATGCGCTCGGCGGTGCTCCGACCGCGATCGGACCGCTCGCGCGATGGCCCCGGGGTCAGGTCGCGCGAGCCGCAACGAGGCCCTGGCGATCCCGACGTCGGCGCGGGGCGGTCGAGATCGAGCCGCCTGGTCGTCGGGCCAGGTCGAGGTGACGCCTCGTCGGGCTGTGCTCGCGCGCCTGTCCCTCGGGTCAGTCGCGGCGGGCGGGCTTGCGCAGGGGGCGGTCGCCGGCGAACTTGCGGAAGGGGTTCTTCGGGCGGCGCGGGCGGTCGTCGCGGCGGTCGGTCGGGCGGTCGTCGCGGCGGTCGGGGTCGGCGCGCGAGATCCGGAGCTGCTGGCCGCCGACCCACACGGTCGCGAGGTGCTTCAACAATTCGGGCTGGAGGTCGGCGGGGAGCTCGATCAGCGAGAAGTCGTCGCGGATGTCGATCCGGCCGATGTCGCGGGCGGACAGGCCGGACTCGTTGGCGATCGCGCCGACGAGGTTGCCGGGGCGGATCCCGTGGGCGTGGCCGACCTCGACGCGGAACAGGCCCGCGGGGCCGGAGGTCGGGGGGCGCTCGCGGACGGGGCGGTCGCCGGGATCGAAGCGGTCGCGCGCCGGGCGATCGTTGCGCTCGAGGCGTTCCGGGCGCTCGGGGCGGGGCGGGGGCTCGAGCAGGAAGGGGGTGTCGCCGCGGGCGAGCTTGGCGAGGGCGGCGGCGATCTCGATCGCGGGGACGTTGTGCTCGCGCTCGAAGTCCTCGATGACGCGCTGGAACGGATCGAGGCCGCCGGCGGCGAGGGCGTCCTGAATTTGTTGCTTGAAGCGGCCGATCCGGACGTCGTTGACGGCCTCGACGGTCGGGAGGTCCATGCGCTCGATCGGCTGGCGGGTCGCGTGCTCGATCGAGCGCAGCAGGCCGCGCTCGCGCGGGGCGACGAACAGGATCGCCTCGCCGGTGCGGCCGGCGCGGCCGGTGCGGCCGATCCGGTGGACGTAGCTCTCGGCGTCGTAGGGGACGTCGAAGTTGAGGACGTGGCTGATCCGGTCGACGTCGAGGCCGCGGGCGGCGACGTCGGTGGCGACGAGGATGTCGATCTTGCCGTCCTTCAGCTGGGCGATCGTGCGCTCGCGCTGGGCCTGCGGGAGGTCGCCGTTGATCGCGGCGGCCGCGAAGCCGCGGGCCTGCAGCCGCTCGGCGAGCTCGTCGGTCGACTGCTTGGTGCGGGTGAACACGATCATCGCGTCGAACGGCTCGGCCTCGAGGATCCGGGTCAGCGCGTCGAGCTTGTGCAGGCCGCTGACCATCCAGTAGCGCTGGCGGATCCCGGCGGCGGTGCGCGTGCGGGCCTCGATCGTGACGGTGACGGGGTCGCGCAGGTAGGTCTGGGCGATCCGCCGGATCGGCGGCGGCAAGGTGGCGGAGAACAGGGCGGTCTGGCGCGCCGCCGGGGTGCGGCCGAGGATCGCCTCGACGTCGTCGATGAAGCCCATGCGCAGCATCTCGTCGGCCTCGTCGAGCACGACGGCCCGCAGGCGCGAGAGGTCGAGCGAGCCGCGCTCGAGGTGGTCGAGCACGCGGCCGGGGGTGCCGACGATGACGTGGACGCCGCGGCGCAGGGCGGCGAGCTGCGGGCCGTAGCTCTGGCCGCCGTAGATCGGGAGGACGCGGAAGCCGGGCAGGTGCGCGGCGTAGCGCTGGAAGGCCTCGGCGACCTGGATGCCGAGCTCGCGCGTCGGGGCGAGCACGAGCGCCTGCGGGACCGGCTGCGCGAGGTCGAGGCGGGCGAGGATCGGGAGGGCGAACGCGGCGGTCTTGCCGGTGCCGGTCTGGGCCTGGCCGAGCAGGTCGCGCCCGGCGAGCAGGTGCGGGATCGTCGAGGCCTGGATCGGCGAGGGGGACTCGTAGCCGACCTCGGCCAGGGCCTTCAGCAGCGGCTCGGAGAGGTCGAGGGCGCGGAAGCCGGAGGCGGGCGCGGCCGTGGTGGATTCGTCGGTCATGAACAAGCAGGGCTTATAGCAGCCCCGGAGCGCCAGGCGTGGGTGCAGGGCGGCCACCCGCGGACGCAGGTCACGCGCGCCGCGGGCGAGGCGGGAGACGGGTCGGCGCGCCGCTCCTGCGCAGGAGCGGTGGCCGGGCGACTTTTTGTCACGCGGGGGGTCGGTTCAGTGGGCCGGGATGATCCGCGGGTCGGGCGGCAGGCGGGTATGGGTGCCGCTCTGCAGGGCCCGCTTCTGCTCGCGGACGACGCTGAGCGAGGCGCCGCCGACGGCAGCGCCGAGGCCGAGCAGCATGCCGAAGAACAGGCCGAGCAGGGCCTTCCCGGTGGTCTCGGCGGCCTGCATCGCCTGCTGGCGGAGGGCGGCGATCCGGTCGTCGTAGCGGCCCTGGATCGAGCCGGCGATCGCGGCGGCGTCCTCGGGCGACAGCGGGGTGTTGTTGGCGAGCGAGGTGACGAGGACGTCGCGGTCGAGCCGGCCCTCGCGGAGGGACGTCCGCAGGGCGTCCTGGGCGGCGCGGGTCAGCTGGTCGGCGGTGATCGTCGGCTTGCCGGCGGCCTGCAGGCGCTGGTTGACCGGGCCGAGCATGTCGTTGGCGGACAGGCCGAGCGCGGCGAGCGTGGTCTCGCCGCCGCCGCCGCCGCCGCCGCCCGCCATGCCGCCCGCCATGCCGCCCATCATGCCGCCGGCGCCGCTGGCCATCTGCGCGCCGGTCGATGCGGCGCCGCCGATGATCGCGGTCGCGGCGGTCCAGACGAGCGCCATCGAGGCGACGGTCGACAGCGACCAGACGACGACGCCGTGGATCGCGCCGGTCATGCGGCTCAGCGGGCCGGCGAGCTTGCCGACGACGAGGCCGCCGACGAACAGCGCGAGGATCGGCGCGATGATCGACCAGACGCCGGTGCCGATGCCGGCGCGGCGCAGGCTGTCGGTGTTGTTCGGGTCGAGCGAGGTCAGGCCGGCGCCGATCCCGAGCACGTGCAGCAGCATCCAGACGCCGACGGCGACCAGCGTGCCCGCGAAGATGGCGCCCCAGCTGACCGCCGGGAGGATCCGCGTGGGCTGCGTGCCCGCGACGGAGAGGGTTGGTTCTTGAGTGAGCATGCCGCTTCCATGCCACCGGGCCGGCGCTCCGCATGTTTGAAGAGGCAGGCGCGCTCGCGGCGCGCGGCCGCGCTCGCAAGCGCCGGCGCGTGGATGGTCGCGGGCGCGGTGCGTGCGATGGAATCGGGCGGAGGCGCCGCGGAGGTGAGCGGCCGGCGCAGGTCGGGCGAGGGGCCGTGGTGCGGTGATTCGCGGCGGCGCGCGGGCGGGCGAGCGGGGCGCCCGGCGGGGTGTGGGCAATCGACGGCGCGGTCGGCCGGGCGCCCGGCGGACGCGGGCGGCGGGAGGTCGGCGGGTCAGCCGGCGTTGGCGCGCCAGACGACCCACACGGTGCCGAGCAGGACGAGGGCGACGCCGAGCCACTGGCCGCGGGCGAGGCGCTCGCGCAGGCGGAGCTGGGCGAGGGCGATCGTGACGACGGAGAACAGCGAGGCGAGCACGGCGACGACCGCGGCGTCGCCGAGGCGGGCGCCGGCGCTGTAGAGGACCATGCCGCCGGTGTCGAGCACGGCGCAGGCGAGCAGGGTCGGCCAGACGAGCGGGGCGGGCGGGCCGGCGGGCGGGCCGAGGCGCAGGAGCGCCGACAACGAGGCGACGCCGACGAGGCGCAGGGCGACGACCGGCCACAGCGGGCCGAGGCTGCTCGCGGCGCCGTCGAGCCCGAAGAACACTGTCCCGAGGGACAGGCTCGCCAGGCAGGCCGAGCCGACGCCGGCGCCGCGCGGACGGTCGGGATCGGCGGGGCCGGAGCCCTGGGCCGACGAGACGACGACGATGCCGCCGACGATCACCGCGAGGCCGACCGCCGTCGCGGCGCCGGGGGCCCGGCCGGCGAGCGCGGACAGGACGACGGTGGTCGCGGCGAACGAGGAGGCGATCGGGGCGACGATCGACAGGGCGCCGCGGGCGAAGGCGCGGTACATCGCGGCCAGGCCGAAGCTGTTGAGCAGGCCGAGGCCGAGGAGCAGTCGCAGGGCGCTGGCCTCGAGGACAGGGACGCCGTCGACCGCGAGCGCGAGGCCGGCGACCAGCGGCAGCGAGACGGCCTGGACCGCGAGCAGGGCGCGCAGCCAGCCGTGGCGGGCGGTCAACCGCTGGGCGGCGAAGTTGCCGGCGCCGAAGCTGAGCGCGGAGGCGAGGCCGAGGGCGGCGGCGAGGCCGGAGGGGGACAGCACGCGGGCGACCCTATCATGCGAGGCCCGGAGACCTCAGAGACCGGTTCGTCGGGTTGGATCGGCACCTTCGCCGCCGGGGAACCGTCGTGGAGCGGGATGAGGAGACGAGGAGACGCGCGTGCGCGTGCGGGGACCCCACGGACGCCAGGCGGGCCAGGTGGCAGTTCCGCTTGCGAGGCCCGGCGACGGCCTCTATACAGGCCGCGGCTCGCGCGCCGCGCCGGGCCGTGTCCGTGTTGCTTCGCCTCGAAGGTGCCGTCATGACGCGTTCGTTCCTGTCCCTCGAATTCCTCTCGCTCCCGCTCGCGCTGCTGTGTGTGCTCGGTCCCGCGGGGTGCCGGCCGGACGACGATGGGGCGCCGGCCGAGCCGTTCGTGCTGCCGGACATCGAGGCGGAGGAGCGCAGCGCGGCGTTCACGGTCGAGATCGACGCGACGGCGCCCGCGCTGGACGGCGAGTTCCGCCAGCCGATCGCCGGGCCCGTGAAGGTGTCGGGCGGGGGCGCGGAGCTCGGGCTGTACGCGTTCGTCAAGCGGCCGCCGGCCCGACCCGGCGAGCTGTGGGTCGAGCTGTTCGTCGAGAACCGCGGCCAGGTGGCACTGCGCGACGTGACGCTCGCGGTCGCGGGGGTGTCCGGCGCCGACGCGGCGATCGATGTCACCAATACGCCGCTGGCGACGACGCCGCTGGCGGACGCGGTGGTCGTCGGCGGGATCGCCGGCGAGGGGGTCGGGCGGGCGGCGCTGGTGCTGACGGCCCCGACGGGCGCGGTCACGCTCGAGCTGTCGGTCTCCGGCCAGACGACGGCGCGGCAGGCCCACAACTCGAGCCCGATCGCGATCTCTCCCGACGGCGCGGAGGTGTGGTCGGCGTTCTCCGACGCGGACGTGGTCGCCGTGATCGACACCGCGACCGACGAGCGCGTCGCGCAGGTCGAGGTGCTCGGCGGGCCGACCAGCGTGGCGATCTCGCCGGACGGGGCGCACGTGCTGGTCGCCGGCCGTCGCGGCAATACGGTGACGGTGATCGACCGGGCGACGCGGACGATCGTGCAGACGCTCGGCGAGGCGGACGGGCTCGGCCGCGAGCCGCGGCACCTGGTGATCGCGGCCGACGGCACGCACGCGTTCGTCAGCGACTTCGTCGACGACACGATCGTCCGCCTGCTGCGCCGCGGCGACCGCTACGAGGTCGACGGCAGCGTCGCGGTCGGGCGGCGACCGGCCGGGATCGCGATCTCGCCCGACGGCGACACGCTCCTGGTCGCGCACTACCTGCCGCGCGGGGTGATCCGCTACAACGAGGCGTGGATCAGCGTCGTCGACGCGGAGCGGATGACGCTCGTGCGCGACGTGCCGATCCACGACAACTTCAACGCCGACCGCGCGAAGTGCCTGGCGGACGTGTTCGGGATCTCGCCGTCGCGGATGACGATGGAGGGCGTGGCGACGGTGCTCGCCGGGGTGTTCCTCGGGCCGGGCGGCGGGGTCGGCTGGGTGCCGGGCATGCGCGTGTCGCCGGGGCCGGTGATGGAGCTCGGGCCGAACCACGCGGACCTCGGGCCGTTCACCAGCGGGCCGATCGGGCGGTTCTCGCCGGCGTTCTTGTTCATGTTCGACGCGCGCGACGCCGGCGACGTCCAGCTGATGCGCTCGCCCGGGGTGCTCGACATCCCCAACGTCAACCTCGGGTATGTCGCGTGCATCGACGCGGAGCTGGACATCGAGTTCACCAGCGCGTCGGCGCTCGACGGCGGCGAGCAGGTCAACCCGGGCGTCGCCAACCCGAACGGCAACGCGGGGCTGTCGGAGGAGGGCCGGATGGACGTCGTCGCGTTCTCGCGCGGCGGCCGGCTGGCGTTCGGGCTGTCGTCGCTGGCCGACGAGCTGGTGGTGTACGACGCGGCGACGCTGCACCCGGTGACGAAGCGCCACGCGCTGCTCAGCGGGGCGAACCCGCACGGGATGGTGGTCACGCCGGACGGGTCGCGCGCGTACGTCGCGTACCGCAACTCGCCGTACGTGTCGGTGCTCGACACGAGCGCGTACGCGGAGCCGCTGCGGACGCCGGGCTACGTGCCGTTCCGCTTCGCCGAGCTGCCGGAGCTCGGGGCCGCGCAGTCGCCGATCACGACGCGCTGGCTGGTCCGCGACGTCACCGACGTGCCCGAGCAGCCCGAGGTCGAGGAGATCGGCCAGGTCGCGGTCGCCGACGCGGACCCGATGGAGCCTCTGGCGCGGCGCGGCAAGATCCTGTTCGAGTCGTCGAGCCCGGTGAAGTACCCCGAGCTGAGCACCAGCCGGCAGGCGTCGTGCGCGACGTGCCACCCGGACGGCGGCTCGGACGGCTCGGCGTGGGCGACGGTCGAGGGCGAGCGGCGGACGATGTCGCTGCGCGGCGGGGTCGCGGGGCGCGGGTGGCTGCACGCGTCGGGGACGCACCGCGACATCGTCGAGTTCGTCGATTCGGTGGTCGCGCAGCGGATCGGCGGGACGCACGACCCGGAGACGGTCGAGGCGCTCGCGGGCCACGTCGCGTCCGGGCTCGAGCGGCTGCAGAGCCCGACGGTCGACGAGGCGCTGGTGGCCCGCGGCGAGCAGGTGTTCGCGGCGAAGTGCGCGGGCTGCCATCCGGCGGCCGCGGCGTTCGGCAGCGGCGCGCCGGACCCGAACGACCCGTTCGGCGGCGGCGTCGCGGCCGGCCCGCAGCTGTACGACGTCGGGACCCGCACCGACGCGGCGGGGGTGCTGTTCGCGACCTTCTTCGAGTCGATCTTCCCGCCCGAGCAGGCGGAGATGCTCGAGCTGATGCGCGGCGACCGCGACCTCGGGCCCGACGACCCGTTGCAGCCGCTGCTCGACTTCGAGCCGCGGCCGGCCCGGCTGGCCGGTCAGCTCAAGGCGCCGAGCCTGGTCGGCGTGTGGGACCAGGTCGTGTTCTTCCACGACGGCCGGTTCGACAAGCTCGAGGACGCGGTCGCGTACCTCGACCAGACGCTCGCGCTCGGGATGAGCGAGGAGGACCGGCGGGCCGTGGTCGAGTACTTGAAGACGCTCTGACGCGCGCGGCGCGACCCCGCCCGGTTCAGGGGTCGACGAGGGTCAGCGAGACCATCGGCATGTCGTCGCCGACGATCGTGACCGGCATCGGCGTGAACGCGAGCAGGTCCTCGGGGCCGGGCGACTGCGGGTTGTTGTCGCCGACGTCGAGGACGGCGACCACGTAGTAGTCCCGCGGCTCGAGGCCCTTGAGCGTGCCGCTGAACGGGAAGGCCGGCATCTTCTCGGTCACGGCGGCCAGCGGCGGGCCCATCGGCGGGAACGAGGTGACGGCGGCCAGCGACAGGGTGCCGGTCTGCATGCCCTCGTAGGTGACCGTGACGAGGATATCGCCGAGCTTGAGCTCGCCGGTGGTCGAGCCGCCGGTCGAGCCCTCGCCTGTCGTCGACGCCTCGCCGGTGGTCGGGTCGGTCTGCGTGCCCGTGTTCGCGCCGCCGCCGGTCGAGCCGGTGCTCGCCTCCGTGCTCGCGGTGGTGGCGTCGCCGTCGTCGCCGCAGCCGACAAGCGGGAGGACGAGGGGCAAGGTGCAGAGGAGTGCGAAGAGACGTGGTTGAAGGGACATGGAGGGCGCGGAGGATAGGCGAGATGGCCCGCGCTCGCGGGGGCTCGCGCTTGTGAGCCTGCGCGGGGGACCGGGCCGCGGGCGCGTCGTCGTTCGTCGAGGTCGACCGCGGGCGCTGGCAGGATCTGCAGGGGGGGTCGGCAGGATCTGCCGCGGCCCTTGGGGGCGGGCGGCGGCGCGGCGATCGGCGGTCCGGCGTAGGTCCGCGGGATCGTTGTGGTTCGGTCGGCGGGCGCGAGAGGCCCCGCGCGTGCAAACACGGGAGGGCATGCCGGTCACCAAACTTCCGCTGCTCCGCTCCTGCAACCTCCTGCTGACGCTCGCGCTCGCGGGCGCGTGCGACCTCCCCGGGGAGATGGAGACCGGGGACCCGCCGGCGGCCGACGAGGGCGGGGCGGACGAGGGCGGGGCGGACGAGGGCGCGGGCTCGGGCGGGGCGGACGAGGGCGGGGCGGACGAGGCGTCGCCGATCGATCTGCCGGACGAGCTCGACAACTACGCGAACCCCGACCTGCCGGCGCACTACTTGAGCCCGGCGGTGCAGGCGATGGACAACACGCCGGCGGACAACCCGGTGACCGACGCGGGTGCGACGCTCGGGCGGGTGCTGTTCTACGATGTCGCGCTGTCGAAGGACGAGACGGTTGCGTGCGCGTCGTGTCACCAGCAGGTGACAGGCTTCACCGACGGGGCGCAATTCAGCGAGGGGTTCGCGGGCGGGCTGACGGGGCGCAACTCGATGGGCCTGGCCGACGCGCGGTGGTACGCGAGCGGGCGGTTCTTCTGGGACGAGCGGGCGGCGACGCTCGAGGAGCAGGTGCTGCTGCCGATCCAGAACGAGGTCGAGATGGGGATGACGCTCGCCGAGGTGGTCGCGCGCGTCGAGGCGCGCGGGTACTACGAGGCGCTGTTCGTCGCCGCGTTCGGCGACGCGGAGGTGACCGCGGACCGGATCGCGCGGGCGCTGGCGCAGTTCGTGCGCGCGATGACGGCACACCGCTCGCGCTTCGACGTCGAGCTGGCGAAGGCGGGGTCGATCACGGTCGACTTCGCGGGCTTCACGGCGCAGGAGAACCTCGGCAAGGCGATCTTCCTCGGGCCGCGCGGCGGCTGCGGGGTCTGCCACCTGCCGGGCCCGCCCCCGGCGCCCGGCCCCGGCCCCGGTCCCGGCCCCGGCCCGGGTCCGGGCGGGCTCGCCAATCAGGCGATCTTCCAGCCGATTGCCCCGCTGAACAATGGTCTCGACGCGGGGCCGGCGAGCGACGGCGGGGTCGCCGACATCACCGGCGATCCGGCGGACGAGGGCAAGTTCAAGTCGCCGTCGCTGCGCAACGTCGCGGTCGGCGCGCCGTACATGCACGACGGCCGGTTCGCGACGCTCGCGGAGGTCGTCGAGTTCTACGACCACGGGGTCCAGGCGCACCCGAACCTCGATCCGCGCCTGCGGGCGCCCGGGGGCCTGCCGCGGCGGCTGAACCTCGATCCGGGCGAGAAGGCGGCCCTGGTCGCGTTCCTCGGGACGCTGACCGACGAGGCGCTGCTCGCCGACCCGCGGTTCTCCGACCCGTTCATCCACTAAAGAAGCGCCCACGGCGAGCCGGGCGATCCCGCGTCGCGCCCGGTCGCGCCTACACCGCCGCCAAGGTGCGCGCTCGGCCTCCTTGTCCGCGCGCCCGGCCTCGTGCGACGCTCGTGAGAGATGGCGAACGGCGCAAGCCAGGACAAGTCGGTCCGTCAGGCGAGCGGTTCGAACGTCGCCAGCCTGCATCGCCTCGGCAATTCGCGGGAGCTCGGATCGACGCAGAAGGCGGGGCCGCCGGGCGAGTCGGCGGACGCCGAGGGCGGGTGGACGCCGCCGCGTGAATTCGACGAGTACGTGCTGGTGCGCCTGCTCGGGCAGGGCAGCTCGGGGCGGGTGTACCTCGCGCGCGACACGGTGCTCGACCGGCCGGTCGCGGTGAAGTTCATCGGCCACGTCGCGCCGGACGCGGAGGACCGCGAGCGCTTCCTCGTCGAGGCGCGCGCGGTCGCCCGGCTGCAGCACCCCAACGTCGTCACGATCTACCGCGTCGGCGAGCTCGAGGGGCACCCGTACCTGATCACGGAGTACATCCGCGGCAAGAACCTGAGCGAGCTCGGGGTGCCGGTCGGGTGGCGCAAGGTGCTCGAGTTCGGGATCGGGCTCGCGCGCGGGCTGGCGGCCGCGCACCGGCAGAACGTGCTGCACCGCGACATCAAGCTCGCCAACGCGGTGCTCAGCGAGACCGGCGAGATCAAGCTGCTCGACTTCAGCCTCGCCAAGCTGCTCGACCCGACCGCGGCCGAGCAGGTGCCGCGCCAGCCGAGCGCGGCCGAGGCGGTCGACGCGGCGACCGCGGCGGTCCAGCGCCACGCGGCCGAGCAGGGGCTCGCCAGGCCCGATTCGCGGACGCCGCGGCCGGTGTCGGTCGCCGACCGCGCGGAGCTGTCGGCGGCGGCGCTCGCGGCCGGGATGTCCCTCAAGGCAGGTACCTTGACGCAGGTCGGGACGCTGCTCGGGACGCCGAACTACATGGCGCCGGAGCTGTGGCGCGCGGAGACGGCGACCCGCCGGTCCGACGTGTACGCGCTCGGGGTGCTGATGTACATCCTCGCGTCGGGCTGGCCGCCGACCGAGGCGAACACGGCGATCGAGCTGGCGACGCGGGTGCAGGAGCAGGAGCCGCAGCCGCTGCTCGCGCGGGCGCCGCGGTGCGACCCGCGGCTGGCGGCGATCATCGACCGCTGCCTGCGGCGCGACCCGTACGAGCGCTACGCCTCGGCCGACGACCTGCTGGCCGCGCTCGAGGCGCTGCAGCCGATGGGGCGCGAGGTCGAGATCCCCGAGGGCAACCCGTACCGCGGCCTGCAGGCGTTCGAGTCGAAGCACCGCGCGCTGTTCTTCGGCCGCGCCGCCGAGATCCGGGCGGTGCTCGAGCGGCTGCGCAGCGAGGCGCTGGTCGTCGTCGCCGGCGACTCGGGCGTCGGCAAGAGCTCGCTGGTCAAGGCCGGCGTCGTGCCGCTGGTCGAGGAGGGCAACCTCGACCAGAGCCGCCAGTGGGCCAGCGCGGCGATGACCCCCGGCCGCTACCCGCTGCAGACGCTGATCAGCACCCTGGCTGCCCTCTTCGACATGACCGAAGAGACCATGGGCTCGCTCGCCGGCGCCGGCGGCGAGGAGTTCGTCCGGGCGCTGCGCAAGCAGCTCGGCGACGCGCGCGGGCGGCTCCTGGTGATCGACCAGTTCGAGGAGCTGGCGACGATCGGCGGCGTGGAGGAGGTCGCGGTCGTCGGTCCGCTGCTGGCGCGGCTCGCCTCGGGCCTGCCGGGGCTGCGGGTGATCGCGACGGTCCGCGGCGACTTCTTGACCCGCGTGGTGCAGGTGCCGGGGATCGGCGACGACCTGGCGCGGGCGATCTACATCCTGCGGCCGCTGTCGCCCGAGGGCGCGCGCGAGGCGATCGTCGGGCCGGCGCGGGTCAAGGGCGTCAGCTTCGAGTCGGAGGCGCTGGTCGACGAATTGGTGCGGGCGGGCTCGCGGGGCAGCCTGCCGCTCCTGCAATTCGCGCTCGCGGAGCTGTGGGAGATCCGGGACCAGGCGGCGGCCTTCATCTCGGCGGCGGACCTCAAGAAGATCGGCGGGGTCAGCGGGGCCCTCGCGCGCCACGGCGACGCGGCGCTGGCCCAGCTGATCCCCGAGCAGCGGATCGCGGCGCGGCGGGTGCTGATGCGGCTCGTCACCGTCGACGACACGCGGGCGGTCCGGACCGAGGAGGAATTGGTGGCAGGGTCGTCCGCGGCCGACGCGGCCCTCAAGGCGCTGGTCCGCTCGCGGCTGGTCGTCGCGCGCGAGGTCGGCGACCAGGCGGTCTTCGAGATCGCCCACGAGGCGCTGCTCGGCGGGTGGGCGACGCTCGGCGCGTGGCTCGAGGAGGAGCGCGAGGTCCGGGCGGTCCGGCACCGATTGGAGCTCGCGGTCGCCGAGTGGGAGCGGCTCGGCCGCAGCCGCGACGCGCTGTGGGCCGGCAAGCCGCTGCAGGAGGCGCTCGCGCTCGACCCGGCGACCCTGCGCCCGAAGGAGCGCGAGTTCGTGGCGGCGTGCCGGGCCGCGGCCGCGCGGGTGCAACGATTGCGCCGGTTCGCGGCGGTGGCGGTCCCGGTGGTCGCGCTGCTCACATACGGGGCCGTGTGGTTCCAGGGACAGCTCGCGTTGACGGCGAAGGTCGACGAGCACGTCGCGGCGGCGGCCGCGGACGGCGCGAGGGCGGACCGGCTGCTCGCCGAGGTCGACGCGCTGCGGGCCGAGGCGTTCGCGGCGTTCGACGCCGGGCAGGGCGAGCGCGGCGAGCAATTGTGGCAGCGCTACATCGCGTCGGTGCCCGAGCTCGAGCGGACGATGGCCCGCGCGGCGCAGCGGCTCGAGACGGCGCTGAGCCTCGACGGCCGGCGCGACGACGTCCGCGGGCGGCTGCTCGATGCATTGCTGAAGCGGGCGCTGATGGCCGAGAAGGCGGGGCGCGACGCGCTTGCGATCGAGGACCTGCTCGAGCGCCTCAAGCTGTACGACGCGGCCGGCGAGCACATGGCGCGCTGGGACGCGCCGGCGACGCTGACGATCGCCAGCGAGCCGGCGGGGGCGCGCGTCGTGCTCGAGCGGTTCGTCGACGACGGCGGGGTGCGGCGCGTCGAATCGTCGGAGGCGCTCGGGGAGACCCCGATCGCGCCGCGATCGCTCCCGCGCGGGTCGTACCGGCTGCGCTTCGAGCGGGCCGGGCGCGCGCCGGTCGTCGATCCGATCGTGCTCGCGCGCGGCGAGTCGCTCGCGGTGTCGGTCGAGCTGCCGCCGGCCGAGGCGGTGCCGGACGGGTTCGTCTTCGTGCCCGCGGGGCGGTTTTTGTACGGGTCGGACGACCCCGAGGACGTGCGGGTGTCGTTCAATACGGAGCCGCTGCACCCGGTCGAGACGCGCGCCTTCCTGATCGCGCGGCTCGAGGTGACCTACGACGATTACCTCGCGTACCTCGCGGCGCTGCCGGCCGATCGGCGGGCGGCGCTGCTGGCCGCGAACGCGGGGGGGAACGCGAGTGACAGTGTGCGACTGTCAGAGTCGCCGGACGGCGTGTGGCGGCTCGAGCTGCACCAGGGGCACACCACCTACACCACCCGCACCGGCGAGCCGCTGGTCTACCAGGCCCGCGCGCAGCGGGCGAGCGTCGCCTGGGAGCGCCTGCCCGTGACGGGGCTGACCTCGGACGAGGCGCGCGAGTACGTCGCGTGGCTCGACCGCACGCGCCGGGTCCCCGGGGCGCGCCTGTGCGACGAGCACGAATGGGAGCGAGCGGCCCGCGGCGCCGACGATCGGGCGTTCGCCGGCGGCGATCGGCTCGATCCGAACGAGGCGAACATCAGCACCACGTACGGCCGCGTCGGCGCGGCGTTCGGGCCCGATCCGGTCGGCTCGTATCCCCAGCTGCAGAGCCCGTTCGGGCTGTACGACACTGTCGGCAACGCCTATGAACTGACAGTGGCCGCCCACAAGTCGGACATCGCGGTCGCCCGCGGCGGGGCGTTCTTCTACGACGCGTTCGCGTCGCGGATCGCCAATCGCTTCGAGCTGCCTGCGAGCTTCCGCCACAGCACGGTGGGGCTGCGTGTGTGTGCGACATGGCCTCCGCCGGGCTGAAATCGCGGAGTTTCGCGGCGAGAAAATTTTAATCGAGTGTCGTGATCCGAAGCCCATGGTAGGATCGCTACCAGGTCGGGGGGTGGTCATGGCTGTAACGGGTCGTATTGTTCTGGTCGTCTCTGCGGTGATGTTCAGCGGCGCTTGTTACGAGGGCGCCGGCGGCGGCACGGCGGATGTCGTGACGACGCGATCCGCGGGCTTCAACGCCCAGGTGCTCAACGGGCCGATCCTTCAGGGGCCGATCCTTCAAGGTCCGATCCTTCAGGGGCTGATCCTTCAAGGGCCGATCCTCCAGGGCCCGATCCTCCAGGGGCCGATCCTCCAGGGCCCGATCCTCCAGGGCCCGATCCTCCAGGGGATCACGCTGAACGGGCCGATCCTCCAGGGCCCGATCCTCCAGGGGCCGATCCTCCAGGGGACCGAGTTCTCCGCCTACGTGCTCAAGGACGGCGTCCAGGTGCCCGTCGAGGGCGAGGACTTCGTCGGCTCGGAGTGGGACATCCGCGTCGGGCAGGTCGACGGCGAGGGCAACGAGCTGATCGAGGACTATGTCCTGCGCATCGACGCGATCGAGCTGTCCCAGGAGCAAGACGATGTCTACCTGTACGACATCGTCCACCGGCCGAAGTCCGGCGGCGCGTGGAAGCCGCTGTGCGGCGACGAGGGCGGCAACATGGTGCCGGCGATCCCGCTGCAGAACTACTGGAACCTCGAGAACGGCGACCGCGTCGACGACCCGAACGTGATCACCTTCGCCTGCACCAACGCGGTGCTCGCCAAGTGTGTGCTCTGGGGCTACCGCCCGTGGGCGTCCGCGACCCGCTGCGAGCCGTGGGACAAGGACAAGAACTGCGAGGAGGTCTCGCTGACCGACTACCACCAGGCCTGCACGCGCATGGCGCGGGCCGATTACTGCGGCGACGGCGTGCCGTGGACGGTCGCCGGGACGGCGATCGACCTGTGGGACCACCTCTCCCCGCAGATCGAGTCGCCGACGACCGACTGGACGATCGAGGCCGAGTGGAACCCCGACGGCGCGTTCTGCCTCGACGACATCCGCCTGCAGTCGCTCAAGGCCGAGGGCAAGTATCCGGCCTGCTTCCTCGACAAGAAGGGCAAGCCGGAGAAGATCGGCAACTGCGGCTCGCTCAAGAAGCACCGCGCGCTGATCACCAGCACCTTCGACAAGCCGAAGAAGTCCAAGAAGAACAAGTGAGCGCCCCCTCTCGGGGCGAGGACGGGCGGGCGGCGGAAGCGGCTCGCCCGTCATTTTTGGGCCGGGGGCGCCGGGCCTCGCCGGGGCCTCGTGCGCGGTCGCGCCCGGCGCGCTCGCGCGCGCGGGCGGGCGCGGCGGCGCGGGCCCGGGCGGCGGGTGCCGGGAGAACGGCGATCGGTCGTCCCGCGCGTGGACGGGCCGCGCGATCGCGCGCAGCCTCGAACGCGGGAGGCGCGAGCATGCCGGACGACAATTCGCAGGGACATTCGACCGCGAGCGAGGAGCGGGCGCGGACGACCGGGCGCGGCGAGCCGGAGGCCGCCCGGGCGCGCGGCGAGGCCGACGCGGGGCGGCCGACGCACCGGCTCGCGGCGCTGCGCAAGGTCGGCCGGTCGCGCCGGCCGGTCGGGTGTGCCTGGCCCTGAAGACAGGTCCATGGAGGCGCAGGGCGGGCCCGGGCCCGGGCCCGCGCGCGAGGGGCCGCGCCCTCGGCGCGGGGCCGCCCAGGGGCCCGCAGGGGCGGCTCACGGGTTCTCAATTAAACTGTCCCGAGGGACAGAGGTCCACCGCGCCGCGGCCGGGTCGGGTATAGTCCGGCCGCCGCGTCGGCCGCGAGATCGCGATGGCGAACACCCACCCGACCTTGCCGGCCGTCGACGACGGCAAAGACCCGAAGCGCTGGCTCGGCCGCGAGATCGAGGGCCGCTACCGGGTCGTCGAGCTGCTCGGCGAGGGCGGCATGGGGGCGGTGTTCGTCGCGGAGCACCTGCGGCTGCGCAAGCAGGTGGCGCTGAAGATGATCCGGGCCGAGTTCGCGGCCAACAGCCAGGCGGCGGAGCGGTTCAACCGCGAGGCGCTGGCGACGGCGCAGCTCGACCACCCGCACGTCGCCAGCGCGATCGACTCGGGGACGCTGCCCGACGGCGAGGCGTACCTGGTGACGATGCTGGTCCGCGGGGAGAGCCTCGGCAAGCGGCTCGGGCGGGGGCCGCTGACGTGGCCGCAGGCGTGCGTGGTCGGGGCGCAGATCGCCGACGCGCTGGCGGCCGCGCACGCGATCGGGATCGTCCACCGCGACCTCAAGCCCGACAACATCCTGCTCGAGGCGCGCGACGACGGGTCGCTGCACGCGCGGGTGGTCGACTTCGGGATCGCCCGGGTGTCGGGCGAGCTCGGCGGGGCGGTCGCGGACCCGACGCAGCCGATCACGCGGATGGGCGCGGTGATCGGGACGCCGGGCTACATGGCGCCCGAGCAGGCCGTCGGGCAGCAGGTCGACCTGCGCGTCGATCTGTACGCGCTCGGGGTGATCGTGTGGGAGAGCGTGGCCGGGCGGACGCTGTTCGAGGCGGAGACGCTGACCGAGCTGTTCGCGGCCCAGCTGTCGAGGCCGGCGCCGAGCCTGCGCGAGGTGCTGCCGGGGCGGGTGCCGGAGGCGCTGGTCGGCCTGGTCGACCGGCTGCTGGCGCGCGTGCCGGCGGACCGGCCGGCGACGGCGAGCGCGGTGCGCGACGAGCTGCGGCGGCTGGCGCAGAGCGCCGAGGCGGCCGGGGTCGCGGCGGGGCCGGCGGCCGCGTCGGCGCGCGGGAAGGTCGAGACGGCCTACGACGTGACGCTCGGCGGGGTGTCGGGGGCGCGCACGATCCTGTCCGGAGGGACAGGTGCGCCGGTCGAGCCGCGCCGCCGGGTCCCGCGGGCGGTGTGGTTCGCGGGGGGCGCGGTGGCGCTGCTGGTCGCGGCGCTGGCGCTCGTCGGCGGCGAGGCCGAGGAATCGGAGGACAAGCCGGCGCGGATCGGGCGGGTCGACAAGCCGGCGCAGAAGGAGCGGCGCGGCCGCGGGCTGCCGTCGGTCAAGGAGCTGGTCGCCGAGGTGCCGGAGGCGTACGCGGCCGAGGCGAAGGTGCTGCTCGACAGCCGCAACGCCGACGCCCGCGAGCTCGCCGGCGAGACGATCGCGGAGCTGCCCGAGGCCGAGAAGCAGAAGATCCCGCAGTACCTGCGCAACCTCGCGTGGTTCGAGAAGATGCCGCAGTGCGAGACGAAGCTGTCGATCCTCGAGAAGATCGAGGCCGAGGGCGATCCGCGGGCGCTGCCGTCGCTCAAGATCATCGCGGAGGCGCCGACCGACGGGTGCGGGTGGTTCGGCGCCCAGGACAGCCTCGGGTGCCTGCGGCAGGAGCTGGCGCGGACGATCGCGAAGTTCGAGGTCGAGGTCGGCGGCTGACGGGCGGCGGACGCGGGGACGCGGGGCGCTCGCTGCGGCGGCAGGGGGACGGCGGCCGGTCCGCTCGCGGCGGCCGAGGACAGGGGGTGGTCGGAGGGTCATGTCTGGAGAGACATGTCTGAGAGGAGGGGTGCGCGGCGGGAGGGGCGGTGGTAGGGTGCCTGCGTGCGCGCGGTCCTCGAGAGCCTGTGTCAGCGCTGCGGGCTGTGCTGCGACGGGAGCCTGTTCACGCAGGTGCCGCTGGTCGGGGCGGAGGAGGTGGCGGCGGTGCGGCGGCGCGGGCTGGTGGTGTTGACGCGCGCCGACGGGTCCGCGGCGCTGCCGCAGCCGTGCGCGGCGCTGGCAGGTCGGCGCTGTACGGTGTACGAGGAGCGGCCGGAGAGCTGCCGGCGCTATCGCTGCATGCTGTACGCGGCGCTCGCCGAGGACGAGGTGGCGCCGGCGGAGGCGCTGGCGACGGTCGAACAGGCGCAGGCGTTGATCGCGGCGGTCGCGGAGGCGCTGCCGCCCGGCCCCGGGGCGCCGCTGCAGCGGGCCCGGCGGGCGGCGGCGGCCGATGAATTGGCGCCGGAGACGGCGGAGGCGCTGCGGCGCGCGCTGGCGTTCGTCGAGCGGCGGTTCCGCGGGCACGGCGGGCGGTGAGGGGCGGCGCTGGGTGAAGGCGGGCGCGGGGGAGGTGGCGCGAGGGGCATGTCCGATCGCGCTGGTGGTGCGATCGGGCGCGCGAGGGGCGGCGCGGCCTGGTATGAATCGGGGCGGAGGGCTGCGTGCGAGACGGCGAGCGCGTGACGGTGCAGGGATCGAGCGGGACGTACGAGCTGTCGCGCGTGGGGGAGGTGTACGCGTGCACGTGCCCGGCGTGGCGCAAGCAGGCGGCGCCGCCGATGCAGCGATCGTGCAAGCACCTGCGGGCGTACCTCGGCGAGGGGCACGAGGCGGCGCGGCTGGCCGGGTCGAAGGTGGCGGCGGCACAGGGGCGGGCGCGACGATCGGCCGCGCGGGCGCCCCAGGAATCGCAGGAGATGCGGCGGCGGCGGGAGGCGGCGGTGGCGAGCGCGCTGGCGCGCTTCCCGGCGGCGGCGGCCCGGATGCAAGCCACCTATGGGATGCGGCTGCCGCTGCACCTGGCGTACGGGGCGGCGTTCTGGCTCGGGCTGACGGCGGAGGAGGCGAGGGAGGCGTGGGCGTACCTCGGCAACGGGCTCGTCGGGGTCGGCACGTGGTTCGAGCCCGGCGGGCTCGAGCGACCGGCGCGGCTCGACGAGCGGCTGCATTACCGCTACCGGTGCGATCCGCCGGAGTTCGTGACGGTGTTCTCGGGCAGCAGCGACGGCAAGCACTGGGGCTTGTGGTACGACGACCCGCACGAGCTGCCGCGGCTGGTCGCGTACAACTACGCGCGCGACGACGCGGTGACGCATACGTGCCACGCGACGCTGCTCGGGGCGCTGCACGACGAAATGACGCTCGAGTGGCTGCCGCCGGAGGAGTGGCCGCACGCGGCGCGGGTGCTGGCGTGGCTCGACGAGATGCACGCGCGCGAGCTGGCGGCGCACGCGGAGGAGGCGATCCCGCCGCCGCCGGGCCGGACGAACGAGTGCGTCGCAGGCCTCGATCCGGTGCTCGCCGGGGCGAAGCTGCCGGCCGACCTCGTCGGCAACGCGGCGCAGGAGGCCCGCCTGAAGGTGTACCGCGAGGAGCCGGCGCGGGCGTTGCGGTGGATCGAGCAGGCCCACCGCGAGCTGGCGGCAGGTCAACCTCTGCGCGCGCTGTTCCTCGGCCGCGAGCTGCACTGGTTCGACAGCGATCCGCTGCGCGAGGCGACGACGGCGCTGATGATCGCGGCGTACGAGGCGACGGGGCGGCACCCGCTGGCGGAGATCGTGAAGGTCCACCACGCGCACCGCGATCTGCGATCGGTCGCGATCTACGGCGAGGTGCCGGTGCCGCCGCTGGTCGAGGCGGCGCGCGCGGGCGATCTCGCGGCGGTCGAGTCGCTGCTCGCCGCGGGGACGCCCGACGCCGGCGAGCTGGCGGCGGCGCTGCTGCACGCGCGCGCGACCCAGGTCGTCGAGACGTTGCTCGCGCGCGCGCCCGCGACGGCGCGCGACGCCAAGCTGGCGTCGTTGATCGGCGACCTCGGCGAGCTGGCGCGGAGCGAGGTGGAGGATCGCGAGCTCTTGGCCCAGGTCGATCTGCTGCTGGCCCGCGGCGCGCCGGTCTCGCTCGCGTTCGCGCGCGCGCTCGAGGAGGGGCTCCCTGCGCTGGCGCTCGAGCTGACGCCGCGCGTCGACCCGCGCGCGGCCGACGAGCGAGGGGCGACGCCGCTGCACCACGCGGCGCAGGCGGGGGCGCTCGAGGTCGCGGCGCAGCTGCTCGAGCGTGGGGCCGACCCGGAGGCCCGCGACGCGGCCGGGGCGACGCCGCTCGACCACGCGCGCGCGCTGTGGCTGGACCGGCGCGAGGCGAGCCACGCCCTGCTCGCGCTGCTCAAGGCCCGAGCGGCGCCGACCGCGACGCCGACCGGCGAGCTGCAGGTCGGCGACGTCGTCGAGCACCCGCGCTTCGGCCCCGGCGAGGTCACTGCGCGCGACGGCGCCGGCGAGGCGGCCAAGCTGACGATCGCGTTCACCGACGCGACGCGGACGCTGCTCGCCCGGTTCGTCCGCCGGGCGTGAGCGGGTCTCCGGCCGTCCCGAGGGACATGCTCTGAAAGACATGTGGAGGATGCCCCGGGCGGCGAGTCGCCCGGCGGGGGTTCACGAGTCCTTGCGGACAGCGACCCGCGGGAGCTGCACGGTGAAGGTCGTGCCGGCCTCGGCGGTCGACGTCACCGCGAGCCGGCCGGCGTGCGCGAGCACGATCTGGCGGGCGATGTGCAGCCCGAGGCCGAGCGACGCGCGCGACGTCGGGCCCGGGTCGCCGCGCTCGAACGCCTCGAAGATCGTCGGCAGGCGGGCCGCCGGGATCGGCGCGCCGCGGTTGTGCACCGCGAGCGCCACGTCCTCGGACGTCCCGCGGAGCCGCAGCTCGACGGCCGTCTCGGCGGGGCTGAACTTGAGCGCGTTGGTCAGCAGGTTGGAGAGCACCTGGGCCAGGCGGTCGGGGTCCCAGCAGCCGGTGACCGGGCCGGTGACGTCGCAGCGGATCGTGCGGCCGGGGAACGCGCGCTCGGCCTCCTCGACGGCCTCCTGGACGAGCGCGCGGAGGTTGACCGGGCGCAGGCGGACGGGGAGCGTGCCCTCGACCCGGACGTGGGTGAGGTCGAGCAGATCCTCGATCAGGCGCGTCGCTCGCTCGGCGCTCGCGCGGATCCGGGTCAGCGCGCGGGTCGTCGCCTCGTCGGGCGCGGCGCGCCGGAGCGCCAGGGTCGCGGAGGTGAGGATCGCGGCGAGCGGGTTGCGCAGGTCGTGCGAGACGATGCCGATCAGCTGGCGCTCGAAGTCGGAGCGGGCCTTCTCCTCGGTGATGTCGCGGCCGGCGGCGATGAACCATTGCGAGCCGGGGTCGGGCGAGGCGCGCCACGAGATCCAGCGGTAGGTGCCGTCGGCGCGGCGGAAGCGGCAGGGGAAGTGCCAGGTCGGCTCGCCGCGGGCGAGGCGCCCGAGCTCGTGGCGGGTCGCGGCGTGGTCGTCGGGGTGGATCAGCTCGAGGTAGGGGGTCGCCAGCAGGGTCGACTCGGCGTGGCCGAGGACGGCGGTGAAGGCGGGGTTGACCCGGCGGAAGCGGCCGTCGAGGCCGGCGATGCACAGCAGATCGGGGGACAGCGCGAACACGCGGTCGAGCTCCCACTGGCGGTCGCGCAGGGCCTGCTCGGCCCGCTTGCGCGCGGAGACGTCGCGGAAGAACACGGCGATCCCGCCCTCGTGGGCGGGGTAGGCGGTGACCTCGGTCCACAGGTCGAGCGGGGCGAAGTACTCCTCGAAGGCGACCGGGACGCGCTCGGTCATGCAGCGGTGGTAGTGCGACCAGTACTTGAGGTCGGGCGAGGCGGTCTCGGGCCAGACGTCCCAGAAGAGGCGCCCGAGCGACGTCTCGCGGGGTTTGCGGGACAGCCGCTCCTGGTTGTGGTTGACGAGCACGATCCGGAAGTCGCGGTCGAGCAGGAGGAAGGCGTCGCCGTGCTCGAGCGCGTCGAGGGCCCGCGCGCGCTCGGCGGCGAGGCGCGTCTGCTCGGTCAGCTCGACGACGACGCCGGCGACGCCGAGGACCGCGCCGTCGGGGGCGACGACCGGGAAGTAGTTGCCGAGCCAGTGGCGCGCGCGCGTCGGCTCGGCGGGGCTCGTCGCCCAGAAGGCGAGGTCGCGGACCGGCGCGCGGTCGTGGAGGACGCGGCGGATCACCGCTTCGAGGCGGGCGCCGAGGTCGTCCGGGAGGATCTCGCCGATCCGCCGGCCGAGGTGGACGTCGGCCGGGACGCGGTGGAAGGCGGCGAGGGCCGCGTTGACGCGGACGTAGCGGAGCTCGAGGTCGACGAGGCCGATGCCGACGGGCGCCGCGGTGAACACGGCGTCGAGCTCGGCGAGCGCCGTCTCGCGGATCAGCTCGAGCGCCTTGCGCTCGGTGATGTCCTGCGAGATCCCGCAGACGGCGTACGGCCGGCCGGCGTCGTCGAGCAGCGGGAACCTGAGCGAGAGGTAGGTGCGCGGGCCGTCCTCGCGGGGGACGACCTCCTCGGCGAGGGTGGGCTGCAGGGTGGTCAGCGCGCGGCGGTGGTCGGCGCGCGTCAAGGCGGCGTGCGCGGGCGGCAGCCGGTCGTCGTCGAAGGCGCCGAGGAGCGCCTCGCGCGGGCGGCCGAGGAGCGCCGCGGTCTCGTGGTTGGCGAGCACGAGGCGGCCGTCGAGATCCTCGACGTAGATCGCGGCCGGGGCGTGGTCCAGGATCGCCTGCAGCTCGGCCTGGCTGCTCCGGAGGGCCTGCTCGCGGGCGGCGGCGAAGCGCGCGACGGCCTCGGCGACGCCGGTGTGGAGCGCCCGGCCGATCACGCGGACGTCGGCGAGGCTGACGCGGGCGCCTGACTCTTCGAGCAGGTCGAAGAGGACCTCGCCGAGCAGGCCGTACTCGCGGACGACGGCGTCGATGTCGGCGCCGGTGCGCCAGCGCTGGTCGCCGTGCTCGCGCGCGAGGTCGGCGAGCCGGGGCGCGTCGGCGGGGCGCCGGAGGGCGGTGATCGTCTCGCGCAGGAACTCGGGCATGCGGTCGAGCAGCTCCGGCGGCGAGAGGTCGTCGCGGCCGGGCTGCCGGCGGACGCGCTCGAGCCACCGGCGCACGACCTCGTCCTGGCGGTCCTCGAGCAGGGCGGCGGCGCTCGGCGGGGCGTGGGCAGGTCGGTGCATCGGCGCGGTCGTCCTCGCGCCTCGAAGCGTACGCGCGGGGCGGGGTCGGCGGCCTCGTGGGCCGGCTGTCGGGGCGCGCGCCGGCGACCGGCGGCGGTGGGTCGACGCGGCGGCCGGGAGTGCGGCCGCGGCGGCGGGCTCACGCGAGGAT
>ERZ1066136.474-NODE-474-length-30566-cov-13.709678_pt1 | contig 30566 bp, 12 predicted proteins | sample MGYA00382783_ERZ1066136 | MGnify/ENA primary metagenome ERZ1066136 (study PRJEB33369, sample SAMEA5778366) | biofilm metagenome | biome: Industrial cooling water; feature: Water cooling tower basin; material: Biofilm | place: United Arab Emirates | collected... | reverse complement strand
TGCGCCACCACCGCCACCGCAATCACCCCCGGCTCCTTGCCGCGCAGCCCGGGCAGGCCGATGGGGCAGCTCATGCGCGCCAGCAGCTCGGGCGACACGCCGCGCTCGGCCAGCCGGCGCTCGAACTTGGCGCGCTTGGTGGCGCTGCCGATGAGGCCGAAGAAGCCGAAGTCGCCGCGCGCCAGGATCTCGCGCGTGATGGCCAGGTCCACGTCGTGGCTGTGCGTGAGCACGAGGAAGGCGTCGCCGGGCGCGGCCGCGGCCACCTCGGCCTGCACGGGCTCGGCACACACGCGCTCGATGTGCGGCGGCAGGGCCACGGCAGGGAACTCGCTCTCGCGCTCGTCCACCCAGCGCACGCGGCAGGGCACGGCGGCCAGCAGGTTGACGATGGCGCGGCCCACGTGGCCGGCGCCGAACAGGTGCAGGTTGAAACGCGGGCGCGGGCCCGCCCACTGCGCCGGTGGGTCGGTGGCGAGCGCCGTGTAGCGCAGCACCAATGCGCCACCGCAGCACTGGCCCAGGCTGGGGCCGAGCGCGATGCGCTGCGTCTCGGGCTCGGCCAGGCCCTGCGCCAGCCGCTCGCGGGCGCGTGCCAGCGCCTGCAGCTCCAGGTGTCCGCCACCGATGGTGCCCACCACCGCATCCGCCGCCACCAGCATGCGCGTGCCGCTTTCGCGTGGCACCGAGCCGCGGTGCTCGGCCACGGCCACCACCACGGCCGGGCGGGCCGCGGCGGCCCAGGCCTCGGCGGCCTCGCGCACGGGGTCCCAAGGGCAGAGGTTCACCGCGTCACGCGCAGGCGCCCTGCCCCGCACGAACCGCGGCCACGGCGCGCAGCACGGCCTCGGGCGTGGCCGGCGCGTCCAGCGGCGGGCACGGGCCGTGGCCGCCCACGGCCGAGACGGCGTCGCGGATGGCCAGCAGCACGCTGATGGGCAGCAGCAGCGGCGGCTCGCCCACGGCCTTGCTGCGGTGGATGGCGTCGTGGCGGTTGGGCGCGTCGAACAGCGTGGTGCGGAACACCGCGGGCGCGTCGTTGGCCGTCGGGATCTTGTAGGTGCTGGGCGCGTGCGTCATGAGCAGACCGGCGCGCGCGCTGCCGTCGTCGGGGTGCCAGACCAGCTCTTCCATCGTGAGCCAGCCCATGCCCTGGATGAAGGCGCCCTCGACCTGGCCGATGTCCAGCGCCGGGTTCAGGCTCTGGCCGGCGTCGTGCACGATGTCCGCGGCGAGCAGGCGGTGCTCGCCGGTGAGCGTGTCCACCACCACCTCGCTCACGGCCGCGCCGTAGGCGTAGTAGTAGAAGGGCCGGCCCTGCAGCGTGGCCTTGTTCCAGTGCAGGCCGGGCGTGGCGTAGAAGCCGTCGGCCCAGAGCTGCACGCGCGCCAGGTAGGCCTGCTGCACGAGGGCGTCCCAGGGCAGCGCGGCGTGCTGGGGATGTTCGGCCCTGAAGCGCTCGAGCCGCTCGCGGATGCAACGCGCCGCGGCCTGCGCGGCCTTGCCGTTCAGATCAGAGCCCGTGCTCGCGGCCGTGGCCGAGGTGTTGGCGATCTTGCTCGTGTCGGTGGCGCTGCAACGCACGCGCTCCAGCGGCAGGCCCAGCTCGTGGGCCACCACCTGGGCCACCTTGGTGTTGAGGCCCTGGCCCATCTCGGTGCCGCCGTGGTTCACGAGCACGCTGCCGTCGGTGTACACGTGCACCAGCGCGCCGGCCTGGTTGAGGTGGGTGACGTTGAAGCTGATGCCGAACTTGAGCGGCACCAGCGCCAGCCCCTTCTTCAGCACCGGGCTCGTGGCGTTGAAGGCATCGATCGCCGCGCGGCGCGCCGCCCAACTCGACTGCGCCTCGAGCTGGGCCACGAGCGGATCGACGATGTTGTCGTCCACCACCTGGCCATACGGCGTGACGTTGCGATCCTCGGTGCCGTAGAAGTTGGCGCGGCGCACGGCGACGGGGTCGCGGCCGCAGCGGCGCGCCACGCTGTCGAGCAGCACCTCGATGGCGAAGGCGCCCTGCGGGCCGCCGAAGCCGCGGAAGGCGGTGTTGCTCTGGGTGTTGGTCTTGCAGCTGTAGCCGTGGATGGCCACGTGCGGCAGCCAGTAGGCGTTGTCGAAGTGGCACAGCGCGCGCGTCATCACCGGGCCCGAGAGATCCGCCGAGTGGCCGGCGTTGCTGAGCATGGTGATCTCGGCGCCCAGGATGCGGCCCTCGTCGTCGTGGCCGACCTCGGCCTCGTAGACGAAGCCGTGGCGGCGGCCCGTGATGAGGAAGTCGTCGTCGCGGTCCACGCGCAGCTTCACGGGCGCGCCGAGCCGGCGCGCGGCCACGGCGGCCACGCAGGCGAAGAGCGCGCTCTGGCTTTCCTTGCCGCCGAAGCCACCGCCCATGCGCCGGCACTCCACGCGCACCGCGTGGGCCTGCACGCCGAGGGCGTGCGACACCACCAGCTGCATCTCGCTGGGGTGCTGGGTGGAGCAGTACACGGCCATGCCGTGGTCGTCGGCCGGCACGGCCAGGCTGATCTGGCCCTCCAGGTAGAACTGCTCCTGCCCGCCCACCGTGAAGCGCGTGCGGAAGCGCCGCGGCGCGGCGGCGATGGCCGTGGCGGCGTCGCCGCGCACCAGGTGCATGGGCGGCACCACGTACTGGCCGGCGGCGTGGGCCTCGTCGGCCGTCAGCAGCGCGGGCAGGCGCCGGGCGCGGATGACCTGCGGGGCCAGGGCCGCGGCGCGGCGCGCCTCGTCGCGTGTGCGCGCCACGACCACGAAGACGGGCTGGCCGCGGTAGCGCAGCGTGGCGCCGACCTCGCCGGCGAGGATGGGGTCGTCGTGCACCAGCGGGCCGCAGTCGTTGGCGCCGGGGATGTCGGCGGCGCTGTACACGCCCACCACGCCGGGCATGGCGCGCACGCGCGCGAGGTCCAGCGCCTCGATCACGCCGTGCGGCACGGGGCTCAGGCCCAAAGCGGCGTGCAGGGTGCCGGCGGGCTCGGGGATGTCGTCGGTGTAGTGCGCGCGGCCGGCCACGTGCAGGGCGGCGCTCTCGTGCGGGCGGCTGCGGCCCACCTCGGGGGCGGGGTGCAGGGGCGCGTCGAGGGGCTTGTTCATGCGGCCTCCGGGGCGTCGACCGTGGCGCTCAGCGTGCGGTCCCACACGGTGACGGGCACGGCGCCGGCCGCCTGCAGCGCGGCACGGCGGATCAGGTTGCCGGCCACCTGCAGGCGGTAGGCGGCGCTGGCGCGCAGGTCGGACATCGGCGTGAAGTCCGAGGCCAGCGCCGCCGCAGCGGCGTCGGCTGCGGTGGCATCGAAGGGCCGGCCGATCAGCGCCGCCTCGGCCCCTGGGGCGCGCGCCACGGTGGCGGCCATGCCGCCGAAGGCCAGGCGCGCGGCCGTCACCGTGCCCGCGGCGTCGCGCGTGATCGCGAGGCCCGCGCACACCGCCGAGATGTCGCAGTCAAAGCGCTTGCTGATCTTGTAGGCCCACACGTTGGTGGCCGCGTCGGGCAGCGGCAGCTCGACGGCGCGCACGAACTCGCCCGGCTCGCGCCGGTTCTTCATGTAGCCCGTGTAGAAGTCGTCCAGCGCCACGCGGCGCACGCGCGCGCCCTTCTGCAGCACGAGCGTCGCGCCCAGCGCCATGAGCACCGGCGCCGAGTCGCCGATGGGCGAGCCGTTGGCGAGGTTGCCGCCCATCGTGCCGGCCTCGCGCGTGGGCCGGCCGGCGAAGCGCAGCCACAGCTCGTGCAGAGCCGGCCAACGCGCGGCGAGCGCGGCCCAGGCGGCCTCCAGCGTGGCACCGGCGCCGATGACGAGCTGGCCGTCGCGCTCCTCGATGCGCTGCAGCTCGGCCACCGCGCCCACGTGCACGATCTCGCTGAAGCGCCGGAACTGCTTGGTCACCCACAGGCCGACGTCGGTGCTGCCGGCCAGGATGGTGGCCGTGGGCCTGGCCTCCAGCAGCGCCGCCAGCTGCTCCACCGTCTTCGGCGCGAAGAAGCCGCTCGCCGTGGCCAGCGGCGCATCGGCCTGCAGCGTGCGCAGCGCGGCGGCGATGGCCGTGGTGTCGATGCGCGCGCCGGGTGCGGCGCAGGCGCGCTCGCCGGCGTCGAGGATGGGCCGGTAGCCGGTGCAGCGGCAGAGGTTGCCGCTCAGGTCGTCGGCGATCTGCTGGCGTGTGGGGCAGCTGCCGGCCGCGGCGTGGCGCTCGCGCGTGGCCACCAGGCTCATCACGAAGCCGGGGGTGCAGAAGCCGCACTGCGAGCCGTGGCAGTCCACCAGGGCCTGCTGCACCGGGTGCAGCGGCCCGCCGGGGGGCGAGAGGTCTTCCACCGTGAGCAGCGCCTTGCCGTCGAGCGCGGGCAGGAACTGGATGCAGCTGTTCACGGGCCTGAAAGCCACCGTGCCATCGGCCGCCAGCTCGCCCACCAGCACCGTGCAGGCGCCGCAGTCGCCCTCGTTGCAGCCTTCCTTGGTGCCGGTGCAGCGCGCCTCCTCGCGCAGCCACTGCAGCACGGTGCGCGTGGGCTCGGGCGCGGCGTGCTCCACGATGGCGCCGCGGTGGACGAAGCGGACGGGGCGGGTGGCTTCTCGTGTGGCGTTCATGCGGACGGCGGCTCCCAGGGACTTACCCGCAGGGTAGCGGCCCTGCTCCCTGCTGGTATATCTGCAAACGCATGGTCATCATGCGGCAGAATGCATGTCGATGCGACCCGGCTTCGACACCATCGACCTCCACCTCATCCGGGTGTTGCACACGGTGATCCACGAACGCAGCGTCTCGCGGGCGGCCGTCCGGCTGGCCAGCACGCAGCCCGCCGTCAGCGCGCAGCTGCGGCGGCTGCGCCAGCTCACCGGCGACCCGTTGCTGGTGCGCGCCGGCCAGCAGATGCAGCCCACCGAAACCGCCTTGCAATTGCTGGGCCCGGCCGAGCGCCTGCTGCAGGAGGCCGAGCAGCTCTTCGGCCGCCACCGCGCGCAGCAGCGCCGCGCCGCCTTCGAGCCCACGCAGGCCGACGGCGTGTTCCGCGTGGCCGCCAGCGACTATCTGGACCCCCTGTTCCTGCCCCGCCTGGTGGCCCGCCTGAAGCGCGAGGCCCCCGGCATGCGCCTGGAGCTGCTGCCGCTGACGCAGGACTACGACTACCGCCGCCACCTGGCCGCGGGCGATGTCGACCTCGTCATCGGCAACTGGCTCGAGCCGCCGGAGGAGCTGCACCTCGCGCGCCTGGTCACCGACGAGATCGTCTGCCTCGTGGCCGAGCAGCACCCGCACGCCGGCGGCCGCGGCTGGACACGCGAGCGCTACCTGGCCCAGGAACACGTGGCGCCCATGCCCCTGAGCCCTGGCGCCGTGGGGGTGATCGACGAGCACCTGCGCAACCAGGGGGCACAGCGCCACATCGTGGTGCGTGCCTCGCACTTCAGCCTGATCCCGCTGATGGTGGCCGACAGCCTGCTGGTGCTGACCACCGGCCGCCTGTTCTGCAGCCGCTACGTGGGCACGCTGCCGGTGAAGATCGTGCGCTGCCCGGTGGCGTTCCCGCCGCTCAGCTACTACCAGCTCTGGCACGGGCTCACGCACACGGCGCCCAGCCAGCGCTGGCTGCGCGAGCAGGTGCGGGCGGTGGCCGCGGGGCTGGGTACGGGGGCCCCGGCATGAACGCAGCCGCCGTGCGCGCGATCCGCGCCGACCTGCTGGACTTCACGGCCACGCCGGCCTGGGGCGACGCGTCCGACACCGCCCCCGGCGTGCGCTGGCGGCCCGCGCACTGGGTGCTGGTCGATGCCGAGGGCCGCATCACCGCTGTGCAGGCGGAGGATCCGGGCCCCGGCGTCGAGCGCCACGACCACCGCGGCCGCCTGCTCATGCCCGGCTTCGTCGACAGCCACGTGCACAGCCCGCAGGTGCCGGTGCTGGCCAGCTACGGCACCGAGCTGCTGGACTGGCTCAACAACTACACCTTCCCCAGCGAAACCGCCTGGGCCGACGCCGAGCACGCCACGCGCGGCACCGAGCTGTTCCTCGACGCCCTGCTGGCCCACGGCAGCACCACGGCGGTCGTCTTCCCCACGGTGCACAAGGCCTCGGCCGAGGCGCTGTTCGCGGGGGCGGCGGCGCGCGGCATGCGCGTCATCGGCGGCAAGGTGCTGATGGACCGCCACGCGCCCGAGGGCCTGCGCGACACCGTGGCCGAGGCCGAGCGCGACTGCGTCGACCTCATCCAGCGCTGGCACGGCCGCGGCCGCTGCAGCTACGCGCTCACGGTGCGCTTCGCGCCCACCAGCACGCCCGAGCAGCTGGCCATGGCCGGTGCGCTGTGCCGCGCCGACCCCACGCTCTACATGCAGACGCACGTGGCCGAGAACCGCGACGAGGTGCGCTGGGTGGCGGAGCTGTTCCCGCGCTCGCGCAGCTACCTCGCGGTGTACGACGACGCCGGCCTGCTGCACGAGCGCAGCGTGCTGGCCCACGGCCTCTGGCTCGACGCCGACGACCGCGCGCGCCTGGCCGCCACGGGCGCGCACGTGGCGCACTGCCCCACGAGCAACCTGTTCCTGGGCAGCGGCCTGTACGGCTGGCGCGAGGCGCTGGCCGCGGGCCACGCCACCAGCCTGGCCAGCGACGTGGGCGGCGGCACGGCCCTGAACCTGCTGCGCAACGCCGCCGCGGCCTACAGCGTGCAGGCGCTGCAGGGCCAGCGCCTCACGGCCTGGGTGGCGCTGCACGCCGCCACACGCGGTGGCGCCGAGGCGCTGCGCCTGGGCCACGAGATCGGCACGCTGGAGCCCGGCCGCGTGGCCGACCTCTGCGTGTGGGACTGGGCCGTGGGCCCGCTCGACGGCGAGCGCCAACGCGTGGCCCGCGGCTTGCATGAGCGGGCGTTCGCCTGGATGACCCTGGCCGACGAACGCCACCTCGCCGCCACCTGGGTGGCCGGACAAGAACGCCACCGGAGGAGAACGCCTTGAGCACCCCCTTGCGCCTGGAGCTCACAGGCATCAGCAAGCAGTACCCCGCCGTCAAGGCCAACGACGGCGTCTCGCTGCGCGTGAAGCCCGGCGAGATCCACGCCGTGCTCGGCGAAAACGGCGCCGGCAAGAGCACGCTGATGAAGGTCATCTACGGCGCCGTGCAGCCCGACGAGGGCGAGATCCGCTTCGACGGCCAGCCCGTGCGCGTGGCCAGCCCCGCCATGGCGCGGCAGCAGGGCATCAGCATGGTCTACCAGCACTTCAGCCTGTTCGACACGCTCACCGTGGCGCAGAACGTCTGGCTGGGCCTGGACAAGAGCCAGTCGCTGCCGCAGGTGGCGGCGCGCATCACCGAGGTGGCCGGCGCCTACGGCCTGGACGTTGAACCCGAGCGCCCCGTGCACACGCTGAGCGTGGGCGAGCGCCAGCGCGTGGAGATCGTGCGCGCGCTGCTCACGAACCCGAAGCTGCTGATCCTGGACGAGCCCACCTCGGTGCTCACGCCGCAGGCCGTGGACAAGCTCTTCGTGGTGCTGCGCCGGCTGGCGGCCGAGGGCACCAGCATTCTCTACATCAGCCACAAGCTCGACGAGATCCGCGCGCTGTGTCACCACTGCACGGTGCTGCGCGGCGGCAAGGTCACCGGCGAGGTGAACCCCGCGGCGGCCAGCAACGCCGAGCTCTCGCGCCTGATGATCGGCGCCGAGCCGCCGTCGCTGGCGCACGCGGCGCGGGCGCCGGGGCCGGTGGTGCTGCGCGTGCAGAAGCTCTCGCTGCCCACGGCCGACCCGTTCGGCGTGGCGCTCGACGGCATCGGCTTCGACGTGCACGCCGGCGAGATCCTCGGCGTGGCCGGCGTCTCCGGCAACGGCCAGCAGGAGCTGCTGGCGGCACTGTCCGGCGAGGACCCGCGCGCGCCGGCCGGCAGCGTGGTGCTCTTCGGCCAGGACATCGGCCGCCACTCGCCGCGCAAGCGCCGCCACGAGGGCCTGCACTTCGTGCCCGAGGAACGCCTGGGCCGCGGCGCCGTGCCCACGCTGAGCCTGGCCGACAACACCCTGCTCACGCGCGCCGCGGGCGTGGGCACCATGGGCTGGCTCAAGCGCGGCGAGATCACGGCGCTGGCCCAGCGCGTGATCGAGCGCTTTCAGGTCAAGGCCGGCGGGCCGGGGGCGGCGGCCCGGTCGCTCTCGGGCGGCAACCTGCAGAAGTTCATCGTCGGCCGCGAGATCGACGCCGCGCCCAAGCTGCTGATCGTGGCCCAGCCCACCTGGGGTGTGGACGTGGGCGCCGCGGCGCTCATCCGCGGCGAGCTGCTGGCGCTGCGCGACGCCGGCTGCGCCCTGCTGGTGGTGAGCGAGGAGCTCGAGGAGCTGTTCGAGATCAGCGACCGGCTCGTCGTCATCGCGCGTGGGCGTGTCTCGCCGGCGCTGCCGGTGGCCGAGGCCACGGTGGAGCGCATCGGCAGCTGGATGTCGGGGCTGTGGGACGGCGCGGCCAGCGCCCAGGAGGCGGCCCATGCTGCGGCTTGAACCCCGCGCCACGCCCTCGCAGGCCATGGCGCTGGCCTCGCCGCTGCTGGCGCTGGCGCTCACGGCCTTGGTGGCCGCGCTCATCCTGGCCGGCCTGGGCAAGGACGCGCTCGCGGGCCTGCAGGTCATCTTCCTCGAGCCGCTGGCCAACCGGCGCCAGGTCACCGAGGTGCTGCTCAAGGCCACGCCGCTGATCGTCATCGCGCTGGGCCTCGCGGTGTGCTACCGCGCCAACGTGTGGAACATCGGCGCCGAGGGGCAGTTCCTGCTCGGCTGCGTGGGTGGCGGCGGGCTGGCGCTCTACCTCACCACAAACGGCATCGTGCTGCCCAAGGCCGTGGGCGTGACGCTGGTGCTGCTGGCCGGCATGCTGGGCGGCGCGCTGTGGGCGGCGCTGGTGGCGCTGCTGCGCGACCGCTTCAACGCCAACGAGATCCTCGTGAGCCTGATGCTGGTGTACGTGGCGCAGCAGGTGGTCAACGCGCTGGTCTTCGGCCCCTGGAAGGACCCGCAGGGCTTCAACATGCCGCAGACGGCGCTGTTCCACTCGAGCCTGCACCTGCCGCCGCTGCTGGAGCGCTCGCGGCTGCACATGGGCTTCGTGCTGGCGCTGGTGCTGGCGGTGGTGGCGGCGCTGTTCCTGTTCCGCAGCTTCCGCGGCTTCCAGCTGCAGGTGGGCGGCCTGGCGCCGGCGGCGGCGCGCTACGCGGGCTTCTCGTCGCGCGCGGCGCTGTGGACGGCGCTGCTGCTGTCGGGTGCGCTCGCGGGCCTGGCCGGCGCCATGGAGGTGGCCGGGCCCATCAAGCAGGTCACGCCGTACCTGAGCACCGGCCTGGGCTTCACGGCCATCATCGTGTGCTTCGTGGGCCGGCTGCACCCGCTGGGCATCGTGGGCGCGGGCGTGCTGCTCTCGCTCATGCTCATCGGCGGCGAGCTCGCGCAGAGCCGCCTCGGCCTGCCCAACGCCATGGCCAGCGTGCTGCAGGGCCTGCTGCTGCTCATCCTGCTGGCCTGCGACACCTTCATCCACCAGCGCCTGCGCTGGGTGCCCACCAAGAAGGCCCTGGCATGAACGAAACCGCCCTGCTCATCAACACCGCGCTGGCCAGCGGCACCACGCTGGCGCTGGCCGCCCTGGGCCTGCTCATCAACGAACGCGCCGGCGTGCTCAACCTCGGGGCCGAGGGGATGATGCTGGTCGCGGCCGTGGCCGGCTTTGCCATCGCCTTCACCACCGGCAGCGACACGTTGGGCTTTGCCGCCGCGGCGCTGGCCGGCGCGGCGCTGGCGGCCGTGTTCGGGCTGCTGGTCATCTTCCTCAACACCAACCAGTACGCCACGGGCCTGGCGCTCAGCCTCTTCGGCTACGGCTTCTCGGCCTTCGTGGGCGTGGGCATGGTGGGCCAGAGCCTGAGCGCGCGCGAGCAGCACGCGATTCCCGTGCTCTCGGAGCTGCCCTTCGTGGGGCCGGCGCTCTTCAGCCACCACCCCATGGTCTACGTGGCGATGGCGCTCACGGTGGCCATCGCGTGGTTCTTCTACCGCACGCGCGCGGGCCTGCTGCTGCGCGCCATCGGCGAGAACCCCGAGCCGGCGCACGCGCTGGGCTACCCCGTGCGCCTCATCCGCCTGGCCGCCGTGTGCGCGGGGGGCGCGCTGTGCGGGCTGGCCGGCGCCTACGTGTCGCTGGTGACGGCGCCGCTGTGGGTGGAGGGCCTCACGGCCGGCCGCGGCTGGATCGCCCTGGCGCTGACGGTGTTCGCCACCTGGCGGCCGGCGCGCGCGCTGCTGGGGGCGTACCTGTTCGGCGGCGTCACGGTGCTGCAGCTCAACCTGCAGGCCCAGGGCGTGGCGGTGTCCAGCCACATCCTGACCATGCTGCCCTACGTGGCCACCATCGTGGTGCTGGCGCTGATCAGCCGCAACGCCGCCTTCATCCGCCTGAACATGCCGGCCTCGCTGGGGAAACCCTTCCGGCCCGGCTCATAATTTCGTCACAAATTCCTTCACAAACCCGCCCACCCCTGGAGAGAGAACCGATGAACCAGAACCTGTCCCGCCGCCTGTTTGCGCTGGCCGGCCTCACGGCCGCGGCCGTGCTGGCCGGTTGCGGCAAGAAGGAAGAAGCGCCCGCGCCCGTCGCGGCCGCGCCCGCCGCCGCCAGCGCGCCCAAGCCCGAGCCCCTGAAGGCCGCCTGGGTCTACATCGGCCCCGTCGGCGACGCCGGCTGGACCTTTGCCCACGACCAGGGCCGCAAGGCCGTGGAGGCCGAGTTCGGCGACAAGGTCAAGACCAGCTTCGTCGAGAAGGTGCCCTACGCCGACGGCGAGCGCGTCATCCGCGACCTGGCCGCCCAGGGCAACAAGATCATCTTCGCCACCAGCTTCGGCTACATGGACGCGATGATGAAGGTGGCGTCGGAGTTCCCCGACGTGAAGTTCGAGCACGCCACGGGCTACAAGACGGCCGCCAACATGCGCGTGTACGACGCGCGCTTCTATCACGACGCCTATGTCAGCGGCATCATCGCCGGCGGCATGACGAAGACCAACACCCTGGGCTTCGTGGCCAGCTTCCCCATCCCCGAGGTGCTGCGCAACATCAACGCCTTCACCCTGGGCGCGCAGAGCGTGAACCCGAAGATCAAGACGCGCGTGGTCTGGGTCAACACCTGGTTCGATCCTGAAAAGGAAGGCGCGGCCGCGCAGGAGCTGATCAACCGCGGCGCCGACGTGCTGCTGCAGAACACCGACTCCACCGCCGTGCTGCAGACGGCCGAGAAGGCCGGCAAGTTCGCCTTCGGCTGGGACAGCGACATGAGCAGCTACGCGCCCAAGGCGCACCTGGCGAGCAACATCGTCGACTGGGGCCCGTACTACAAGAAGTCGATCAAGGAAGTGATGGACGGCACCTGGAAGGGCGAGCAGCGCACCATCTGGGGCAAGCCGGAAGGCGCCAACGACGTGATCAAGATCGCCGACTTCGTGCCCGCCGAGCTGCGCGCCAAGGCGGAGGCCGCCAAGGAAGGCATCAAGAACGGCACGATCGAGGTCTTCACCGGCCCGATCGTCGGGGCCGACGGCAAGGAACGCCTGGCCAAGGACACCAAGGCCGACCAGGCCTGGAAGGACAAGGTCGACTTCTACGTCAAGGGCGTGGAAGGCAAGATCCCCAGCGGCGGCAAGTAAGCCGCGGCACGGCCGCTCGCCGGCCACCGCATCCAGGGCGCCTTCGGGCGCCCTTTTTCATGGCCCTGCCCGGGCCGTGACGCGCGTCACGGCCCGACCACCCCGGGGCCCTCAAGAACCCGAGCCTGCCACCGACGCGCCCGCGCGAGTGGCCCGGAAACAAGCCGTATCCCGGGCCAATTCACGGTCACGCCGCGCTCAAGCCGGCTCGGACCGATCCCGATAACCGATGGACATGAACCGGGAAGGCCCGGCGGCGCCGCCTGCCGCCCCCCGATCCGGTTCGCCCTCGACAGAAGGATCGACCATGGCCACCCTGATTCCCAGCTTCACCACCGCCCAGATCGCCGTCATGACCCCGGCGCAGATTGCGGCGTTGACCACCGAGGACTGGGCAGCGTTCAACACGGCGCAGATCGTGGCCCTGACCACGGCGCAGATCCCGGCCATCTCGACCCTGGGCCTGCGCGCGCTCAGCGCGACGCAGATCTCGGCCTTCGAGCCCGCCGACGTGGCGGCCTTCAGCGGCGGCCAGGTGGCCTCGCTGGCCACACAGCAGGTGCAGGCCCTCACGAGCGCGCAGTTCGGCGCCCTCGTCACCGGCCAGGTCGCCGCGCTCACCACCGCGCAGCTGCGGGCGGTGGACGCCGTCGACATCGGCGAGCTCTCGACGCAGGCGGTGGCCGCGCTGAGCTCGGTGCAGGTCGGCGTGCTCGGCACGGCGCAGATCGCCGCGCTCGACGCCAGCCAGGTGGCGGCGCTCAACACGGCCACGCTGCGTGCGCTGGGCACGGCGCAGCTCGCCGCGCTCGGCACCGAGGACATGGCGGCGCTCAGCTCGGCCCAGGTGGGCGCGCTCACGAGCCTGCAGCTGCGGGCCCTGGGCACGGCGCAGATCCAGGCCATCGACGCCGCCGACCTGCCCGCGCTGGGCACGGCCGGCATCGCCGCGCTGGGCTCGGCCCAGCTCGGCGCGCTGAGCCAGGCCCAGATGCAGGCCCTGGGCACGGCGCAGATCGCCGCGCTGTCGACGGCGCAGATGGCGCAGCTCGGCACCACCCAGGCGGCGGCGCTGGAGCCGGCCGACATCCAGGCGCTGTCGGGCGCCCAGCTCGCCGCGCTGTCCACGGCCGGCATCGCCGCGCTGTCCAGCGCCGCGGTGGCCGCGCTGTCCAGCGGCCAGCTCGCGGCCCTGGGCACGCGCCAGATCGCGGCGCTCGAGTCGGGCGACTTCGCGGCCCTGTCGACGGCGCAGTTCGCCAGCCTCGGCACCGCCCAGCTCGCGGCCGTGGGCTCGCAGCAGGCCACGGCCTTCGAGACCGCCGACCTCGCGGTGCTCAGCACGGCGCAGATCCGCGCCCTCAGCAATGCCGTCGTCGACGCGCTGAACTCGGCGCAGATCGCCGCGCTGTCCACGGCCCAGGTGGCCGCCATGAGCACGGCCCAGCTCTCGCGCCTGGACGCCATCACCGCCGACCAGCTGGCCGCGCTGTCCACCGCGCAGGTGGCCTCGCTGGGCGCCGCCTACGGCGCCACGCTGGGCACGGCCGACATCGCCGCCATGGGCACGGCGCAGCTGCGGCTGCTGTCCACCGGCGCCCTCTCGGCCCTGGGCAGCGACGACATCGCCACGCTCACGGCCGAGCAGTTCGACGCGCTGAGCACCGCCCAGCTGCGCGCCATCAACACCGCCGCGCTGGCGGCGCTGGACAGCGCCGACATCGCCTCGCTCGGCAGCGTGCGCCTGCAGGCCCTGAGCAGCGCGCAGATCGGCGCGCTGAGCGCCGACCAGCTCAACAGCCTGAGCACGGCGCAGGTGCGCGCGCTCAGCTCGTCCCAGCTCGACGGCCTGAGCGCCGACGACCTCAACGCCATCAGCACCGACCGCCTGGCGGCGCTGACGCCCCAGCAGCTGGGCAGCCTCGACTCCGCCCAGGTGGCCGGCCTCACCGCCGACATCGCCATCCTGAGCTCGGCGCAGATCAACGGCCTGGCCACCGCGGCCATCGCCGCCCTGGGCACCGCCCTGCCCACCAGCGCCATCCTCACGATGACGCCGCAGGCCATCGCCGGCCTGAGCACGGCGCAGCTCGACCAGCTCGACAACGCCGGCCTCGCCGCGCTGTCCACCGGCCAGATCGCCGCGCTGCGCACCGAGGCCATCGACTCGCTCACCGGCAGCGAGGTGGCGGCGCTCACCAGCGCCCAGCTGCGCGCGCTGACGCCGGCCCAGGTGCGGGCGCTGGGCGCCGACGTCGCCAGCATCGAGACCGACGACCTGCGCGCCATGACCGGCAACCAGCTCGCGGCCATGACCACCGCGCAGATCACCGCGCTCAGCGCGGGCCAGCTCGGCGCGCTCACGACCACGCAGGTGGCCTCGCTCGCGCCGGCGCAGATCACGGCGCTGGGTGGCGACGTGAACGAGTTCGACACCGCGCAGTTCGCCGCCCTGACGGCGGGCCAGGTCGCGGCCCTCAGCACGGCCCAGGTCACCGGCCTGGAGGCCGCCGACTGGCAGGCCCTGCGCCCGGCGCAGATCGGCGCGCTGAGCACGGCCGCCATCGAGGCGCTGGACGCCGCGGACTTCAACGCCCTCAACAGCGCGCAGATCCAGGGCTTCACGGCCACGCAGCTGCGCGCCATGGGCACGGCCGACTTCGCGGCCTGGACGTCCGAGGACCTGGGTGCCCTCACGCCGGCGCAGATGCGCGCCCTCAGCGTGGAGATGCTGGCCGCCGTCTCCGACGAGCTGGCGGTGTTCAACTCCGCGCAGCTGGGCGCGCTGAGCACGGCGCAGCTCGCCGCGCTCACCGGCGGCAGCCTCACCGGCCTGGGCGGCGACCAGATCGGCGGCACCGGCACGGCCAACATCGACGCCATGACGACGGCGCAGATCGCCGCGCTCGGCACCGACCTCATCCAGGGCCTGTCGACGGCGCAGATCCGCACCCTGGGCACCGACGACATCGCCGCGCTGACCGACGGCCAGATCCAGGCGCTGCGCGCGGCCCAGGTGGGCGCGTTCACGACGGCGCAGCTGGCGGCCTTCTCCGACGCCGACCTCAACCTGCTGAGCTCGGCCCAGGCCGGTGGCCTGACGAGCGCGCAGATCGCCAGCCTCGGCACGGCCACGATGGTGGCGCTGGGCACGGCGCAGTACGCCGGCTTCGGCTCGGCCCAGCTGGCCGGCCTGACCACCGACCAGGCCGCCGCGCTGGCCACCGAGGACCTCGTGGCCATCCGCGCCAACCAGATGGGCGGCCTGCGCACGGCCGCGCTGGCGGCGCTGGAGAGCCACCAGCTCGCGGCGCTGACGAGCGACCAGCTCGTGGCGCTGACGACGACGCAGATCCGCGCCATCGAGCCGGGCGACTTCGCCGCGCTCGGCACCGACCGCCTGGCCGCGCTGGGCACGGCCCAGATCGCGGCGCTCGGCACCGCGCAGCTCGATGCCCTGGGCAGCGCCCAGCTGGCCGCGCTGACCACCGCGCAGACCGCCGCGCTGACCACGGCGCAGCTCGCCAGCCTCGACGGCAGCGAGCTCGCGCGCCTGGGCACGGCCGCCTACGCCGCCTTCAGCACCGCGCAGGCCGCGGCCATCCGCCCCGAGCAGGCGGCTTCGCTGGAGACCGCCGACCTCGCCGCGCTGGGCACGGCCCAGGTGCGCGCCCTCGGCACGGCGACGCTGGCCGCGCTGAGCGGTGAACAGCTCGGCGCGCTCGGCACCGACCAGGTGCGCGCGCTGAGCGTGCTGCAGATCCGCGCCCTCGAGGCCGACGACCTCGGCGGCCTGTCCAGCGCCCAGGTGGGCGCGCTCACGAGCTCGCAGATCGTGGCCCTCACGACGGCCCAGCTCAACGCGCTCTCGCCCGAGCAGATGGCCGGGCTGACGACCGACCAGGTCTCGCGCCTGAGCGCCGTGCAGGTGGCCGCGCTCGACCCCGGCCGCCTCGCCGGCCTGGGCACGCTGCAGTTCAGCGGCCTCACCACGGCCCAGGTGGCCGCGTTCAGCACCGCCCAGGCCCAGGCCCTGGAGGCGGCCGACATCGCCGCCATCGGCTCGGCGCAGATCCGCGCCCTGGGCACGGCCCAGATCGTGGCCATGACGGGTGACCAGCTCGGCGCCCTCACCGCCGACCAGGCCCCGGGCCTGACGGCGGCGCAGCTGCGCGCCATCGAGTCGGGCGACCTCGCCGCCCTGTCCACCGCCCTGCTGGCGGCGCTGAACACGGCGCAGCTGGCCGGCTTCTCGAGCGCGCAGCTCGCGGCGCTGTCGCCCGAGCAGCTGGCGCAGCTGTCCACGGCCCAGGTCTCGGGCCTGTCGACGGCGCAGATCGCGGCCATGACGCCCGACCAGCTCAACGGCCTGGGCACGGCCCAGATCGCGCGCCTGACCACCGCCCAGGTGGCCGCGCTCACCAGCGAGCAGATGGGTTCGCTCACCGGCGAGAACCTCGCCGCCATGACCACGGCCCAGGTCGCCGCGCTGCGCACCGCGCAGCTCGAGGCCCTGAGCGGCGACACGCTGCAGGCCCTGACCACGGCGCAGGCCGCCGTGCTGTCGAGCGCGCAGCTGCGCGCCATCGACAGCGCCGACATCGCGATGATGGAGACGGCCGACCTGGCGGCCCTCGGCACCACCGCCATCGCCGGGCTGCGCGACGTGCAGATCGACGCCCTCGGCGGCGAGCAGCTCGCGGCCCTCACGGCCGCGCAGCTGCGGGCCCTGGGCACCGCCGGCCTGGCGCGCCTGGACGCCAGCGACATCGAGGCCCTCACCACGGCCCAGATCGCGGGCCTGAGCACGGCCCAGGTGGCCGCGCTGAGCGGCGCGCAGTTCGCGGCCTTCGGCTCCGACGACCTCGCGGCGCTGGGCTCGGCCCAGATGGCCGCGCTCAGCGCCGGCAACCTGGCCTCGCTCATGCCCGAGGCCGTGGCCGGCTTCACCACCGCCCAGGTCGCCGCGCTGACGACGGCGCAGATCGCCGCGCTCGGCAGCGCCGCGATCGCCCAGATGGAGACGGCCGACCTGGCCGCCATGACCACGGCCCAGGTGCGCGCGCTGTCGGACGCGCAGATCGACGCGCTCGACCTCGGCCAGCTCGCCGCGCTGCGCACCGACCAGGTGGCGGCGCTCACGCCGGCGCAGCTGCAGGGCCTCACGCCCGAGCAGCTGGCCGCGCTGACCAGCGCCCAGTTCATGGCCCTGACCACGGCGCAGATCGCCGCCATCGGCACCGCCCAGGCCCAGGCGCTGGAGAACGACGACATCGCCGCCCTGCGCACGGCCCAGGTGGCCGCGCTGGGCACCGACCTCATCGCCGCGCTCGAGGGCGGCCAGCTCGCCGCGCTGACCACGGCGCAGGCCGCGGCGCTCACGGCCGCGCAGGCCGCCGCCATCGACGCCGGCGACCTCGCCTCGCTGGGCAGCGCCAACCTCGGCGCGCTGTCGTCGAACGCGCTGCGCGCGCTGTCGGGTGCCCAGCTGGCCGCGCTGGACGGCAGCCAGTTCGCCCAGCTCGGCACGGCCCAGCTGGCGGCGCTGAGCACGGCGCAGATCGCCGGCCTCGCCGGCGGCCAGCTGGCCGCGCTGAGCAGCGTGCAGTTCCCGGTGCTGGGCACGGCCCAGCTGGCCGCGCTGACCAGCGCCCAGGCCGCCGAGCTGCAGGCCGCCGACGTGGCCGCGCTGTCCACGGCGCAGCTGCGCGCGCTCGGCGCCGGCGTCATCGCCAACCTCGGTGCCGACGTGCTGCAGGCCCTGGGCACGGCCCAGGTCGCGGCGCTGTCCACCGGCCAGGTGGCGGCGCTCACGCCCGACCAGATCACCGCCCTCGAGACGGCCGACGTGGCCGCCCTCACGACCACGCAGCTGGCCGCGCTGTCCAGCGCCCAGTTCGCGGCCTTCACGCCCGAGCAGCTCGGCGCCATCGGCGCCGGCCAAGTGGTGGGCTGGGGCCCGGGTGCCATCGCGGGCATGAGCCCCGAGGCGCTGGCCGCCCTGTCGACCGCGCAGTTCGCGGCCCTCTCGACGGCGCAGGTCGCCGCCATCGGCAGCGCCCAGGGCGCGGCGCTGGAGAGCGCCGACGTCGCCGCGCTGTCCTCGGCCCAGGCGCGTGCGCTGGCCACCGACACGCTGGCCGCCCTGCAGCCGGCCACGCTGGCCGCGCTGGGCAGCTCGGCCTTCGCGGCGCTGGGCACCGACCAGCTGGCCGCGCTCACGCCCGAGCAGATGGCCGCGCTGGGCACCGCCAGCGTCGCCGCCATCGGCAGCGCCGCCATCGGCACGCTGAGCACGGCGCAGCTCGACGCGCTCGACAGCGCCCAGCTCGGCGCCATCGGCACCCGCCAGGTGGCCGCGCTGACGACGGCCCAGCTGGCCTCGCTGCAGCCCGAGGACCTGGCCTCGCTCACCACGGCGCAGTTCGTGGCGCTGACGACGGCGCAGATCGCCGCCCTCACCACCGACCAGGCCGCCGCGCTGGCCGCCGACGACGTCGCCGTGCTCTCGCAGAGCCAGGTGCGCGCGCTCACGCCCGACCACATCGCGCAGCTGTCGGAGGCCGCCATCGCGGCGCTGACCACGCGCCAGGCCGCGGTGCTGGGCAACGACCAGATCGCCCGCCTCACCGGCGCGCAGATCGCCGCGCTCGAGACCGCCGACATCCAGGCCCTGGGCCTGCCCCAGGTGGCCGCGCTGTCGACGGCGCAGCTGCAGGCGATGTCCACCGACCAGCTCGGCGCGCTCACCACGCGCCAGCTGCAGCAGCTCTCGGGTGAACAGCTGGCGTCCATCGCCCCCGAGGCGCTGACCACGCTGACGGCGGCGCGCTTCGCCGCGCTGACCACGGCCCAGGTGGCGGCGCTCACGCCCGCCCAGGCCGAGGCCCTGGACCCGACCGACCTGAGCCTCATGGGCTCGGCCCAGCTGCGCGCGCTGACCAACGACGCCGTGGCCGCGCTGTCCACCGCCGTCATCGCCGGGCTGTCGCCGACGCAGTTCGCCGCGCTCGGCACGGCCCAGCTGCAGGCGCTGCGCGACGAGCAGCTGCAGGCCGTCGAGACGGCCGACCTCGTGGCGCTGTCCACGGGCCAGATCGCCGCGCTCACGCCGGCCGCCATCGACGCCCTGGGCACGAACCAGCTGTCGCAGCTGACGACGCGCCAGATCGCCGCGATGGGCACCGACCAGATCGCCGCCATCGACGCCGACAAGCTGACCGCGCTGACGACCGCGCAGTTCGTGGCCATGGCCACGGCGCAGATCGCCGCGCTCAGCCCCGACCAGGCCGCCAGCCTGGCCACCGACGACCTCGCGGCGCTGCGCACGGCGCAGATCCGCGCCCTCGGCACCGACGCGCTCGCGGCGCTGTCCACCGGCGCCATCGTGGCGCTGCGCAGCGACCAGGTCGCGGCCCTGAGCAACGAGCAGATCGACGCCTTCAGCGCGCCGCAGATCGCCGCCATCGCCACCGACGACTTCCGCGCGCTCACCACGGCGCAGATCGCCGGCCTGTCCACCGAGCAGGTGGCCGTGCTGACGGCCGACCAGCTGCTGGCCCTGGGCAGCGCCCAGCTGCGCGCCTTCAGCGCCGAGCAGCTCGCCGCCATCGACCCCGCGGCGCAGGCCGCCTTCGGCACCTCGCAGTACGCCGGCATGAGCACGGCGCAGGTGGCCGCGCTCACGCCCGCCCAGGCCGCGGCGCTGACCACCGACATCGTGGCCGCGCTGGGCACGGCCCAGGTGCGCGCGCTCGGCAGCGACGCGCTGGCCGCGCTGGGCAGCGACGCCGTCGCGGCGCTGACCACCGCCCAGGTGGTGGCGCTGAGCACGGCGCAGATCGCCAGCCTCGCCGAGGGCACGCTGCAGGCGCTGGAGACGCGCGACGTGGCCGTGCTCACCACGGCGCAGCTGGCGGCGCTGTCCACCGACCAGCTCAACCTGTTCACCACCGGCCAGCTGGCCGCGCTGACCTCGCGCCAGATCGCGGCGCTGTCGGCCGAGCAGGTCGCGGCCCTGGAGCCCGCCGACCTGGCCGCGCTCACGAGCGCCCAGTACGCCGCCATGACCACGGCCCAGCTGGCCGCGATCACGCCCGCCCAGGCCGCCGCGCTGCAGGCCGATGACGTGGCCGCGCTGTCCACCGGCCAGCTGCGCGCGCTGTCGGCCGAGACCATCGCCGCGCTCGCCACCGACGCGCTCGTGGCCCTGACCACGGCCCAGGCGCGTGCGCTGACCACGGCCCAGATCGACGCCATCGCGCTCGAGTCGCTGGCCTCGCTGGAGACGCGCGACCTGCTGCAGTTCAGCGCCGCGCAGCTCAACGCCCTGGGCGCCGACGGCCTGGCCGCGCTGAGCACCGACCAGCTGGCCGCGCTGGGCACGGCCCAGGTGGCCAGCCTCGACACCGCGCTCGTGTCGGGCCTGGCCCTCGACGCGCTCAACGCCCTGACGAGCGCGCAGTTCGCCGCGCTGACCACGGCCCAGATCGCCGCGCTCAGCGATGAGCAGATCGCCGGCCTGCAGAGCGACGACCTGCGCGCGCTCACCAGCGCCCAGCTGCGCGCGCTGTCGGACACGCAGATCCAGGCCCTGACCACCGCCCAGGTGGCCGCGCTCGGCACGGCCCAGGTGGCCGCGCTCGGCACGGCCCAGCTCGCGGCGATGGAGAACCCGGACTTCGTGGCCCTCACCACGGCCCAGTTCCAGGCGCTGACGACGGCGCAGATCGCCAACCTCACGGCCGACAAGGTGTCGGTGCTGGAGACCGACGACCTCGCCGCGCTGTCCACGGCCCAGGTGCGCGCCTTCACGGTGGACACCATGCTCAACCTGAGCTCGGCCGCCGTGGCCAACCTGTCGAGCGCGCAGTACGGCGCGCTGGGCACGGCGCAGATCGCGGCCATCGACCCGGCCGTCATCGCCAACCTGGCCACGGCCACGCTGGTGACGCTGGGCACGGCCCAGGTGGCCGCGCTCACGCCCGACCAGCTCGGCGCCTTCAGCACCGACCAGCTCGCCGCGCTCACCACCGCGCAGGCCGCCGCGCTGACCGTGCCGCAGCTCGAGAACATCACCGGCGCCAACCTCACGGCCCTGGGCACGGCGCAGATCGCCGCGCTGACCACGCGCCAGATCGCCGCCCTCAGCGGCGACCAGCTGGCCGCGCTGGCCACCGACGACATCGCCGCGCTCACCACGCGCCAGCTGCGCGTGCTGGCCGAATCGCAGCTCGCCGCGCTCACCACCGCGCAGGCCGCCGCGCTGACCACCGCCCAGGTGCAGGGCCTGGGCACGGCGCAGATCGCGCAGCTCGAGGCCGGCGACCTGGCCGCGCTGGGCACGGCGCAGTTCGCCGCACTGTCGGCGGCGCAGATCGGCGCCATCACCGAGACGCAGGCGCCGTCGCTGCAGACCGACGACCTCGTCGCGCTCGGCACCGCGGGCATCCGCGCGCTGGGCACCGGCACCATCGTGGCGCTCGAGTCGGCCGCCGTGGCCGCGCTGGGCACCGACCAGATCCGCGCCATGACCACGGCGCAGATCGCGGCGCTGGAGCCCGGCGACTTCGCCGCCCTCACCACCGCCCAGGTGGCGGCGCTGAGCACCTTCCAGATCGGCCGCCTGACGGCCGACCAGGTGGCCGCCTTCGCCAGCGACGACCTGCGCGCGCTCGACACCGAGCAGATCCGCGCCCTGTCCACCAGCGCCATCGTGGCGCTGACCTCGGCCTCGGTGGCGGCGCTGACCACCACCCAGGTGGAGGCGCTGACGAGCGCGCAGATCGCGGCCATGGAGGCCGACGACTTCGCGGCCATGACCAGCGACCAGTTCCAGGTGCTGACCACGGCGCAGCTGCCGGCCATGACGGCCCTGCAGGCCGCCGCGCTGGGCACCGATGACCTCGCCCTGCTGTCGGCCGCCAAGGTGGGCAGCATCGGCACCGCCGCCATCGCCGCGCTGGGCACGGGTGTCATCGCCTCGCTCGACACGGCCCAGGTGGCCGGCCTGAGCACGGCGCAGATCCGCGCCCTGACCACGCCGCAGGTGCAGGCGCTGGAGACGGCCGACCTCAACGCGCTGGGCTCGGCCCAGGTGCAGGCCTTCTCGGCCGCCCAGGTGGCCGCGCTGACCACGGCCCAGCTCAGCAACCTCGACACGGCGCGCCTGCAGGCGCTGACGACGGCGCAGCTGCGCGCCGTCGACGACGCCGGCCTCGCGGCCCTGAGCACCGACCAGTGGCGCACGCTGACCGTGCCGCAGGTGGCCGGCCTCTCGGTGGCCCAGGTGGCGGCCATGGCCAGCGACGACTTCGGCGCGCTCACCGGTGCCCAGGTCGCCGGCCTGTCGAGCGCGGCCGTCGCCGGCCTCGGCACCGCCCTGGTGGCCGCGCTCACCACCGACCAGGTGCAGGCGCTGACGGCCACGCAGCTGCGCGCCTTCGGCAGCGCGGCCATGGCGGCGCTGGAGAGCGACGACCTCAACGCGCTGTCGGGTGGCCAGCTGAGCACCTTCACCACGGCGCAGATCGCGGCGCTCACCACGGCGCAGCTGATCGCCATGGACAACGCGCTGCTGGGCTCGCTGACCACCGCCCAGGTGGCCGCCATCGACCCCGCCAAGCTCGCGGCACTGGGCACCGACGAGTACTCGGCCTTCACGGCCAGCCAGATCGCGCGCTTCACGACCGCCCAGGTGGCGGCGCTGGAGACCGAGGACCTGGCCAGCCTCACGGCCACGCAGTACCGCGGCTTCAGCACCGACGCCATCGCCGCGATGAGCTCGGCCCAGCTGCAGGCGCTGACGACCGCGCAGGCCGCCGGCCTGAGCACGGCGCAGATCCGCGCCATCGAGAACGCCGACCTCGCGCTGATGGAGACGGCCGACCTCGCGGCGCTCACGGCGGCGCAGCTGCCGGGCCTGAGCACGGACCAGATGACCGCGCTCACGACCACGCAGTTCACCAACCTCGGCAACAGCCAGCTCGCGGCGCTGTCGACCGCGCAGCTCAACGCGCTGGACAGCGCCACGCTGAACACGCTGTCGACGGCGCAGTTCCAGAACCTGGCCACGGCGCAGATCGCCGGCCTGTCCACCGCCCTGGTGGCCGGTCTGCAGACCGACGACCTGGCCGCGCTCACGGCCGACCAGGTGCGGGCGCTGGGCACGGCGGCCATCGTGGCGCTGGGCTCCGACCAGCTGCGTGCCCTGGGCACCGAGCAGGTGGCGGCGCTGCGCACCAGCCAGATCGCGGCCATTGAGGCCACCGACCTGGCGAACATGGAGACCGCCGACATCGCCGCGCTGACCACGGCGCAGCTGCGCGCCCTGACCAGCGCGCAGGTGGCGGCGCTCACCGACACGCAGCTCGACGCGCTCTCGGGCGCCCAGGTGGCGGCCATCGCCACCGGTGCGCTCGCGGCCATGGCCCCGGCGACGCTGAACACGCTGTCGACGGTGCAGTTCGCGGCGCTCACCACGGCGCAGCTGCGCGCCCTGACCACGGCTCAGGTGGCGGGCCTGGAGACCGACGACCTCGTGGCCCTGTCCACCGCGCAGCTGCGCGCCATCACCAACGAGGGCATCGCCGCCCTGGGTGACGCGGCCGTGGCGGCGCTGACCAGCGCCCAGGTGGTGGCGCTGACGACCGCGCAGCTGCGCGCCATCGGCACCGCCAGCATCGACGCGCTGGACACCGCCGACCTCGTGCAGCTCAGCCCCACGCAGGTGGCCGCCTTCACCGGCGACCAGCTCGGCGCGATGACGGCCGACCAGCTGCAGAGCTTCACGAGCCGCCAGATCCAGGGCCTGAGCATCGGCCAGATCAACGCCCTGTCGGGCGCCGACCTGGCGAGCTTCACGACCGCGCAGTTCGCGGCGCTCACGGTGGCGCAGATCGCCGCCATCAACAGCGCGCAGGCCGCGGCGCTGGCCACCGACGACGTGGCCGCGCTCAGCACCGCCCAGGTGCGGGCGCTCGGCACGGCGGCCATCGCCAACCTGGGCACCGACGCGATCGAGGCCCTGAGCACCGCCCAGGTGGCGGCGCTGACGACCGCCCAGGTGCGGGCCATCGACCCGGCCAGCATCGGCGCGCTGGAGACGCGCGACCTCGCCGCCATGGGCACGGCCCAGGTGGCCGCGCTGAGCACGGCGCAGTTCGGCGAGCTCGCCACCACGCAGCTGGCGGCGCTGACCGCCGCGCAGGTGGCGGTGCTGTCCACGGCGCAGCTGGCGCAGCTCACGGGTGAGGAGCTCTCGGCCTTCGACGCCGCGCGCATCCAGGCCCTGAGCACGGCGCAGGTGGCCAGCCTGTCGACGGCCCAGCTCACGAGCCTGGCCACCGCCGACCTGGCGGCGCTCACCACGGCGCAGATCCGCGCCCTGGGCACCGCCGTCATCGAGGCTCTGGACAGCAGCGACTTCGCGGCCCTCACCGGCGCGCAGGTGGCGGCGCTGACGACGGCGCAGCTGGCGGCGATCGAGGCCGCCGACCTGGCCACCCTGGGCGCCACGGCGCTGCAGGCCCTGACGCCGGCGCAGCTGCAGTCGCTGGGCACGGCGGCGGTGGCGGCCTTCACGACCGACCAGATCCCGCTGTTCAGCACGACTCAGATTGCGGCGCTGACGACGGCGCAGCTCGCGACCTTCGACACCGCCGAGCTCGGCGCGCTGAGCACGGCGCAGGTCGCGGCGCTGACGACGGCGCAGCTGGTGACGCTGAGCCGCGAGAGCATCGCCTCGCTGGGCACCGACGACATCGTGGCCCTGACCACGGCCCAGGCGCGCGCCCTGACCACCGACCAGATCGAGGCGCTGACCACGGCCCAGGTGGTGGCCTTCGAGACGCGCGACCTGGCCGCCATGACCATGACCCAGTACAACGCCTTCGAGGGCGAGGACTGGGCGGTGATGAGCGTGGAGCAGTTCGCGGCGCTGCAGAGCGTGACGCCGATCGTGCTGGACCTCGACGGCAACGGCATCACCACGCGCTCGGCCGCCGACGGCGTGGCCTTCGACATCGACGCCACGGGCCGCCAGACGCAGGTGGGCTGGGTGGGCGGCGGTGACGCGCTGCTGGTGCGCGACCTCAACGGCAACGGCAGCATCGACGACGGCCGCGAGCTGTTTGGTGGCGCGACGCAGCTGGCCAACGGCCAGCGCGCCGGCGACGGCTTCCGCGCCCTGGCCGAGCTCGACGGCAACGGCGACGGCAAGGTCGACGCGGCCGACAAGGCCTTCGGCGAGCTGCGGCTGTGGGTCGACGCCAACGCCGACGGCATCACCGACGCCGGCGAGCTCAAGGGCCTGGTGGACATGGGCGTGACGGCGCTGAACCTCGACTTCAGCAAGGGCACGGACATGGACAACGGCAACCTGCTGGGCCTGGTGGGCAGCTACACCGGCAGCGACGGCAGCCACCGCGCCATGGTGGACGTGTGGTTCGCCAAGGCCGACAGCCAGCCCGAGGCCCCGGCCCTGGGCGACCTGCTGGCCGAGGCCCCCGCGGCCCTGCCCGGCAGCGAGGCCGCGCCGACCGCGGCGGCCCCGGCCACCGGTGCCATCGCCACGGGCACGCTGCGCAGCCTGGACGACGACTGGCTGCGCCAGAACGGCGGCCTGCTGATTTGATCCCGAGGGACGGCCTCACGGCCGGGGGCGCTCCGCGAGGAGCGCCCTTTTTCGTGGCGCGGCCCGATCTGCACGGCCGCGCCGGCGCTGTTCGGGGCATCGGCGGCGCGCCGGCTGCCTAGACTGCGCCCACCGCCCCGAGGCCCCGCCATGCCCAGCCCCGCCCACCTGCACCTGATCGTCTACAGCGACGCCACGCAGGCCCTCGTGGGCCCGGGCTGGCAGGTGCTGGACAACCGCGCCAACCCGCGGCCCGACTGGTACGAGCTCGACCCCATCCGCCGCTTCCTGCGGAACGAGGCGCTCGACGAGGGCGCGTTCTACGGCTTCTTCAGCCCCAAGTTCAGCGCCAAGACCGGCCTTGCCCACGAGGACGTGCTGCGCTTCGTGCAGCAGCACGAGGCCGGGGCCGACGTGATGCTGTTCTCGCCGCAGCCCGACATGGGCGCGTTCTTCCTCAACGTCTTCGAGCAGGGCGAGGCCTTCGACGCCGGGCTCATCGCCGCCACCGAGGCGCTGCTGGCCCACGCCGGCCGGCCGCAGCGCCTGCAGGCGCTGGTGATGGACGCGCGGCAGATCGTCTTCAGCAACTACTTTGTCGCCCGCCCGGCCTTCTGGCGCGAGTGGCTGGCGCTGTGCGAGCCGCTGTGGCGCGTGTGCGAGGGCGAGGACGAGACCGCGCCCGCCGGCCTGCGCGAGGCGCTGACCGCGCCCACCACCTACCGCACGGGCGAGGTGGCGGCCCAGCGCAAGGTGTTCGTGATGGAGCGCATGGCCTCGCTGCTGCTGGCCACGCAGCCGCGCTGGCGCAGCGTGGCGCACAACCCCTTCGGGTTCGGCTGGAGCGTGTCGCGCTTCCGCCAGCACCCGACCGAGGCCTACATCTCCGACGCGCTCAAGCGCGCCTGGCGCGAGCAGCCCTGGCCGCAGTACCTGCAGGCCTACGTCACGGTGCGCGAGCGCTTCCGCGCCGGCAGCCTGGTGGCGCAGCCCTGACGCGGCCTTGGACCCGACCGCCGCCGCGCCCCCGCCCCCCGAGCCCTGGGCCGCGGTGGTGGCCCACTACGACGCGCACGGCGCGCTGACGCCCGACCTGATGGCCACCGTGCAGGCCCTGCACGCGCACGGCCTGCGCGTGTGCTTCGTGTCCACCGGCCTGGGCGACGTCGAGGCCGCGGCGCTGGCGCCGTTCGCGCACGTCATCCGGCGCGAGAACACGGGCTACGACTTCTGGTCGTACAAGGTCGGCATCGACCACCTGCTGCCGCAGGGCCCGTGGCGCCGGCTGCTGCTGCTCAACAGCTCGGTCTGGATCGACGACGTCGGCCGCATCCTGCGCCAGATGCAGGCCGTGCACGGCCACTGCGACCTGCTGGCGCTGACCATGAGCCACGAGGCGCAGCCGCACCTGCAGTCGTACTGGCTGGCCTTCGAGAGCCCGGGCATCCTGGCCAGCGAGGCCTTCGCGGGCTGGTGGGGCGGCCTGCAGCCCTACTCCGAGCGCGCCCAGGTGATCGCCCAGCACGAGCTGGGCCTGTCGGCGCACTTCCTGCGCGCCGGCTTCCGGCTCGGGGCCCTGTTCAAGCCCAGCCGCGAGCAGCGGCTGCGGGCCGTGCTGCGCGCGCTGGACAACGGCCGCCTGCCGCTGCCGGCGGCCGACCCGCTGCAGGTCGATCCCGCCGCGGCCGACGGCCTCAACCCCACGCTCTACGCCTGGGACGGCCTGCTGCAGCAGCTCGGCGTGCTCAAGTGGGAGCTGCTGCGCCGCAACCCGCAGCTCATCAACCTCGAGCCGCTGCGGCGCGACCCCCGCCTGGCGCGGCTGCTCGGGCCCTGAGGCCCGGCACCGGGCCGCCGCGCCCGGGCCGCCTCAGACCAGCGTGTGCCGGACCAGCGACTCCATGGCCTGCGCGCGCAGCAGGTTGTCGTCGATGCGGGTGGCCAGGCCGGCCTCGCGCAGCCGGCACAGCATGCGCTGCGTCAGCGTGTGCGAGCGGCCGCCGTGGCGGCTCTGGAACAGGAACAGGCGCTGGCCCGGGCCCACCCAGTTCAGGCGCGCGGTCATCCAGATGCCCTGCAGGAACAGGCGGCACAGCTCGCCGGGCTGCAGGGTGGCCACCCACTGGGCCGGTGTCGGCGGCGCCTCGGCGCCGTCGGCGCGCGGCCCGTCGGCCAGCGGCACCGTGGGCAGGCCGGCGTGCAGGTCCAGCATCACGGGCACCGGCAGGGGCTCGGCCGGCTCCTCCTGCCAGGCCTCGGCGGGGTCGGTCGGGTGCGGCGGAGGGTTGCGCAGGATCTCGGCCAGCTCCACGAGCTCGGCGTCGATGCGCGGCGGGCCCAGGCTGGTGGCCGCCAGGCCCTCGGACACCTGGCGCAGCAGCACCGCCCGCTGCGCGCGCGAGACCTTGCGCCCGGGCTGCGCGGTGGCGCGGATGAGGTCGTCCACCACCAGGGCCGCCGCGGCCACGGGCTCGCCGGCCGCGCCGTGGCGCAGCGCCAGGGCCGTGAGCACCAGCGTCCAGGGGCCGACGAGGAAGCGCCGCATCAGGCGGCTGGTGGGCGTGCTGCGCAGCTGCTGCACGATCTGGTTGCGGAAGGCGAGCTCGAGCTCCTCGCGGTCGGCCTCGCGCTGCAGCTCGGCCACGTCGTCGGCGCCGGGCGCGGCGGAGTGCTCCAGCAGCTGCGAGGCCAGCTGCTGCACCTCGGCCGCGGCGCGCAGGCAGGCCTCGGCGTCGAGCTGCGGGCCGTCGAGCAGGCGCTGCATGAGCGCGTCGAGCGAGCGGCCGAGCACGCGCTGGTCCTGCGGGCTCATGTCGTCGTGCACGGCCGCCGCCGCCAGCAGGCGGTCGAGCAGCTGCCACCAGGCGTGGCCGGGGTTGCTCCAGAGCAGCGGGTCGTCGGCGGCCAGGCGCTGCGCCAGCTGTTCCAACCGCCGCAGCAGGCCCGCCATCGAGGCCGAGCCGCTGGTCTGGCGCCGCAGCTCGGCGAACAGGCGGCGCATCAGGTCCTCGGCGGCGGCCTGCGGCAGGCGCGGGGCGGCCGGCGCGGCGGCAGGCCGCGGGTCGAGCCGCAGCGCCAGCGGCTCGGGCCCGGGCTCGGCGTCCAGCGGCGCCGGCAGGGTGCGGTGGGCCCAGGCCACCAGCTCGCGCATGGAGTCGGCCGGCGCCGCCGGGGCCTCGGCCGCGGCCAGGCTCTCGGCCGCCAGCTGCGCCACGCGCGCCGTGGCCGACACCGGCGGCCGCTCGGCGCCGCGCTCGATGCAGTAGCTCACGGGCTCCACGCCCTGCCGCTGCAGCCAGCGCGCGAGCTCGGCGTAGGCCTCGCGCATCTGGCCGCCGAGCACGTGGCCCAGGGCGCGCAGCAGGGCGCGGCGCGCCGGGCCGTCGGGCGTCACCTCGGCCACGGCCTGGCGCAGCGCACGGGCGCAGGCCGGCGGGTTCAGCGGCACGGTGGCCACGTCGACGCGCGCGCGGCCGTGCAGGCGGCTGCACAGCGAGGCCAGCTCCTGCAGCTCGATCTCGGCCTCGGACTCGATGAGCTGCACCAGGCGCGCGGTCTCGATCTCGTCGTCGATCTGGGTCTCGGAGATGAGCGTCAGGCGCAGCGTCTTCGGCGCCGGGCCCGACGCCGGCGCCGCGGCCGCCGGCGTGGCCGCGGGATCCAGCTGCGCCCGCATCGCCTGCGTCAGCGCGTCCACGAGCTCCACGCGCCGGCGCTGCAGCAGCTGGGCGAGCACGGGCGAGGCCTCGAGCCCGTGGATGGCCACGGCCGACTCCTGGCGGCGGATGACCTGCTCGACCAGCGCCACGACCCAGCCGCCCACCCCCTGCCGGACGACCTGCAGGAACGGCGCGAGCCGGGGCGGGACGGGCGGGGGCAGGTCGGCGAGGTTCATGCGCGGTGCGGGGCGATGGCGCGGTGGGCGGGGGGCTGGCTCACTGCAGCCACTGCTGCAGGCCGCGCCCCAGCGACAGCAGGCTCGCGTTGAGCTGCTGGCCGTCGGTGAGCGCGTTGACGTAGCTGATGCGCAGGTTGTAGTGCTCGGCCTCGGCGCCGATGACGTCGAAGAGGCTGCGGCGCCCCAGCTGCTGCCATTGCTGCAGCGTGAAGTTGCGCAGCTGCTCGCTGTCGCGCAGCACGGCGCCGACGCGGCGCGCGCGGTCGAAGCTCGACAGCGTCTGCTCGTGCACCTCGGCCACGCGGAAGCGGCGCTGCTCCAGCAGCTCGGCCAGCTGCAGCTCGGCGGCGCGCGCGCGCTTGCGCGCGGCGTCGGTGGCGGGGCGCTGGGTGCGGTCCCACAGCGGCACGCTGAGCGTGAGGCCCAGCGACCAGGTGCCCTGCTTGCTGCTGCCGATGCTGCCGCCCTTGGTGCCGGCGGCCGAGCCCGTGGCGTTCCAGCTCAGCTGCGGCTTGTGGCCCGCGGCCACGGCGTCGGCGAACAGCGCGGCGGCCTCGGCCTGCGCGCGCAGCGACGCCACGTCGGCCGAGCGCTCGACGCCGGCGACGAGCTCGTCGAGCGCCGCCACCTCGAGCAGCAGGCCCGACAGGCCCTGCGTGGCCGGCAGCCCGTCGCCCACCAGGCGGCGCAGGCGGATCTCGATCTGGCGCGCCTGCGACTGCGACTGCGCCTGCGCGATCTCGGCCTGCTGCAGGCTCTTGCGCGCCTGCACCAGCTCGCTGGCGCGGCCGCGGTCCACGCGCACGATGCTCTCCAGCGCATCGACCAGGCAGCCCATCTTGCGCACGTACTGGCCGTACACCACCACGTGCTGGCGGTAGCGCGCACGCTCCAGCGCCAGCGACACCGTGGCCAGCGCCAGCTGCTCGCGCGCGCTCAGGTGGCCCTGCTCGGCGGCCTGGGCCAGGCGCTCGCGCCAGCCGGTCAGGCGTTCGCTGCGCTGGCCGTCCCAGATGAGCTGGCTCACGCTCAGCGTGGCCCGGCCCTCGCCCGCGGCGTGGCTGGTGCCGAGGGCGTCGCGGCGGCCGCCGGGGCCCAGGCCCAGGTCCAGCGAGGCGCGGATGTCGTCGGCGGCGCGGGCCTGCTCGGTGTCGTCGGCCGCGGCCTCGGCCAGCAGGCGCGCGGCGCCGATCTGGTGGCTGCGCGCCAGGGCCTCGCGCACCAGGGTCTGCAGCGCGGCGCGCGGGTCCAGGGCCGCGGTGGCGGCCTCGCCGGCGTCGGCCGGCAGCGCCTCGGGGCGGCCGTCGTCCTGGCAGCGCAGGCTGGGCGCGCCGGGCG
>ERZ1066136.473-NODE-473-length-30576-cov-16.773435_pt1 | contig 30576 bp, 19 predicted proteins | sample MGYA00382783_ERZ1066136 | MGnify/ENA primary metagenome ERZ1066136 (study PRJEB33369, sample SAMEA5778366) | biofilm metagenome | biome: Industrial cooling water; feature: Water cooling tower basin; material: Biofilm | place: United Arab Emirates | collected... | reverse complement strand
CAGCCTGGGGAATGATCGGTGCGCAGCACCGATCCCAGGCTGTGCGGCCGCCGGACGGCGGCCCAAAGGCATCTGACGGGTTGGTATCGCGGCTCGGGCGCAGCCCGAGTCGATAGTTCACAACCAGTCAGCGCAGTTCCTCCATGCGCCGGCCCACGTCCCGGAAGCGGATGTCGACCTCGAACACGGCCGCGAACAGGCGCCGGGCCTCCTCGCGGCGCCCGGCGGCCAAAGCCAGCTCGCCCAGGGTGTAGCGGATCTCCTTGGCGCGCTCATCGCCGGCCGGCAGGCCCTCCAAGGCGCGCTCGTACTCGCGCACCGCCAGATCCTGGAAGCCCTTGTGTTCGAAACAGCGCGCCTTGAGCAGCGCGCCCTCCCGGGCCAGGCCCGGACCGTCGGGCAGCTTCTGGAGCTGTCCCAAAGCCTCGTCGGCGCGCCCCGCCTTGAGCAGGCGGCGGGCCAACTCCAGCATCAGGGCGCCGTCCCCCGGGCGGCGCTCGAGGCGCCGCTCCACGTCGGCGATCTCGTGCTCGAGGATCTCGCGCTCGAGCGCCTCGGCGCGCGCCTCGTCGCCCTCCTTGGAGGCCTGGGCCAGACGGCGCCGCAGGACCTTGCCCCGCAGCTCCCCGGCCTGATCGGAGAGCTCGGCGTCCCCCTTGGCGTAGGACAGGGCCCGCTCGACCAGGTCCAGGGCGGCCTCCACGTCCTTGAGCTGCTCGTGCACCTTGGCCAGGGCGCGCATGGTGGCCACGTCGCGCGGATCGGCCGCGAAGCGCTCCTCGAGCCGCGCCCGCTCGGCCTCCAATTCCTCGGGCGTGAGCGTGCGTCGCCGGGCCTGCTCGGCCACCTCGGCGGGGGGACGCTCCTTGGCGACCTCCCGCGAATGGCCCACCTGGGACAGGCGGTTGCCCGCCAGGGCCGCCTCCGCCGCCAGGTTTTTGCGGGCGTGGATCGCCTCCTGGTCGCGGGGGTCGATCGCCAGGGCGCGCTCGTAGCACTGGATCGCCTGGGCATGGTCGCCGGCCCGGGATTGCAGGGCCCCGGCGCGCTTCCAACCGGCGGCGTTCTTGGGCGCGATCTCCGAGACGAACTCGAACACGGCCCGGGCGGACTTGAGGTGGCCGGCGGCCTCCAGGCTGTCCCCGAGGGCCAGGTTGGCCTCCGCGTCCAGGGGGCTCTTCAGCAGGTAGTCCTCGAGGGAGCGCGCGGCAGCCTCGTGCTGCCCGACCTTGGCCAGGGCCCGCGCCTTGGTCAGCGGCACGGCCCCGGAGAGGGCCCGCAGCAGCTTGGAGCCCCCGCCCGCCTCGGCCCGCGCCTTGAGCGCCTGGCGCAGTCCCCGGCGCGCCTCGTAGAGGTCGGCGTCCAGGTCGAGGAGCTGCCGGTAGAGCTCGATGGCCACGTCGTACTGGCGCCGGCGCTGGAACTCGACGGCTTTTTCGAGGTGCTTGGAGAGGTCCACGGGGGGCGGCGTCCGGGGCGCCACAGGGCACCCTAGTCGGGCCGGCGGGGCCGGTCAACGCGGGGCCCGCGGGGATCGGGCCCGCAGACCCACGGCGGGCGGTGATCGCGGGCCGTCCCGGCCTACACTTGGGCCATGAGCGAGCCCCAAGCCGCCCCGCAGACCGAGGCCCCCCTGGCCTTCGACCTGACCCTGTTCCCCGAACCGGTGCTGCGCAAAAAGGCCGAGCCGGTGACCCGTTTCGATGCCGAGCTCGCGGCCTTCGTGGAAGCGATGTTCGCGACCATGATCCACAGCGGCGGAGTGGGCTTGGCCGCCCCGCAGGTGGGGGTCAAGACCCGCGTGCTGGTGGTCAGCGAGAGCGGCCGGCGCGAGGACGGCTTCGCCTTGATCAATCCGACCATCCTCGAGCGCTCGGGACCCACCACGCTGTACGAGGAGGGCTGCCTCTCCTTCCCCGGGATCTACGCGGAGGTCCCGCGCCCCGACCGCTGCAAGGTGGTCGCCCAGGACCTCTCCGGCAACCGCTTCGAGAAGGAGTACAGCGGCTTCGTGGCGCGCATCGTGCAACACGAGTACGACCATCTGGAGGGCGTGCTGCTGGTCGATCGCATGTCGCCCGCGGACAAGCTCAAGAACAAGGTCGCCCTGCAGGAGCTGGTCGAACGCTTCCAGCGCCTCCAAGCCGGCCCGGGGCCCGGCGGCGGCTTGCCGCGCCGGCGCTGAGGGGCCGCGACCGGTGCGCCTGACCCAGCGCCTGCAGGACCTGACGCCCGCAACCCGGGGCGCCGTGGTCTCGATCGGTGTTTTCGACGGCGTCCACCTCGGGCACCAAGCGATCCTGCGCGCCAACCTGGCCCGCGCCATCGAACTCGACGCGGAGCCCAGCGTGGTCACCTTCCAGGGCCATCCCAAGGAGCTGCTGCTCGGCCGCGGGCCCAAATCCCTGACCAGCCTCGAACACCGGCTGCACCTGTTCGAGCGCCTGGGGATCCAACACACGGTGGCGCTGCCCTTCGACGCCGACCTGCGCGCCCTGGAGGCGACCGACTTCGCCCGCCGCGTGCTGCTCGAGGGGCTCGGCTGCCGCCACGCGGTGCTGGGCTTCGACAGCAAGTTCGGACGGGGCGCCGAAGGCAACCCGGAGACCCTGCGCCGGATGGGTTTGCCCGTGGACGTGGTCGGGCAGGTCCTGGCGCGCCACCGCCCGGTCTCCTCGACCGCGATCCGCGAGGCGATCGAACTCGGGGACCTGGAGGCCGCCGCGGCCATGCTCGGGCGGCCGGTGGCCCTCTACGGACACGTGGTCCACGGGGACGCCCTGGGCCGGACCCTGGGCTTCCCCACCGCCAACCTGGACCTGCACGCCGGGCTGCACCCCCCTCCCGGGGTCTACGTGGCCCGGGCCCGGCGCGGCGGCGAGCGCCAGCCGGGCTGGCCGGCGGTGGTCAACATCGGCCTGCGGCCGACGCTGGCCCAGGCCGGGGGTCCCCTGCGCATCGAGGTGCACCTGATCGACTGGAGCGGCGACCTGTACGGGGCCAGCCTGGAGGTCGAGCTGCTGGAGCGCCTGCGGGGCGAGCAGCGCTTCCCCGACCTGGCGGCCCTGACCGCCCAGGTGCGCCGGGACGTGGACCGGGCCCGGGCGCTGCTGGTCCCCGGCGATTAGCGGCTGGACCGTTGACGCGCGCCCCGCGACCCGACACAATCCCCGCCCCTGGCAGTCAGGGAGTGGTCAGATAGCTCAGCTGGTAGAGCACTTGACTGAAAATCAAGGGGTCGCCGGTTCAAATCCGGCTCTGACCACCACCTCCCCGCCCGCGATCGCCCCCCGCGCGCTCGCCCCGCGCTGATCGGCGCGCAAACAGTCGAGCGCAAGGCGGTCCGGGAGCCCCGCCGCGGACCGGGTGGATGCGGACCCGTCCTGGTGCCTGCGCCCGCGGCCCGCTGCCTGGTGCGCGCAGGCAGCGGCGCCCATGGACCGCTCCGCGGGTGCGTCCGCAGGGCGCGGGCGGGGTCGCAAGCAGCGGCGGCGGGCGCTGGGCTGACGGGCAAAGCCGTCAGGCGAGGCCGAGGGCGCGCATGCGGCGCCACAGGGTGGTGCGCGAGAGGCCCAGGGCGCGGGCGGCGGCTTGTCTGCGGCCGCCTGCGGCGGAGAGCGCCTGGCGGATGCGCTCGGCCTCGCGGGCGTCGGCGGCGTCTGCGCCGACCGCGGCGCTGGCTGCCGCCTGGGCAGCCGCCGCGGGGGAGCGAGGGCCGGGCGCCGGACCGGCCCGACCACGGACGGGCGCTGCCGGATCAGAACTTCCCTTGGATCCGGGATCCGGGCCCGGGCGCAGCTCGGGGGGCAGGTCGTCGACGGAGATCTCGGCCCGGGTCGAGAGGATCACCGCGCGCTGGATGGCGTGCTCGAGCTCGCGCACGTTTCCGGGCCAATCATGGGCCAGCAGGCGCTCGGCGGCCGCGCGCGCGAGCCGGGTGGCGGGCTTGGCGAACTGGCGCGCGAAGCGCTTGAGGAAGTGCTCGGCCAGCAGCAGGACGTCGTGCCCGCGGCTCGCCAGGGGGGGCACCGGCAGGGTGATCACCGCCAGCCGATAGTAGAGGTCTTCGCGAAAGCGGCCCTCCGCCGCGAGCGCGCGCAGATCTCGATGCGTGGCCGCCAGCACGCGCACGTCGACGCGCCGCGTGCGCGTCTCCCCCAAGCGCTTGATCTCGCCTTCCTGCAAGGCCCGCAGGATGGACGTCTGGGCGCTGGGGGCCAGGTCGCCGATCTCGTCGAGGAACAGCGTGCCGCCGTCGGCGGCCTCGAACAGCCCCGGGTTGGCGGCGCCTGCGCCGGTGAAGGCGCCCTTGGCGTAGCCGAACAGCTCGGCCTCCTGCAGGCTGGCGGGAAGCGCGCTGCAATTGATCGCCACGAAGGGCTTGTGGGCCCGCAGGGAATGTTCGTGCAGGTAGCGCGCCACGAGCTCCTTGCCGCTGCCGCTCGGCCCCAGGATCAAGACCCGCACGTCGACCGGTGCCAGGGTGCGCGCGGTTTCGAGCACCGACTTCCATACCTGGCTCTCCCCGATCAGCGCGCGCTGCCCGCGCTGCTGCTCGAGCTCCTCGCGCAGACCGCTGATCTGGCGCTCGCGGGCGGCGAGGTTGCGCTTCTGTCGGCGGATGGTGCCCAAGAGCTCCTCCAGCAAGGCCGGCAAATGGCGCTTTTGGTAGTCGGGCTCCTCCCGGGCCGTGACCTCCGGCAGGTTATCGGCGAAATCGCCCACGAATCGGCAGCGGGCCTGTCCCATGGCGCGGCACTCGACCTCGTGCACCACCGTGCGGCGCCCCGCGGCCGAACTCGAATGGCCGGTCGCATATCCGACCAAGGTCCAGCAGACCGGCTCGGCGCTGCGTCCGAACAGCTCGAGGTGCTGCTCGGCCTCGTAGGAGTTCTCCCAGTAGCCTTCGAAACGGCAGCGGCCATGGTCCAGATCGAAGTCCGTCCGCTCCGGGATGCGCACCACGTGGGCCACCCCCTCGAGGCCATGCAGGGCCGGGCCGAAGTCGAGGTGCTCGCGGCGGCTGGCCTCGGGAAAGCGCTCGGCCAAGGCCAGCCCATCGGCCAGCCCCGCCGCATGCCCAAAGCGCTTGAGCAGGGCCCGGGCCTGTTCGAGCCCCAGGGTCTCGATCAGCTCGCGCCGCAGGGCGCCCAGGGCGCAGGCGGAGAGCAGCACCAGGCGATAGCCCTGCAGAAGGATGCGCCCCTCCCGAGGCTCGAAGCGCAGCAGGCTGGCCAGGTCGATGCCGTCGGCTTGCACCATGGGCCCAGCATTCCATGAAACGATGCCTGAAACACGTTGTTTCAGGCTGAAACAGCGCGGGCTCGCCTCGCGGTCCCGAGCAAGGCCTTGGAATTGGACAGCTTCTGGTCTGTAAACCTAGCCTTGGAAGGCACTTACGACTCCTGTCGAGGTCTTTTTGAGGTTCGGCACGGGACTTGGACCAAGCCGGCCGCGGGGCGCATCGCCCCCCCCGAACCCCCTCCATCACCCCCATGCTCCACAGCTCCCAGACCCTGCGTTTGCTCGGCGTCGGCTTGCTGGCCCTCGGCGCCGGCTACGGCATCCAGAATCCCGCCCAGAACGCCGGCCGGCCGGCCGCGGCGGCCCCGGCGCCGCGCCCGGGACACCTCGAACTGCTGACCAAGGAAAACTCCGTCCTGCTGCTGATCGACCACCAGCCGCAGATGATCTTCGGGGTCCGCTCCCACGACCGCCAGGCGATCCGCAACAACGTGGCCGCCCTCTCCAAGGCGGCCAAGGTGTTCAACGTCCCGACCGTGTTGACCACGGTCGCCGCCGAGACCTTCTCCGGACCGCTGATCCCCGAGATCAAGAGTGTGTTCCCCGAGAACCCGGTCTACGACCGCACCTCGATGAACACCTGGGACGACGCCCGCGTGGTGGCCGACATCCAGAAGACCGGCCGCAAGAAGATCGTCCTGGCCGCCCTGTGGACCGAGGTTTGCGCCACCATGCCGACCCTCGAGGCCCTGGCCGCCGGCTACGACGTGTACGTGGTCACCGACGCCTCCGGCGGCACCAGCCAGGAGGCCCACGACATGGCCGTCGACCGCATGGTGCAGGCCGGGGCGGTGCCGGTGACCTGGCAGCAGGTGATGCTCGAGTGGCAGCGCGACTGGTCGCGCCAGGAGACCTACAAGCCGATCACCGACATCGCCAAGGAGCACTCGGGCGCCTACGGCGTGGGCATCGACTACGCCTACAGCATGTTCGGGGCCAAGGAAGGCCACTGAGCCGATCGAACGTCCGGGGTCGGATCCGCCGCGCCGGCGGTCCGGCGCCATGCCCCGCGTATCGGCGGCCCCCGGGCCGCCGGTGCGCGCGGCCCCCCCGGGACGCTGCCGCCGGTGCGCGCAGCGTCGCCCCCCCCTCGCGCCCTCTTCCCGCACACGCTTTCGAGCCACCATGTCGCTCCCGCTGCTCCTGACCCTGGCCCTCTGCCAACAGCCGACCGCCGAGACCCGCGGCCCGGGCGCCCCCAGCGCGGCCCCCGAGCTGATCCTGCACTCCGGCCGCATCGCCACGCTGGCGCGCGGGGAGGGCTTCGTGGAGGCGCTCGCCATTCGGGATGGGCGTGTGCATACGGTCGGCAGCGATGCCGAGGTGCGCGCTCTGGCGGGCGAAGGCACGCGCTCGATCGATCTCGACGGCCGCACGGTGATCCCGGGCCTCAACGACTCGCACCTGCACGCGGTGCGCGGCGGTCGCTTCTACAACCTCGAGCTGCGCTGGGACGGCGTGCCGAGCTTGGCGCGCGGTCTCGAGCTGATCCGCGAGCAAGCCCAGCGCACGCCCCCCGGGCAGTGGGTGCGCGTCATCGGGGGCTTCAGCCCCTACCAGTTCGCCGAACGGCGCCTGCCCACGATCGCGGAGTTGAACGCCGCCTCCCCCGACCGACCGGTCTTCGTGCTGTTCCTCTACAGCCAGGGGCTGATCAACGCCGCCGGGGTCCAGGCCCTGGGCCTCGGCCCGGACAGCGTGCCGCCGCCCGGCGGCCAGTACCGCTTCGTGGACGGCGGCGCCGAGTTGCTGGCGGTGCCGCACCCGGGGATCCTGTACGGCACCGTGGGCAAGCTGCCGAGCCTCTCGGCCGAGGATCAACTCAACTCGAGCCTGCACTTCTTCCGCGAGCTGAACCGCTTCGGGCTGACCAGCGCGGTCGACGCCGGCGGCGGCGGACATGCCTTCCCGGACGACTACGGCGCCGCGGCGCGCCTGGCCTCCCAGGGCCAGATTCCGCTGCGCTTGTCCCTGTACCTGTTCGCCCAGAAGGAGGGCCGTGAGCTGGCCGATCTCGAGGCCTGGACCCGCGAGCAGGAGCTCGGGCAAAGCCTGGCCCTGGATCTGCCCAGCGGCTACGAAATCGACGGCGCCGGCGAGAATCTGGTCTGGGCGGCGGGCGACTTCGAGAACTTCCTGGCGCCGCGGCCCGAGCTCGAGCGGCGCATGGACCAAAGCCTGTCCGCGGTGGTCGGACTGCTGGTGCGCGAGCGCTGGCCCTTCCGCATCCACGCCACCTACGGCGAGTCGATCGAACGATTGCTGGGCCTGTTCGAGGCGGTCGACGCCGAGCAGGCCTTCGACGGCCTCCCCTGGTGGATCGACCACGCCGAGACGATCCGACCGGCGCAGATCCAGCGCGTGCAGCGCCTGGGGGGCGGCATCGCCATCCAGGACCGCATGGCCTTCGCCGGCGAGTTCTTCCTCGAGCGCTACGGCCCCGAGCTGGCCGCCGAAGCCCCGCCGCTGCGGCGGCTCCTGGACTCCGGCATCCCGCTGGGCGCGGGCACCGACGCCACGCGCGTCTCCAGCCACAACCCCTGGCTGTGCTTGCACTGGCTGGTGACCGGCGAAACCCTGGGCGGGACCGTGCTGGCGGCGGAACACAATCGCCTCAGCCGGCTGGAGGCGCTCGAACTCTACACGCGCGGCTCGGCCCGCGTCGCAGGCGAAGAGCGCCACAAGGGCGCCTTGATCCCCGGCTTCTACGGCGACCTGGCCGTGCTGGACCGCGATTACTTCGCTTGCCCCAGCGCCGACATCCGTCGGATCGAGTCCCTGCTGACCGTCGTCGGCGGCCGCATCGTCTACGCCGCCGGCCCCTACGCCGAATTGTGCCCCGAGTTGCCCCCGGTCAGCCCGGCCTGGTCGCCCGTGGCCCACTACGGGGGCTACCAGCGCAGCGAACCGTAGGAGCAGGCTCCCGGGAGGACCGCTGACCCGGGCGGGCCAACGCCGCTGCTGCCCCCGGCGTGCCCGGCCACCCCCCTCAGCTCGGACCCCACGCAGCCGGCAACGCAAAACCAACAAGCAATCGAACACCATGATCACCCTGCGTCCCTCCGCTGCCCGCGGCCATGCCAACCATGGCTGGCTGGACAGCTACCACACCTTCTCCTTCGCCAACTACTTCGACCCGGCCCACATGGGCTTCGGCCACCTGCGCGTGCTCAACCAGGACCGCGTGGCCCCTGGCCAGGGCTTCGGCACCCACGGCCATCGCGACATGGAGATCGTCTCCTACGTGCTCGAAGGCACCCTGGAGCACAAGGACAGCCTCGGCAACGGCGCGCAGATGCGCCCGGGCGAGGTGCAGCTCATGTCCGCCGGCCGCGGCGTGACCCACAGCGAATTCAACCCGTCGAAGAGCGAGGGCCTGCATTTCCTGCAGATGTGGATCTTCCCGCGCGAAAGCGGCACGCCGCCCAGCTACCAGCAGCGGGACTTCCCCGAGGCCGAGCGCCGCGGGCGCCTGCGCCTGGTGGTCTCCCCGGATGGGCGCGACGGCTCGCTGACGATCCGCCAGGACGCGGCGCTGTACGTCGGCAGCCTGGGTGCGGGCGAGCGCGCGACCCTGCCCCTGGCCGCCGGGCGCGCGGCCTGGCTGCACGTCGCTCGGGGCCGCCTGCGGCTCGGCGACAAGACCCTGGGCCCCGGCGACGGTGCCGCCCTCGTCGACGAGCGAGAGCTGACCCTCGAGGGCCTGGAAGCCTCTGAACTTGTGGTCTGGGAGCTCGCCGCCCAATGAAGTCCTCGGGCGGTTTTGATGCGGTCAAAGGCTGGCAACTGGCCCGCGGGCTGGCCGCGGGCCTGGCCCTGTTGCCAGCCTGCGCGAGCCAAAAGCCCTTGCAAAGCGCGCTGATCGCCTATGACCAGAGCCTGAGCTCGGCCCAGGATCAGCTGCTGCTGCTCAACATCGCCCGCGCCCACCGCGGGCGGCCCCTGCACTTCAGCACGGTCGCCGGCATCGCCGCGACCTTCGACCGCCGCGTCGAAGCCAGCTTCGGAGCGGAGCTGGGCGCGGGCAGCGCCAACGACCTGTACCTGCCCGGCTTGGGGGGGTCCGTGGCCGAGAACCCGACTCTCAACGTCGTTCCGATCCAGGGTGAGGACTTCGTGCGCCGGCTGTTGGCGCCCCTCGACGAGCACAACCTGGCCTTCTTCCACCACCAGGGCGTCGACACCGCGCTGCTGCTGCGGCTGCTGGTGCAAGCCTTGATCCTGGAGACGGACGAGGGCCGCCGCTTCGTGCACAACCCGGGCACCGCAGCGGGGCCCGCGGGCGCAGAGTTCGAGCGCTTCGTGCAGCGCTTGACGGAGCTCTCCGCGGCCGGTCGCCTCGACATCGGGCCCTTGCAGCTCGAGGAGAGCTGGGAGCTGGTCGGCATGGAGCGCCCCTCGGCCCTCGATCTAGCGGAGCTGATCGAGCGCGGTTTCCGCCTGCGCTCCGACCCCGAACGCCTCTCGCGCCGGACGGTCGGCCGCACGGTGCTGACCAATGTGGACAGCGGCCGCCTGCCGCTCGAACGCCGCGAGCGCCTGCAGGCCAGCGCCCAGGAGTATCCGCTCTATTGCGTGCGCTTCGAGCTCGAAGCGGACGCGGGCGGACCGGAGCAGCGCGGCTGGATCAAGCTGCGCAGCCTTTCCGCGATCCTGCACGTGCTCGGGCGCGAGGTCGAACAGGGCTCCGGCGGCTGCCTCAGCATCCGCCGCGATGGTCCCGAGAGCCGGCAGGACCTGGTCTCGGTGAGCTACCTGGGTCAGCGCTACGCGATCGAGGACGATCCGGCCGGCCAAGGCCGCCTGGCCCTAGCCCTGCTGAGCGGCCTCTACCAACTGACCGTCTCCGAGGTCCCCGGCGAACCCCTGCCGGCGATCACGATCGCCAAGTGAAGCGACCGCGACCGCCGACAAGACCCCGGGGAATCCGCGCCTTCAGGGCAGGAACAACACGGAAGCCGCATCGGTGACGAAGGTCACCTTGGGGATGCCCTGGACATCGAGCACCAGGCCGGCGAAGGTTGCGGTCAGGCCCGCCAGGGAGTTCGAGCCCGGCGGGACCAGCACCCGCGCCGGACCCACGCCCAGATCCGAGAGCTGTCCGAGGTTCTGCTGGAAGGGGCCCTGGTTGGCTCCGATCAGCATGGCGTCGGTCAGGAAATCGGGGTTGAGCGGCAGCACGCCCGCGTCGGTGGGGATGCCGGGCGCCGCGCCCGAGAGCGAGCCCAGGGTCAGGTACAGCTGGCCGCCGAAGTCGGATCCCGCTTGCAGTGGCAGATCGATCGTGCCGCCGCCGTTGGCCGACAAGCTCGGGGTCGAAGCGCTCAAGGAGCGTGTGGCGACGTTCACCAGCGCGTACTGCAAGCCCGAACCACTGGACATGCTCATCACGGCCACCCCATCGTCCGCGATCGAGGTGGGCCTTCCGGTGGAGGTGTAGAACAAGCTGCTCAGGCCATACTGTGAGCCCTTGATGGTTTGGCCGTTGGGGGTGGGCAGCTCATCGCCACCGAAGGCGGCGGCCCGCAGCCCGACATCCGGTTGATGCACCCAGATCGCCCTGCCGCCAGTGGGGCCTCCCGCGCCTACCTGCACGTCGGCCCGGAACCAGATCCGGTCCATGGAATCCACGCCCAGGAGATTGGAGGGGGCCAGGAAGAGCTTCCCCCCGGTGCCGGGAGCCACGTCGCCCTCGCGGGCGATGACCTCGAGCGGGCCCCCCGGTCGGACCGCCAGCAGCGCCGAGTCGTTTCCAGCGCCGACCGCGCCCCCGAGCTTGCCGAAGAAGGCCGCCCTGCCGCTGGCTCCAAAGTGGAACAGCGGAGTTTCGAAGGCGGTCAGGAACACGCCGGGCAGCTGCGGCAGCGGATCCCCAACCCGCGCAAGGGCGATGCTTCCGGACTGTCGCACCTGGACGAGGGCCTCGAGCGCTCCGGGTGCGCCCACACCTCCGACCAGGCTGGTCAGGAACTGGAGCCCCGTGTCCGGCCCGTCGAAGACCGGGCCGATCCCGGTCCAGCGGTTCCAATCGCCCTGGGGCCCGCCGAACGCGGTGCCAGCGAAGGGCGCCGCATCCCCTTCGCGGACCAGGGTGCTCAGGGCCTGGCCGGGCCGGGACAGCAGGATCGCTTGGTCGTTGTCCACGCCCAGGGGCAGCGAACTCTGGCCCTGCAGCAGCCGGCAGCTGAACAGCAGCGTGCCCTGCTGCCCGAGCCGGAACACCTGGCGGATGCTGCCCATGGGCGCGGGGGCGATCAGTTCGCTGAGCAACTCGCCGCCGGGCAGGGCGTCGCCCTCCCGCGCAGCGATCGCCAGGTTGCCCGGGGTGCCGCGATAGATGATCTCATCGTTGAGCGGGCCCAGCACATCCCCGAAGGCCAAACGCACCCGGAAGCAGGCCAGACCGGTTTCGTCGACGCCGCTGGACTCTTCGAGCTGCTGCTTGAGGTCGGTGACCACCGTCGCCCCCTGGGTGCCGGGCGCCAGCAGGCCTTCCCGGACCAACAGGCCCAGCGTGCCGTTGCTGAGCACGTACAGGGCCGAGTCGTTGCTGTCCGTGGTGAACGAGCCCTGCAGTCCGCTTCCGAACAGCACATGCCGTCCGTTGGCGCTGACGCGGATGCCGGGCGAAATCGCCCCTTGGAAGGGGATCGTGGTGGCCAGGGGGGCGCCGCTTACGATCGCTGAGCCGGGCCCCAGCAAGCGCGTCAGGCCTGCGGCCTGGGACCAGGCATACAGCCCGCCGCCGGAGAGCGAGTTTTCGGGCAGGGTCATGATCACGCTGCCGTCGTCGGCCCGCGCCGCGGTCCACTGGGCCGGGAACGGGACGTTGATGGTGGGCGCACCGGGAGCCGGCAAGACGGTGCCGGGGCCGAGCAGCGCCTGCCCCTGGACCTCGAGCAGGCTTTGGGGCGCGGCGCTTGCGCCGCAGATGGCCAGGCAGACCGCGCCGGAGACGTAGAGCGACCGCAGGATCCGGTTGCGTCCATTCGGTCGGCGGCCGGCCTTGGAATGGATTTCGAGCTTGGACATGGTGGTTTGTGAAGAAGTGGCCCCCAGAGAATCTGGGGCGGGAACTGGATCGGATGAGGGGGTCAGAACACCCAGCGCAAGGGCCGGGTCCGCGGGTGTCCGAGCCTCCTGCACTCCTACTCCGGAAACTCCTGCCGGCAACCGTAGCTTCAGGCGACCCGCGCGTGCCGCCGCTTCGCCGATGCCTGCAGCAACCATCCTGACCCGGGCGCCGGAGGGGTCTCGGGATCGGCGGGTGCCCTCCCACCAGATCGGGCCCCGCAGGCTGGCGCGGGGGCCCGCGGCGGCCGAGGATCCGAGCGTGGCGCCCCCCACCGAGCCGTCCGGGCCGATCCCCCGCAGCCGCCCCAGCGGGCCCCCCGGGGCCACCCAGCCGCTCGAGATCAACAGGAGCGATCCCACGCAGCTCGAGGTCCGCTGGGCGGACAACCCCGCCGGCCAGGGCCGCCTGGCCCTGGCCATGCTCAGCGCACGCTATCGGCTCACCGTCTCCGAGGTCCCCGGCGAACCCCTGCCGGCGATCACGATCGCCAAGTGAAGCGACCGCGACCGCCGACAAGACCCCGGGGAATCCGCGCCTTCAGGGCAGGAACAACACGGAAGCCGCATCGGTGACGAAGGTCACCCTGGGGATGCCCTGGACATCGATCACCAGGCCGGCGAAGGTCGCCCTCAAGCCCGCCAGGGCACTCGAGCCGGGCGGGACCGACACCCGCGCCGGGCCTACGCCCAGATCCGAGAGCTGTCCGAGGTTCTGCTGGAAGGGCCCCTGGTTGGCTCCGATCAGCATGGCGTTGGTCAGGAAATCGGGGTTGAGTGGCAGCACGCCCGCGTCGGTGGGGACGCCGGGCGAAGAGCCGGAGAAGGAACCCAGCGTCAGGTACACCAGGCCAGCCAACGCCGAGCCGGTTTGGATGGGCACCTCGATCGTGCCCCCGCTGCTGACCGAGAGGCTCGGGGCCGAAGTGGATAGCGACTGCGTGCCGACGGTGACGATTGCCAGCTTATCGGCCGCCGAGCTGGAGGATGCGCCTCCGAACATGGACACCAGAGCCACGCCGTCGGCAGTGACCGAGGCTGGGCGGCCCGTGGTCGTGTAGTGGATGTTCAGGCCAAGGCTCGATGCCGCGATGTTCTGCCCGCTGGGCGCTGCCAGGACATCGCCGACAAAGCCGACCGGCCTGAGCCCGAGGCCGGGCTGATGCAACCACGTCGTGGAGCTGCCCAGCAGCCCACCTTCCAGGTTGGCCCGAAACCAGATCCGGTCGAAGGAATCCATGACGAGCACTTGGAAGGGGATGCCGAAGCGCTTGCCCCCCGTGCCAGGCGCGATGTCCCCTTCGCGGGCGATGACCTCGAGCGCGCCCCCCGGAGAAACGGCCAGGATGGCCGAGTCATCGCCCGAACTGACTGGACCTCCGAGTCCGCCGAGAAAAGCGGCTCTACCGGAGGAACCGTAGACGAAGGTCGGGTTTTCGAACTCGTCCAGGGTGACGCCGGTCAGGTTCGCAACGGGATCGCCGATGCGCGCCAACGCAGTCGCTCCGCTCTGACGTATCTGAATCAGGGCCTCGAGCGTCCCCGCGGAAACCGATCCACCGATCAGAGTGGTGAGGAAGGTGGCTCCAGGATCCTGGGCGGAGAAAGCGGGGCCCCTGCCCAACCAGCGGATCCAATCCCCCGCAAGCCCGCCGTAGGAGGTGCCTGGGAAGGGTGCCGCATCTCCCTCGCGCACCAGCGCGACCAGCGCTTGCCCAGGTCGGGACAGGAGCACCACCTGATCGTTGGCCGCCGTGGACGGCACCGGGCTAGCCCCCTGCAGCAAGCGGCTGTCGAAGAGCAGCGTGCCCTGCTCACCGAGGCGGTGAACTTGACGCTGGATCGCCTGTGGCTGCGCTGGGATCAACTCGCTCAGCAGTTCACCGGTCGGCAGTGCATCACCCTCCCTGGCGACGACCGTCAGGTTGCCCGGGGAGCCGCGGTAGATCAGCTCGTCGTTGGTGGAGCCCGAGACGTCGCCGCCAGAAATCCGTACCCGGAAACTGACCAAGCCGTTCTCGTCCAGTCCGTTGAATTCAGGAAATTGCTGCTTCAGATCGCTGAGGACCGTCGCGCCCTGGGTCCCCGGCGCCGGAAGGCCCTCTCGGACCAGGAGTCGGGGATTGCCGCTGCTGAGCACGTACAGAGCCGAATCGTTGGATGTCGTTGTGCTCGATCCGGTCAGTCCAGTTCCGAAGAGCACGTGCCGTCCGTTGGAGCTGACCCGGATGCCCGGCGATATCGCCTCGGACACACCGACCGTGGTCGGCAGTGGGGTTCCGCTGGGAATCGGCGACTCGGGCCCCAGCAGGCGCACCAGCCCCGTGCCTTGGGACCAGGAATAAAGGCTGCCGCCGAAGTTCTCGAGCAGGGTACAGAAGGCACGTCCGTCATCTGCTCGGACCGCGGTCCAGACCCCGAAGCCCGGGTTCTTGAGCATCGGTCCGCCCGGAGCGGGCAGGACCGTGCCGGGACCGATCAGCGCCTGCCCCTGGGTCTCGAGCAGGCTTTGTGGGGCGGCGCCTGCGCCAGAAACGGCCAGGCAGGCCGGAACCATGGCGTACAGCGACCGCAGCAGCCGGCTGCCTGCGCTGGGGCCGCCGTGGGCTTGGAAACGGAGGTCGAGGTTGGTCATGCTGTTTGGGCAGAAGGGCCGAGGGATCTCGGGCGGGGATCTCGGGCGGGGATATCGGATGGTGATGGGGCGGGTGAACCGCCCGCTGGGACGGCTGGGTCCATCGGGATCGCGGCCTGGTATGGACCTATCCGCGGTCCCCCGCGGTGAAACCGAGTGCCAGGGGTTTTCCGTGCGGAATGCTCGGCCGGCGTGCGGGCCTCGGACCCCAGTCGCGGGCGGAATGGGGTTCGATGGCAGTGCACCGCGGGGTCGCGGGCAGGGCTGGCACCGCCAGAGCTGACGCATGCCGGGCCGATCGGGCCGTGGGATGCTTGCGCGGAGGCCCGCGGCGGCCGAGGATTCGAGCATGGCGCCCCCCACCGAGCCGTCCGGGCCGATCCCCCGCAGCCGCCCCAGCCTGCCTCCCGAGGCCACCCAGCCGCTCGAGATCAAAAAGAGCGATCCCACGCGGCTCGAGATCCGCTGGGCGGACGGAGAGCGCAGCCTGTTCAGCGCCAAGGCCCTGCGCGACTTCTGCCCCTGCGCCTGGTGCGTGGACGAGCACAGCGGCATCCGGCGCCACGACCCCGCCACCACCCCGGCCGAGATCCAGACCCGCGCCGTGTCCCTGGTGGGCCACTACGCCCTGGCGATCGGATTCAGCGACGGCCACGACACCGGCATCTATCCCTACCGGCTGCTGCGCGAGCGCCACCGGCCGGGCTGACTGCGGCGGTTGAGCACCGGCTGGCCCCGCCTCCGCCGCCCGACTGGGCCTCCGGCCGGGCAGGGGCCCCGCCGCTGCCCGAAGCAGGCGGCAACTCCCCTGACACCGGGGGGAAAGCCACTCCGGCTTGTAAGATATAAGTAAATTCCTCGATCACGCTTGACCGGGAAACAGTGCACGACTATAAAGATATAAATGTGGTTTCGCTTCGCGCCTCGCAGGCGCCCTGGTTGCCCAACTACCGACGTTCAGCCAGACCTGCAGTCCCTGCGAACTCTGGCTCGACTCTGGCTTCTTCCCGCATTGCGAGATTGATGACTGCATTCCGGGTCCTCGTGTGATGAACTGGACCCCTCAGAACGAAGCCGGAACTGTAGTGACCGTGTCTTGCTCTTGTGGCAGCCAAAGCTCTGCATGCTGTCAGCTGCTGTTTACGTTTTCAGAATCTGGGACTTCGACCACTACCATCGGTTGGTGTCGGCCCAACATCCCAGGTTGCCCAGACGGCGGGTCATGCGGAGCCCAAGTCCAAGGTGGAAATACGTACGCCGTCTGCGCTCAGTAGCGCAGTCGAAGCCCAGCCGGCACGCCCCTCCAAGACTTTCGGGGCTGGGTCGTTGGTCTTGCAAATTGATTGGCTCCGTGATGGCGTCCGGGCTCCTCGAGGGTCCGCCCAATGGCAGGAATCGCTTCCTTTCACCACCTTGCTCGCATGCTTCTGCCCCCGCTGCCAGCGGCCTCAGGCTGCAGGCTGGAGCATCGGGTGACCTCGAGCCCGGGGACTTCCTGCGGCTGCGGCTGACCGCAGCTGCGCCAGCGACTTTTCAGCCATGCCCACTCGATCTCCGCGCACCTGGCTGGCGATCCTGGCCTGCATCGGGATATCTGCCCTTGCTGTAATCCTTGCCACTGTATGGCCCGATAGCAGCCCGAATCAGCCGCCGACCACCCGGGCTGACGAGCCGGTCCCTGGACAGCCCGAGGGGTCGGAATCGGACTTGTCCATGGCGAGCAGAAGCGTCAGCTCAGGCTCGCGGCGAGTCGCGGGCGGTGGAGAGTTGCCGCTGAGCTTGCGGGTGCTCGGACCGGACAACGAGCCGCTGCCCGAGGCCATCGCGACTTTGATGGCATCCAACGAGGAGCTGGTCACCCACGCTGCGGACGATTCGGGCATCGTGGCCTTGCCAGGATCGCTGGAGGCCGGCTGGGGGCTGCATGTTCGGGCGCCCGGTTTCGTTGGAGAGATGCTCGCGATCCCGGGTTTGCTTTCGAGGCGCGATCCGGCCACCAACCGGATCGATCACCGATTGACCCCCGGACACACGATCCACGGGCGAATCGACCTGGGCGATCCGGAAGCAGGCAGCCGGATCGCGGTCTTCGTCTATCCGGTACAACTGGAATCGAATGGGCTCCTGGTAGAACTCCTCCGCGCGGCCTTCGAGAATCGAGGCGTGCCGAGCTTCGTCGGCGCTGACTCGGTCGCCGTTTGCTCCCCAAGGCCTGATTCGGGTAGCTTTGAGGTCGTCGTTCCCATCGGTCCCCGCTGGTGGCGCTGTCTGGCGTTGGGGCCTGGGGTTGTCTCGCAGGAAGCACTCGTCGATGTCCAGGCCGGCGAGTCCGGCGTCCTGCTGAGCCTCAATCGCATCACCTGGGCCCAATTCAGCCGAAATTCGGAAGATGGGATGCCTGCGGACATCAGCCCCAGGATGCCCACAGACATCCTCAGCTTTCAATTCCCGGCTCCTCAGGTGGGGGCGCCGCAGAATCCATTCCTTGGCCTGACATCGGTTCGACTCCGCCTCCTGCAGGCCTGTGGATTCGCCGCAAGCTATCCACTCATATCACCCGGATTGCGTGTATTCAGCGGACCTGTCCAGGCACCGATCTCGATCGCTGCAACCTTGAACTGGCCAGGTTGCCCACCAGCGGATGTCTCGTTCTCTCCGGGTCCCGTCTCCGAGGCTCCCAGGCTCGTGCCGATCTCGATCGCGGAATGTGTTCCCTTGCATGAAGTCGGCGTCAGGGTGTCCTTCGATGGTTTGGCTCCCACCGACTCCCTGGCACTGCTCGATCTCCTGTCTCCCGCCGGGACCCTGGGGACCTTCGACTTGATCGGCGAAACGAGATTGCTCCGCTACAACATTGGAGCCTTGGTAGATGGGTTCACGACGATCGATGGCGTGCCTGAAGGACTGTACAGGGTTGCGTTCCGATCGCTGGCGGCGGGTCTGCGTGCTCAGGCGGATGATGGGCCGCTTGGCATCGTCCACCTTGGCGGGAGCGACTTGCTTTTGGAACTGAAACTGAATTTGGATTTCGGGATCTTGGACTGCAGATCCGACGTGTTCGTCAATCGCATCCAGTTGATTCGCGTGGATCAGGATGGGCGTGAAATTGTGTTGGGCATTTACGGCTGGCAGGGCTTCGAGTTTGGCCCGCTGATTCTGCCGACCGGAATGTACGTGGTACGGAGTGTTCAAGGCGCCGGGCAGGAGGAGTTCCGTTTCGAGGTGTCCGCCTTGCACACGCACGAGCTTTCCCTCGGGGATCGGTTTCTGCTGACCCATCGCCCCCTGTTGGAGTAGGACGCCGCGCTCGACGCCAGGCGCGGCTGGCCGGCCTCGGCTGTCGGGCATCCGGTCCCGGACCGGAGGCTGGGGTCCGTCTCCGTGCGTGGCTGGGGACCTGGCGGGCAGGGTGGCGGGGCCCGGTGGCCTTCACCGTTCAGGGGGGGCAGCGGGGGGCCTGCCGAGGCCGGGTGAGCGCGGGAGGCCGGAGGACGGAGGTTGGGCCTACAGCGCGGGGGGGCCGGGCCCGGAGCGGGCAGGGTGGGAGCAGCCGGGAACTGACCAGGAGGTTCGCGGCCGGTGGGCGGCCCTGGGCGCCCCCCCCGGGAGGCCCGGGCCGGGAATCGGTCGGCGTTCCGTCGCCCCGGTCGGGCTCCCCGGTTCCACGGGCGCTCCCGGCCAGACCGGCCAGACCGGCAGGTGCCGTCGGGATGCCGCCGGGGAGGCATCGAATTCGACCTCAGCAGGGCTCTGGGGCCGGGAGGCGGAGCTTTCTCCGGCCCGGAACTGAAGCCCAGGGCACGCCATAAGCCCAGTTTTGGGAAGGGTTTGCGGCGGGTACCCCCCCCGGCGTCGCCTTTTCGGGCAATTGCGGGCAGGCTCGGCCGCTGTCTGCTGTGGGCGCCGCGCGTCGGCGCTCCCCCCAGGACGCCCGTGGTTCCGCGCGCGGACCCGGCGCCATTCCCCCATCCCCACAGGAACTCCACCTACCACTGGAGTACTCCCGAGATGAAGACGATCGACAACGTCCCCACCGCTCGCGCGCTGAGCGGCCTCCTGCGCGGTGTGGCTGCCGCCACCGCCCTGGGCTGCCTCGTCCAGCCCAGCCTGGCCTGGAACGGTTCGGAAACCCCGACCCCCAGCACCGACATCGGCAGCGCCGCGGCCCCCAGCTCCGACTGGCTGGGCCTCTCCGGCGAATTGAATGGGCTGTCGGCCACGCTCCAAGACCAAATGGGTCCCACCACCGTGGGCGGTCTGATCCGCGGCTCGATTCAGCAGAGTGACGATTTCAGCTTCGGCGGAGGCGCCACCGACGAAACTCTGGGCGCCCAGCTCGATGACGCCAAGCTGTTCGGCAAGGGCAGCATCGGCGACTTCGACTGGCGCGTGATGTTTGACTTCGCCAACCAGCTCGATCCGACCTGGCTGGGGAACGCGTCCGCCGTCGGCGCCACCCCGGGTGCCCCGGGAGAGGCGCTGCTCCAGGAAGCCTACGGCAACTGGAACTTCTACGAAGGCATCGGCCTGATCTTCGGCCAGTTCCGCGCGCACCGCTCGTTCTCGAACACGGTGTACTCGGAGCAGCTGCTGTTCCAACACCGCAGCCTGATCGGCGAACTGGGCTACCGGTTCGACCAGGGCATCATGCTGCACGGCAACTACGCGGGTCCGCTTTCCTGGTACCTGTCGGCGCAGAACGGCGCCGATGACGTCCAGGAGGACTTCGAGTACGTCGGCCGCGTGGAGTGGGCCTTCGGTGCCGGCGCCGGCAACGGCGAGGGCGGCATCGTGATGCCGGGCGGCAACCAGGGTGGCGACCAGTTCAACGGCGCCATCGGCGGCACCTACGGCGACGAGGGCTCGGTCAGCGACGGCAGCTACTACGGCATCGACTTCGTCGGCCGCGTGGCGGGCTTCTTCATCAACGGCGAGTTCTTCTCGTACGACGATGACTGGGCCGGCGCCCTCGGTGGCGCCCTCGGCACTGGCTTCACGGAAGGCCCCTCCTTCTGGAGCGCCAGCGTCGGCTACCTGCTGCCCGGCGACCAGTGGGAACTGGCCGCCCGCTATCAGGACCTCGACGACACCGCCGAGACCTCGCTGATCACGCTCGGTGTGAACTACTACGTGGCGGGTCACAACGCCAAGTGGCAGCTCAACTACACCGACGTCTCCAGCGACGGCACGGACCTGGAAGGCAGCCTGATCAGCCTGGGCCTGACCCTGGGCCTCGAAGGCTACTGATCCGCTGACCGCCCCGCCCGATAGAGGCGGAGCGATCGCTCGAGTCGGAGCCCCGCCCCGTGCGGGGCTCCGCTTTTTTTGAAGATGGCTGGGTGGAACGAAGGCCAATCGCTGGGGACCGGAGAGCTGTCGAGGCTTGGGTTCTGCTCCCTGGTTGGCGCCCGACGCGCCGCGATCGGGCTCTCGGCCCTGGACCTCCAGGGGGGCCTGGCGCCCCTCGAGGGCTGGGCCAGCCGATTCGAGCGCAAGCCGGGTTCGGGGTCGCATCCGCTCGGGATGCCATGCGGCGCCGCGTGGGCTCTCGGGCCATTCCGGGATGTCGCGGCCGCGGGGCGGGCTTCGGCCAGGTTAGAAGAAGGGCCATGCAGCAGCGTCCGGCGCGGCCCAGGCAGCGGCCCAGAGCCCGCAGCCCTCTGTGGCTGGTCCTGGTCCTCACGGGCTGCCGCTGGGCGAGCCCGACGCAGCCGAATCCGTCGCCCGACGCCGAACTCCCCACCGCCGCACCGATGGCCCAGACCCAGCGCGACCCCGACCGGCCGACGAACCGCCTGGCGGGCGAGACCAGCCCGTACCTGCTGCAGCACCAGCACAACCCGGTGGACTGGCACCCCTGGGGACCGGAGGCCTTCGCCCTGGCGCGCTCCCTGGGGCGTCCGGTGTTCCTCTCGGTCGGCTACTCCGCCTGCCACTGGTGCCATGTCATGGAGCGCGAGTCCTTCGAGGACCGAGAGGTCGCGGCGCTGCTCAACGCCGGGTTCATCGCGATCAAGGTCGACCGCGAGGAGCGGCCGGACGTGGACGAGCTGTACATGAAGGCGGTCACCGCCATGACAGGCCAGGGCGGCTGGCCCATGAGCGTGTTCTTGACCCCGGACGGCGAGCCTTTCTTCGGAGGCACTTACTTCCCGCCCGAACCGCGGCACGGCATGCCCGGGTTCCGCCAGATCCTGTCGGCGATCTCCCAGCGCTGGAAGCAGGACCCGGCGGCGCTGATGGCCCAGGGTCAGCGCCTGACCGAGGCGATCCGCTCCGAAGCGGCGGTGAAGCTCGGCGGAAGCCTGGCGGACGACGTGCTCGAGCGCTCGCGGGAAGCCCTGCGGGCCAACTTCGATCCGGAGTGGGGCGGTTTCGGGGAGGCGCCCAAGTTCCCGCATTCGATGGACCTGCGCCTGTGCCTGCGGCACCTGTCGCGGCGCGCGGACCCGGACCTCGAACGGCTGCTGCGCCTGACCCTGGACCGCATGGCTCGCGGCGGCATGTACGACCAGCTCGCCGGCGGCTTCCACCGCTACAGCACCGACCAGCGCTGGCTGATCCCGCATTTCGAGAAAATGCTGTACGACAACGCGCTGCTGATCCCGGTCTACCTGGAGGCCGCGCGCGCCCTGGGCGAGCCGCGCTACGGCGATGTGGCGGGCGAGATCGCCGCCTGGGTGCTGGAGGAGATGAGCACGCCGGAGGGCGGTTACGCCAGCGCCCTGGATGCGGACGTGGGCGGCCAGGAGGGCAGCTACTACGCCTGGACGCCGGAGGAACTCGACCGGGCCCTGGGCCGCGAGGGCGGGCGCGTGGCCGCGGAGCTGTGGGACGTCACGCCGCACGGCAATTTCGAGCACGGCAGCAGCGCCCTGTGGCGCGAGCACAGCGATGAGCAGGTGGCCTCCCGGCTGGGTTGGTCGGTGGAGCGGCTGCGGGCCGAGATCCCGCGCCTCGAGGCCAAGCTCCTGGCGGCGCGCCGCGAGCGCACTCCGCCGGCGCGAGATGACAAGGTCATCGCCGCCTGGAACGGCTTGATGATCGGGGCCATGGCCCGCGTGCACCAACACAGCGGCGACGGGCGCGCGCTGGCCAGCGCCCAGCGCGCCGCCGAATTCGTGCTCACCCACCTGCGCGATGGCCAGGGACGCCTGCTGACCACCTGGCGCCTGGGCCGCGGCCAGCACCTGGCCGGCTTGCAGGACCATGCCTGCCTGATCCAGGGGCTGATCGAGCTGTACGAGAGCGACTTCGACCCGCGCTGGCTGGCGGCCGCCGAGGGCCTGGCGGCCGCGGTCGAAGCGCGCTTCAAGGACCCGGAGCGCGGGGGCTATTTCGACACGCCCGCGGATGGCGAAGCCCTGCTGGCGCGCCTGCGCACCGTGCTCGACGGGGCCCTGCCCTCGGGCAACGCCGTGCTGGCCGGAAGCCTGCTGCGCCTGGCGGCCCTGACCGGTCGCGCGGACTACGCCGAACGCGCCCAGGCGATCCTCGACAGCCTGGCGGCCTTGGCCAACAAACACCCCGACGCCTTCAGCCAGCTGCTCTTGGCCGAGCACGAGCGCCGCGCCGGCCTGCGCGAGGTGGTGATCTCCGGCGAGCTCGGGGACGCCGACACCGAGGCGCTGCTGCGCGCCGTGCGCCAAAGCCCCTGCACGGAACGGGTGGTGGTGCTGGCGGACGCGCGCTCCTCCGGCGAGCTGGTCGAGGGCCGCCGCCGCGCCCCGGGCCAGCCGGCGCGAGCCTACGTCTGCCGCCGAGGGGCCTGCCGCCTGCCCGTGGAGACCCCGGCCGACCTGCTGGCCGAGCTGGCGCGCCCCTGAAGTCGGCGGCGGGGTGCGTCCGTCCCAGGCAGTTCGGACCGTTTGCCTTCGAAGGGGCGCCTGGCCGCCGGGCGGGCACCGCGTGCCGGGCCGCGCTGGGCCGGCTCCCAACTCGGGTCGCGCCGCGTCTGCACGGGCCTGCTGGGAAGCCCCCGGGTCGGCCCCGGGAGGTTCTCCGGCGCGGGCTGGGTCGTTCACCCCGACTCGAAAGGTTCCCGGGGCGGCGCAGACTGGGTTTCCCCGGGGAATCAGGCCCCGCGAGCCCGTGGGCGCCCCGGGGGGCTCGCGCAAGCCCTATAGTCGACCGGTCGGTCCACCCAGCTCCCTGTCGCCTTCCTGAAGACCCTCAGGCCGCGCCCGCCCCATGCCCCGCACCTCGGACGCCCGCCGCCAGCTGCTCGAAGCGGCGATCTACCTGATCCGCACCAGCACCTACGGGGCGGTCAGCGTCGATCAGATCTGCGCCGCCGCCGGGGTCAAGAAGGGCAGCTTCTACCACTTCTTTCCGAGCAAGGAAGATCTGGCCCTGTCGGCTTTCGAGGATTACTGGCAGCGCGAAATCCAGCCCGAAATGGAGCAGATCTTCGCCCCGAGCGTGCCGCCGCTCGAACGCCTGCAGCGCTGGTGCGATGCGATCCTCGCGGACCAGCGCGAATTCTTCGAGCGCCATGGACGCGTGCCCGGCTGTCCCCTGTGCACGCTGGGTTCGGAAGCGGGGCCGCAAAGCGAGCGCTTGCGGCGCAAGGCGGAAGAGCTGCTCGAGCGCGGGCAGTTCCACCTGGTCAAGACGATCGAAGATGCGCAGCGCGCCGGGCTGGTGGCCGCCGGGGATCCGCAGACCAAAGCGCGCCTCCTGACCCACGTGATGCTGGGGGCCGAGCTCGAGGCCCGGGTGCAAAACGATCTGGCGCCCCTCGAGCACCTCGGACCGCTGCTGCTCGAGGCCCTGGGAGCGCGGCGCACGGCCTGACCCATCGAGGGCGGCTCCACTCGGGCTGCACCCGAGCTGCCCCACCAACCCGTCGGATGCCTTGGGGCCGCCATGGGTCGGCCTCCGGCCGAGCGAGCCGGTCTGCCCTCGGCTGGAGCCTGAGAAGGCGAGGCCGAACCCGGCGCGTGCGGGACCCGCGGCCCGGGCAGGGCCCCTAGCCCAGGGCTCGCAATCCAGGCCTTTGCTGGCCTCCTATGGCCCGCAACCGGCTCCGAGCGCGGCCGATGGCCCCCAGGGCGGTCGATCGGGCAAGCCCCCCCGAAGCTTGGCAGACCCTCACGCAGGTCTCTCCGGGCGAACCCTGGAAAGATAGTTGACCGGTCGTCTATAACCGAGCCGTCCCCGCCCCAACCCGCCATGCCGCGCCCCTCCCCGTCCTCCGTGCCCCCCCCCGACCGCAGCTCGGCTGCGTCCCTGCGGCCCCGTTTCGGCGGCGTCGCCGCGCTGCTCGGCCTGCTGGCCTTGGCCGGCTGCAAGCGCGGATCGGCCGCCCCCCTCGACACGCCCCAAGCGCCACCGCCGCCGGCGGTGACGGTGCTGCGCCTGGCCGCCGAACCGATCGCCGACGTCGGCCGCTTCACCGGCCGCCTGGCGGCCATCGACCAGGTCGAATTGCGCCCGCGGGTCAGCGGCACGCTGGACTCTCTGCACTTCGAAGCCGGCCAGCTGGTCAGCGCCGGCCAGCTCCTGTTCAGCATCGACCCGCGGCCCTACGCGGCGGCGCGCGCCTCGGCGGCGGCGGCCCTGGCGGAAGCCGAGGTGCGGCGCGACAACGCGCGCCGCGAGTGGCAGCGCGCCCAGCTGCTGGCGGACAGCCGCGCGATCTCGACCGAAGAGCTGGATCAGCGCCGCGCGGCCCTGGCGGAGTCCGAAGCCAGCCTGGGCTCCCGGAAAGCGGCCCTGGATCTGGCTGAATTGGACCTGTCCTTCACGCGCGTCACGGCGCCGGTGGCGGGCCGCATCGGCCGGGCCCTGGTCACGCCGGGCAACCTGGTCAGCGGCCAGGCCGGCGGGGCCACGCACCTGGCCACGCTGGTCTCGGTGGATCCGCTGCACGTCTACGCCGACCTGGACGAAGCGAGTTTCCTGGCCCTCGAGCGCGCCAAGGCCGCTGGCGAGCTCCCGCTGGACGAATCCGGCCGGGTGCGCCTGACCGTCGACCTGGCCGAAGGCGCCGGGGCAGGCCTCGCGGCGGTGCTCGAGTCCCTCGACAACCAGGTTTCCGCCAGCACCGGCACCCTGCTGCTGCGCGCGCTGCTGCCCAATCCGGACGGGCGCCTGGTCCCAGGCCTGTTCGCGCGCGTCTCGGTGCCCCTGTCCGCGGAGCTCCCGCGGCTGATGCTGCCGGAGCGCGCGATCGGCACCGACCAATCGCTGCGCTACGTCTGGGTCGTGGGCGAGGGCAACGCGGTCGAGCGCCGCACGGTGGTGCTCGGCCCCGCCCGCGGAGATCGGCGCGCGGTCCTGTCCGGCCTCAGCGCGGGCGAGCGCGTCGTCGTCAACGGCACCTCGATGCTGCGCTTCCCAGGCCAGGTCGTGACGCCCAGCGAACCAGCTGCGGAGCCCAGCTCCAACGCCGTTCCGCAGGGCGGCTGAGCCGCCCTCCGGGCCTGGGCGCCCGCGCTGGCGCCGGGCGGAAGGCGCTGGCCCGGGAAACGAGCCGGCGGCGGGCGAGCGCCGCGAGCCCCGACCAGCGCAGGGCCGAAGGCCCACGATCCCTGCCCGCGCCCCGCGATCCGCCGCAGAGCAGCCCGCCCCGAGTGCTTCCCGGCAGCCCACCGGCCTCGCGCCCGCGGCCTCCCGCCGCTGCCGTGCCCTGCGCGGCCCCCCATCGAACGCCCCAAACCGCGCCCCGCGCCGTCCCCCGTGAATCTAGCCGACTTCTTCATCCGCCGCCCGATCTTCGCCGGCGTGCTGTCCCTGCTGATCTTCCTGGTCGGCCTGCTGTCGATGCGGGCGCTGCCGATCAGCGAGTACCCCGAGGTCGTACCGCCCACGATCGTGGTGCGCGCGGTCTACCCCGGCGCCAACGCACGCACGGTCTCCGAGACGGTCGCCGCGCCCCTCGAGCAGGCCATCAACGGGGTCGAGAACTCGCTGTACATGAGCTCCCAGTCGACCGCCGACGGGGTCATGACCCTGACGGTGACGTTCAAGCTGGGCACCGATGTGGACCTGGCCCAGGTGCAGGTGCAAAACCGCGTCTCCCAGGCGCTGCCCAAGCTGCCGGAGGAAGCCCGCCGCCTGGGGGTCACCACGGTCAAGGCCTCGCCCGACCTGACCCTGGTGGTGCACCTGTACGCGCCGGATGGACGCTACGACGAGGTCTACCTGCGCAACTACGCCTCGCTGCAGGTCAAGGATGTCCTGGCGCGGTTGCCGGGCGTGGGCCAGGTCGAGCTGTTCGGCTCCGGCGAATACGCCATGCGCGTCTGGCTCGACCCGGAGAAGTGCGCCAACCGCGGCCTGACCGCCGGCGACGTGGTCGCCGCGATCCGCGAGCAGAACGTGCAGGTGGCCGCGGGCTCGATCGGCACCCAGCCCCAGCCCTCGCCCGAGGCCTTCGAATTGGCGATCAACGCCAAGGGCCGCCTGGTCGACGAAGAGGAGTTCGCCGGGATCGTGGTCAAGACCGGCCCGAACGGTGAAAAGGTGCTGCTCGGCCACGTGGCGCGCCTCGAGCTGGCCGCCGGGGAATACTCCCTGCGCTCGCTGCTCGACAACCAGACCGCGATCGCGATCCCGATCTTCCAGGCACCGGGCAGCAACGCGATCGGCGTGTCCGACGCCGTGCGCGGGGCGATGGAAGCCCTGAAGCCCGGCTTCCCCCCGGGTCTCGAGTACCAGATCGTCTACGACCCGACGGTCTTCGTACGCCAGTCGATCGAAAAGGTCGTGATCACCCTGCTCGAGGCCATCGCCCTGGTGGTGATCGTGGTGGTGGTTTTCCTGCAGACCTGGCGCGCCAGCTTGATTCCCCTGGCGGCCGTGCCCGTGTCCCTGGTGGGCACCTTCGCGGCCATGCAGGCCCTGGGCTTCGGCATCAACGCCCTGTCGCTGTTCGGCCTGGTGCTGGCGATCGGCATCGTGGTCGACGACGCGATCGTGGTCGTCGAAAACGTCGAGCGCAACATCCGCCTGGGCAAGTCGCCCCTGGACGCCACGATCCAGGCCATGCGCGAGGTCACCGGGCCGATCATCGCCACGGCGTTGGTGCTGGCGGCGGTGTTCATCCCGGCCGGCTTCATCAGCGGCCTCTCGGGCCAGTTCTACAAGCAGTTCGCGATCACGATCGCGATCTCGACCGCGATCAGCGCCTTCAATTCCCTGACCCTCTCGCCGGCCCTGTGCGCGGTCTTGCTGCAGCCCCACGGGGCCAAGCCGGACCTGCTGACCCGCATCCTCGACTTCTGCCTGGGCTGGTTCTTCCGGCCCTTCAACCGCTTCTTCGAGTGGTTCTCGGGCCTCTACGGCCGCACGGTCTCGGGCCTGCTGCGGGTGGCCTTGGTCGCTCTCGTTGTCTACGCCGGCCTGGTGGGCCTGTCCTGGAAGGCCTTCGAGCGCGTGCCCACCGGCTTCATCCCGGTGCAGGACAAGCAGTACCTGGTGGCCTTCACCCAGCTGCCCGACGGCGCCTCGATCGACCGCACGGAGGCGGTCATCCGGCGCATGTCCGAGATCGCCCTGGCCGAGCCCGGGGTCAAGAGCGCCGTGGCCTTCCCGGGCCTCAGCATCGCGGGCTTCGTCAAGAGCGCCAGCGCCGGCATCATCTTCCTGGGCCTCGACCCGTTCGAAGAGCGCCAGAGCCCCGAGCTGTCCGGCCCGGCGATCTCGGGCAGCCTGCAACAGAAGTTCGCCGCGATCCAGGACGCCTTCGTGCTCTGCGTTCCGCCCCCGCCCGTGATCGGCCTGGGCACGATCGGCGGATTCGAGCTGTATGTCGAAGACCGCGCCAGCCTGGGATTCGAGGCGCTGCACCGGGGCGTGTGGAGCCTGGTGGGCGCCGCCTCCCAGGATGCGGACCTGTCCCAGGTGATCAGCAACTTCCAGATCAACGTGCCACAGCTCGAGGCCGACGTGGACCGCGAGAAGGCCAAGATCCAGGGGGTGCCGCTGGCCGGCATCTTCGAGACCATGCAGGTCTACCTGGGCTCCCTGTACGTCAACGACTTCAACCGCTTCGGGCGCACCTACCAGGTGATCGCCCAGGCGGACGCGCCCTTCCGCGACGACCCGGAGGACATCGAGGCCCTGCGCACCCGCAACCAGCAGGGCGAAATGGTGCCGCTCGGCTCGGTGGTGAACGTGAGCCAGGCCTACGGGCCCGACCGGGTCCCGCGCTACAACGGCTACCCCGCGGCGGAGCTCTACGGGGGCCCTGCGCCCGGCAAGACCTCGGGCCAGGCCGAGGCCGCGATCAGCCGCCTGGCGGAGACGATGCTCGAGCCCGGCCTGGAATTCGAGTGGACCAACCTGGTCTACCAGAAGATCCTGGCGGGCAACTCGGCGGTGTTCGTCTTCCCGCTCAGCATCCTGCTGGTGCTGCTGGTGCTGGCGGCCCAGTACGAGAGCTTCCGACTGCCCCTGGCGGTGGTGCTGATCGTGCCCTTGACGCTGCTGTCGGCCTTCACGGGCCTGATCTTGACCCAGGGCGAAAACAACATCTTCACCCAGATCGGCCTGATCGTGCTGATCGGCTTGGCGGCCAAGAACGCGATCCTGATCGTCGAGTTCGCCAAGGCCAAGCAGGACGAGGGCGCTGCGCCGCGCGAGGCCGCGATCGAGGCCGCGCGTCTGCGCCTGCGGCCGATTCTGATGACCTCGATCGCCTTCATCGCCGGCGTCTACCCGCTGGTGGTCTCGACCGGCGCAGGCGCCGAGATGCGCCGCGCCATGGGCGTGGCGGTGTTCAGCGGCATGATCGGCGTGACTTTCTTCGGCCTGCTGCTGACGCCGGTGTTCTATTTCGTGCTGATGCGCTTCGGACATCGGCGCCAGGGCGCGCCCGCCGGGCCGCACGGCTCCGGACCGCACGGCGGCGCGGCTGATAACCACGGGCACGGCCTGGCAGGGGCGGCCGGGCCTGCCGCCCCCGGCTCGTCCGCAGCGGCCGGTCTGGCCCAGGGCCTGCTGCTGCTCGTGCCCTTCCTGGGGGCCTGCCGGGCGGTGGGTTCGGACTATCAGCGGCCCGCGGTGCCCGAGCTGGCCGGCTTCGCCAAGCCCGAGACGGCCGCGCCGGGCGCCGGAGAGCCCGCGCCCGCGGGGGAGGAAAACCCCTGGGTCGCGGGCCAGCCCCGCGATGGGGAGCCGCGCGGGCCCTGGTGGACCCTGTTCGGGGACGCCGAGCTCGACCGCCTCGAGGAGCAGGCGGCCCGGGAGAACCAGGACCTGCGGGTGGCCCTGGCGCGCCTGCGCCAGGCCCAGAGCGCGGTGCGCGGCGCGCGCGCTGGACGCCTGCCCAGCGTCGACCTGAATCCGCAGTTCTCGCGCACGCGCTATTCGCCCAACGCCGGCCTGGCCTTCCCGATCGACACGGTCAGCGACTTCCGCATGTCCCTGGATGTCAGCTACGAAGTGGACCTGTTCGGTCGCGTCGAGCGCGAGATCGAGGCCGCCAAGCGCGGCGCGGAAGCCCAGGAGCTGTCGTTCGAGGCGCTGCGCTTGGCCCTGCACGCGGAGGTGGCCTCGGCTTACTTCGCCCTGCGCGCCCTGGAAGGCGAGCAGGCTCTGCTCGAGCGCACCCTGGGGCTGCGCCTGGAGGCGCTGGAACTCGAGCGCGGACGCCTGCAGGCGGGCCGCGGCACCGAGCTCGACCTGGCCCGCGCCGAGGCCGAGCACGCCAGCACCGAAGCCGCGCTCAAGGATCTGGCGCGTCGGCGCAGCGAACTCGCCACGGCCCTCGCGGTGCTGATCGGGGAAGCGCCGCGGGAGCCCGCCGCCGAGCTGCGCGCCTGGGCGCCGCCCGAACCGCCCAGCCTGCCCGCGGGCTTGCCCAGCACGCTGCTCGAGCGCCGTCCCGACGTGGCCGCCGCCGAGCGCACCCTGGCGGCCCGCAACGCCGCCATCGGCATCGCTGAAGGGGCCTACTTTCCACGCCTGCGCTTGACCGGCTTCGGGGGCTACCAAAGCGCCGACACCGACCGCATGTTCGAGTGGTCCAGTCGCATCTGGAGCCTGGTGCCGAGCCTGTCGATCCCGCTGTTCCGCGGCGGACGCCTCAAGGCCGAGGTCGAGCAGGCGAAGGCCGCGCACGAGGAGGCCCTGGCCAGCTACCGGCAGGCGATCCTGGTGGCCTTCAAGGAGGTGCAGGACGGGCTGGTCGCCGCGCGCCTGCTGGCCGAGCAGCGCGACGCCATCGCCCGCGCCCGGGAGGCCTCCGAGCGCGCCGCGTTCCTGGCGCGCCAGCGCTACGAGGCCGGGCTGGTGGGCTACCTGGACGTGCTCGACAGCGAGCGCGCCGCGCTCGACTCCCAGCGCGCCGACGTGCAGCTGCAAGGCGTGCGGCTGCAGAACGCCGTGTTCCTGGTGCGCGCGCTGGGCGGCGGCTGGCAGGACGGCCGCCCGCTGACCGGCGGTTGACGGGCGGAGCAAAGCTCCCCTCGGCCTGCGCCCGAACGGCGCCACCAACCGATCGGATGCCTGTGGGCCGCCTGCGGCGGCCGCCGCGGCCGGCATCGGCGCGGCGCAGCGATCCCCGCCGCTGGCCCCAGCTCCGCGCCCGAGCGGACCGGCCCGGGTCGCCCCGGAGG
>ERZ1066136.471-NODE-471-length-30659-cov-7.763136_pt1 | contig 30659 bp, 36 predicted proteins | sample MGYA00382783_ERZ1066136 | MGnify/ENA primary metagenome ERZ1066136 (study PRJEB33369, sample SAMEA5778366) | biofilm metagenome | biome: Industrial cooling water; feature: Water cooling tower basin; material: Biofilm | place: United Arab Emirates | collected... | reverse complement strand
GGCGTCACCGGCTTGGCGGCTGCCGGTGGGGGCGGCGCTGGTGCCGGGGCGGCCGGCGCCGCTGGCGGCGGGGCAGCAGCCGGCGCCGGCGCTTCGCCCGGGCGATGCAGCACGCGCGCGCGCTTCACTTCCACCACCACCTGTTTGGTGCGGCCGTGGCTGAAGGTCTGCTTGACCTTGCCCACCTCAACCGCCTTGTTCAGGCCGAGGGAGGGGCGGGCGCCAAGCTTGGGTTTGTTGTCATCACTCATGTTGCGCTGCCTAATGCCTTTCAGTGGCCCCAACGGCAACACCCGTTGCAGCCTTGTCGTCGTCTATTTCTGTGTCGCCGGTGATTTCCGCGGCAATCTCTGCGCCGATGAAGCCGATCCAGCGATCCACATCAGCCATCACCCGCGCCGCCGAAGCGGGGTGGGTCAGCGCCACGTGCACGGCATTGTCCCGTCCCAGCGCCCGGCTCAGCGCATCGCGCCCCACCGGCAGCCAGCGCACCGGCACCTCGGCGGCACGCGCCTTCACATCCAGGCCCGATGCCCCATCGGGGCGCGCATCGGCGGCATGGAGCAGCAGGAACACCCGGCCGCGGCCCAGCCCCTCGGCGATGCGGTCATAGCCACAGATGAGGGTGCCGGCGCGGTTTTCCAACCCCAGCCGCCCCAGCGTGCGCTGCGCCAGGCCATTGGCGATGCGCGTTTCCAGATCATCGGGCACATTCAGCGCCGAGGTGCGGAAGGCGCGGGCCAGCGCGCCGTGCAGGCGCTTTCTGGCGATGGCGCCGGCCAGCAGCGCGCGATCGGCGCTGATCCAAGCGCCGCGACCGGGCAGCTTTTCGGAAAAATCGGCCGCCACCTGGCCATCGGGGCCAAGCGCCAGCCGCACCAGCGCTGCGCGCGGGCCATGCGCACCCGTCAGGATGCAGCGCCGTTCGGCCGCAGCCTTCGGCGCCGCACCATCGGTGCCGGGGATATCCGGCGTCAGGCGATCATTGGTTTCCATCCGCGGGCGCGACCTCCTCACCAGCGGATTCGTCTGCAAACCAGTGGGCGCGGGCCGCCATGATGATGCGGTTGCCGTCTTCCTCGGATGTGCCGAAGTCCTTCAGCAGGCCATTCTTGCCCACCAGTTCGTCGGTGGCCAGGTCGCCCAGATCATCCAGGGTGAGGATGCCCTTCTTGCCCAGCGCCACCAGCATCGGCTCGGTCAGGCCTTCGATGCCGGCCAGATCGTCGGAAACGCCCAGGCCGCGGCGTTCCTCGCGGGCGGCGGCCTCGCGGCGCTCCAGCGCTTCCACGGCGCGGTTCTGCAGCTCGGTGGCCAGTTCATCGTCAAAGCCTTCGATGCTGGCCACTTCGGCCAGATCCACATAGGCCACTTCTTCCAGTTCGGAGAAGCCTTCGGCCACCAGCAGCTGCGCCAGGGTTTCGTCCACATCGAGCTCCGCCTGGAACATTTCGGACTTCTCGACGAATTCCTTCTGCCGGCGCTCGCTTTCATCGGCTTCGGTCATGATGTCGATCTGCTTGCCGGTCAGGGCAGAGGCCAGACGCACATTCTGGCCGCGGCGGCCGATGGCCAGGCTCAGCTGGTCATCCGGCACCACCACGTCGATGCGGCCTTCATCTTCGTCCAGCACCACCTTCGACACTTCGGCGGGCTGCAGCGCATTCACCACGAAGGTGGCGGTATCGGGGGACCAGGGGATGATGTCGATCTTCTCGCCCTGCAGTTCCTGCACCACCGCCTGCACGCGGCTGCCCTTCATGCCCACGCACGCGCCCACGGGATCGATGCTGCTGTCGTTGCTGATCACGCCGATCTTGGCGCGGCTGCCCGGATCGCGGGCCACGGCCTTGATCTCGATGATGCCGTCGTAGATTTCCGGCACTTCCTGGGCGAACAGCTTCTTCATGTAATCGCCGTGTGCGCGGCTCAGGAAGATCTGCGGGCCGCGCACTTCGCGGCGCACCTGCAGGATCAGGCTGCGCACGCGGTCACCGGGCTTCAGCACTTCGCGCGGGATCTGCTGGTCGCGGCGGATCACGCCTTCGGCCTTGCCCAGATCCACCACCACGTGGCCGAATTCGGCGCGCTTCACCACGCCGGTGATGATCTCGCCCTGGCGGTCCTTGAACTCTTCATACTGGCGGTCACGCTCGGCATCGCGCACCTTCTGCACGATCACCTGCTTGGCGCCCTGCGCGGCGATGCGGCCAAATTCCACAGGCGGCAGCGGATCGACGACAAAGCTGCCCAGCTCGGCGGCCTTGTCCTTCTTCTGCGCGTCCTTCAGGCTGATCTGCTTGAAGAAATCCTCCGGCTCCTCGACCACTTCGAGCACGCGCCACAGCCGGGTTTCACCCGACTTCGGGTCGATCTTGGCGCGGATATCGTTCTCGGCGCCATAGCGGGCGCGGGCGGCGCGCTGGATGGCGTCCTCCATCGCCTCGATCACGATGCCGCGATCGATGCTCTTTTCGCGCGCCACGGCATCGGCGATGGCCAGAAGTTCGGCTCGGTTGGCGGTGAGGGCGGTTGCCATGTCAGTCCTCCGCAGTGTCGCTAGAAGCGTCGTCAAAAGGGGTTTCGTTGTCGTTATGGGCAGGAGCGCCCGTCTCGATGATCTCGTCGGCGCCGCTGGCATCCAGCGGGCGGCTGGCGGCGATCAGCCGGCCCGTCAGCACCAGCTTGGCACCCTTGATGCTGGCCAGCGGCAGGCGCAGCGTCTCGCCGTCCTTGCCGGTCACCACTGCCTCGTCGCCTTCAAGGCCCACGATGTCGCCGTGCACGCGCGCCCGGCCATCCACCTTGGGCTCCAGCTTCAGCCGCACCTCATGCCCCGCCCATTTCGTCCAGTCGCCAGGCCGGGTGAGCGGCCGGTCGATGCCGGGGGAGGAGACTTCGAGGGCATATTCACCGGCGATGGGATCGGCCTCGTCGAGCGGCGCATCGAGCGCGCGGGACAGGGCGGCGCACTGGTCCAGCGTCAGCTGGCCGGTTGCCCGGTCTTCCGCCATCACCTGCAGGGTAAGACTGCCGGGCTGGCCCGAAAGCTGGATGCGCACCAGATCGAGCCCCATCGCCGCCACGATGGGGGCGACGATGGCATCAAGCCGGGCATCAAGATCGGTCGGGGCCAAGTTCATTCCTCAAACTGCCTGCCGGAAAAGGGTTCGGGCGCCGCGGGGCGGGAGCCTCGCAGCCTGCAAACCATCAGCCATGCAGGAATGGCTCGGCCTATAGGCCAGATGCGCCGCCGCTGCAAGCAGAGTCGCAGCGGGGTTAACAAGAGCGAACCTGTCGCCTATAGGGGGCCGGCAATCACACTCATTCGGGGCATTTCATCATGGCTGCTGTTCTCGGCAAACTTTCCAACGCGCTGCTCATCGGCCTTGTGCTGCTGGTCGGCATGATCGGCTTCAACCTGTCGGCCGGCGCTGATGGCGCTGCCGTGGTGATGGGCACGCTGCGCGCCGCCCATGCCTGGGCCGGCGTGCTGTGGATCGGCCTGCTCTATTATTTCAACTTCGTGCAGATCCCCACGATGCCGTCGGTGCCGGCCGAGCTGAAGCCGGGCGTCACCAAGTATATCGCGCCCAAGGCGCTGCTGTTCTTCCGCCACTCGGCGCTGCTCACCGTTATCCTGGGCCTCGCGATTGCCGGCCATGCTGGCTATCTGGTGCCGGCGCTCACCCTTTCGGAAGGCTTCCGGGTGATCGGCATCGGCATGTGGCTGGGCCTGATCATGGCCTTCAACGTGTGGTTCCTGATCTGGCCGAACCAGAAGATCGCGCTGGGCATCGTGGATGGCACGCCGGAAGCCAAGGCCAAGGCCGGCACCACCGCGATGATCTTCTCGCGCACCAACTTCCTGCTGTCGTTCCCGATGCTCTATTGCATGATCGTGCAGGGCAACGGGCTGGGCGCCTGAGCCATTTTCCAATCGGGTTGAGAGGGCCGGTCCGCTGCTGCGGGCCGGCCTTCTTCATTTCAGGCCTTGCGCGGCGCGCCCACCAGCCCGCTTGTCGGTGCGCAGTCGGGGAACTCGGCATAATGGGCGCGGCGGCCGTTGCGGCTGATCCACACCCGCAGGGAAGCGAACTCCGGGCAGGGGCGATAGCGCCAGCGGAATTCCCAGCCATCGGCCCACTGCCGGCCTTCCCGCGCCAGGAACAGCCCGCGCGGCTGGCCAGACTGCTGGCGATATTCGCCGGCCAGCCGATTGGCCAGCGCGGCGGCGGCCTCCGGCTCGATCGGCGGATCATAAAGGCGGATCATGGCGATCGCCGCCGTCAGGAGCACGGCGGTGAGCAGCAGGGCGCGGCGGCGGTTCACGCCATTGCTTGTGCAACAGCCCGGGCCGGCTTGCAAATGGGCAGGCAATGGGCATCCCGGCCGTGAACTCATGAATATCGCCCGCCGTGACGGGCTCGTCAGCGCCGAGGCGAGTGAGCAAGCGCAGCGGCGGTGGCAGCGCCACCGTCCAAGCGCGGCGAGCGCTGTATCGGGGCTGAAAAGCCCGCCTGCGGTGGCCTGGAGAGGCGAAGTCAACGTCATCGGTCGGCTCGCTGGGGGGGCACAGCCCCGCCTTCGCTGCCCGCTAACGCCGATTTCGCCTCTCCAGGTCATCACGACGGGCGATATTCATGAGTTCACGGCCTTGGTCGTTGACAGCCGGGAGGCCTTCCATTAGTGCCGCGCCTTCGCATGGGCCGGGATCAACCGATTCTGGCCTGCAACCTGTTTGAAACCACTTATTCTAGGGCCGAAGTCATGTTCGCAGTGGTGCGCACCGGCGGCAAGCAATACCGGGTCGCAGACGGTGACAAGATCATCGTCGAAAAGATCGAGGGGGGTGAAGGCACCGCCGTCACCCTCGAAACGCTGATGACCGGCGAAGGCGCCACCGTGAAGACCGGTGGCAGCGTGACGGCCGAGATCGTTGCCCAGACCAAGGGTGACAAGGTGATCGTGTTCAAGAAGCGCCGTCGCCACAATTATCGCCGCAAGAACGGCCACCGCCAGAACCTGACGGTGCTGAAGATCACGTCGGTCGCGTAAGCGCGCCGGTCGCCCGAGAAGGATAACCCACCATGGCTCACAAGAAGGCAGGCGGCTCGTCGAAGAACGGTCGCGATTCGGAAAGCAAGCGCCTTGGCGTCAAGCGCTTCGGCGGCCAGGCCGTGAACGCCGGCACGATCATTGTCCGCCAGCGTGGCACCCCCACGCATGCCGGCCGCAATGTCGGCATCGGCAAGGATCACACGCTCTATGCGCTGGCCACTGGCAAGGTGGTGTTCCACACCGGCAAGCTGGGCCGCAAATATGTCTCGGTTGATCCGGTCGTGGAACCGCTGGCGGCTGAATAAGCCCGGCATCCCGCTGATTTCGTGAAAAGGGGAGCTGGGCGACCGGCTCCCCTTTTTGTTTCAAGGCCCTCACCATGCAGTTTCTTGATCAGGCCAAGATCTTCATCGCTTCGGGCGCCGGCGGCGACGGGGCGGTGTCGTTCCGCCGCGAGAAATTCGTGGAATATGGTGGCCCCGATGGCGGCGATGGCGGCAAGGGCGGCGATATCGTCTTCGAGTGCGTGGATGGCCTCAACACGCTGATCGACTTTCGCTACACCCAGCATTTCAAGGCGAAGCGCGGTGCCCATGGCATGGGCCGCAACCGCAGCGGGCCGGGCGGCGGTGATCTTCTCATCAAGGTGCCGGTGGGCACCCAGATCCTCGCCGATGATGAGGACCGCACGCTGATCGTCGACATGACCCATGTCGGCCAGCGCGCCATCCTGTTGAAGGGCGGCGATGGCGGCAAGGGCAATGATCACTACAAGTCCAGCACCAACCGTGCGCCGCGCCAGTTCCAGCCGGGCTTTCCGGGCAAGGAGATGTGGGTGTGGCTGCGGCTGAAGCTGCTGGCCGATGTCGGCCTGGTGGGCCAGCCGAATGCCGGCAAGTCCTCGCTGATCAACGCGGTCTCGAACACCAAGGCCAAGGTGGGCAATTATGCCTTCACCACGCTGAAACCGCAGCTGGGCGTTGTTGCCCACAAGGGCCGCGAGCTGGTGATGGCCGATATTCCCGGCCTGATCGCCGGCGCCGCCGAGGGCGTGGGCATCGGTGATCGCTTCCTGGGCCATATCGAGCGCTGCCGGGTGCTGCTGCACCTCGTCGATGCCAGCCAGCCGGGCCCGGTGGAACAATGGCGCACGGTGCGCGACGAGCTCAGCGCCTATGGCAGCGGGCTGGCCGAGAAGCCGGAGATCCTGGCGCTGTCGAAGTGCGATCTCGTCACCCCCCAGGCGCTGGCCGCCAAGAAGCGCGCGCTGGAGCAGGCCAGCGGCGCGACCGTCCACACCATCAGCGCGGCGACACGGGCTGGCATCGATCCGGTGCTGGACAAGCTGATGGAGATCGCCGGCCGCGCGCAGGCGATGAAGCATGCGGCGGAAAAGCTCCAAGGTCGGCCATGGTCGCCGCTGTAGCCGGTTCGCCCGCTGCCGCCTTCGATCCCGCCAGCTGCCTGCGGCTGGTTGTGAAGATCGGCTCGTCGCTGCTGGTCGATACAGGTGGGGCGGTGAAACGTGACTGGCTGGCCGGCGTGGTGGCAGACATTGCCGCGCGCCGCGCAGCGGGCCAGCAGATCGTCATCGTCTCGTCGGGTGCCATCGCGCTGGGCGCGCGCCGGCTGGGGCTGGAAAAGGGCGGCCGCGCCAGCCTGGAGGATGCGCAGGCCGCCGCCGCCGTGGGGCAGGTGGCGCTCGCCGGCGTGTGGGAGGCGCTGCTGGCAGCGCAGGGGCTGACGGCGGCGCAGGTGCTGCTGACGCTGGGCGATCTTGAGGACCGGCGGCGTTACCTGAACGTTGCCGCCACCATCGCCCGGCTGCTCGATCTGGGCGCGGTGCCGGTGCTCAACGAGAATGACACGGTGGCGACCACCGAGATCCGCTTTGGCGACAATGACCGGCTGGCGGCGCGCGCCGGCCAGGCGGCGGGCGCCAGCGGGGTCATCCTGCTCTCTGACGTCGATGGCCTCTACACCGCCAACCCGGCGACCGACCCTGAGGCACGGCGCCTCCCGGTGGTGGACGCGCTCACGCCCGAGGTGATGGCGATGGCCACCGGCGAGACGCGTTCCGGCATGGGATCGGGCGGCATGGCGGCCAAGCTGCTGGCGGCGCGCATGGCCGGCGCGGCCGGCATTGCGCTGGCCATCTGCGACGGGCGGGTCGAGCGCCCCCTCACGCATTTCGCCACTGCCGGCGGCGGCACCTTGTTCCTGCCGCCGCGTGCCGCCAAGGGCCGCAAGGCCTGGCTGGCCGGGCGCATCACCGTCGCCGGCACGCTGACCGTGGATGCAGGCGCGGCGGCGGCGCTGAAGCGCGGTGCCTCGCTGCTGGCGGCCGGCGTGCGAAGTGTTGAGGGCCGCTTCCGGCGCGGCGATGTGGTGGCGCTGCACGGCCCTGATGGCGCGCTGCTGGGGCGCGGCCTTGCCGGCTATGACGCCGATGATGCGCGCGCGATCCAGGGCCTGCGCAACGAGGCGCAAGCTGCCGTGCTGGGCTATGCCCCGCGCGCCGCTTTGGTCCACGCCGATCACCTGGTGCTGATATGAGCCTGATCACCGATATGGCCCGCGCGGCGCGGGCGGCCCTGCCGGCGCTCGCTGCGGCGCCCACTGAACAGAAAGCGCAGGCGATTCGCACGGCGGCAGCGGCCATCCGGGCGCGCAGCGGCGAACTGCTCGCCGCCAACGCGCAGGATGTGGCCGCGGGCACGGCGGCCGGGCTCTCCATGGCGCTGGTCGATCGCCTGGCGCTGGACGCGGCGCGCGTGGAGGGCATTGCGGCGGGACTGGACACAGTGGCGGGCCTGCCCGATCCGGTGGGCGAGGTGATCGCGCGCTGGAGCCGGCCCAACGGCTTGCAGTTCGAGCGGGTGCGGGTGCCGCTGGGCGTCATCGGCATCATCTATGAAAGCCGGCCAGGGGTGACGGCCGATGCCGCCGCGCTGTGCCTGATGGCCGGCAATGCCTGCCTGCTGCGCGGCGGTTCGGAAGCGGCGCGATCGAATGCCGTGCTGCTCGATTGCATGGCCCACGGCCTGCGCGCGGCCGGCCTGCCGGAAGCAGCGGTGCAGATGGTTCCCGCTGGTGACCGCACGCTGGTGGGCGAGATGCTGGCGGCCCATGGCCTTATTGATGTGATCATCCCGCGCGGCGGCAAGGGGCTGGTGGCGCGGGTGCAGAGCGAGGCCAAGGTGCCCGTGCTCGCGCATCTTGATGGCATCAACCATGTCTATGTCGATGCCAGTGCCGACCCTGACAAGGCGGTGGCAATTGTCGTCAATTCCAAGCTGCGGCGCACCGCGGTGTGCGGTTCGATGGAGACATTGCTGATCGATGCTGCCGCGCCCGATGCGCTCAAGCGGCGGTTGGTCGGGGCGCTGCTGGACGGCGATTGCGAGGTGCGCGGCGATGCCGCCATGCAGGCGCTGGATGCGCGGGTGAAGCCCGCCGCGCCCGAGGACTGGGACACCGAATATCTCGACGCCATCGCCAGCGTGGCGGAAGTCGCCGGCGTCGATGGTGCCATCGCCCATATCGCCGCCCACGGCAGCCAGCACACCGAAAGCGTGGTGGCCGAAGACGCGGCGGTGGCCGAGCGGTTTCTGGCCCGCGTCGATGCCGCCATCGTGCTGCACAACGCCTCGACCCAGTTCGCCGATGGCGGCGAGTTCGGCTTCGGCGCCGAGATCGGCATCGCGACAGGGCGCCTGCACGCCCGCGGCCCGGTGGCGCTGGAAGGCCTCACCATCTTCAAGACCATCGTGCGCGGGACTGGCCAGGTGCGGCCGTGATGGGCTATGATCCAGCCATGGATGTCCGCAAAGCCAAGCCTGACCCGCAGCCCGATCCCGCCGGCGAGGGGGTGGACGAAGCATGGACAGCAGCCGACATCGCCGCCTGCGAAGAGGCGGAGGCGGCTGTTGCGCGCGGTGAATGGCTGCCAGGTGATGTGGTGATGGCCGAGCTGGACGCCATGATTGCCCGACACCGCGCGCGCGCCCGGTGCAGTTGAATCGTGATTCTCGGCTATGCGCGGCCAGCACTGGCCGACCTGCGCCGGATTGATGCCTGGCTGAACGCCATCGAGGCCAGTCTGGCGGCCGACGCGCAGAGTGCCATCAAGCAGCGCATCCTCACCGTCGTTGCAGATCCGGATATCGGTTCGCCCCTCTCGGGCGGTCGCCGCAAGGTCATCGAACGCCGCTTCGGCTATGTCATCCTCTACCGGCACGACCGCTCAACGCTGACCATCCTGCGCATCCGCCATGCGCGCGAGGATTGGCGCTGATGGCGCGCATCGGCCTGCTGGGCGGCAGCTTCAACCCGGCGCACGGCGCGCACCGGCACATCAGCCTGGTGGCGATCGACCAGCTGGGGCTGGACGAGGTGTGGTGGCTGGTGTCGCCGCTCAATCCGCTCAAATCGGCCGCTGGCATGGCGCCGCTGGCGGTGCGGGTGCAGCGGGCGAAGGCCGTGGCGCGGCATCCGCGCATCAAGGTGACCGCGCTGGAGGAACAGCTTGGCACGCGCTTTGCCGTCGACACGGTGGCGGCGCTCAAGCGGCGTTTTCCGCAGCATGATTTCGTCTGGCTGGCCGGCAGCGACATCGTGGCCGAGCTGCACCGCTGGCGGCGCTGGCGGGATTTCCTGCGCGCCGTGCCGCTGGCCGTGGTGCCGCGCCCCGGTGTGTCGCTGCTGGCGGCGCCGGCCTTGAAATGGGCCGGATGGGCGCCAACCTCCCCTTCGCGCTGGACGCAGGCCCCGCTGCCGGCGATAATCCGGCTGACATCCCGGCTGCGTCCGGAATCGGCGACCGCCTTGCGCGCCGCCAATCCCGGCTGGGCCACGAACCAAGGACCAACGATTGACCAAGATTGACCGCGTGGACGAACTCCACGCCATGATCATGAAGAGCCTGGATGACGACCAGGCCGTGGAGCCGGTCTCCATCCCGCTGGCCGGCAAGACCAGCATCGCCGATTACATGGTGATCGCCAGCGGGCGTTCGGGTCGGCAGGTGGCTTCCATGGCCACCAAGATCGCAGAGAAGGTGAAGGCCGATTTCGGCCGCAATGCCCGCGTGCAGGGCCTGCCGGCAGCGGACTGGGTGCTGATCGACTGCGGGGACATCATCGTCCACATCTTCCGGCCCGATGTGCGCGCCTTCTACAATCTGGAAAAGATGTGGGGGCTGGACGAGGCGCCCAACCCGTCGCCGGCCTTTGCGCCGGTGAGCTGAACATCCCCAATTGAAGCTGCACATCATCGCCCGGGGCCGCATCGGCCAGTCGCCGGAAGCCGAGCTGGTCGACCGCTATGCGCTCAGGCTGCGCGGCCGGCTGGCGATCACCGAGATCGGCGATACCGCGCCCTGGCCAGTATTTGGCCTCCAGCATGGCCCGGCGCGCACGGTGGTGCTGGATGAGCGCGGGCGGGATCTGTCCTCGGCGGACCTCGCGGCGCTGCTGGCGCGCTGGCGTGACGATGGCGCGCGCGAGGTGCGCTTCCTGATTGGCGCCGCCGACGGCCATGATGCCGGCTCCCGCGAGAAGGCCGATCTGCTGCTCGGCTTCGGCCGGGCGACCTGGCCGCACATGCTGGTGCGCGCCATGCTGGCCGAACAACTCTACCGCGCGATGAGCATCCTGGATGGCCATCCCTATCACCGCGCATGAGAGTGGGTTCAGCAGACCGAAAGGCCGCAGGGTATAGGCAAGCAGCCGGCTTCTGATATGCTGGCTCCATCGTGATGCAAGAGTCTCCAAGGTGATGACCAAGAGCTGGAAGATTGCGCTGCCCTTGCTGGCCCTGGTGCTGGTACCCGGCTATGCCGCCGTGCAGGCCGCTGCCGAGACCGACACCTACAAGGAGCTCGACGCGCTGATGGACGTGTTCGAGCGGGTGCGCGTGACATATGTGGACAAGGTGGACGACAAGACGCTGATCCGCGGCGCCATCAACGGCATGCTGGCCAGCCTCGATCCGCACTCGGCCTATCTGGATGGCCGCGACTATGCGAATCTGAAGACCAGCACCGATGGCGAATATTCGGGCCTCGGCCTCACCGTTACCTCCGAAGATGGCGCGGTGAAGGTGGTGACGCCCACCGACGACACGCCGGCGGCCAAGGCCGGCATCAAGGCCGGCGACTATATCACCCATCTGGATGACGAGCTGATCTATGGCGGCTCGCTGAACGATGCGGTAGACAAGATGCGCGGCCCCGCCGGCACGAAGATCAAGATCACCGTGGTGCGCCAGGGCGAGCCCAAGCCGCTGGAATTCAACCTCACCCGCCAGGTGGTGGTGATCAAGCCGGTGAAGTGGGAAGTGAAGGGGCAGGTTGGCGTCATTCGCATCTCCACCTTCAACAGCAAGACCGGCGATGCCACCCGCGAGGCGGTGGACGCGATCCGCGCCAAGCTGGTGGACCAGGTGGCCGGCTATGTGGTTGATCTCAGGTCCAACCCCGGCGGCCTGCTCGATGAAGCCATCAAGGTGTCGGACACGTTCCTCGATGCCGGTGAGGTCGTGTCGGAACGGCGGCGCGCCAGGAATGATGTCGATCGCTATTTCGCCAAGCCGGGCGATGCCACTGGCGGCAAGCCGCTGGTCGTGCTGGTCGATGAAGGCAGCGCGTCGGCGGCCGAGATCGTGGCTGGTGCCCTGCAGGATCACCGCCGCGCGTTGGTGCTGGGCCAGCGCAGCTTCGGCAAGGGCAGCGTGCAGACCGTCTATCCGCTGTCGGGCGACACCGCCCTGCGGCTGACGACGGCCCGCTATTTCACGCCGTCAGGCCGGAGCGTGCAGGAAAACGGCATCGAGCCTGATATCCAGGTGCCGCAGCTTTCCGATCCGCGCATCGCGGACAGGAAGCCGGTGCGCGAAGCCGATCTGAAAAAGCATCTGATCAACGAGATCAAGGACAGCACCGACCGGCTGGTCGAGCAGGACAGCGCCCCCGATCCCCGCTTTGTCGCCAAGGCCGACGAGCTGAAGGCCAGGGGCGTGCTGGATTACCAGCTGGATTATGCGCTCAAGCTGGTCGGCCGGCTGGCCCCGTCGGCGCTGCCGCCGGTGCAGGTGGCGGGCGCGCCGGCCGCCCGCACGGCGTCGCGTTGATCGGCAAAGCGGTGATTGCAGCTGTCACACGCCCCGGCTAAGCCCGCCGTCAACCCAACAAGGATCCTGCCCCGCCGTGTTGCGCCGCCTGTATGACTGGACCTTGGCCAAGGCTGCCGGCCCCGGCGCGGAACGCTGGCTGATGGCGATCAGCTTCGCCGATTCAAGCTTCTTCCCGGTGCCGCCCGACGTGATGCAGATCCCGATGTCGATCGCGCGGCCAGAAAAGTCCTTTCGCTATGCCGCAGTCTCCACCGTCGCATCTGTGGCCGGCGCGCTGCTGGGTTACCTGATCGGCGCGGCGCTCTATCAGGCGGTTGGCGTGCCGCTGCTCAGCTTCTATGGCTATGAAGCCAAGTTCGTGGCCTTCGCCGCCGACATCAAGGCCAACGGCTTCCTGTGGATGCTGGCCTTCGCCTTCCTGCCCATCCCCTACAAGGTGGCGACCATCGCGGCCGGCTCCGTCTCGCTCTCCATTCCCGTGCTGATCGCAGCGTCGGTGCTGGGCCGGGGCGGCCGTTTCTTCCTGGTGGCCTTGGTATTGAAGCGCTTCGGCGCCCGCGCCCAGGACCTGATTGACCGCTATTTCAACGCGCTGGCGCTGGCCGCCACGGCGATGTTCGTCGGCGGTTTTGTTGTGGTCAAATATGCGTTCTGAGCTGCGCGGGCCGGGGTTGCTGCTGGCGGGCGCGCTGGCGCTGCTGGGCGGCGCCTTCGGCTTTGAACATATCGGCGGCCTTGTGCCGTGCGAGATGTGCTGGTGGCAGCGCTGGGCGCTGATCGGCGTGGCCTTCTTCGCAACCGATGCGCTGGTGCTGGGCCAGGTGGCGGCACGGTCGCCGGCATTGACCCCGGTGGCGCGGCTCACCGGATGGGTGGCGCTTGCTGCCATGGCCGCCAATGCCGGCATCGCGCTGTTCCATGCCGGGGTGGAGCAGAAATGGTGGCAGGGCCTCACTCGCTGCACGGCGCCGCCGGTGGCCGGCGATGCCAATGCCATGCTGTCCGACATCCTGGCGCAGCCGCTGGTGCGCTGCGACGCCATACCCTGGCAGATGTTCGGGATTTCCATGGCAGGATGGAATTTCCTCGTCTCCCTCACCCTTGCCGGAGCTGCCCTGTGGCTGATGCTGCGCCGCTGAAACCGAAACGCCACCTGCCGGGCGACCGCCGGCCGGACACGCGCGCCATGATCCGTGTCGATCAGGCCGGCGAAGTTGGCGCCGCGCGCATCTATGCCGGGCAGCTCGCGGTGATGGGCGGGCGCCACAAGCATGCCGGCGAAATCCGCCACATGGCGGTGCAGGAACAGCGGCACCTGGAAGGCATGAACCGCATCATGACGGCGCGCGGCGTGCGCCCCACGCTGCTCGGGCCGTTCTGGCATGTCGCCGGCTTTGCGCTGGGCGCCGGCACCGCGCTCCTGGGCCCCAGGGCAGCGATGGCCTGCACCGAGGCCGTGGAGACCGTGATCGATGCCCATTATGGCGAGCAGACCGAGGCGCTGGCCGACGGCCGGGACCCGGAACTGAAGGCGATGATCGACGACTATCGCGCTGACGAGGTGGAGCATCGCGAGGCGGCCGCCGCGCACACCGGCGGCGGCGCCTTCCCGGTGCTGGAATCGCTCATCCGCGCCGGCTGCCGCACCGCGATCGCCGTGGCGAAGAAGATTTAGTTCTCGCGCCTAATTCTTCATCTCGCGGCGCAGGCGATAACGGCCGCCCTCGCGCCCGGCGAACATCTGGATCACGCCCGGATGGTTGACCGGATCGCCATCGGGATCAGGCAGCAGATTCTGCTGGCTGACATAGGCGACATAGGCTGATTCCTCATTCTCGGCGAACAGGTGATAGAAGGGCTGGTCCTTGCGCGGGCGGATCGCCTCCGGGATGGATTGCCACCATTCTTCGGTGTTGTTGAACACCGGATCGACATCGAAGATGACGCCGCGGAACGGGAACACGCGATGCCGCACCACATCCCCGATGGTGAACACGGCAGGCGTCGGCGCATCGGCGTGCGCCTCGGGGCGGGCGGGCTGGGCTTTCCACATGGGGCTGTGCGGTTCGGTCAGGGTGGCAGTTCCGGTCAACAGGGCGACGGGCAGCGTCATCAACCCGTCACACAGCAATATAGGAGGGCTGTGGCCGACGTGAAGGGGTGCGGCTGTCGCGGCGAGCCGGCGGCGGCTGTGGCGGCCTGCCGGCGGCGGCTGTGGCGGCCTGCCGGGGGCTGGCAAAACGGCACACCAAGCAGGCTTGGCAGCGCCCGCCCCCTCCGCTATAGCCGCCGCCTGACCAGCCCGGACCAGCCCAACGGCCCCCGGCGCGCTTCGCGGAGAGGTGCCAGAGTGGTCGATTGGGACGGTCTCGAAAACCGTTGTGCCTTCACGGGTACCGTGGGTTCGAATCCCACCCTCTCCGCCACTTTTGTTGGGCGCGGATTTGCCGCCGACCCCCAACCCGTCAAATCCGCGCCGGTTTGGTTCGAACCTGCTCCCACCCTCTCCGCCACTTTCTGCCGTCGGCAGGCTCAGGCCAGCAGCTCGACATCCCAGTAGAGATAATCGCGCCAGGTTTCGTGGCAGTAGTGCGGCGGGAAGGCGCGGCCGTTGGCTTGGAGTTCGTGCGTCGATGGCTGCTGCGGGCGTGACAGCAGGTGCAGATGCGCTTCGGCCGGGGTGCGGCCACCCTTCTTCAGGTTGCAGGGCGCGCACGCGGTGGTGACATTCTCCCAGGTGGTGCGGCCGCCATAGGCACGCGGGATCACATGATCGAAGGTCAGCTCGCCGCCGGGCACGCCGCAGTATTGGCAGGTGAAGCGATCGCGCAGGAACAGGTTGAAGCGGGTGAAGGCCGGGTGGCTGGCGGGCCGCACATATTGCCTGAGCGCGATCACCGAAGGCAGCTTCATGCGGCAGGAGGGGGAGGCGATCTCGCGATCATATTCGGCGATGATGTCCACCCGTTCCAGGAACGCCGCCTTGATTGCCGTCTGCCACGACCATAGCGACAGCGGATAATAGGAGAGCGGCGTGTAATCGGCGTTCAGCACCAGCGCCGGGCAGGCATCGGGCGAGACAAGATGGCGCTCGGTGACGAACTTTTCTTCGATCAGTTCCGCCGTCAGCATGCAACGCCCTCCCGCCTTCGGGAGCGGCTGCGCTCGTCTCACGGGCCCAGTCGCACCGGGGTGTTCACCCCCAGGGCCGCGAAGCGAGCGGCCGCACCGTGAATATGCACCATTTACAACGGATTGTGTGTCGGGCCAATGACAACACAGGATTTGCCTGTGGATAACGTGGATAACCCGCCCTTCACCACCCGCTTTGCGCCGTCGCCCACCGGCCTCCTGCACCGTGGCCACGCCTTTTCGGCGGTCACGGCCTGGCGGATGGCGCGGGAGCGCGGCGGCCGTTTCATCCTGCGCATGGAGGATATCGACACCACCCGCTGCCGCCCGGAATTTGAAGCGGCGATCCTCGAGGATCTGGCCTGGCTGGGGCTGGACTGGGACGGGCCGGTGTGGCGCCAGAGCCAGCGCACGCCCGTCTATCGCGCGGCGCTCGACCGGCTGGTGGAGATCGGGGTGGCCTATCCCTGCTTCTGCTCGCGCAGCGATATTGCCGCCGCCGTGGCCGCGCCGCACGGGCCGGAAGGGCCGGTCTATCCGGGCACCTGTCGCCACCTGTCGCCGGATGAACGCGCCCGCCGGCGGGCAACCGAAACGTCCGCATGGCGGCTGGACGTGGCGGCGGCGCTTGCCATCACCGGCCCGCTGACCTGGCACGACCGCCACGCCGGCCTGCAACAGGCCGATCCGCTGGCGGGTGGTGACATCGTGGTGGCGCGCCGCGATGTCGGCACGGCCTATGCGCTGGCCGTGGTGGTGGACGATGCGGCCCAGGGTGTCACCGACGTGGTGCGCGGCGTGGACCTGTTCGAAGCCACCCACGTCCAGCGGCTGCTGCAGGCGCTGCTCGGCCTGCCCACGCCGCGCTATCATCATCACCCGCTGATCCTGGGTGCAGACGGCAAGCGGCTGGCCAAGCGCGATGCCGGCGAAACGCTGCGGGCGCTGCGCGAGAATGGCATGCAACCTGCCGAAGTGATTTCCAGAATCTTAACTTGAATTCTGTTGAGCGCCATGCAAGCTCCCGTTGCCGGTTCATTGGGGGACACGGCATTTGCGTTGGGGATGTTGCGATGCGCCTGTTGCTTGCCATGGCAGCCGTTGGGGCTGTTACACTTTCTGTCCCGGCTGCGGCACAGCAGCAGCTCATCACCTTCACCGGTACCAGCTTCCTGGCGCCCTCTGGCACACCGCTCGCCGCGCTGCAGTTCCTGAACGGACTGCCGATGTCGGGCAGCTTCCTGATCGACACACAGGCCGCCGGCTTCGCGCCCAGTTCGCCGGCCGGCGGCCTCGGCACGGCCGGCTTCCTCACTGGCGCCATCCTGGCTGGCCAGATCAACCTCGCCGGCGGCGCCGTGACCCTGCTGCGCAATGGCAATGATTTCGGCAACATCTTCACCGTGAACGATGGTGCCGTGCCCGGCCAGCCGAACCGCCGCATCGATCAGATGGGCTATTCCACCGGCTCGCGCCTGGTCGCGGGCAGCATCGTGCAGCCCTACACGATCGTCGGCCCGCTGCCGCCCGACATCTTCTTCAGCTCGCTGTTCTTCGGCCGCACGCAGCTCGCCGATCTGCCCGAAGGCCCACAGCTGATCACCGATGTGACGACCCGGGATTTTGCCGGCGTGCTGAATGGTCCGCTGGGGACTCCGCCGTTCCTGTCGATCCGGTTCGTGCAGGGCAATCCAGCCGGTGGCGTGCTGGCCGGCCTGCCCGGGCAGCAGATTTCGATCGGCAATTTCCAATATTCCATCACCAACATTGGCAGCGCCGTGCCGGAACCCGCCAGCTGGGCGATGCTGATCATGGGCTTTGGTCTCGTTGGCGCGCTTGCGCGCCATCGCAACCAAAAGCTGGGCGCGGCTGCGCGCCGCCGGCGGATGGCGCTGGCGGCCTGAAACGGGGCGGCGGCGGTGGCCATCGGGGCCAACCGCCGCACCCCCCTGAAAGCAGGGTGTCCCGCCCGGCGAAGGGTGATAGACCCCTTGCCCATGCAGTCCACGCTTGTCTTCTTCATGATCGCCTCGGCCGTCGCCACGCTGGCGGTGCTGGCGCGCGGCATCATCATCATGGCGCGCGGGCAGGATGTGACCGGCGAGCAATCGAACCGGATGATGAGCCTGCGTGTCGCCCTGCAGGCGCTGGCCATCTTCTTCATCGTCATCCTCTTCCTGATCAACCGGCCGGGCTGAACCGCAGATGGTTCGGCTGAACCGCATCTACACCCGCACCGGTGATGATGGCTCCACGGGGCTTGTGGATGGCAGCCGCGTGTCGAAGGCCAGCCACCGGCCCTGCCTGATGGGCAGTGTGGATGAAGCCAACGCCGCCATCGGCTGCGCCCGCCTTGCCGCCAGCCCCGCCACCGATGCCATCCTGGCCCGCGTGCAGAATGATCTGTTCGATCTCGGCGCCGATCTTGCCACCCCGCCCGGTATCGAGGGCGCACTGCGCATCATCGATGCACAGGTGAACTGGCTGGAAGCGCAGATCGACGCTGCCAACGAAGGCCTCGCCCCGCTCACCAGCTTCATCCTGCCGGCCGGCACGCCTTCGGCCACCCATCTCCACCTCGCCCGCACAACCGTGCGCCGCGCCGAGCGTGATGCGGTGGCGGCGGTGGAGGCCGGGGAAGACATCGGCGCCCCGGCCCGCGCCTATCTCAACCGCCTGTCCGATCTGCTGTTCGTGCTGGCGCGGGTAGAGAATACAGGCAGCGATGTGCTGTGGGTGCCGGGCGCCAGCCGATAGCCAGAGGCAGGGCCGGAAACCGGGTTGACGTTAACGTCAACTTCGCGCTTGACCCTGTTTGCGGCATCGGCCAAGGCAGGTGCCGCAACAATTGACCTTGGGAAAGGATGCCCATGAAGGTTCTCGTCCCCGTGAAGCGGGTGGTGGACTATAACGTGAAGGTTCGCGTGAAGTCCGATCAGACCGGCGTCGAGCTGGCCAACGTCAAGATGAGCATGAACCCCTTCGACGAGATCGCCGTGGAAGAGGCGATCCGCCTGAAGGAAAAGGGCATCGCTACCGAAGTGGTGGTCGTCTCCATTGGCGTCGCTCAGTGCACCGAAACGCTGCGCACCGCGCTCGCCATGGGCGCCGATCGCGGCATCCTGGTGCAGACCGATGTGCCGACCGAATCGCTGGCCGTCGCCAAGGTGCTGGCCGGCGTGGTGGGCGAGGAAGCGCCCGGCCTCGTCATCCTCGGCAAGCAGGCGATTGACGACGACGCCAACCAGACCGGCCAGATGCTCGCCGGCCTGCTCGGCTGGCCGCAGGGCACCTTCGCCTCCAAGCTCGATCCGCAGGGCGACACCGTGAACGTCACCCGCGAAATCGACGGCGGCCTTGAAACCGTGGCCCTCAAGCTGCCGGCCATCGTCACCACCGATCTTCGCCTCAACGAGCCGCGCTACGCCTCGCTGCCCAACATCATGAAGGCCAAGTCCAAGCCGATCGCCAACAAGACGCCGGCGGACTACGGCGTGGACATGACGCCCCGCCTCACCACCCTGAAGGTGACCGAGCCGGCCAAGCGCCAGGCCGGCATCAAGGTGAAGAGCGTCGATGAACTGGTTGCGAAGCTGAAGGAAATGGGAGCCGTCGCATGAGCACGCTGGTCCTCGCCGAACACGACAACGCCGAGCTGAAGGACGCCACGCTGGCCGCCGTCACCGCCGCCACCCAGCTGGGCGGCGATGTGCACGTGCTCGTCGCCGGCAGCGGCTGCAGCGCCGTCGCCCAGGCCGCCGCCAAGGTGGCCGGCGTCTCCAAGGTGCTGGTCGCCGATGACGCCGCCTATGGCGCCGCCCTGCCGGAAAATGTCGCGCCGCTCGCCGCCAGCCTGATGGCCGGTTACGATGCCTTCGTCGCGCCGGCCACCAGCCGCGGCAAGAACATCGCCCCGCGCGTCGCCGCCGCGCTGGACGTGGCGCAGATCAGCGAAATCCTGTCGGTGGAAGGCCCTGACACCTTCACCCGGCCGATCTATGCCGGCAACGCCATCGCCACCGTGAAGTCCAGCGACGCCAAGAAGGTGATCACCGTGCGCGGCACCGCCTTCGCCAAGGCCGCGACCTCGGGTGGCAGCGCCGCGGTTGAAGCGGTCTCCGCCGCCGGCGCCAGCGACAAGGCCTCGTTCGTGGGCGCCGAACTCACCAAGTCCGCCCGCCCCGAACTCACTGCCGCCAAGATCATCGTCTCCGGCGGCCGTGCGCTGGGTTCGAGCGACAAGTTCCACGAGTATATCGATCCGCTGGCCGACAAGCTCGGCGCCGCCGTTGGCGCCAGCCGCGCCGCCGTGGACGCCGGCTACGCCCCCAACGACTATCAGGTCGGCCAGACCGGCAAGATCGTCGCCCCCGAACTCTACGTCGCCGTCGGCATCTCCGGCGCCATCCAGCACCTCGCCGGGATGAAGGACTCGAAAATCATCGTCGCCATCAACAAGGACGAAGAAGCCCCCATCTTCCAGGTCGCCGACGTCGGCCTGGTCGGCGACCTCTTCTCCGTGGTGCCCGAACTGACTGGCAAACTGTAACGCCTGCCGGGTTCACGAAAGGGCCGCCGCTCCGGGCTTGGAGCGGCGGCCTTTTTCGTTTTGGAGAAGGTTAAAGAGGCCTCCGGCGGGCAGGGACTTGTCCCTGCACCCGTTTGTTTGGGGTGGCGCTGTGATGATTGCGTTTGGGCCATAGCCCTTCCGCGCGTCTTTGGCGCTCTATGAGTAGCGCGATAACCTGCTCGATCGAGGAAAGTTCGCCAATAGCGAATTATCACTTGCGTTCCGCGAACTGCCAGCGTATAGACTATCTTAGCGTTTGGGTAATGGAGATGCACTAGAAGCGTGGCGGTTCGCCGCCAGTGAAGGTTCGATGGACCTTTACCACATGGTCATCGCCCGCTCCGGCGGCCTCGTGGCCTCGGAGAGGCGAAGCCGACCCGGTATGCAGTTATTCGGTTATCCGAGTTTCTTGTGTGCAGTGTGCGTCTAGGAGTTGAACCGCGACCCTTATCCGCTCTCGGACCTAGTGCAGATCACCCGGCAATCCGGTCGGGTGATGGTCTGGGAGCACTATGATGGCTAATTTGCCAGAAAAGAGCCCAGGCGCCGGGTTGTGGAAGTACGGACGGCAGGCGGTCCATCGCATTGCGAAGGCAGTGCGGCGGGGCCTCAAGATGGTTCTGCGGAACCGCCTCGCCCTGATGTCGCTGATCAAGATGGCTCAGGCCATCGTGAAACTGATCAGTGCTGTCCTCGAGTTGTTCCGTCACTTCTAGGCGCCATTCACAGAAAGGACGCAAGATGCTCAACGAGGCACTGCGGCTAGTTCGGGTCTTTCACGACCTGAACAAGACGCAGACCGCAGATCGTGTCGGGCTCTCGAAGTCATACATCACAGAGCTCGAGCGCGGCGACAAGAAGGTCACGATGGAGGTGCTGGAGAAGTACGCAGACGGCTTTTCCATCCCGCTGTCGTCACTCGTGTTCTTTGCAGAACAGGCGGCCAATCCGTCCGCCACAGAGAAAACCCGAAGCTTCGTCGCGGGCAAGACGCTCAAGATGCTCGATTGGATAGCAACCGTAACCTCTGAGCGTGATGAGCAAGAGCACGCATAAGCGCGTCCCGGTCCGGGCCAGCGCCCTCTTCAAGCTGACCTCGCCTCGGCGGCTTGCTGAAATTCTGCTGGTTCCGCGACCCACCCTTGAGCGGCTGGTAAATGCCGGGGACAGCAACTACTTGGTTCGGGCTGATCGCAAAACCGGCCGGATAATCGAGGAGCCGAAGCCGCAACTCAAACTCATCCATCAGCGCTTTGCTCGCCTCCTCGCGCAAATTGAAACTCCCGAATATCTGCACTCAGGCGTGAAAGGCTGCTCTTACATCACCAACGCGAACGCCCACGGGGCGGACCACTCCTGCATCAAGCTCGACATCAAAAAGTTCTTCCCCTCTTCAAGCTCGCATTACGTGCAGCGGTTCTTCGAAGAGGTGCTTGAATATCCCCCCGATGTAGCATCCCGAGCGAAGCGTCTGCTTACCTATGACGGCCACCTGCCGACCGGTGGTAACGCAAGTACCATCTTGTCCTTTTGGGCTTACAAACCGATGTTCGATGAGATCGAGGCATTGGCAAAGCGACATCAATGCGAATTCACCCTTTACGTTGACGATATGTCGATCACCGGTTTGTTCGCCAATCGGAAATGCCAACAGGAGGCCCGCAAGATCATTAGCCGCTACGCGCTTCGAGCCCACAAAGCCAAGGCCTTCTCTCCCGGCCAACCTCGGGTCGTTACTGGCATTGCTAAAACACGACGCGGCCGAGAGTTGCCTCATCGTCGTGCGCAGGGTATTGCGAGGCTGGAACAAGAAGAAGCGGCCGCTTCGACTACAGAAGAAAAGCTTCAAATTTTGACGTCGCTCATAGGGAAGTTAAGTGAAGCGGCGATCGTCGATCAATCTTGGAACGGTAAAAAGTTTGCGGCGGTACAGCGTAGGCGAGCTTTAAAGATGATAATATAGTTCTCTATTTTTATTATTGGCTTCCATTTATATGTTTTACTCTTTTGGATGAAAGAATATCAGTAAGTAAATTCAATCACTATAAACCGCCCGAAAACAAACGGGTGCAGGGACTGCGTCCCTGCCCGCCGGAGGCCCTTTTTATATCCCTCTACCAATAGCGCCGCATTCACCCCGCCGGCAGCGCCGCCGCAAGCCGGTCGCGCAACTCGCGGCGCAGGAACTTCCCGCTGGCGTTGCGGGGCAGCGGTTCGGCCATGAACCAGATGTGGCGGGGCACTTTGTAGTTGGCGATGAGGGTGACGACGAACTGGCGCAGGTCGCCCTCATTCAAAGCTTCGCCGTCTTTCAGCAGCACGGCCACGCCGACGTCTTCGCCCAGGCGCGGGTCGGGCACGCCGAAGACGCAGCATTCGGCGACGGCGGGGTGGCGGTAGAGGGCGGCTTCGACTTCGGCGCAGTAGACATTTTCGCCGCCGCGCAGGACCATGTCTTTCTTGCGGTCGACGATGTAGATGAAGCCGTGTTCGTCGATGCGGGCGATGTCGCCGGTGTGGAGCCAGCCGCCCGTGATGGTGGCGGCGGTGGCGTCTGGCCGGTTGATATAGCCTTTGATCACGGCGGCGCCGCGCACCCAGAGTTCGCCGATCTCGCCTTGCGGCACTTCGTTGCCGTCATCGTCCACGCATTTGGTTTCGTAGGCGGGCATGGCGGGGCCGGCGCTGTCGGGCTTGTCGACGAAGAAGTCTCCGGAGCAGGAGGTGATGATCCCGCAGGTTTCGGTCATGCCATAGCCGGTGCTGGGCCGCGCGGTGGCGACCTTGTCTTCGATCTTGTGGACGAGATCGGGTGGCACCTGGGCGCCGCCGCCGGACATGGCGGTGAGGCTGGAGAGATTGGTGCTGGCGAAGTTGGGGTGATTGATGAGTTCGCGCGCCATGACCGGCACGCCGCCGATGGAGGTGACGCGTTCGCGCTCGATGATGCGCAGCGCCTCGCCAGCGTCCCAGCGGTACATCAGCACGATGGTGCCGCCGGCCGCGGTGGTGGCATAGGCGCCGCAGTTGTTGGCCGTCACATGGAACAGCGGCGTGGTGAGCAGGGAGACGGGGACGGGGGCGGTGGCGGGCGGTTCGGTTCCGGTGGCGAGCTGCACGGCGCGGGCGGTGGAGGCGCCGGCGTAGAGCATGTTGAACAGGTTGGTGATGCAGCCGCGGTGGGTGAGCTGCGCGCCCTTGGGGAAGCCGGTGGTGCCGCTGGTGTAGAAGATGCAGGCATCGGCATCGGGATCGATCTGCACATCGGGCATCTGGCCGGAATGGGCGATCACGTCGGCGAACGGGGTGACGCCTGGTTCGGGCTGGGCGAGGCGCACGCCGACAAGGCGAAGGCCGGCCGGCGGCTCGGCGATCTGCCTGTAGCGTTCCAGCCGTTCGGCATCGAGGAACAGCGCCCTGGGGGCGGCATCGGCGAGGCCATAGGCCATTTCCTCGGCCGTCCACCAGGCGTTCATGCCGACGACGGCGATGCCGGTCGAGACGCACGCCCAGTAGATCAGCAGCCATTCGGGATAATTGCGCATGGCGATGGCGACGCGGTCACCGCTTGCCACGCCCTGTTCGGCCAGCCAGGCGGCGATGGCGTTCACGCGGGCATGCGCCTCGGCATAGGTCAGCCGCTCGTTTTCATAGACGAGGTAGGCGCGATCGGCGAATTGCAGGGTGGACTGCCAAAGGGCGCGGACATCGGGCAGGGCGTGGCGGTAGGCGCGCAACCGTGTGCCGCGCACATCGATGGTGACAATCTCGAACGCGCCGCCGGGCCCAGTCAACTCGTCGCGCGCCTGCGCCAGTTGTGCGTAGTGCATGGCTCTCCCCAGACCATAATGCTTGCAGGAGAGTGATACACACGCTGCGGCGTGCGGGAAGCTATCAAGGCCGTGAACTCATAAACATCACCCCCCGTGATGGCCCGGAGAGGCGAAATCAACGCCATCGGTCGGCTCGCCGGGCCACCGCAGGCGGGCTTTTCAGCCCCGATGCAGCGCTCGCTGCGCTTGGACGGTGGCGCTGCCACCGCCACTGCGCTTGCTCACTCGCCGCGGGGCTGAAAAGCCCGTCACGGGGGGTGATGTTTATGAGTTCACGGCCTAGAGGCAGCGGGCGCTCAGGCTTCGGCGAGCCGCGCTTCGGTTTCGCCGATGCTGGCCGGGGTGCCGACATGGAACCACAGGCCGGGGTGGGAAAGGCCGAACATGCGGCCCCTGGCCAGTGCCTTGTGCCAGGCGCGCCACATGGTGAAGGGCTCGACGGGCTCGCCGTCGAACAGGTGGCGGCTGATGATCTGGACGCCGGAATAGACGAAGGGCGCCAGCTTGAGGCCGCTGCGGGGGGTGAGGCGGCCAAGGCCGTCCATGTGGAAATCGCCGCGCCCTTCATAGCCATGGGCGCGGGCGAGGGGCACGAGGAGGAGGAGGGCGTCCATCTCGGCGGTGTTCCAGCGCGCGGCAAGGCTGCGCAGCGTGTCGGCCGGGCCGTCGATCCACATGTTGTCGGCGTTGATGGTGTAGAAGGCGGGGCCGTGCAGCAGCGGCAGGGCCCTGGTGATGCCGCCGCCGGTTTCCAGGAGCAGCGCGCGCTCATCAGACACGTCGATGCGGGCCGGCGTGGCCCGCGCCTTCACCGCCGCCTCGATCTGGTCAGCGAAATAATGGGCGTTGACGACGGCGTGCGGCACCCCGGCGGCGGCGACGGCATCCAGCGCGCGATCGAGCAGGCTGCGGCCCGCCACCTCGATAAGCGGCTTGGGGCGCGTGGCGGTGAGCGGGCGCATGCGCTTGCCCAGCCCGGCGGCCATCACCATGGCGCTGGCCGGCAGCACGCAATCGATGTGCGGCTTCAATGTGAGCGGCGGGCGGACCTTGCCCATCATGCAACCTTGACGCCATGGCGGGCGCTGGCCGGCACATGCGCATCGAACCAGGCCTTCACCGGTGCGAGGGCGGGATGTTCGAGGTTGGCGGTCACCAGTTCCCACAGGCGCGGATGAAAGGCGGGATAGGCCGGCTTCCTGTCGCGGACATAGAGGCGGGTGAAGACGCCGAGGATCTTGATGTTCCGCTGGGCGGCAAGGATGGCATAGGCGGTGCGGAAGGCCGCTTCGTCCAGTTCGGGGCGAGCTGCGATGTAGCGGGCCAGCATGGCGGCTTCGAGTTCCGGAGAGACGACGCGGCGGATATCCTGCAGCAGGCTGGCCAGATCATAGGCCGGGTGCCCGGCCAGCGCGTCCTGATAATCCAGCAGGCCCAGGCGCTTCAGGCCGGGGCGATTGAGCAGCATCAGATTGTCGGCATGATAATCGCGCAGCACCAGCACCGGCGGGTGGGTGAAGAGGGCCGGCCACAGCGGCGCCCAGGCCTCGTTGTAACCGGGCGCTTCGGTGAGGCCCACGGCGGGCAGATACCATTCGGGAAACAGCCGGGCCTCGCGCAGATACTCCGCCTCGCTGTAGGGCGGCACATCGGCGGGCGGATGCCGGTGCAGTTCGGCCAGGATATCGACAGCGGTCGCGTAGATCGCCTGCTCGGCACTGGCGTCTGCGGCCAGCACCGGGTTCACCCGGGCATCGCCATAATCCTCGAGCAGGATGAGGCCCTGATCGAGATCGCTGGCCAGCTGTTGCGGCGCGGAGAAGCCCAGATCATGCAGATGCCTGCCGATGGCCAGGAAGGGGCGACTGTCTTCCTTGTCGGGCGGCGCGTCCATCAGCACGGCGGTGCGCCCCTGCAGCTCCACCCGGAAATAGCGGCGGAAACTGGCATCGCCGGCCAGCGGACGCACGGCGCCGCCGCCCCAGCCATGGGCATTCAGGAAGGCGCCGGTGCCGGGCGGCGGGATCATTTCGGCGAGCTTGGTGGCCACCGGCCTTCCCAAGCCGGCGGCGCGTCCCAAGTCAAGCGCCGGGGCGCGTCGCCGCTGCCAGCCAGGTGCAGGCGCAGCGCATCGGTGGGCAGACGCGTGCCCAGCCGCTCCGGCCATTCGATGATCAGCGCCGCATCTGTTTCGAACAGGCCCAGCGCATCGGCCTCGGCCGGATCGTTCAGCCGGTAGAGATCGCAGTGCCACACCGGCACCGGCAGATCCTCATAGGGCTGCACCAGCGTGAAGGTGGGGGACGGCACGTCGCCAGCCCAGCCCAGCGCGCTGAGGATCGCGCGGGCCAGCGTGGACTTGCCGGCGCCCAGATCGCCAGACAGCGCGATGATGTCTCCAGGACGCAGCGCCAGGGCCAAGTCAGCGCCGATGGCTTGTGTATCGGCTTCGCTGGCCAGGGTCAGGGCCATCGGGAATCGCCCTTCAGAAGTCCACCGTGAGATAGGCCTGGGTCACGCGGCCGGGCAGCACGGTGTAGGCGCCGGCGCCGCGCAGTTCGAAGCCCTGCTGGCTGGTGAGGTTGGTGGCCTGCACCCGCAGCACGGCATCATTGCCGGCCAGCTTGAAGCGATAGCGGCCGCCCAGATCGATGATGGTGCGGGTGGGCACCGACACCAGATTGTTGACCGTGGCGATCTCCGGCGACCGATAGGACAGGCGGACATCCAGGCTCACGCCAGGGGCGAAGCCCGGCCGCCAGTCAGCCGAAAACTCGATCCGTTCGCCGATGGCGCCCACCGGCAGCCGGCCGACGAGGCCGCTCGTCACCGCCTGGCCGGTCACTTCCGGGCGCAGCAGCACCGCGCCCATCACCACCGAAAGTTCCGGCGTGATCGGCCCGGCGATGCTGGCTTCCACCCCGCGGTTGATCACGTCGCCCAGCACATCGAAGCGGCCATTGGCATCAAGGTTGAAATAGGGCTTCGACACTTCGAACAGCCCGGCAACCAGGCGCATGCCGCCGCCCAGATCGACCCGCACGCCGGCATCGATCTGGCGTGTCTGGATCGCCGGCAGCGCCTCGTTGCGGTTGGCGGCGAAATTGGGCGCAACGCCCGATTCCTCCAGCCCGGTCACCGCGCCGCCATAAAGGGTGATGTGATCATTGATCTGCACGGCGGCGGTCACATTGTAGAGCCAGGGGGTGGCATCGATGCCGGTCTCGGCACCGGGAAAACCGATGCGCTTGGTGTAGTCGCTCTTCTGCAAACCCACTGACAGCTCGCCGACGCCGGTCCATCGGCCCTCATAGGCGATGCCGCCGGTCCACTGCCGCACATTGTCTTCCTGCTGCTGGCCAAAGCTCAGCGTGGGCGGCGGCACATCCGGCGCAAAGCCCAGGATATTGACCGTGCCCAGATCCACCGCGGCCGAGCCGTCGAAGCGCCGATAGGTCTGGCGACCGCGCACGGTCACATGCAGCTGGTGGAGGCGCGGGCCTTCGGCGATGCGGCGGGTCAGGCGGAGTTCGCCGCTGGTGGCGCCATTGTAGAGCGCGGGATCGCCGGTGACGCGCTGCGTGCCGGTGCCATCGGGTGCGGTGATGCGCACCACGTTGGCAAACTGGCCGGTCACCACCCGCTGCGATCGGAACAGGCCGGCCCTGAGCAGCCAACCGTCGCTGATCGTCCAGTCGGCAATTGCGCCCGCATTCAGTTCGACATCGCCGCCGCGTGACCACCACGGCCCGAAGAACTGGCGTCGCGGCAGACGCGGCGGCAGGAAATTTCCCTGCGGCACTGAGAGGGCGCCATGATCGTCGATCAGCGTGTCACGCACGTTGATGAAGGGCAGCAGGCTGAAATTGGCCGACGGCTTCCATTCGGCGATGAAGGCGCCTTCGTAACTGTGATCGCGGGTGGAGTTGAAGCCGTTCTCCAGCTGCATCCCGGCGCCAAAGCCGACACTGAGCGTGGAACTGACCGGCAGCGTGGCGTCAAATTCGGCCGTGGGCGTGTGCCAGGTGTTGTAGCCGATCAGCAGGCTGGCCGCAGCCTCCTGCCCAGGCCGCCTGAGGCCGAGATCGACAATGCCGGTGGGGGCAGGGAACGGGCTGCCCAGCGCTGATGGCCCCACCCGGATCATGGTGGCACGCACCAGCCGTGACGATGGCGTGACGATGGGATCGAAATAGAGGCCATCGATCCTCACATTGCCAGCCACCACGGGCGAAAAGCCGCGCACGCGTTCCCGATTGTAGAGGCCAGACACCTCGCGGCCGATCGATGTGCCGAACGCATCGCCGGCCTGGCGCACGGCATTTTCGGCGGAGCGGCTGCCTGTGGCGGCGATCACCGGTGCGGCGGGCGCCGCCAGATCGGGCTCGTCAGCCGGCGGTGGCGCCACGGGCGGCGGCTGGCTGTCGTTGGGCGGCGGCACTTGCTGGGCAGCGGCGGGACTGGCCAGCAGCGCCGGCAGCAGCGCAGCCAGTCCCGGCGCTCGCGTCCGGGCGCGTTGATGGCGATATCCCCCTGTCATGGCTGCTCCATGGCCAGCCGAAACGCCCAAGTCCAGCGCAATTCGGCGTATTCCGGCCCGGCGGGTTCAGCCGCGCGATCAGCCAAGCATCAGAAGTCAACGGTAAGATAAAGCTGCGCCACGCGGCCATCGTTCATGCCATAGACACCGGCACCTTCCAGGAAGAGGCCGTTCACGCCGCCGGCGTTGAAGATCTGGGCGCGCAGCACGGCATCCTTGCCGGCCAGCTTGAAGGCATAGCGGGCGCCCAGATCGATGAAGGTCTGCGGCGGGATGTGGACAGCGTTGTTCACCGTGGCGACCGTGCTGCTGTTGGCAAACACGCCCAGATCGAAGGACAGGCCGGGCGCGAACGGTGGCCGCCAGTCGAGCGACAGGTTGAGGCGGCGGCGGATGGCCCCCACCGGCAAACGGCCGGCGACGCCCAGCGCCACTGCCTCGCCCGAAACGCGCGGGGCCGCCAGCACGCCGCCGCCCACCAGCGCCAGCGCCGGGGTGATCGGGCCGGCGATGCTGAATTCGAGCCCGCGGCTGGCCACCGTGCCCAGCGGGCCGAAGCGGTTCTGCGCATCGAGGTTGAAATAGGGCTTGGTCAGCTGGAACAGGCCGATCACTGCCGTCATCGGCCCCAGCCTGGTGCGCACGCCGGCTTCCACCTGCCGGGTGATGATCGCAGGCAGCGCCTCGTTGCGGTTGGCCGCGATATCGGGCGCGATGCCGCTTTCCTCGAGGCCGGTGACCCAGCCGCCATAGAGTTCTGCATGCCGGCCCAGCTTGATCGCCGCATTGATGTTGCCCAGCCAGGGTGTCGCATCGATCTGCTGCTTGAAGCCGGGCAGGCCGATGCGCTTGCTGTAATCGCTTTTCTGCAGGCCCAGCGACAGCGAGCCCAGCCCGCGCCAATCGCCTTCATAGCCGATGGCGCCGGTGAACTGTCGCACCCGGTCCTGCTGCTGTTCGGTGAACGCCAACTGAGGCTGCAGCGCGGTGTTGATGCCGCCGATGCTGGTGGGGCCAAGATCGATGCTGTCGCTGCCGTCGAAGCGGCGGAAGGCCTTGCGGCCGCGCAGTGCCAGGTGCAGGCGATGGGTGCGTTCGCCCTCTTCGCGCGTGTGGGTGAGCCGGAGCTCGCCACTGTTCGACACGAAGAACAGCCGCGGATCGGCCACGATGCGCTGCCGGGCGCGGCCATCGGGCTGCACATCCTCCATCAGGTTGGAAAAGGCGGTGGGCAATGTGACCGAGGATCGGAACAGCCCGGCCTTCAAGGCCCAGCCGCGCGCAACGCTCCAATCGGCCACCAGCCCGGCGTTCACCTCGCTGTCGCGCTGTCGCGCCCAGCGCGGCCCCACGAACACCCGGCGCGGCGGATCGGGCGGCAGGAAATCCCCGGCGGGCACGAACAGCGGCGGCACATCATCGCGCGGCGTGACCGTGAAGCTGACGAACGGCACCAGCCGCAGACCATCGCTCACCTGCCAGCGGGCGATGGCGGCGGCTTCATACTTGTTGTCGTGGGCGGCGGTGATGAAGCGTTCGCGGCGGATCATGCCGCCCAGCCCAAGGCTGAAATGCTCTGAAAGCGGCAGCGCCAGGTCCACTTCGGCGGTGTGGCTGCCGAAGCTGTCGACGCTCACCAGCGCCGAGCCGGCGCGTTCGTCGCCGGGCATCCTCAGCGAGAGGTCGACAATGCCGGTGGGCGCCGGAAACGGGCTGCCCAGCGCGGACGGACCGACCCGGATGCTGGTGGCGCCGCTGATCCGATCGGATGGGAAGATCACCGGATCGAAATACAGGCCCTCGATCCGCACGTTGCCGGCCACGACCGGGGAAAAGCCGCGAATATCGTCGGCGCCATAAAGGCCGATCTCCTCGCGTCCGATCACCGTGCCAAAGGCATCGCCGGCGCTGCGCACGGCATTCTCGCCGGCGCGCTTGCCTGCGGTGGGCATGGTCACGCTTTCAGGCAGGCCAGATGCCGGGCTGGCATTGGCCGGGGGCGCAAGCTGTTCAGCCCGCGCGGCGCCCGCCAGCAGGAAGAGCGCGCACGGGATATGGCGCAGGTCGAGAGTCATCGCCCATCTCCATCATCCTTTCGTGCGTTAGCTGGAAAACATTACGATTACGCAATGTGACGGCGGCGGCGGGGTAGGCTCCCTCGCCGCCGCCGTCAACAGTCGAATTGTCAGGGGTCAGTAGCGGTAATGATCCGGCTTGAAGGGGCCGGCTTCGCCGACGCCGATATAGGCGGCCTGCTTCGGCGACAGCGCGGTGAGCTTCACGCCCAGCTTGTCGAGGTGCAGGCGGGCGACCTTTTCATCCAGGTGCTTGGGCAGCACATAGACGCGGTTTTCATACTGGTCGCTCTTGGTCCACAGCTCGATCTGGG
>ERZ1066136.469-NODE-469-length-30985-cov-26.173650_pt1 | contig 30985 bp, 21 predicted proteins | sample MGYA00382783_ERZ1066136 | MGnify/ENA primary metagenome ERZ1066136 (study PRJEB33369, sample SAMEA5778366) | biofilm metagenome | biome: Industrial cooling water; feature: Water cooling tower basin; material: Biofilm | place: United Arab Emirates | collected... | reverse complement strand
TACTCGTTCTTCACCGCACCGATGCAGTCGATGCAGACCGGCGGAGTCGCCGTCGGCGACGAGCCGGCCGGCTTCCGGCCGCCGCTCGTGCACGACGCGCCGCCGCCGAACCTCGACCGCGGCTGAGAGGCCGAGAAGAAAACAGCATACGGCCTCTCAGAATGCTGACTGGCGGCCGCCTGCGCGGCCGCGCAGAGCCTGAGAGAGGATTCTCTCTCAGGCTCTGAGCCCGCGGCTGCCGCTCACATCGCGAGCTTCGCCAGGTCCGCGCTGCGGTTCATCAGCTGGTGCAGCTCGCGCAGCAGCGCGTGGCGGTTGTCGCGCAGCTGCCGATCCTCGGCGTTGACCATCACCGCGTCGAAGAACGCATCGACCGGCTGCTTCAGCGCTGCACACGCGGTCAGCGCCGCCTGGTGATCGCCGGCGTCGAACGCCGGCGCCGCGCGCTCGACCGCCGCCGCGAAGCCCGCCGCGAGCGCGCGGCCGTGGCTGTCCGAGAGTTCAGGCGGCGGCGCGGCGAGCCACGCGCGCAGCGCGTCGAGGCCCTCGACCGCCAGCCCGACGAATTGCAGCGCCAGCCGCCCGGGCGCGCGCGCGTACGCCTGCGCGAGCGCCTCGGCCCAGCCCGCGGGCGGCAGCGCCGGATCGTACAGGTCGGCCGCGTCCCGCTCGAGCCGCAGGTGCGCGAGCACGTGGTAGCACAGGCCGGCCCCCCGGGTCCGCTCGACGCGGATCGCCTCCGGGGACATGTTCATGCGGACATGCCCGCCGCGCCATCTCGCCGGCGGACCAGGCGGATCGCCGGGACATCGTACTGCCGGACCGCCAGCGCCGCGCGCGGCTGCTGCGAGAGCCACACCAGCGGCTCCGGGTGATCGAGCGCGCCGAAGGTCGCCAGCGCGCTCTCCTTGCATCCGCCCTGGCAGGTCGCCGCGTGCTCGCAGCCGCGGCACATCGCCGGCAGCTCGCGCTTGAACCGCTGCGGGTACGGGTCGTCCGCGATCTCGTCCCAGTCCTGGCGCAGGAAGTTGCCGAGCGCCCTCGCCGAGAGGTTGCAGCTGCGCACGTTGCCGGCGCCGTCGACGACCAGGTTCGGCGCGTCGGAGCCGGTGCTGCAGAACCCGAACTGCACCCAGCGGTAGCCGGCGTGCGCCACGAGGCACGGCGGGATCGGCATCGCCGTGGCGATCCGGATCCCCCAGCGCGCCCCGAGCCGCTCGGCGACGTCCAGGTCCTCGCGGAGCTGCTCGGCGGTCGGCATCAGCCGGGCGACGTGGTGGATCGCCCGCCCGGTCGGCGACATGCGGTTGTACGACAGGCTGCGCACCCCGAGCGCGAGGCACAGCTCGAGCACGCCGGCGAGCTGCCCGCGGTTCTCGGCCGTCGCCACGAAGCACACCTGCGTGTGGACCCCGGCGGCCTGCAGCTCGAGCGCCGCGCGCACCGTGTCGTCGAAGCACACCGCCCCCTTGAGCCGGTCGTGCAGCCCGCGCTCCGCCGCGAGCAGCGTCAGCTGGACCACCGTGACCCCGCAGCGCGCGAGCTCGCGGGCGACCGCGGGGGTCACGTGGCTGCCGTTGGTGATCAGCGTGACCGTGTCGGCGAGCTCGCCGGCCAGCGCGACGATCTCGAGCGCGTCCTTGCGCAGCAGCGGCTCGCCGCCCGTCAGCGTCAGGTGGCGCGCGCCCGTCTGCCGGACCGCCTTCTCCATCATCGCCAGGAACTCCGGCGTCGGCAGCTGCCCGCGCGTGCTGTAGCCGCCCTGCGGGTCGTCGGCGTCCGCCGTCCACACGTTGTAGCAGTGCGCGCAGCCGTGGTCGCACGCCGGCGTCAGCTCGAAGTCGAGCCGCGGGACCTGCCGCGGACTACCCCGCATCGCCGGCCCCCCGCAGCCGCGCGACCACGTCGGCCGGCAGCACGTCGGCCGCCGCCAGGCGCTCGATCGCCGCCGCCCGCGCGGCCGCGATCGCGTCGGCGGACATGTCCTCGGAGACATGTCCGAGCACGCCGCCCGTCGTCCCGCCGCCGCTCGATCCGCCGCTGCTCTCGGTCCCGCCGCTGCTCTCGGTCCCGCCGCTGCTGCCCGTCCCGCTGCTGCTGTCCGTCCCGCTGCTGCCGGTCGACTCCGGCTGCGGCGCCAGGCACGGCTGCGACGTCGACGTGAGCCCCGTCGTCGACAGGCACGGCCCCGAGGTCGGGGGCGACAGGCAAGCGCTCGTCGGGTTCGGCCAACCCGAGCTCGAGCCCGACGACGACGACGAGTCGTCAGGAACGGGCGACAGGCACACCGACACGCAGGCGGTCTGCGTCGCGGGCACGAGCCCGAGCGCGAGGAGGATGGTGGTCGGGACGACGCTGAGCTTCACGGGCCGGACTCCTGACGCCCGAGCGTACCGTACCCGCGGCGCCGACGTCACACACCGAGAGGCGCACTTCGTGAGATGAACTCGCGCGCCGTCTCGAGCAGGCGCAGAAGCGAGCCTCGCGCGCGCCAGCGAGCGAGGCGCCGGGACCGAATCCACAGTCCGTCCCCTGGCAGCCGGGCTCGCCCGCGTCGCTGCCGCAGCAGCCGTCGCCGGCGAGGCACGCGTTTGTCAGCGTCGCGCCGATCGAGTGCGTCGCGTTGGCACCGACGGTCTCGCTCAGGTTGGCGCCGATCGATGCACTCGGCGCTCGCCCCGGCCCTCACCGACCGCCGCGGCGAGCGTGCGGACGACCCGCGCCGCCCGCCGGTCGTGCGCTCGAGCGCCTCGCCGCGCGTGACGGCCCGCGCCCGCAATCTCCTCGCGCCCCGACCTGTCCTTCGCGGCATGTCGGGCCGCGCCCCGTGGTACGGTCCCGCCGTGCAGCGGGAGGCCAGGGCCGTCCGGGTGGCGATCGCCAACGCGGTCGTCGGCGCGGTCACCAAGCTGACCGTCGGGATCCTGACCGGCAGCATGGCGCTGATCTCGTCCGCGGTCGACTCGATCGGCGACCTCGTGATCTCGGCCGCCAACCTGATCGTCCTGCGGATCTCCCACCGCGCGCCCGACGAGGAGCACAACTACGGCCACGCCAAGATCGAGGGCCTCGGCGCGATGTTCGAGGGCGGGTTCATCTGCGCCGCCGCCGGCTTCATCGGCTACGAGGCGGCGCGCAGGGCCGTCGTCGGCGACACCGCCCACGACCCGACGCTCGGCATCGTCGTCATGCTCCCGCTGCTCGCCGCGACGATCGCCACGGTGCTCTACATGCGCAAGGTCGCGCGCGAAACCGGCAGCCTGGTGATCAAGGCCGACGCGCTCCACTACGCGGTCGACGTCTGGACCAACCTCGGCGTGCTCGCCTCGCTCGTCCTGGTCCGGCTGACCGGCGCGCCGTGGATCGACACCGTCGTCTCGCTCGCCTTCTCCGTCTACATGATCGTCGCCAGCGCGCGCATCGTCCGCGAGGGCTTCGACGTGATCATGGACCGCAGCCTCGACCCCGGGCCGGTCGCGCGGCTGCGGGAGCTGCTCGCCGCCTGCGACCGGATCGACTCGTTCCACGACCTCCGGACCCGCGGCGGCAAGCAGCCGATCGTCGACTTCCACGTCGTCGTCGACCCGGAGATGACCGCCCGCGCGGCCCACGACCTGTTCCTCGAGCTGCAGGCGAAGGTCCGCGCGATCGTCGGACCGACGACCAAGGTCCTGATCCACGTCGACCCGCGCGCCGAGCCCCGCGCGTGAGCGTCGCTCCGTCCGCCGCGGCGCCGCGTCCGCGGCGCGAGATCACGCCAGATCTCGCGCGAAGTTTGCGGCGCCGCGCGCCCGTCGGTCGCTGCGCGGAGCCCGGCGCGCGCCTTTCCGCTCCTCGGCGCACAAACCGGCCTGAACTCGATCGCTGCGACGACCTCACGGAGTAAATGCCGGCGATCGCCCGCGACCTCGCGCCCGCGCGTCACGCACGCGGGCCGCTGTGACGTCGCTCTGCGCCGCGGGCGCGCCGCGGAATCGTACGACGCACTATCGACAGCCGCCACGCGGGTCCGTACACAGGATCCCCTGCCCATGGCCGAACTCGCGACGATCCGCCGACGCTACGACATCCCCCCCTACACCGACGGCTGGTTCCAGATCGGCTGGAGCGAGGAGCTTTTGCCGGGCCAGCTCCGACCGCTCAAGCACTTCGGCCGCGAGTACGTGCTGTTCCGCGGCGCCGACGGCCAGGTCGGCGTGCTCGACGACATCTGCCCCCACCTCGGCGCCCACCTGTCCGAGGGCGGCTGCGTCAAGGACAACTCGGTCCGCTGCCCCTACCACCACTGGGCCTTCGACCGCACCGGGCGGTGCACCGACATCCCGTACGCCGAGAAGATCCCCGTCAAGGCCCGGACCGTCGCGTACACCGTCCAGGAGCGCCACGGCATGATCTTCATGTACCGCAGCAAGTCGGGCGCGGCGCCGACCTACGCGCTGCCGGAGATCGAGGACTTCGACCCCGCGACCTACACCCGGCCGGCGCACTACGACTTCGAGGTCAAGATCCACGGCCAGGACATCATGGAGAATTCGGTCGACCCGGCCCACTTCGCGGCCGTGCACGGCCACATGCGCCCGACCAACACCTTCCGCCAGTCGGGCCGCGAGCTGAGGATCACCCAGCTGACGGCCGTGCGCCGGTTCGGCCGCGTCCTGCGGGCGCGCCTCGAATTCCACATGATCGAGCCCGGCTTCCATTACGTACACTTCCCGGAGATGCCCGGCCCGCCGGCGTTCGTGTTCTCCTCGATCGTCCCGGTCGACGAGCAGCGCGTGCGCCACCGGATGACGCTCTACGTCAAGAAGGCGCGGGTCCCGCTGCTGTCCGAGGCGGCGCGCACCTTCCTGCTGTGGCAGATGATGCGGACCTACCGCGAGGACATGCAGATCTGGCAGAGCAAGGAGTACCTGCCGCACCCGGTGCTGTGCGACGGCGACGGCTCGATCATGAAGCTGCGCGCGTGGTACCGCCAATTCTACTGCCCCGACGAGCTCGCCCGCTATTCGCCGGCCGCCGCCGGCTGACCGGCCCCGTCGCCGACCCGTGACCGCGCGGGCGCGAACGCGCCTATACTCTTCACCCGTGCCGCGACCGAGCCTCCGCCGCGCCCTGCTGCTCCTCTCGTGTTCGGCCTGCTCCGTGCCCGCCAGGGTCGAGCCCGCGGCGCTCGTCGGCCGCGCCGTCCTCCCGGCGGGCACCCTCGCCGACGGCCCGCCGGCCGGCGCGCAGCTCGGCGATCGCCCGGTCCACGGCCAGCGGCCGCCGTTCGCCGCGCAGCCGGTGCAGGGCTTCTCCGCGCTGCTCGACGCCGGGGGCGGCGACATCCTCGCCCTCGTCGACAACGGCTTCGGCGCGCTCGAGAACTCCGCCGACTTCCACCTCCGGGTCTACACATTGCGCCTCGACCCGCGCACCGCCGCCGGCGGCTCCGGCGCGGTCACGGTCCGCGGATTCTTCGAGCTCCGCGACCCCGACCACAAGCTCGACTTCCCGATCGTGCAGCACTTCAGCGCCGACCGCGTGCTGACCGGCGCCGACCTCGACGTCGAATCGATGCAGCGCGCCCCCGACGGCACGCTGTGGTTCGGCGACGAGTTCGGCCCGTTCTTGCTGCACACCTCGGCCGACGGCGTCGTGCTCGAGCCCCCGATCCCGCTGCCCGACCCCGACCACCCGGATCGCGCGCTGCGGGCCCCGCAGAACCCCTACAACGAGGAGGGCGCGGCCCTTCGCCTGATGCACGCCTTCCGCTGGCGCGCCGCCCGGCGCGGCGCCCGGACGCCGGTCGTCTCCCCGCACCACGTCCTGCTCGCCGACGGCGACCCGGCCGTCGACCACCCCGCCCGCGGCCCCGCCATCCCCGGCCTCGCGCGCGCCGCGAGCGAGATCTTCGACCCGAAGCTCCTGCGCAGGGCCGGCTTCCCGGTCGTCGTATGGACCGTCAACGACCCCGCGCGGATGCACGCATTGCTCAAGCTCGGCGTCGACGGCATCATCTCCGATCGCCCCGACCTGCTGCGCGCCGCCGTCCACGCGTTCGACGGCGACGGCGACGGCGCGCCCGACCTGATCGGCCCCGACGGCCTCGTCGATCCCGCGAAATTCGACGCGCAGGGCCACCGCGGCGCGCGCGACCTGCGACCCGAGAACACCCTCCCCGCGATGGAGGCCGCGCTCGACGAGCTCGTCACCACGCTCGAGACCGACGTCGGCCTCACCCGCGACGAGGTCCCGATCCTCGGCCACGACCCCCGCCTCGACCCGAGCCATTGCCGCCGCTCCGACGGCTCCTTGCTCGGCGCCGACGACTCGCCGCGGATCCGCGACCTCACGCGCGCCGAGCTGCAGGCCGCGTTCGTCTGCGACCGCCTGTCCCGTGGGCCATCCCAGACGAACGACCGCGCATCGTCGCCCGTCGCCGTCGCCTTCGCCCGCGCCGAGGGCCTGCCCGACGCCTACACGCCGCCGACGCTGGCCCAATTGCTGCGCTTCGCCGCCGCCTACGCCGATCATTACACCACCGGCCCGGGCGCCGCGCACCCCGAGGCCGCGCTGCGGGCGGCGAGCGCCCGGCGCGTCCGCTTCAACGTCGAGACCAAGCTGAGCCCGCGGCAAGACCATGAAGGCGAGACCCTCGGCCCCGACGTGTTCGCCGCCCGCGTCGTCGAGGTCGTCACCGCCGCCGGCCTCGCCGCCCGCGTCGACGTCCAGAGCTTCGACGTCCGCACCCTGCTGCGGATCCAGGACGACGCCCCGCAGCTCCGCACGGTGTTCCTGTTCGGCGACGCCCCGGTCCCCCTCGCCGACGGGGCCAACCTGCAGGACGAGGCCGGCGCGCCGAGCCCGTGGCTCGCCGGCCTGCAATGGCCCTACCGCGTCACCGCCCTGACCCACCCGTTCACGATCCCGCCCAGCGGCGGCTTCGAGGCCATGGCCCTGCGCGCCGACCCGCCGGCCCTCCTCCCGATGCTCGAGAAGCCGCGCGCCGGCGCCCCCGCGGGCGCGCTCGAGATCTTCGAGTTCGACCTGTCCACGCGGACATTCACCACACGGCGCTGGACCTACCCGCTCGACCCCCGCGGCGTCGCCGTCGGCGAGCTCCAGCTCGACGCGTCCGGCCGCGGCCTGGTGATCGAGCGCGACGGCAGCGAGGCCGACCTCGCCGGCTTCAAGGCGATCCAGTCGTTCACGCTCGGCGAGCCCGGGCCCGTCCACGACAAGCGCCGACTCGTCGACCTGCTCGCGCTCGCCGACCCCCACGGGCTCGCCCCCGCGGCCCCGGGCGATCTCGGCGTCGGCGGCGGGACCTTCGCGTTCCCCTTCCTCACGATCGAGAGCCTGCTCGTGCTCCCCGGCGACCGGCTGCTCGTCGCCAACGACAACAATTTCCCGTTCGGCGTCGGCCGTCACACCGCTGCGCAGGCCCCGGACGACTCCGAGATGATCGTCGTCCAGCTCCCGCCGACCTCGCGATGAACCATCCCGCGGATCGCCGGAGACGTCGCGCGTACGATCGCCGCGTACGACCGCCCTGACACCGTCGACGTCGTGCCGTGACACGCTGTATACATTTCCCGGGAAGATTTTGGTTGCCTGCGACGCTCGCCGCGACGACCATCCGCCGCGCATGCGTCCATCCGCCGTCGTCCTCCGTCGCCGCAGCTTCCTCCGCGGCGCTGCGCTGACCGCCGCAGCGCTGCCGTTCGCGTTCCGCCGGACCGCGCGGGCGGCCGGCCTCGGCCCGCTGGTCCCCGATCCGGACGGCATCCTCGATCTCCCGGCCGGCTTCTCGTACACGATCCTCGATCGGCGCGGCGACCCGATGAGCGACGGCTACCGCGTCCCCGGCCTGCCCGACGCGATGGGCGCGTTCGCCGGGCCGGGCGGCGCGGTCATCCTCATGCGCAACCACGAGGTCGGCCTGCTCGACCCGATCAACGGCGCCTACGCGGCCGGCGAGGCGCCGCCCGAGGCCTACGACGCCGCGGGCATGGGCGGCGTCACCCGCCTCGTGATCGATCCCGCGACCCTGACGGTCCAGTCGAGCAACCTCGTGCTCACCGGCACGATCCGCAACTGCGCCGGCGGCGTCAGCCCGTGGGGCTGGCTGTCGTGCGAGGAGACGGTCGACGGGATCCACGGCTACACCTTCCTGTGCCCGCTCGACGCCGAAAGGGTCGCCCCGGCGCAGCGGATCGCCGGATATGGCCGCTACAACCACGAGGCCGCCTGCGTCGATCCGGCGACCAGCATCGCCTACCTCACCGAGGACCGCGGCGACGGCTGCCTCTACCGCTTCGTCCCCGACTCGCCCGCCGACCCGTTCACCGGCACGCTGCAGGCGCTGCGGGTCAAGGGCGCGCCGATGTTCGCGACCACCGGCATGACCGTCGGCCAGCGCGTCGACGTCGAATGGGTCGACATCGACGAACCGACGCCGGTGACCGACACGGTCCGGGTCGAGGCGCAGGACAAGGGCGCGGCGCTCGTCGTCCGCGGCGAGGGCATCTGGTTCGACGCCGGCGCGGTCTACGTCTGCTCGACGAGCGGCGGGCCGGCCAGCGCCGGCCAGATCTTCCGCCTCCTCGACGCCCCCGGGGCGGCGACGCTCGAGCTGCTCGCCCGCTCGGAGGACACCGCCGTCCTCGACCGGCCGGACAACATCACCGTCGCCCCGTGGGGCGAGCTGTTCATGGCCGAGGACGGCGGCGGCGGGGACAACTACATCCGCGTGCTCGACGAGACCGGCGCGGTCTACGACTTCGCCCGCAACGTCTTCAGCGGCAGCGAGATGGCCGGCGTCTGCTTCTCGCCCGACGGCCGGATCCTGTTCGTCAACCTACAGAAGGACGGCATGACCCTGGCGATCACCGGCCCGTTCCCCCAGGTCGAGCCCGCGTCCGACACGACAGGCGGCGACACGGGCGGCGATACGGGCGGCGACACGGGCGGCGACACGGGCGAGAGCCCGACGACCGGCGAGCCACCCGCGGACGGCTCGACGAGCGACGCGTCGACCGACGACGGCGACGCCACCTCCGCGGGCACGAGCGACGACGCGGCCGGCTGCAATTGCGACGCGACCGCGGACACCTCGCCCGCGCTGCAGCTCGTCGCGGCCGCGGCCTTGCTCCACGCCGCCCGCTCGCGCTGACGTCCGGATCCCCGCGGAAGAACCCCTGCTCCGCGCGGGGAGCTCCTCGCTCACGCACGAGGCGGCGCGCAGAAGCGCGCCGCTCGTGGCGGTGGATCGTTGGTGCACCGTTCGATACAGTGAGCGATGGAGGGGAGCATGATACGGAAGATCGGCACATTCGCCGCGACGGCGCTGGTGCTCGGCGCGTGCAGCGACGACGGCGGGCGCGGCGACGCGAGCGCGACCTCGGGCCCGACCTCGATCACCACGATCACCGCCGGCATCACCGCGACGACCGGCAGCGACGAGAGCGGCGGCACCGGCACCGGCGGCAGCGGAAGCGCCGGCGTCAGCGCGACCGAGCCGACCGGAGGCAGCACCGGCGCGCTCACCAGCAGCACCGGCGGCGGCTGCCTCGGCGACGACGAGTGCGCGCCGGGTCAGACCTGCGAGGCGGGCCAGTGCGTCGACGGCGTCACCTGCACCGCCGACAACGTCGGCGTCGGCGACTGCCTGTGCGCCCCCGGGGCGGTCGAGCCGTGCTACGACGGCCCGCCGAACACCCAGGGCGTCGGGATCTGCGTCGGCGGCCAGCGCACCTGCGACGCCTCGGGCACGTTCTGGGGCGCCTGCGAGGGCTCCGTGACGCCCTCCGGCGAGGCCTGCGGCAACGGGGTCGACGACGACTGCGACGGCGCGACCGACGAGGACCTCGACGCCGACGGCGACGGCTTCACCGTCTGCGGCGGCGACTGCTGCGACGAGGACGGCCTCGGCTGCGAGAAGGCCAAGCTCGTCAACCCGGGCGCGTTCGACGTCGCCGGCAACGGCCTCGACGACGACTGCGACGGCGTCCGCGACAACCAGGCCCCGCCGTGCGACGGCGCGCTCGCGCTCGCCAGCGCCGACCCGCTCGACGGCGCGCGGGCGATGGACCTGTGCAAGGTCTCGCAGGGCGCCACCGACTGGGGCATCGTCTCGGCGAAGTACGTCACCCCCGACGGCGGCCCGCCGCCGAACGGCAACTTCTCGCTCGGCCACGGGATCCTGAACGCGTTCGGCCCGAACGTCGCGCCGAAGAAGGGCGCGCAATTCCTCGGCCTGTCCTCCGGGACAGCCCGCCAGCCGAGCGACCCCGGCTACCAGAGCCCCGGCGGCTTCGACAAGCAGTACACCAGCGGCCACCCGCCCGGCTTCCCCAAGGAGTCGCCGGCCTGCCCCGGCGTCTTCACCGGTCAGCCGCACGACGGCGCCGCGCTCGAGCTCCAGGTCCGCGTGCCGACCAACGCCTACGGCTTCTCGTTCGACTTCACCTTCTACACCTTCGAGTGGCCGAGCTGGGTGTGCAGCCAGTACAACGACTTCTTCGTCGCCCTGCTCGACCCGATCCCGATGGGCCAGACCGACGGCAATGTCGCGTTCGACATGCAGAAGAACCCGGTCAGCGTCAACAACGCGTTCGTCGAGGTGTGCGGCTGCGGCAACGGCCCGCCGTGCCAGGCCGGCCCGAAGCAGTACTCGTGCAGCCTCGGGACCGCCGAGCTGATCGGCACCGGGTTCGAGGGCCACGCCGCGACCTCGTGGCTGACCACGACCGCGCCGGTGCCCCCGGGCGGCCTGATGACCCTGCGCCTCGGCGTCTACGACTCCGGCGACGGCGTCCTCGACTCGTCGGCGATCCTCGACAACTTCCGCTGGGAGATCGACCCGAACACCAAGGTCGAGACGATCCCGCAGTGACGTCGCGCGCCGCTCCTCGTCCACCGCGCGCGAGCGAGGCACGAGGAGCGGTGAGGCGCCCAGCCCCTCCGCTCACGGCGCGCCGCCGCGCTCGACCAGGAACGCCTCCACCTCGGCGCGCAGCGCCTCGGCCCCCGCGGTGCCACGAATCGCATCACCGGCCTCTCGCGCCAGCGCGACGGCGCGCGCGCGATCGCCTCCCGCCTCCGCGGGCGCGCCCCACAGCGCCCGCGCGAGCGCGAGGCGGCTGCGCGCCAGCAGCTCCGCCGGGACCTCGCCCTGGCTGCGGATCCGCGCCGCGCGCTCGGCCGGCGCGATCGCCTCGGCGGCCCGCCCCTCGGCGAGCGCGACCTCGGCGAGGCCGGTGAGGTGATACGCGACGTCCGGGTGATCGGGCCCGACCGCCTTCTCGTGGATCTCGAGCGCCCGCTCGTACAGCGGCCTGGCCGCCGCGGGGGCGCCCGCGGCGACGTCGACGTTGGCGAGGTTGTGCAGCGATTCGCCGACGGACGGGTGATCCGGCCCGAGCGCCTTCTCGCGGATCGCCAGCGCCCGCGAGCCGAGCGCCCTCGCCTGCGCGTACGCGCCGAGCGCCGTGTGCACCCCGGCGAGGCTGCTCAGCGAGTCGGCGACGGCCGGGTGGTCCGGCCCGAACGCCCCCTCGCGGATCTTGAGCGCCCGCTCGTACAGCGCCTTCGCGGCCTCGTGCTCGCCCGTCGCGTCGAGCAGGTTGGCGAAGTTGTTGAGCGGATCGCCGAGCGCCGGGTGATCCGGCCCGTGGACCTTCTCCTGCACCGCGAGCGCCCGCTCGAACAGCGGCCTCGCCGCCGCATAGTCGCCCGTGATGTAATGGACGGCCGCGAGGTTGCCGAGGTACTCGGCGACGCTCGGGTGGTCCGGCCCGAGCGCCTTCTCACCGAGCGCCAGCGCCCGCTCGTACAGCGGCTTCGCCCGGTCGTACGCGCCGAGCGCAAAGTGGACACCGGCGAGGTTGTTGACCGTGCCGGCGATCGCCGGGTGGCCCGCGCCGAGCGTCCGCTCGCGCAGCGCCAGCGCCCGCTCGAGCAGCCCGAGGCCCGCCTCGTACGAACCCATCGTATTGAGCAGGGTCCCGAGGTTGTGCAGCGAATCGGCGACCGTCGGGTGCTCACGGCCCAGCGCCCGCTCGCGGATCGCCAGCGCCCGCTCGTGCAATTCCCTCGCCTCCGCGTACGCCCCCATCGAATCATGGACGAGCGCGAGGTTGCTGAGCCCGTGGGCGCGCAGCGGGCTGTCCTCGCCGACGCCGAGGACCTTGAGCAGGACGTCCGTCTGCCGCCACCATCGCCGCCCCTCCTCGTGGCGCGCCTGCTTGTATCCGACCGTGTAGACGAGCAGGCTGGTCGCGGTCGCCGCGACCTCGAGCGCGCCGAACTCGCTCGCCTGAAAATACGCGTCCTCGAGCGCCGCCCCCGCCTCGGGGAACCGCCCGGACGCGGCGAGCAGGTGCCCCTTGCGCAGGCGGGCCGCGGCGATCAGCGGCGGCCAGCCGATCGCCTCGGCGGCCGTCAGCGCCGCCCCGGCGGCCGCCAGCCCCGCGTCGAACGATCCCGCCGCCCGCAGCGCGTCGACCCGCGAGAGCCGCTCGACGACCGCCCGCACGCCCCCGCGGTCCTGCGGCAGCGGCGGCAGCCTCGCCAATCGAGCCACGTCCCGACACGGCGCGAGCGGCGAGAGCCCCGCGGCCGCGGGCACCGCCTTCATCACCGAGGACACGCTCGCGCGCGACAGCTCGGCGACCAGCGCCTCGAGCTCCATCCGGCGCTCGTCGAGGCACCACACCGATTGCTCGTGCAGCGCATCGCTCGTCGCCTCGCGCACCCGCGCGTCCAGGCACGCCTCCGTCCGCGCCGCCCGCCACGCCTCGGCCTGCGCCTGAAAGTATGGCATCACCCGGTCCGCCGTCGCCTCCGCGTACGCCACCCCCGTGGCGACGAGGCCGTCGCGCAGCCGCCGCTGCACGCCCTCGTTCCACGCCTCGGCGATGCTCGCCCCCTCCGCCTCGCACGCGGCCACCTGCCGCGCCTCGATCGAATGTCGCGCCCCGAACCCGCCCGCGACCGCGAGCGCGAGCGCGGCCGCGCCTGCCACCATTCGCCGCCGCCGCGTCGGGTCGGCGCGCAGGGCCGACAGCAGCGCCGCCGTGTCGGGGAAGCGATCGCCGGCCGCGGGCCGGAGCCCGCGCTCGAGCACGCGGCGCAGCCACGCGGGCACCTCGCTGCCGGCCGGGGGCGGCGCCACCGCGCCGCCGATCACCCGCCGCGCCAGCTCCGGCAGGCTCCGGCCGGAGAACGCCCGCTGGCCGTACAGCGCCTCCCAGGCGGTCAGGCACAGGCAGAATTGATCGGTGCGCGCGTCGGTCGCGTCGCCGAGCAGCTGCTCCGGCGCCATGTAGGCTGGCGTCCCGAGGATCGCGTCCGTCCGCGTCAGATCGATCGACAGCGCGTCCTCTCCGCGCAGCACGCCCGCGAGCTCGGGCCGGCCGTCGTCCGCGCCCTCGCCGGAGCGCGCGAGGCCGAAGTCCATCACCCGCACGCGCCCGTCCGCGCCGACCATGATGTTGTCGGGCTTGATGTCGCGGTGGACGAGCCCCTTCGCGTGGGCCGCCGCGAGCCCCTCGCCCGCCGCGAGCACGACCGCGAGGACCTCCCGCCAGGTCCGCCGCGCCGCGCCGCGCCAGGCCCCGAGGGTCAGCCCGTCGACGAATTCCATCGCCAGATAGACCTGCTCGCCGAACAGCCCGACGTCGTGGATCGCCACCACGTTGGGGTGATTCAGGCGCGCCAGCGCCTGGGCCTCGCGGAGCAGCCGCACCTTCGCCTGCGGGGACGCGGTGGTCAGCTCGCCGTGCAGGACCTTGACCGCGATCTTGCGATCGAGCAAATCATCATAGCACGCGTAGACGATCCCCATCCCGCCGCGGCCGAGCTGGCCGAGCACCGTATAGCGCCCGATCTTCGCCAGGTTCGCGCGGCGAGGGAACAGCGCGGCCTTGACGAGCTGCTTGTCGAGCGGCGTGACGTCCGGCGGCGCCCGCAGACTGTCGTCCGTCGACGCCCCGTCCGCGCCCGAGAGTTCGTCGCTCGCCATGGCCGCAGTCTACCCCACCCGCCTCACGTCGATCGCCCGGATCGTCCCGCGCCGCCTCGCCGCGCGGTTCCGCGCGAGGTTCGGCACCCTCGACGCGCCCCGCTCGGCCCCCTGCAATGCGCAGACATGGCGGACGAGCGCACCGCCGCCGCGCGCGCGCCGATCGTCCTCGCCGTCCCCGCCGAGGACCGCCGCTTTGCGCCCGCGCCCCCGCGGCGCACGCCCGCGGCATCGCGGCGATGTCGGGCGCGCCGCCGGCGATCGCTCGATCGATCCGCTCGACTCGCGTCCGCCGACCCTCGCGGGCGTTCGCGCCACGAGGCCCGCAGGCGGCGCCGTGGATCCCCGCACCGGCGCACGGAGCGGTGCTTGCCCGGTGCAGCGCGGGCGCTAGGTCTGGCCTTGCGACCCTCGAGCACTGCGAGGCCCCGTGAAGGCGCTCCGATCCATCCTCACCCTCACCGCGCTCGGCCCGTCGACCGGCTGCGGCGACGCCACGAACGCCGGCGACGACGCCCGCGCCGGCGCCGTCCTCTCGGACGCGCTGTCGATGCCCGCGGAGCCGACCGTCGCCCTCGAGCGCTTCACCGCCGCCGAGGTGTGCGGCCACTGCCACCCGACCCATTACGCCGAGTGGCGCACCTCGCACCACGCCCACGCGATGCACGACCCCGTCTTCCGCGCCTTCGTCGCGGTCCGCCAGCGGGACCACGACGGCGCGCAGGACAAATTCTGCCTGCAGTGCCACAGCGCGATCGGAACCCGCGGCGGCGACATCGTCCCCGGCTTCGACTTCGCCGACCTCGAGCCGATCACGCTCGAGGGGGTCACCTGCGAGAGCTGCCACAGGGTCGCCGCGCTGGTCCGCCCCTTCAACAGCGGGCACGTGCTCGACCCCGACGGCCCGATCCGCGGCACGATCGCCGCCCCGGCCGTCAGCCCGTTCCACGACTCGCAGCACTCGCCGCTCCACGCCACCTCCGCCTTCTGCGCCGGCTGCCACGACATCCGCGAGGTCGACGGCCTCGCGCTCGAGCGCCCGTTCGCCGAATGGACGGGGTCGCCCGCCGCCGCGTCCGGGGTCGAGTGCCAGCATTGCCACATGCCCACCCACGAGGGCCCGGCCGCCGTCGGCGGCCCGACGCGCACGCTCCACCGGCACACCTGGATCGGCGTCGACGTCCCGCTCGCGGACGACCTCTCCCCCGCGCAGCAGGCCGAGCTCCGCGCGCAGTCCCGGGCGCTGCTCGCCGGCGCGGCGACGGTCACGCTCGAGGCGCCCCCGGCGATCGCCGCCGGCGACCTGCTCGACCTCCGCGTCACCGTCCGCAACAACATCCCCGCGCACAACTTCCCGACCGGCTCGACCTTCAACCGCCAGGCCTGGCTCGAGCTCCTCGTCCGCGACGGCGACGGCGACCTCGTGTTCGCCACCGGCACCCGCGACGCGCGCGGCGACCTCGAGCCGCGCGACGCCCCCGAGCTCCTCTCGCTCGGCTCGGTCCTGCTCGACCCCCGCGGCGAGCCGACCCTGTTCCCCTGGCGCGCCGCGGCCCACGTCTCGCACAGCCTGCCCCCGCTGCAGGCCCGCGAGCTCGCGCTCCGCGTGCCGACCTCGGCCGCCGCGCCGGGGCCCCTCGCGATCGAGGCGCGGATCCTGTTCCGCGCCTTCGCCCCGCACGCGCTGCGCGCCCTCGGACTCGATGCATACACCGACGATCTCGAGATCCACGAGGTCTCGCGCGCCGCGATCGGCGTCGAGCTGCTGCCCCCGTGAGCGCGCCGCGGAGATCAGCCCCCGGCGGCGATCTTCGGCGCCCGCGCGGCGAGCCACGCGAGCGTCGCCTCCGCCAGCTCGCCCATCTCGAACACCGCCTCTCGACCGTCGCGCAGCCGCACCTTCACCTGCCCCGGCGTGCCCGTCGTCGACCACCCGGCGAGCTCGCCCGGCCGGCCCGCGAGCCGCCGGGCCGCGCGCCACTCGCGGAGCAGCGCCGGCCCCGAGCGCGCGAGCGTCATCCCTGCCCCGGCGAGCACGATCAGCCCGAGCGGCACCATCACGATCCCGCCGACGATCCGCCCGCGCGTCGTCATCGTCTCGTCGATCACGCCGAACGGGATCAGCAGGCACAGCGCCACGAACCCGAGCGCCAGCGCCAACGCCAGCGACCACCACGGCAGCGCGAGCGAGGTCCGGCGCAGCCACGCCTCCCACGGATCCTTCGCCCACCAGCGAGGCGCCCGCGCCATCGCCGAGCGCAGCCCGAGCCACAGCAGCGCCGGCAGCGAGCTCCACGCCCGGGGCCCGAAGTCGGGCCGCCCGTGCAGCGTATAATCGATCATCACCGTGCACACGAGCAGCATCGGGATCAGCGTCAGATACCCGAGGAACCGCGTCACCGTCGGCGCCCGGTCCCAGCCCTCGCCGAGGTCGACCACGCGCGGCCGCCCGTACACCAGCCGCGCCGCCCCGCGCAGCACGACCGCCGCCCCGCCGAAGATCGCCAGCATCGTCACCGCCAGGGTCGCCGCCCGCGGGTCGCCGCCCCTGATCATCGGATCGTCGTCCGCCAGCGTCACCAGCATCACGTCGATCACCAGCAGGATCGCCAGCGCGATCCCGAGGTTCGCGCCGTCGCGCAGCAGGTTCGGCACCGGCTGGGCCGCGCTCGCCGCCCGCCGCCCGAACACCCGCGTCAGCGTCGTCTCGATCCCCAGCAGCACCAGACCGATCGCCGCCGGCCCGAGGATCGCCGTGACGATCGCCTCCCACTCGCTGAAGTCGAGCTCCTTGACCGCGAGCAGCGACAGCGCCGGCCACGACAGCAAGAAGAACGCGAACCCCCGCAGCCACGCCCACGCCGGGGCCCTCGAGTCGCGTTCGTCGTCCAGCATGCGGCCGCCAGTCTAGCTCCGCACCGGCGATCCGTCGCCGCGCGCGGGACCGCGCCCCGTCACCCCGCCCGCAGCCGCCGCACGATCGCCGCGACCAGCCGCGCCAGCGCCGGCGGGTGCTGCAGCAGGTACAGCGACGGCTCGATCAGCTCGAGCTCCATCACCCGCGGCGCCCCCAGGTCGTCGCGCACGACGTCGACCCGGGCGTACAGCAGCGCGTCGGCCAGCGGCGCGAGCGCGGCCTCGGCGACGGCGCGCTCGTCGGCCGCGATCTCGAGCGCCGCCGACACCTCCTCGTCCTCGCCGAAGAACCGCGGCTGCTTGCGGATCGCGTGCGTCAGCGCCCCGTCGATCCACACCAGCGCCCGCTCGCCGTGCCCCTCGACCGCGCGCATGTACGGCTGCACCATCGTGTCGCGCGCCGCGACGTCGGCCGCGAACCGCCCCTGCTGCGCCTCGGCGTCCACCTGTCCCACGCGCCATGTCCCGAAGGACGCCGCCGACACCGCCGGCTTGACCACCGCCTCCGTCCACCCGCGCTCCGCCAGCAGACGCGCGAGCCCCGGCGCCGCGCCGCGGGGCACGTGCGCCGTCTCGACGACCGGCACCCCACGGTCTGCCAGCTCGCGCAGATAGCCCTTGTGCAGGTTCCAGCGGACCACCTCGCGCGGGTTGCACAGCCGCGTCGCCGCGGCGACGCGATCGACCCACGCGAGGAACGCCCCGGGCCGCCGCGGATAGTTCCACGTCGAGCGCAGCACGCACAGCTCGACCTCGTCCCAGCGAGCGCCCGGGTCGTCCCACGCGAGCACGCGCGGCCGGGCCCCGGCGCGCGCGAGCGCCTGGGCCAGCAATTCCTCGTCGGGGTCGGGCTCGGGCTTGCGGACGCAGGTGGCCAGCGCGACGCGCATCGGATCCCGCGACGCTTACCGCGGCCCCGCGCGCCGGGCAAGCCGCGGCCCCGCACGCCGCTGCGGCCCCCGGGCCCTGGGCCCACGCCCCGCGGCTGCGTCGACCTCGATCCCGGCCCGCACCCCGGCGATCTCCCGGCGGCGCGCCGACGTCGGATCGCCTGCGCGGACGGCGACGAGACGTGATATCACGGGCGACGGAGACCTCCGCGTGCCACGATTCCGCCGCCTCGCCGCCCCTGCATCCCTCGCGCTCACCCTGCTCGCCGCGTGCAGCCTCCAGCCGTACGGCCTCACCGAGGGCGCGACGGACGCGACCGGCACCGACAGCGACGGCTCGACCGGCGACACCGCGCCGACCACCGGCGACACCGGCGACACCGGCGACACGCTCCCCGAGCCCGAGCCCGCGGTCGACTGGCCGACCCTCGAGTGCGACCCGCTCGACCCCGATTATTGCCTGTTCCCGTTCCCGAGCAATGTCTACACCGCCGCCGATCCGGCGACGCCGACCGGCCGCCGCGTCGCCTTGACCGCGAGCTCGCTGCCGATCTCGAGCGGCGGCGGGATGGTCGACACCGCCGTGTTCGCCACCCTCGACGGCTTCGCCGGCGGCCTGCCTGGCATGGTCCACATGCCCGGCGCGACGCTCAAGGGCCTCCCGGGCCCGCTGAGCCTCGAGCGCTCGGTCACCACCGAGAGCCCGACGATCGTCCTCGACGCCGAGACCGGCGAGCTCGTGCCGCACTTCACCGAGCTCGACGTCTCGCACGGGGACGACGCCCGGCGCACGCTGCTGATCCGGCCGGTCACGCGCCCGCGCGACGGCGCGCGCTACATCTTCGCCGTCCGCAACGTCGTCGACGCCGCCGACCAGCCGCTCCCGCCGTCGCCCGCGTTCGCCGCCCTGCGCGACCGCACCCCCTACCCCGACGACCCGTCGATCGACGCCCGCCGCCCGCTCTACGCCGACATCTTCAAGCGCCTCGCGGACGCCGGCGTCCCGCGCGACAGCCTGCAGATCGCCTGGGACTTCACCGTCGCCAGCGCCGAGAACACCACCGGCCGGCTCCTGCACATCCGCGACGACGCGCTCGCCCAGGTCGGCAGCGCCGGCCCGGCCTACACCATCGAATCGATCGAGGAGGACTGCCACGACAACATCGCCCTGTGCGTCGAGGGCGAGATGACCGTCCCGCTGTACCTCGACAAGCCCGGGGCCGGCGGGCGCATGCCCCTCGATCCGCAGGGCGTGCCGACGCAGAACGGCACCGCCGTCTACCCGTTCACCGTGCTGATCCCGAAGTCGGCCTTCGACAAGCCGTCGGCCCCGGCCGCCTACGGCCACGGCCTGCTCGGCAGCCGCGGCCAGGTCGGCGCCGGCTCGTTCCGCGACTTCGCCGAGCAGTACAACTACATCCTGTTCGCCGTCGACTGGATCGGCATGGCCGAGGACGACATCGTCAACATCGTCGGGCTGCTCAGCGAGGGCCGGCTCCACGACTTCCAGACCGTCGTCGACCGCGGCCAGCAGGGGATCCTCAACTTCATGCTCGCCACGCGGCTGATGCTCGGCGACTTCGCGACCGACCCGTCGCTCGTCTACCAGGGCAAGCCGGCGCTGTTCGACACCTCGACCGCGTACTACTTCGGCAACAGCCAGGGCGGGATCTTCGGCGCCACGCTGATGGCCGTCCAGGTCGACGCGACCCGCGGCATGCTCGGCGTCCCCGGCCAGCCCTACAACCTCCTGCTCCAGCGCAGCACCAACTTCGACAACTTCTTCCAGATCATCAAGGCCTCGTACCCCGACCCGATCGACATCCAGGTCGTCCTCGGCCTGATCCAGATGCTGTGGGAGCGCTCCGAGCCGAGCGGCTACAGCCACCACATCCGCAAGCCGCTGCCCAACACGCCCGCCCACGAGGTCCTGCTCAACGTCGCGATCGGCGACCACCAGGTCAGCACCCTCGGCGCGCACCTGATGGCCCGCGCGATCGGCGACACCCCCAACATGGGCCCGGTCAACCGCCCGGTCTGGGGCCTCGCGGAGGTCACCGGCGCGCACACCGGCTCGGCGATGGTCGAGTTCGACTTCGGCCTCCCGCCCGAGCCGACCACCAACGTGCCGATGACCCAGGGCGAGGACCCCCACGGCGGCCCGCGCAAGACCGCCGCCGCCAACGCGTCGATGAACAAGTTCTTCCGCGAGGGCGTCGTCGAGACCTTCTGCGACGGCCCCTGCGACCCCGAGTGAGCGGCCGGGCGTCGGCCACGCCGGGCCCGCGCGACCTCGCGGGCCCGCGCGTCTTCGGGTTAGAATCGGCCGATGCGCAAGGAACTCAGCGAAGAGGAGCTCGCCGCGATCACCCTCGCCTTCACTCGGCTCGACATCGACGGCGACGGCGTGATCACCCGCGGCGAGCTCACGGCCGCGATGCTGGCGAAGGGCTACCCGCTCACCGACGCCGCGATCGACCATGAGCTCCGCCGGGCCGATCTCAACACCGACGGCGCGATCACCCTGCGCGAGTGGCTGCACATGTGGTCGCAGGCGATCCTCGGCAGCGACGACGCCTGAGCGCGCGCCGCCCGCGAGCCCGAGCCACCGGCGGGATCGTCGTCGTCGGCGCATCCACGGCGGCCCGCGAGGGCACCGTCCACGATCATGGCCGCGTGTTCGCCGGCGACGACCCCGGACTGCCCGTATTCGCCGTCGATCCGCGGACCGCCTCGGCGGCGACGGCTGCTCGTCGACCCGTTCTGACGTCCCCCATTCGCGGCTGCTCACATTCGGCCGCCCCGCGAATGCTCGCTCCGCGCCGGCGTACCGCGCTCCCGCCGACGCAGACACCAGCGCCTGCGCCGCGCGCACCCTCTGCCGCGCGCCCGGCACCGAGGTCGTATTCGTCGCGGCGCGGCGGGCCAAGAATTGAGGATAGCCGCGAGCCCCGACGCTGCTACTCTGGCGGCGGTTGTTCGCCTCGGCTCAGCGCCGCCGCGCGTCGACGCGCGGCCGGACTCCTGCGGGAGGTCGTCCGCGGTCATGAAGGCCGAACTCCCGCCCGACGAGGCGGAGCGCCTCGCGGCGCTCCGGCAATACGGCATCCTCGACACCTCGCCGGAGCGCGCCTTCGACGACATCACCCGCCTGGCCGCGCAGATCTGCCAGACGCCGATCGCGCTGATCTCGCTGGTCGACGAGGCGCGGCAGTGGTTCAAATCGCGCCTCGGCCTCGACGCGCGCGAGACCCCGCGCGACCTCGCCTTCTGCGCGCACGCCCTCTTGAACCCCGGCGAGCTGCTCGAGGTCCGCGACGCGCGGACCGACGCCCGCTTCGCCGACAACCCGCTGGTCACGTCCGGCCCGGGCATTCGCTTCTACGCCGGCGCGCCGCTGGTCGACGGCGACGGGTACCCGCTCGGCACGCTGTGCGTGATCGACCGCGCCCCGCGCGAGCTGAGCGAGGAGCAGCGCGACGCCCTGCGCGTGCTGAGCCGCCACGTCGTGACGCAGCTCGAGCTGCGCCGGCGGGCGCGCGAGCTCGAGGTCGAGGCGGCCGAACGCCGGCGCGCCGAGGAGCAGGCGCGCCGCAAGCAGGCGATGCTCGAGGCGATCCGCGAGGTGCAGGCCGGGTTCATCGCCAGCGGCGACCCGCGCGCCACCTTCGGCGCGCTGCTGCGATTTTTCCTCGAGCACACCGAGAGCGAGTACGGCTTCCTCGGCGAGGTGCTGCGCGGGCCCGACGGGGCGCCCTATGTCAAGACCCACGCGATCACCAACATCGCGTGGAGCGAGCCGCTGCGGCGGTTCTACGCCGAGTACGAGCCCGGCGGCCTCGAGTTCCACAACCTCCGCACCCTGTTCGGCGCGGTGCTCCGCACCGAGCAGCCGGTGATCGCCAACGACGCGGGCGCGCACCCCGAGCGCGGCGGCCTGCCCCCGGGCCACCCGCCCTTGCGCGCCTTCCTCGGGCTGCCGCTGTTCCACGCCGGTCAGCTGGTCGGCATCCTCGGCGCGGCCAATCGACCCGGCGGCTACGACGAGGCGCTCGCCCGCCAGATGGAGCCGCTGCTCGCCACCTGCGCCGGCCTGATCGCCGGCTGGCGCGTCGAGCGGCGCCGCCAGTCCGCCGAGCACGCGCTGCGCGAGAGCGAGGAGCGGTTCCGCGAGCTCGCCGAGACGATCGACGACGTCTTCTGGGTCGCCGACGCCCGCGACCGCCGCCTGCTCTACGTCAGCCCGGCCTACGAGAAGATCTGGCAGCGCTCGCGCCAGAGCCTCGTCGAGGCGCCCGCGTCGTGGCTCGCGACCGTGCACCCCGAGGACCGCGAGCGCGTCCTCGCGACCCGGCGACGGCCGGTCGAGGACGGCTGCGACATGGAGTACCGGATCGTGCTCCCGAGCGGGCTCACCCGCTGGATCCGCGACCGCGTGTTCCCGGTCCGCGGCGCCGCGGGCGAGCTCGAGCGGCTGGTCGGCGTCGCCAAGGACATCACCGCCCGCCGCCGCGCCGAGGACGACCTGCGCGCGACCAACGAGCGCTACGCCCGGCAAGAGGCGGCCCTGCTCGCGCTGACCCGCGCCTGCGCCATGGGACAGACGGACATCGCCAGCCTGACCCGCGAGGTCGCCAGGGTCGCGGCGGTGACGCTCGAGGTCGAGCGCGTCAGCGTCTGGCGCCTCGCCCGCGACCGCCAGGCGATCGTCTGCCAGACCCTGTTCGAGCGGGCCACCCGGGCCCACTCGTCCGGGCACGTCCTCCGGTCCGCCGAGTATCCGCAGTACTTCCGCGCGCTGATCGAGGCCGACATCATCGTCGCCCACGACGCCCACCTGCACGAGTCGACCGCCGACTTCTCGGACAGCTACCTGAAGCCGCTCGGCATCACGTCGATGCTCGACGCGCCGATCCACGTCGCCGGTACGGTCGCCGGGGTGTTCTGCTGCGAGCACGTCGGGCCGGGCCGGCGCTGGACCTCCGACGAGCAGACCTTCGTCGTCGCGCTCGCCAACCTCGTGTCGCTGCTGCTCGCGCAGGAGGAGCGCCAGCAGGTCGAGCTCCAGCTGCGGCAGTCGCAGAAGATGGAGGCGGTCGGCCTGCTCGCCGGCGGCGTCGCGCACGACTTCAACAACATCCTGCAGGCGATGCTGATCCAGATCGACCTCGTCGGCATCGAGCCGGGCCTCGGCGCGGACGCCCGCGACAGCGTCGAGCAGCTCCGCCTGTCGGCCCGGCGGGCCGCCGACCTGACCCGCCAGCTCCTGATGTTCAGCCGCCGCCAGGTGATGCAGCCGCGCCAGCTCGACCTCAACGAGGTCGTCACCGACGTCACCCGCATGCTGCAGCGGATCATCGGCGAGGACGTGCGCCTGCAGCTCGACCTCCACCCGGCGCCGCTGCCGACCCGCGCCGACGTCGGGATGCTCGAGCAGGTGCTGATGAACCTCGCCGTCAACGCGCGCGACGCGATGCCGGCCGGCGGGCAGATCACCCTGGCGACCACCCCGGCGCTCGTCGACGAGCAGCTCGCGCGCCTCCACCCCGACGCCGCGCCGGGCCGCTACGTGTGCCTGCGGGTCGACGACACCGGCGTCGGGATCCCGCCCGACGTCCTGCCGCGGATCTTCGAGCCGTTCTTCACCACCAAGCCCCCGGGCAAGGGCACCGGCCTCGGGCTGGCGACGGTGTTCGGGATCGTCAAGCAGCACCAGGGCTGGCTCACCGTCTGCAGCGATCCGGGCCGCGGCGCCCGCTTCGAGGTGTTCCTGCCCGCCGCCGTCGCCGCCGCCCGACCCGAGCCGCCCCGGCCGACGCTCGCCGGCGCGCGCGGCGGCCACGAGACCGTGCTCGTCGTCGAGGACGACCGCGCGGTCCTGCTGATGATCCGCGCGATCCTGCGGCGCCACGGCTACCGCGTGATCGAGGCGCTCCACGGCGTCGACGCGCTCGCCCAGTGGGAGCGCTGCCGCGACCAGGTCTCGCTGCTCCTGACCGACCTCGTGATGCCGGCCGGCATCGGCGGCCACGAGCTCGCCCGCCGGCTGGTCGCCGATCGACCTGACCTCAAGGTCATTTATATGAGCGGCTACAGCGCGGAGCTCGCCGGCCGCGAGCTCCGGCTCGGCCGCCGCGAGACCTTCCTGCAGAAGCCGTTCCCGCCCGAGCTGCTGCTGGAGACCGTCCGCCGCTGCCTCGACGGCCGGCCCGCGGCCGACGGCTCATGACGCGGGCGACGCCGGCCCGTCGCCGCCGCCGCGCCGCCGCGCCGCGACCGCGAAGCCGACCCCGATCAGCGCCGCGAGCAGCCACGCGACCGGCGCGAGCGCCAGCAGGTCGTCGAGCGGGACCCCGAAGACGTCGACGCCGCGGCCTGCGTCCCCGGCCATGCCGAGGACCATGCCGGCGATCACCGCCGCCGTCAGCCCCACCCACGTAAGCAGCCCCGCCGCGAGCCAGCGCCGGCCCCCGCGGGCCCGCGTCACGCCGCCGACGACGACGGCGAGCGGCGCCGCGAGCGACGCCCCGATCGCTCCGATGAACGCGAGAATGATGACACCGAACGCGAGGATCATGCTGCCTCCATGGGTACGCGATCACGACCGACGGCGCGGACCGTCCACAGGCTCGCCGCCCACGCGAGCGCGAGCGCCAGCCAGACCCACGGCGGGACCGCGCCCGCGCCCGTCCACGCCTCCGGGACGACGAACGCGCCCACCGGCGCGCTCGCCACCTGCCCCTCGAGCCAGGTCAGCGGGCACGGCCACCCGCACGCCAGCTGCAGCGTCGCGAACCCGAGGCACGCGAGGTGCAAGCGGCCGAGCCCCGGCGCCGTCCACCGGCGGCTCCCGAGCAGCCGCCCGCCCCACAGCAGCGCCGGCGCCGTCACCACGAACGCGACGTACAGCGCGTGCACGGCCCTGACCCCGACGACGAGCGGCTCCACCCCGCGAGTCTATCCCACCGGACCGCCGCGCCGCAGCGCCCGCGCGCCGGGCCCGGCGCGGAAGCGCCCGCGTCGTCACCACCAGCGCGCCTCGAAGCGGCCGCAGAACGCGAGCAGGTTGGCGTGGCGGGCGACCGCCCGCTGCAGCGGCCCGTCGAACGGCGGCCGCGCGGCGCTGACGAGGAACGCGTACAGCGTCGCGTCGACGCCCGCGGGCCGCCCGAGCAGGTGCTCCTGCTCGCCGAGCAGCGCCGCCACGGCCGCGAGGTCGCGCTCGGCCCGGGCGAGGATCGCCGCCTCGTGCATCCGCCCGAAGCCCTGCCCGCGCAGCGCCTGCCGCACGCCGCGGCGGGCCAATGGCGGCACCAACCAGCGCAGCGGCCCCGGCAGCCGCCCGAAGTAGGCGACGCGCGTGCGCGCCCAGTGGGCCGCCGGGATCCACCGATCCCACGCGATCGCCCAGTAGAAGTGATCCTCGAGCAACCGCGTCACCGCGACCGCGAGGCCGCGCGCCCGCGCGTCGAGGCCGGCGTCGAGCTCGACGCCCCGCTCGGCGGTCAGCGTGTCGAGGATCGCGCCCGAGTCGGCCAGCAGGCGCCCGTCGGGCAGGTCGACGTACGGGATCTTGCCCGACGGCGAGCGCGGCAGCCCGTCGAGCACCCGCGCCTCGTACGCGATCCCGGCCATCCGCAGCCACGACTCGAGCTTGATGCAGAAGGGGCTCGTGCTGGACAGGCCCCAGCACGGCGGCGATTGCCACAACACGATCGGACCCGACGCAGCCATCTCGCGCGCGACGATACCACGCCTGTCCGTCGGGACATCGACCGACCGGCCGCCGAAACATGTTTCATGCGGCATGTCCCCGAAGACACGACCTCCGTCGCCCGCCCAGGCTCCGCGGCCGGCCGCGGCCCCCCCGCGCGCGCCGCGACGCTCGCGCGTGACCCGCTCGCCGCACGCGCACGATCGCCCGTCGGGCGCGGCCCCGCGACCTGCGCTGGCGACCCGCGCTCGCCCGCGACCGCGTCGCACGACCTGCACTCGACGCTCGCGCCGCGCTCCGTTACGGTCGGGCGGGCGAGGAACGGGGGAGGTCATGGGGATGCGACGGATCTTGGGTAGGACCTGGCAGGGCGCGCTGGCGGCGTCAATGTGGCTCGCCGCGGGCTGCAGCGACAACAGCGCGACGACGAGCATGGGGGCGACGGACGGCGCGAGCTCCGGCGGATTGCAGAGCTCGACCGGCGCACCGACGACGACCGACGCGACGACCGGAACGGCGACGGCGACGGTCGGCATGACCGGCGGCGAGACGGCCGATCCGACCACCGGCCCGCCGACGACCGGCCCCGAGCCGGCGTGCGGCGACGGCGTCGTCGACCCCGGCGAGCAATGCGACGACGGGGCCGACAACGGCCCCGGCAAGGCCTGCAGCGCGACCTGTCAGGCCAACGCCTGCGGCGACGGCGACCAGGGCCCCGGCGAGCAGTGCGACGACGGGGCGCAGAACGCCGACACCAACAGCTGCAAGCCCGACTGCACCAACAACGTCTGCGGCGACGGGGCGGTCGGCCCCGGCGAGGGCTGCGACGACGGCAACCAGGTCGACGACGACGACTGCAAGAACAACTGCGTCCCGGGCACCTGCGGCGACGGCGTCGTCGCCGCGACCGAGCAGTGCGACGACGGCAACCAGGACGACACCGACGCCTGCACCAACGCCTGCACCAACGCCGCCTGCAGCGACGGCTTCGTCCAGCCGGGCGTCGGCGAGGAGTGCGACGACGGGGCCGGCAACTCCGACAACGCCGCCTGCACCACCCAGTGCAAGGCCAACGTGTGCGGCGACGGGGCCGTGTTCAACACCGGCGACGGCGCCGAGCAGTGCGACGACGGCGGCGACAACGGCCCCGGCAAGACCTGCAACGACCTCTGCCAGCTCAACGTCTGCGGCGACGGCGACCCGGGCCCGGCCGAGCAGTGCGACGACGGCAACCAGGACGCCGGCGACGGCTGCTCCCCCGAGTGCAACCTCGAGGGCTGCGGCAACAAGTCCGTCGACCCCGGCGAGGCCTGCGACGACGGCCAGGACGGCGACAACGACAACGGCTGCACCGACGATTGCCAGCTGCCCGCCTGCGGCGACGGCTTCCTCCAGGCCAGCCTGAACGAGCAGTGCGACCAGGGCGGCCAGAACAGCAACAGCGGCGCCTGCACGCTCGCGTGCAAGACGGCGACCTGCGGCGACGGCCTCGTCCAGCAGGGCGTCGAGCAGTGCGACGACGGCATGAACAACGGCCCCGGCAAGCCGTGCAACGCGACCTGCAAGCTCAACGTCTGCGGCGACGGCGACAAGGGCCCGAGCGAGGCCTGCGACGACGGCAACCAGAGCAACGACGACGGCTGCACCAACGTCTGCAAGCTGGCGACCTGCGGCGACGGCTTCAAGCAGCCCGGCGAGGAGTGCGACAACGGGGCCAACAACAGCAACACCGGCGCCTGCACCCTCGCCTGCAAGCTGCCGAAGTGCGGCGACCTGTTCGTCCAGCCCGGCGAGGAGTGCGACGACGGCAACCTGTCCAACAACGACGCCTGCCTGAACACCTGCAAGGCCGCCAAGTGCGGCGACGCCGCCGTCCAGCAGGGCGTCGAGCAGTGCGACGACGGCAACCTGTCCAACAACGACGGCTGCACCAACGCGTGCAAGCTGCCGGCCTGCAACGACGGGTTCAAGAACGGCAACGAGTCCGACGTCGACTGCGGCGGCGCGTGCCCGAAGTGCGGCCTGACGCTCCAGTGCTCCGGCGGCGCCGACTGCAGCAGCGGCTTCTGCACCGCCGGCAAGTGCGCGATCGCCCCGAGCTGCAAGGCGATCAAGCAGGGCGACCCGGGCGCGAGCAGCGGCGTCTACACGCTCGACCCCGACGGCGCCGGCCCGCTCCAGCCGTTCAACGCGTTCTGCGAGATGACGATCGACGGCGGCGGCTGGACCCTCGCGCTCAAGGCCGACGGCGGCAAGGACACGTTCCTCTACGAGGCCGCGCTGTGGACCAACGCGAGCACCTTCCAGGCCAACTTCCCCGACCTCGACCGCAACGAGGCCAAGCTGCAGACCTTCATGTCGGTCCCGTTCACCGAGGTCCTCGTCGGCCTCGAGCACCCGATCGGCAACGTCGGCCCGCTCGCGCTCAAGACCCAGAAGCTGAGCCAGGCCGGCGCGTCGCTGCTCGCCCTGTTCCAGGGCGGCTACATCGCCACGGCGATCGGCCGCAACGCCTGGAAGGCGCTGATCACCGGCAGCTCGCTGCAGCCGAACTGCAACCGCGAGGGCTTCAATTCGTACCCGAGCACCAACGCCTGGCCGCGGATCCGGATCGGCGTCGTCTCCAACCAGGAGAACGACTGCGCCACCCCCGACTCGTACATCGGCATCGGCGGGATCGGGGCCCCGTGCGGCGGCCCGCAGCGGTCGGTCGGCAACATCGCGTTCTGCGCCCCCGACAACGGCGACAAGAGCCTCGCCGCGTTCGGCGTGGTGTTCGTCCGCTGACCCGGTCGCCCGCGCACCTGTCCCCCGCGACAGGCGCGCGGGCGCTCGCGCGCGCACCGGCCGCGCCCCGCCGCGGCCCGGTCTGCGGTATCCTCCGCGCGTGCTCACCGACCTCGAGCTCCTCGACGCATGGTGCGCCGGCGACGCCGACGCGGGCGACGCCCTGATCCGCCGCCACTTCGACGCCGTCTGCCGGTTCTTCCGCAGCAAGCTCGGCGAGGACATCGAAGACCTGATCCAGCGCACCTTCCAGATCTGCACCGCCCGGCGGGCCGAGCTGCGCCAGGACGGCAGCTTCCGCGGCTACCTGTTCGGGGTGGCGCGCCACCTGCTGCTCGACCACCTGCGCCTCCGCTACCGCCGCGGCGCGCACGAGGACCTCAGCGCCCACTCGCTGCGCGACCTCGGGACCTCGCCGTCCGAGGCGGTCGCCCGCGACGAGCGCGAGCGCCTGATCCACGAGGCGCTGCGGCGGATCCCGCTCGAGCAGCGGATCATCCTCGAGCTCGCCCACTGGGAGGGCCTGTCCGGGCGCGAGATCGCCGAGGCGCTGGCGATCGGCGAGAACACGGTCCGCAGCCGGCTCGCGCGCGCCCGCGCGGCCCTGCGCGAGCAGGTCGAGCGCCTCGGCGGCGCGCCGGCGGTGACCTCGCTCGCGCGCCCCCGCTGACCTGTCCCTCGGGTCATCCACGCCGCCGGCTCACGGCGTCGTGCACCGGCGCGAGCCGCCGTCCCGCCCCATCGGCTCGGCGCAGTTCTGCCAGTCGAGGCCGCAGTACTCGAGCGCCTTCTTCTGGTCCTTGTCCTTGCGCTCCTCCATGCACAGGGCGAACATCTTGCGGCAGCGCTCGCAGGCGTCGGCGATCCTGCGGCCGTAGTGCTCGAGCTCGTAGCGGTACACGTTGCGCCGGCCCTGGGCCTCCCGCGCCTTCGTCCGCTCGGCCTCCGCCACGCGGCGGGCCTCCGCGGCCTGCTTGTCCTCGGCGCGCTCGGCGACCGCGACCGCCCACTGCACGTTGTCCTGCCGCGTGCTCGAGGTGTAGATCGTGTTGTCGGTCGTCAGCAGGTACGCGGTCAGCTCGACCCTCCCGTCGAGGTCGGCGCAGAACTGCATCACGCCGGCGGGCGGCTCGAGGCGCGCCTTGGTGCTCCCCTGGTTGAGGTTGCTGCGCCGGCCCTCCGCGTCCTTCAAGAAGGTCACGTCGAACGAGGTCCGGTGCCCCGGGGTCATCCACGCGGCGCCGACGTCGTAGCAATGCCCGCCCTTGACGGCCACCTTCTGCGACGCGTACGGGTACTTCCCGACCAGGCGCAGCGGCGGCAGCATCGTCACTCCGCCGGCCTCCTTGACCTTCGCCTCGGCGAGGGCGGTGTACTCGGCCCATTGTTCCTCGGTGTATTCGGGCTGGGGCGGCGGGCGCGTGTCGGCCGGCGGCGGCGGGGCGGCCCGGGCCTCGGCCGGCGCCTCCTCTTCCTTCTTGATCCCGAGGAGCTTGCCGAGCGCGGCGCAGCCGAGGCCGGGCGCGGCCGCGAGGACGAGGGCGACACCGGTGCAGAGGACGCGAGAATGGAGCGAGTGCATACGCGTGGGTGCGTCGCGGCCCGCGGCCGCCCGCTGTCCTGGGAGTCGTCGCAGCCGGCCGTTTGATCCCGACTTTTTTTCACACGCCCGCCGCGCACGGTCCGGCTGGACACCGCCGCGCCGATCGGATTAGGGTGGACCCCGGTGGCGATGGATGTCACGACCGACGACGACGCGCTGCTCGACGCGCTCGCGGCGGCGCGCCCGAGCCAGACCGACGCGCTCGCCCGGTCGATCCGCGCGTCCGTCCGCCGCAGCCTCGTCGGCGCCCCGGACGGCCCGTTCCGCCTCGGCCGCTTCACCGTGCTCGGGCGCCTCGGCGGCGGCGGCATGGGCACCGTGTTCGTCGCCTACGACCCCGACCTCGACCGCAAGATCGCCCTCAAGGTGCTGCACACCCGCGGCGAGGCCGGCCGCCAGGCCGCGCTGCGCGAGGGCCGGGCGCTCGCGCGCCTCAAGCACCCCAACGTCGTCACCGTGTACGAGGTCGGCGTGCTCGACGAGCAGGTGTTCGTGGCGATGGAGTACGTGTCGGGCCAGAACCTGCGCGACTGGCTGTGCGCGCCCCGGAGCCGCGCGGCGATCCTCGAGCGCCTGCTCGAGGCCGGGCGCGGGCTCGCGGCCGCCCACGACGTCGACCTCGTCCACCGCGACTTCAAGCCGGACAACGTCGTCATCGACGTCGCCGGCCACGCCCGCGTGATCGACTTCGGGCTCGCGCGCCCGCTCGAGGAGCTCGCGACCACCGTCGGCGGCTCGATCGACGCGTCGCCGACGACCCCGTCGCTGCGCGGCGGCACGCCGGCCTACATGGCCCCCGAGCGGCTCGGCGGGGCGCCCGGCGACCAGCGCTCCGACCAGTACGCGTTCTGCCTCACCGGCTGGGAGGCGCTGTTCGGCGAGCGGCCCTCGGCCCGCCCCCGCGCGGCCGCCGGCGTCCCGGGCCGCGTCGTCCGGGCGCTCCGCCGCGGGCTGTCGGCCGCGCCCGAGCAGCGCTTCCCCTCGATGCACGCCCTGCTCGCCGAGCTCGCCCCGCCGCCCGCGCGCCGGTGGGCCCGCGGCCTCGCCCTCGCCGCGCTCGCCGGCCT
>ERZ1066136.468-NODE-468-length-31013-cov-14.817172_pt1 | contig 31013 bp, 21 predicted proteins | sample MGYA00382783_ERZ1066136 | MGnify/ENA primary metagenome ERZ1066136 (study PRJEB33369, sample SAMEA5778366) | biofilm metagenome | biome: Industrial cooling water; feature: Water cooling tower basin; material: Biofilm | place: United Arab Emirates | collected... | reverse complement strand
TGCTCCGGTACCGGTCGTTGCTGGATGCGACGACTGGTGTGCGGCACGGTACAGGCGGCACGGTACAGGCGGCCGGTCAGCGGCGGCGTTCGATTTTGAGGGGGCGGCGGCCTTCGGTTTTGGGGGTGTAGCGCAGGGGCAGGACTTCGCTGGGTTGGGTGCGGGTTAGGTCGTGGAGTTCGGCGTCGGCTTCGGCGGGGGAGGTGGCGGAGGCCAGAAGGGCGGCGACCAGGCGGCCGTCGGCCAGGCGCGCCAGGGCGCGGATGGAGCGGCCGGGGTGGCGGCCGACCTCGCTGGCCTCGCTGCCGAACAGCTCGCCGCACTCGCTGCGCAGGTGCTCGAGCATGCACTCGACCAGGCCTTCGGTCTCGAGGCGCGGCAGGTCGGGGGCGATCTGCTCGCGGAAGATGCGCTTGCCCTGGCCGGTCTGGATCAGGGACAGGTGCGGCTGCACGTGGCGGAAGTGGAAGGCCAGGAAGCGGTCGCCGATGCGGTACAGGCCCTTGCGGCTGCGCAAAGGGTCCGGGTCGGTCAGGGACACGTGGCGCTCGACCAGGCCCAGCTCGCGCAGCACGTGCAGGTATTTGTTGGCGGTGGTCGAGTCGATGCCGACCGAGAGGGCCACGTCGCCGACCTTCTCGGCGCCGCGCGCCACGGCGTGCAGGATCGAGTTGTAGGTGGCCGGGGTGTTGAGCTCGGTGCGCAGCAGGAACGCGACCTCGTCGAACAGGTAGCCCTCGGGGCGCAGCACCTCGCGGCACAGGTTCTGCTCGAGGTCGAGCTCGGTGTCGAAGCGCTGCAGGTAGGCCGGCATGCCGCCCAGGATCCCGAAGGCCTGCACGCGCCGCTGCAAGGGCCAGGCGCCGAAGAACTGCAGCGCGGCGCTGGGCGGCAGGGGCTCGAGGCGGCGCTGGGCCGTGCGCCGGCCGAACAGCGGCGAGCGCTCCGCCAGGACCTCGCGCTCCATGAACGAAACCTGGCTGCCGCACAGGACCAGCATCAGGCGGCTGCGCTTGCCGGCGGTGTCCCAGAAGCGCTGCAGCAGCGAGGGCACGCCCGGGTTGGCCTCGCACAGGTAGGGGAACTCGTCGAGCACCACCACCAGGCGCTCGTCGCTGGCGCGCTGGGCGGCGTAGCCCAGGGCGGCGCTCCAATCCCCGAATTCGACCCCGTCCAGCAGCGGGTCGTCGAGGGCCTCGCGCAGCGTGCGCCGGAAGGCGGACAGGTTGTCCTTGTCGCGCACCTGGGCGGCCAGGAAGTAGACCGCCCGGCGGCGCTGGCAGAAGCGCTGCAGGAGCTCGGTTTTGCCGACCCGCCGGCGGCCATAGAGCACGAAAAACTCGGGCCGGCCGGAGTCGGCCAGTTCCTCGAGCACGGACAGTTCCCGGTCGCGGCCGATGAAGGAGCGCATGGCCGGTAATATACTAAGGCGTATACTACCGGCGGGTATGTTCTGGATGCCCGGCCGGCCGCGGCCCGCGGCTGGGAAGCGGGCCACGGCCGGGAGGGAACGCCGTCCGGGCCTGGCTTGCTGTGCGCGAGCGGTCGCTTGGGGCGGCTCCCGAACCGGGGGCAAGCTTGGGGCAGCGGCGGCGATCGGCGCGGGGCAGCGGTCGTGGACGGGCAGCGGGAAGGCGGGGATTGGACGGATCCGATAGCGCTCCTGCCGGTCTCGGGATCCAGCGCCATCGACAGCCCCGCCGCCCGCCGAGCGCCAGCGCCGCTCAGGGCCCGAAGGGCCAGGGGACCGGGCCCGCGGGCAGCTCGAGGCGCTCCCCGGGAGCGGGCCAGGGCACGGCCTGGGCGCCCCCCGCGGCGTGGGCGATCAACAGCGGGCGCGGGCCTTCGACGCGCAGCTCGAGGCGCACCACGCCGGGGTCCGCAGCCACGCAGGCGGAGCCCACCGGAGCTCGGTCGCCACGGGCCAACTTGGCCAAGATCCAGCGCTGGGACCCGCGTTGCACCTCGCTGCCGGCCACGAAGCGCGCCCCGGGCGAGCGGAAGACCTGCTCCATGGCCGAGCTGCCCAGGGGCAGCCCGTCGGTTTCGATTCCGAGGCCGCCGTCCGCGAGGCCCACCAGGGTCAGCGGGCGTGCCCCGAGCTGCAGCACAGCCGCCCGCGGGCCCGCGGGCTGGCGCAGGGCCAGCTCGGCGCTGGGCACCAGCCCTGCCAGGGGATTGGGCACCCCGAGCAGCAGCACGCTTTCGGCGCCGGCCTGCTGCGCCAGTGCGGCGGTCTGGGCGCTGAACTCACGGCTCTGGCGCGCGAAGTCCGCCAGCAGCAGACCCTGCACCAGGGTGGACCCAGCGCTGAGCGGCAGGGCCAGCAGCAGAAACAGGCGCACGCCGCGGCGTGCGAGGGCGTCCGCGCAGAGCGCAGCCCACAGGGGTGCCAGGGCGGCGGCGGGCAGCAGCAGCAGGCGGTTGCTGGGGGGGGCGGCGATCTGGGGCGCCAGGGTCGCCAGGGCAAGACCGATCATGAGTGCGGAATGGCGCGGCAGCGCCGCGCGGCGGGTCCATACCAGCCAGCTCGCCAGGGCGCACAGCAGCGCGGCCAGGACCAAGAGCGGACCCGCGAGCTCGGGCCGCTGGAAGCCCAGGTCGGGCGGGTAGGGCGTCCACAGGGCCGCAATGGACTCGAGCCAGAGCCGCGGCGCGCGCGCCAGGCTGGCCAGGGGTTCGGACCAGGGCTCCGGGTAGAAGCGGCTGCTCGCGCCGCGGCCGAGCTGCAAATAGAGGCCGAGGTACAGCGCCGCCAGCAGGGCGCCCGCGGCCAGGGCCGGCCGGCGCTGCCCACGCGGCAGCAGGCAGGGCACGAGCAGCAGGAACACCAGCCCCGATTCCTTGCACAGGGTCGCCAGCAGCGCCAGCAGCAGCGCGGCCAGGGGGCGCGCGGGCCGCGCGCTGGCGCACAGGCAAGCGCCGGCCGCGCACAGGGCCTCGAGCAGCGAATTGCGGTTGGCGAGCCAGCCCACGGGGACCAGCGAGGACTCGTCGGCGGCGAACAGGGCCAGGGCCAGGGCCTGGGCCCGCGGGCTGAGCCCGAGCCGCGCGTAGAGCCGCGCCAGAAGCAGCAGCAAAAGCCCGAAGAATCCCAAGGAGCACAGCTGCTGCGGCCAGGCATTGGCCCCGAACAGCCACAGTTCCAGCGCTCGCGACAAGCTCGACAGGGGCCGCAGGAAGCGCACGGACCAGTCGGGCGAGGTCCACCAGGGCAGCTCCCGAAAGCTGCCCGGCGAGGCCGCGCCGCCGAAGTCGTACAGGTCGAGGGACGAGAGCCCGCCCAAGGCGCGTCCGGGCTCCGCCAGCGCCAGGCGCTGGGCGTGGTCGTCCGCCAGGAACCCGACGCCCAGGGTCGGGGCGTGCAGGGCCAGGGCGGCCAGGATCAGCAGCCAGAGGGTGCGACGGCTCAAGGCGCTTCAGCATGGGCGCTGGGCTGGGAGCGCCCAAGGGGCGGTCGCAGCGCTCCCGCAGTCAGCACCTCAGGCCCCGGCGGAGCAGCCCCGGGCGGCCTGCAATCGGGCCGGCATCGGACCTAAGCTCTGCCCATGCAGCTGCTGCTCCTGGGCCTGGCCCTGTGCCTCCTGCCGATCGTCTGGGCCTGGCTGGCCCGCTATCTGGTGCACAGCGCCCACGCCGGGGTCGCGCTGCGTTTTGCGGAGCTCGAGCGCGAACTCGCCGAGCGGCGCCAGCTGCTGGCCCGGAAGCTCCCCGCGCTGGCCGGGCCGCGCGCCAGCGCCGGGACCGGGGACGGCGCGCGCCTGGCAACGCTGCTGGCGGCGGCCGAAGCCGCCGCCGCCAGCGACGACCGGGAGGCCTGGCTCGCGGCCGAGCGCGAACTCGGCGCGGCCCTCGCGGCCGACAGCGCTGCGGAAGCCCCAGCGGCGTCCCCAGGGGCCGCCGGGTCTGGCACCGCCCTCGCCCAGCAGGCGCCCGCCCTGAGCGCGGCGGCCCGGCGTTACGACCTCGAAGCGCGCGACTTCAACCTGCGCATCCGCTCCCTGCCTGGCAATCTGATCGCCGCCCGGTCCCAGCTGCGCCCTTGGCCCCTGGCGAGCTTCGATGGGGGGCCCCAGGGGCGAGCGGGCGAGCCGGGGCGGGGCGCCGCGCGCCGGACCCGGCCGGCGCCCTGACGGCCGGAGCCACAGGGGCTCGGCCGCACCCCCGAGCCGCCAGCGCCGAGCTTCTCGGGCCGCCCTGCTGCCGGCTGCGGCCCGCCGGTCCGGGCTGGCCGCGGGCCCGCTCGAGCGCGGCGCCGCCGGGCGCTGGTCCGGGCCTGGTGCGGACCCGCAGCGGGCTCTGGGGTGGCCGGAATCCTGGACAGGCGGGCCGCCCCCAGGCCGCCCCCGGGGACCGCCGCGGACAGGCGCTGCGACACGCTCGCCGCCCCGGCCGGGCGGCGCGCATTGACCGATCCCCGAGGCTCGGATAGAAGCGCCCCATGGCTATTCGCTCGCTGCCCCTGCTTGTCTTCTGGTTCTGCGCCTGCTGGTTCCTGCACGGGGCCATGCCCGCGACCGCCCAAGGCGGCTTCGCGGTGCAGGAATTCAACAGCCGCGGCGTGCGGCTGCCGGTTCCGCGGGACTACGACACCGTCCCGGTCACGCCCGAGGAATCGTGGATGCTGGTCAAGTGGGTGCACAAGGAGGACAAGCTGCCCGAGCTCAAGAAGGGCGAAAACGGCAATGGGCGCATCCGTCCTTGGGCGACCTTGATCTGGATCGAGCGCCAGGCGGTCGGCACGGGGGAGAGCGAGGTCGAAGAGCCGGCGGACGGCGACACGCCGGAGGAAGAGCAGCCCGAGGAAGGTGAGGAGCCGGAGGAGGAGGCGCAGCGGGACCCGAATGCCGTCAACACCTTCGACGACCTCTTGCGCGTGCGCTTCGGCGGCCGCTGGGCGGTCAAGCGCGGCACCCCGGGCAAGCCCCGCCGCGACGGGCACACGCCGATCGCGATCGAATTCGAAAAAGGCAGCGAGGCGCCGACCAATTACGCCCCCTGGGCCACCGTGCTCGACGGCTCCGGCCATCAGCTGGTCCTGCTCGGTTTCTGCTCCGACATCGACCGCAAGGACCAGGCCAAGATCTGGGATCAGATGGCGAAGAAGATCGAATTCTTCGCCGCGGGCAACCCGGAGGCCGAGAAGTGGCAGCGCTACTACGCCAGCCGCCCCAAGCTGATCGACCCGCAGTATCGCATCCAGGTGCGCGCCAAGCTGGTCAAGGGCTGGATGGCGGACGACACCGAAAACTACATCTACGTCTACAGCACCAAGAACGAACCCTTGATGCGCCGCATCAAGATCGAGCTGGAGGCGATCCGCACCGAGTACCTGAAGCTGTTCCCCCCCGCCCAGCCGATCACCGCGGTGTCGACCGTGCGGGTGTGCAAGGACGACGCCGAGTACAAGGCCTACGGAGGACCCGAGGGTTCCGGGGGCTACTGGAACTGGCGCGATCAGGAGCTGGTGCTCTACGACTACCCGGACGGCGAAGGCGAAAAGAAGGGCACCGGCAAGGCGGACACGCGCATCGTGCTCTACCACGAGGGCTTCCACCAGTACATCTACTACTCGGCCGGGGCGATCTCGCCGCACTCCTGGTACAACGAAGGCACCGGCGACTTCTTCTCGGGCGCGCAGGTGACCGCCAACGGCGTGCAGCGCATCGGGCCCAACCCCTGGCGCCTCAAGCTGATCCAGCAGGTCATCAACGAGGGCAAGTACGTGCCCTGGAAGGAGATCGTGCGCTTCGAGCAGCCCGAGTACTACGCCCCGGGCCGGATCGGCATCTGCTATGCCCAGGGCTGGTCGATGATCTACTTCCTGCGCACCTGCAAGGCGGTCGAGAAGAATCCCGCCTGGGCGGCGATCCTGCCGACCTACTTCGACGTGCTCAAGCGCGAGTACGAGACGCGTGCGGCGGAGCTCGAAGATCCCGACGACTACGCGGCCAAGTTCGTGATCGAGAAGGCCTCCCGGGACGCGGCGGTCGAAGTGGCCTTCAAGGGCATCGACTACGAGGCGATCACCAAGGCCTGGGAGGAGTACATCCTCGGGCTCGAACTCTGACGCGCAGCGCCCGCGGCGATCCGTCCGAGGGACAGAATCGGTCCGAGCGAGGTCGACCCGGGCTCGGTCCGCGCCGAACGGCGCCCCCGGCCGCGGGCCGCTGCTCGGCGCTGCCTTGCCCGGGGCCTGCGCGGCCCTGCGCGGGCGTGTGGCTGCGGCGATAGCGCGCAGCGCGCGCTCAGCCGCCCTGTCCGGGGAGATACGGCGGCGGCGGCTCCCCGGCGATCCCGCCGAGCACGGTTTGGATCAATTGCCGCACGATCTCGGGCTTTTTGGGGTCCACGTGGCCGCCTTCGGTCCAGGCCAGGCGCGCCGGGCAGGGCGCGCCGTCGAGCAGCGCCAGCACCAGCTCCCGCGGCAGGCGCGTGTCGTCGCGGGCGGCGACGACGACCAGCTCGCGTGGCGGCAGCTTGGCCAGCCACGGATCGAGCTCGAAGTTCGGGCCCCGGGCCAGCAGGTAGGCCAGCCGGGCCGTGAGCGCGGAGAGCAGCGCGGACTTCTGCTTGCGTTCGATGGCGTGCTCGAGCCACGCGCCCGGTGCCGCGCCGCCGTGCACCAGCCACAGCCGGCTGGCGGCCGGTTCCAGGCCCGCGGCGAGCGGGGCGAAGACCGCGCCCAGGCTGACCCCGAGCAGCTCGATGCGGGCCGGATCGACACCGGGCTGGGTCGAGAGCCAGCGCACGGCCAGGGCCGCGGCGGGCGCGGTGTCGAGCAAGGCGGCGCGGATGCGCGGCAGCGCGGCCAGGATCGGGCCCAGGCCCTTGATCCTGTCGCTGCCCTCCAGCGGGTAGTCCAAGGCCGCCACGACCACGCCACCCGGGTCGCCGACCAGCAGGGCCGCGTCGCGCCCGGTGCGGTGCCCGCCGAGGATCACCGCCGCGGGCCGCAGGGGCTCGCCGGGCTGCCAGGGCCGCTGCAGCAGGGTCAGGTCCACGCACAGGCCGCTGTCGGAGCACAGGCGCACCGCTTCCGTGGAGCAGCCCTGGGGCCCAGCCGCGGGCTGGCGTTCGATCGAGATCGGCTGGCCCACCCGCGCTGCCATCCAGGCGCTGCGATCCCGGCGCGCATCCAGCCACAGCCAGGTGAGCAGCAAGGCCACGCTCAGCCCCAGGACGGCTGCGGCCCGCAACAGCCCGCTGCCAAGCCGCCGCCAGAGGCTGCGGCGCGGCGCCGGCGGCGTCGAACCGCTCGTCTGGGGTAGCTCCATCGCCGTCGAATCTAGCCTGTCCCCGCGGTGCGGCGAGCGCCGAGGGCGCTGGGGAGGCGTTCGAAGGCCCGCGCTGGAGCGCAGCGCGCGCTGGCTGGGGGGCGGCGGGTGTTGCGTTGGGCCGGCCTGAACGCGGGCGCCGAGCGTCGCGGTCGGATCGGACTGCGCAGGCTCTGCGATCCGCGCGGAGCCTCGTCCGGACGGCCGCAGGGCCGCACGCTCGGTCGGGACGGACCGGAGCGGGGAGGGCGCGGGGCGCCCCCCCCAAGCGGGCTTGCGGTCAGCTGCGCGCCGGGGCGGCGCTCTTGGGCCGCGGCTCGGAGGCCGCGCCCGGGCGCGGGGTCAGCACCAGTTCGCCGCGGGAGATGTCGAACTCGGCCCGATCGCCGCGCCCCAGCTGGCCCTTCAGGATCGCATCCGCCAGCCGGTTCTGGATCTGGCGCTGGATCACGCGCTTCAGCGGGCGGGCGCCGAACTCCTCGTCGAAGCCCAGCTCGGCCAGGTGTTCCTTGGCGGCCAGGCTGACGTCGAGCTCGATCTCCTGCTCGGCCAGGTGCTTCTGCAGGTTTTGGAGCTGCACTTCGACGATGCGCACCATCTGGCCGCGCTCGAGCGCCTTGTAGGTCAGGATCTCGTCCAGGCGATTCAGGAACTCGGGCCGGAAGAATTCGCGCAGCTGGCTCTCGGAGCGCAGGTTGCTGGTCATCAGCACCAGGGTTTGCGTGAAGTCGACCAGGTTGCCCTTGCCATCGGTCAGACGGCCGTCGTCGAGCAGCTGCAGCAGCACGTTGAACACGTCCTGATGGGCTTTTTCGACCTCGTCGAGCAGGATCACGCTGTGGGGCTTCCTGCGCACGGCCTCGGTCAACACGCCGCCTTCGTCGTAGCCCACGTAGCCCGGGGGCGCGCCGATCAGGCGCGAGACCGAGTGCTTTTCCATGAATTCGCTCATGTCGACGCGCACGATGGCCTGGGCGTCGTCGAACAGGAACTCGGCCAGGGCCTTGGCGGTCTCGGTCTTGCCGACCCCGGTCGGGCCGAGCAGCAGGAACGAGCCCAGGGGCCGGGTCTGCTCCTGCAGGCCGGCCTTGGCGCGGCGCACGGCTTCGGAGATCGCCTTGAGCGGGGCCTCCTGGCCCACCACCCGCTGCGCCAGACGCTGCTCCATGGAGAGCAGCTTTTCGCGCTCGGTCTCGAGCAGGCGGCTGGCGGGGATGCCGGTCCAGCGGCTGATCACCTGGGCGATCAGCTCGCCGTCGACCTCCTCGGGCAGCAGGCCCCCGGAAGACTGAACACGGGCCAGCTCGGCCGAGGCCTCCTCGAGGTTCTTCTGGGCCTGGGGAATCTCCCCGTAGCGGATCTGGCCCACGCGCGCGTAGTCGCCGGCGCGCTCCTTCTGCTCGGCCTCGAGCTTGAGCGACTCGATCAGCGTCTTGCCGGCGCGCAGCTTGGTGATCAGGTCCTTCTCGCGCTGCCAGCGGGCGCGCAGGCTGGAGATCGACTCGGCCAGTTCGCCCAGCTCCGCGCGGATGTCCGCCAGGCGGCGCGCGTTGCCCTGGTCGTCCTCCTTCTGGATCGCGGCCTGCTCGATCTCGAGCTGGCGCTTCTTGCGCTCCAGGCTGTCGAGCTCCGGCGGCAGCGAATCGATCGACATGCGCAGCTGGGCCGCGGCCTCGTCGACGCAGTCGATGGCCTTGTCCGGCAGGAAGCGCTGCGTGATGTGGCGGTCCGAAAGCCGCGCCGCGGCCACCAGGGCCTCGTCCAGGATGCGCACGCCGTAGTGGACCTCGTAGCGCTCCTTGAGGCCGCGCAGGATCGCCACCGTGTCTTCGACCGTGGGTTCGTCCACGTTGACCGGCAGGAAACGCCGCTCGAGGGCCTTGTCCTTTTCGATGTACTTGCGGTACTCGTCGATGGTCGTGGCGCCGATGCAGCGCAGGTCGCCGCGAGCCAGGGCCGGCTTGAGCAGGTTGGCGGCGTCCACGGCGCCCTCGGCGCCGCCCGCGCCCACCAGGGTGTGCAGCTCGTCGATGAACAGGATCACCTCGCCCGAGGAGTTCGTGACCTCGTCGATCACCGCCTTGAGGCGCTCCTCGAATTCGCCGCGGTACTTGGCCCCGGCCAGCAGGCGGCCCATGTCGAGGGCCATGATGCGCTTGTCCTTGAGCCCTTCGGGCACGTCGGCGGCCACGATGCGGTTGGCCAAGCCTTCGACGATGGCGGTCTTGCCCACGCCCGGGTCGCCGACCAGCACCGGGTTGTTCTTGCGCCGGCGCGAGAGGACCTGGGCCACCCGGCGGATCTCGGTGTCGCGCCCGATCACCGGATCGAGCTTGCCGTTGCGCGAGTCGGCGGTCAGGTCGCGGGCGTACTTCTCGAGCGCCTCGAAGGTGGCTTCGGGGTTCTCGCTGGTGACGCGCTTGCCGCCGCGGACCTCTTCCAGGGCCTGGATCAGCTTGCCCGCGTCGAGGCCGCGGCCCTTGAAGGCCGCTTCGATCGCGCCGCCGCCCTTGTGGGCCAGCCCGAGCAGCAGGTGCTCAGTCGAGAGGAACTCATCCTTGAGGCGCGCGGCCTGGGCCTGCGCTTCGGCCATCACCGCCTGGAACTCCCGGCTGACCCCGAGCTGGCCGCCCTGCCCGCGGGGCAGGCGTTCGAGCCCGCGCTGCAGTTCGGCGCGCAGTCCCGCCGGGTCGACCCCGAGCTTGCCCAGGACCGAGAGCAGCGCGCCCTCGGGGGCGTCGAGCAGGGCGCAGCCGAGGTGCAGCGGGGTCAGCTCCGGATGGCCGGAGGTGGCCGCTAGCTGTTGGGCGGCGCTGAGGGCTTCGGTGCTCTTTTGGGTGTAGCGGGGCTGGTTCATGGCGGAGCTGAGGGCGCTTCGAAAGGTTGAACCCCATCCGCAAGCCCCGTGCCGGCCCCGCGCGGGCCCCGGGGCAGGCACTTAGCGCCAAAATGGCAGCGCTCGCTCCGCCTGCCGCGCCTTGGGCTCCTGTGCAGCCTGCCTGTATGGCAGTTCAGCCGCCGGATTGTCCGTCGCCGCCGCCCTTGCCTTCCCCCTCCCCGCCGCCGCGGCGCTGGCGCTTGGGGCGGAACTCGCGGTGCCCGCTCTGCTCGGCCTCGAACAGGTCGCCGACCGCGCCCCGGGCCCCCTCCAGGTTGCCCTCGATCAGCGCCAGTTCGAGGCCCAGGGCCAGGTCCAGGGTGCCGAGGATCTTGCGCTGGTAGCGCACCCCAAAGGCCGCCTGGGCGTTCGCGTCGGTCAGCTCCTTGGGCGCCCTGGGGCTGTGGCCGTAGGCCTCCAGCAGGCTGGCCTGGAGCTGGTCCGCCGCCGTCCGCGCGCTCTCGAGGTGCCCCGCCTGTTGCTCTGCGGGGGCCTTGGCGTGGGCCTCCAGGGCCGCGGCGATGGCCTCGAGGGCCTCCTCGGCGGCGTGCATGCTGGCCTCGAGTCGATCGTCGGGGCGCGGGCCGAGGGGGGCCAGCCCGATCAGGGGCAGCAGGGACAGGAGGCCGAAAGCCAGAGAGCGCGGGGTCATGGGGTGCTGGGTCGAAGGGTGGCGGGAGCCGGACGGAGCCGGATGGAGCCGGGAGCATCGCCCAGGGGGGACGCCGGCCGCCAGCTCCGCCGGCCGGTCTGTTGCCGAGCGGCCGATACGGGTTGGGAGCGGGTTGGTGGGCCGGGGCCCGGCCGGGCTACGGCGGAGGCCCCGGATTGCAGCTTGCTAGCCCGCCGTCCTTCTGTAGACTGAGACTCAGTCTCAACCGCGGCGGCCGCTCGAAGCGGACCGCGCCGCGCCCCGCCCGAACCCCACCCCCCGATGAAGCCCGCTCTGCTGACCCTGGTCGCCGCCTCCCTGGCCCTGCCCTGCGCGGCCCAGACCATCCCCCAACTCCTGCCCCTGGCGCGCACCGATTTCTGCTATGTGCCCGAGCCCAGCTCCGACCAGGTGTTCCGCCTGATCGATCTGGATCTCGACGGCGACTTCGATGGCCCCGGCGAGGTTTCGGTGTTCTACAACGACCTGCAAGGCGCTTTCCCGCTGACCAACTGCAACGGCGTGACGGTCGACCTGTTCGGTCGGGTGTACGTCTCCGATTCGAGCGAAGAGCGCATCTTCCGGCTGGTCGACCTGGACGGCGACGGCACCTGCCACGACGCCGGCGAGTGCACGGTCTGGTTCGACGGCAAGGGCGGCACCGGCTCCGGCATCCTGCTGGCCTCCCCGGCCAACCTGGTGGCCGACGCCCAGGGTGCCCTGTGGGTCGCCTCCGCGGGCGACGGCGCGAACCCGGTCGACTCGGTGGTGCGCCTGTTCGACGCCAACTTCGACGGCGACGCCAACGACGCCGGCGAAGCGATCGAGTACTTCAAGCCGGTCCCCGGTGGTCCGGGTGGCGCCGCGGTTCCCCAGGACGTGGCCATCGGCCAGGACGGCCGCCTGTACCTGCTCGACGTGCCCACCGCCGGCACCAACCCCAAGGGCGTCTACCGTCTCGACGACCTGAACCTGTCCGGCGTGATCGACCAGCCCAGCGAGGTCACGGTCTTCTTCGCCCCGCCCGCGCAGCCCCTGAACGCCTTCTTCTGGGGCCTGACCATCGATGCCCAGGGCTGGTTCTACATGGCCGACACCATGAACGAGCTGGTCTGGCGCTTCCGCGATCTCGACGGCAGCGGGAGCATCGATCAAGCCAACGAATTCGGCATCTGGTGGCAGAACCCCGCCGGCAGCCTGATCTGGCGCCTGGCGGCCGCCTCCGACGGCAGCCTGATCGCCGCGGAAAGCGAAGCCCCGGACCGCATCCTGCGCCTGGCCGACCTCGACAACAGCGGCACGGTCGATCTGGCCAGCGAAACGTCGACCCTGTGGATCGACACCATCGGCGCCCCGGACATCGTCAACCCGCGCTCGATCGCCCTGGGGCGCTCGGCGACGATCGCCACCAACCCGACCCCGTCGATCGGCCAGCCGACGACCGTGACCGTGTTTGCCACCTGGGGCGACCTGGTCCAGGTCTACTTCTCCGGCGCTCTGATCGCTCCGCTGCCGATCGCGCCCTTCGGCTTCATCGAACTCGATCCGGTGGCCTCCTTCGGGCTGCTGGGCGCGGGCGCCATCGGCCAATTCGCCCCGCTGTCGATCAACGTCAACCTGCCGAACAACCCGAACCTGATCGGGGCCAGCGTGTACCTGCAGGCGGTCGCTGGCCAGCCCACGCTGCTGCGCCTGGGCGCAGCCCAGCAGGTCACGTTCCAACCCTGATCGAAGCGGGCCGGACGTGATCGAGACGGGCCGCTGCGGCACGGGCCGCAGCGGCGCCCGGGATCTCCGACGGCCGGGGTGCCGCGTGGGGTGACGCGCGGCGCTCCGGCGGTCGGCTGGACGGGGCAGGGCCTCCGCGGCCCGCCCCGTCACTTTTTTTGGGGGGCTCTCCGGGGCCGTGGTGGTGGGGGGGCTTGCGGGCGGCCGCCGAGGAGGCTGGACGGCTCTGCCCCAGGCTGCGGATCTCCACGGGCGCCCGGACGCCCCGCCGCCGACCGCGCCGTCCGCTGGGGGTGGGGGCGCGCTCGGCCCGGGCCCCACGGGCTGACCGGCCCCCCAAAGAGGCGGCCTCCGGGGCGCCGGCCGCGCTCTCAGCGCAACGGATACCCGGCCGCCGCCAGGGCCTCGGCGGCCCGCTGGCGGTGGGCGGCGCGATCGAAGAACAGCCAGTCGGTGTCGAAGGTCGAAAGGCACAACACCGGGATGCCCGCGTCGGCCAGGCAACGGCTCAGGTCCGCCAACACGCCCAGGGCTTCCATGGGCAGGGCCGTGGCGATCTCCAGCGCGCACAGGCCACGGCGCAGGCGCCAGCCCGGGGCGAGCGACGCGGGCAGCGCGGTTTCCGGGCACAGCAGCGAGGTCTCGCTGGGTGTCTTCACGCAGGCCATCAGCGGGCCGGCCAGCCAGCTCGGCGGCGGCGCATCGGGCGGCCCGCGCAGGATCGCGAGCGGCAGATCGTGGAAGCGCAGCGGCAGCTCCCCGGGCGCAAGCCGCGGCCCGCTGGCCCCCGCGCCCATCGCGGCCAGCATGGCCTGCACCGCGCCGGCCACGCCCAGGGTCAGGGACAGGGCCACGATCGAGTGGCCGATGTTGAGCTCTTCGACTCCCGGCAGGCGCGCGATCGGGGCCACGTTGGCCAGGTCGAGCCCGTGGCCGGCGTTGATGCGCAGGCCCATCGAGCGGGCCAGCTCCGCGGCCCGCACCAGGCGCTCGAGCTCGCGCTCCCGGGCGGCCCCCGAGGCGTTGGCGTAGGTGCCGGTGTGCAGCTCGACGAACGGCGCCCCGCTGTCGCGGCTGGCGGCCAGCTGTTCGGGGTCCGGATCGACGAACAGGCTCACCAGGCCGCCGACGGCGGACAGGCGCGGCACCGCCCGAGCCACGCGCTGGCGCTCGCGCAACACGTCCAGACCGCCCTCCGTGGTCACCTCCTGGCGGTTCTCGGGCACCAGGCAGAACGCGTCCATGCGGCTGCTTTCCGCGATGGCGACGATCTCCTCATCGAGGCACAGCTCGAGATTGAGGAATCCGGCCAGGCCGTTCCGCAGCAGCCCGAGGTCCGCGTCCTGGATGTGGCGGCGGTCCTTGCGCAGGTGGATGGTGATGCCGGAGGCGCCGTGGAGCAGGCAGCGGCGGGCGAAATCCAGGGGGTCGGGCGCCAGCCCGCGCCGCGCCTGGCGCAGGGTGGCGACGTGGTCGACGTTGACGTGCAGGCGCGCTGCGGTGCGCATCGTGGCGGGCGGCATGTTCGCCGCCAGGATAGCGCCCGGGGGCCGCATGCCCGCGGCGCGGTTAGGCTCTGGCGATGCGCATCATCGCCGGATCCCGGCGCGGGCGGCGCCTGGAGGCGCCCCGCGGCCTCGCGACGCGGCCGATGCTGGACCGTGTGCGCGAATCCCTGTTCTCGACCTTGATGCCCTGGTTGCCGGGCGCGCGCGCGCTCGACCTGTTCGCCGGCTCCGGCAGCCTGGGGCTCGAAGCGCTCTCCCGCGGCGCGGCCAGCCTGCGCCTGGTCGAGCAGGGACCGGCCGCCCTCGAGGCCCTGCGCCGCAACGTCGAGGCGCTCGGCTTTGAAGCCTGCGCCGAGATCCGGCGCGGGGATGCCCTGGATCCGGCCCAGTGGTCGCCCGGATCCTGGGACCTGGTGTTCCTGGACCCGCCATACCCGCTGATGCGCGCGGCCCAGAGCCGGCGCGCGGTGCTTGCGGCCGTACAAAAACTGTGGGCCGAGGGTCTGGCGGCCGAAGGGGTGCTGCTGCTGCATGTGCCGCGCGGGGAGCTCGCGCGGGCGGAGCTGCCGGCCTCCGCCGAGGTGGCCCTGCGCGAATACGGCACCCAGGCCCTCTGGTACGTGCAGCGCGGGCCCCGCGAGCAACCCGAGGATGCCCAGGCGCCGGGGCCGGCGGAAGCGGAGACGGCTGCGGATCCGAGCGGGGGCTGAAGCTCGACCGGGGCGGCAGCCGGCATCGAACCCGGGGGCGCGCGCAGGTCAGCGCATGGGTCCGTCCCAGCGGGGCTGCGATCCCGCGAGGAAGCGCGCGCCGAGCGTCGCCGCGCGCGGCGCCCGTTGCGGCACGGGCGGGGCGCCCGCTTGCTCGGGTCCGCGTCCCGGACTCGGCCTGCCGCGTCGGCCGGGACTGGAGCGGCCGGGGCGGCTTTCCGAAAGGGCTGGGGATGCTCTCCATGCTGCGGCTCGCCCTTTCCGCGTGCGCGGCCCTCTGCGCGCTCCTGCCCGCCCCGGGTCGGACCGCCCCGGGGGCCGAGGCCGGTTCGGATGTGGAGGCCGTCGACCTGGCAGCCCTGCGCGCCAGCCCGAGCCTCCGCGTGGGGCAGCGGGTGCTGCTGCGGGTGCAGCGCGGGCCCGCGGCCAGCGCAGCCCACCCGGCGCTGGAGACCGGCTTCGATCCGGCGGTCTGGCAGCGCTTCCCCTGCTGGTCCAGCGCCCAGCGACCTTGGCGGGCCGATCATTTCGCCGATCCCGCCCCGTACCTGTTCGCGCGGCGGGGCAGCACGGCGGCGCTGCTGCTCGAGAGCGGCGGCCTGCATCGGGCCTTCGAATTGGTCGGCACGGTGCGTGCGGTGCGCCTGGGCGAGCCCTGGATCGCCGTGGAATCGGCGCGGCCGCTGCCGGAATCGATCGGCGCCGGCGCCGTGTTGCACGCCAGCCGCGGATTCGAGCTGCTGGCCGCGGGGCAGCGGCGACTGGCCTTGGCCGAGTTGGAGCGGGCGCTGGCTGCGCCCCTTCCCGAACAGCCGAAGGCCGAGCTGGAGCGGCTGATCGCGGGCCTCGAACAGGACCTGCGCCTGCGCCCCGAAACCGGGCCTCCGGCGCCCCGCCCGGGGCTGGGGGGCGAGGTCTGGAGGCTGCAGCTGGTGTCTCCGCGCCTGCCGCGCAGCGCCGCCGAAGCGGCCGGGCCAGGCCGGCGCTGAGGGCGCGCGGGGGCGGCCGGCGGTGGGCCGGCATGGGGCCGGGCCGGCCGCGGGCCAGCGCCGGCGGCGAGGGTGCCAGTGCGCTCCGACCGGCGCAGCCGCGGCGGACCGCCGGGGCCCGCGCGGCAGGCGACAGCCGCGCCGGAGGGGGCCGGAAAAGGGCTGCCGGCCTGCAACCGGAGCGGCCTGCCCCGGTCTCTAGGGGACCAGGCCGTCCCGGAACCAGGAGGCGTTCGCTTTTTGTTCGCCTTCGGTTCGGGTTTTGGTAGGGTCCGCCCATGCTCACCGAACTCTCGATCCGTGACTTCGCGCTCATCGACGAGGCCGAGCTGCACTTCGGCTCGGGCCTGAATGCCATCACCGGCGAGACCGGTGCCGGCAAGAGCCTGCTGATCGGCTCCCTGGAGCTGCTGCTCGGGGAACGGCCCCGCGGCGGGCCGGCCGCCTGGGTTCGGCAGGGGGCCGAGCGGGCGCGGGTCGAGGGGCGCTTCCTGCTGCCCCGGGGACCGGTGGCCAGCCGGGTGGCGGCGTTCCTGGCGGAGGAGCTTCCGGCGGCCTTCGAGGATTGGCAGGCCGCCTGGCGCGACCACGGAGGCTGGCCCCCGCGCGGGGGCGCGGCCGAAGCCGCGGCCGCCGCTGCCGAGGGGGAGGCCGCCGGGCCCGCGGAGGTCGAGCTGATCCTGGGCCGCACCCTCGAGCTCTCCGGTCGCTCGCGGGCCCACATCAACCACACGCCGGTGACCGCCAAGGCCCTGCGGGGCCTGGCGCTGCTGCTGATCGAGCTCCACGGACAGAACGCCCACCAGCGCCTGCTCGAGCCCGCCCATCAGCTCGAGTTGCTCGATGCCTTCGCCAGCTCTGGCCGGGAGTCGGCCGGGCGCGAGCTGCTCGAGTACGGGCGCGCTCGGCAGCGCTGGCGGGTGCTCGGGGCGCAGCTGGCCGAGCTGGAGGCCGGCCGCCGACAGCGGGCCGACCGGGCCGACCTGCTGCGCTTCCAGGTGGCCGAACTGGCGGAGCTGGCGCCCCGGGCCGGGGAGTTCGAGGCCCTGCGCGCCGAGCGTGAGCGCCTGCGCCACGCGGGCGACCTGGCCAGCGACCTGGCCCAGTGGATCCAGGGCCTGTCCGAGGCCGAGGGTTCCGCGCTCGACCGCCTGCGCGGGCTCGAGCGCTCCGCCATGGTTTGGGCCGGGCGCCTGCGTCAGCTGGAAGGGGTGGCCAGCGAGCTGCTCGAGGCCCGCCTGCGCTGCGAGGAGGCCCTGTCGCGCATCGTCTCCTTCGCCGATGGCCTCGAGATCGACCCGGAGCGCCTGGAGCTGGTCGAAGCGCGGCTCGAAGCCTTGGAGCGACTCTCGGCCAAGCATGGCCTTCCGCCCGATGAGCTGCCCGGCCTGGCGCAGGAGCTCGAACGGGAGCTGGCCGACCTCGAAGACCGCGGCGGGGACGCGGAGCGCCTGGGGGCCGAGCTGGCCCAAGCCCTGGCCGAGCTCGAGCAAAGCGCCGCCCGCCTGACGCGGCTCCGCCGCCAGGCTGCCGGACGGCTGGGGCAAACGCTGGCCCCGGTGCTGCCGGCCCTGGGCTTGCCCCACGCGCGCCTCGAAGTCGAACTCCGCGATCGGGCGGCGCGCACGCTGGGGGGGGAGTCCAACCCGGGCACGCGCTTCGCCGCCGATGGCGCCGACGAGGTCGAGTTCTTGTTCGCCGCCAACCCGGGGGAAGAGCTGCGTCCCCTGCGGTTGGTCGCCTCCGGTGGCGAGACCGCGCGGCTCGTGCTGGCGCTGCGCTCGGTGCTGGCCGGGGCCGACGCAGGCCGCACCCTGATCTTCGACGAGATCGACACCGGGGTCGGTGGGCGCCTGGCGCCCGAGCTGGCGCGGCATCTGCGCGGCCTGGGCACGCACCACCAGGTGCTCACCGTGACCCACCTGCCCCCGATCGCGGCCGCCAGCCATCGCCACCTGAAGGTGGTCAAGGCGGTGGTCGGGGGCCGCACCCAGACCCGCTTCGAGGACCTGGTGGGCGAGGCCCGTGTGGCCGAGATCGCCGACATGCTCTCGGGGGGGGCGCGGCAGGCGACCGCCCGGGCCGAGGCCAAGCGGCTGCTCACCGGCGCCGCCTGAGCTGGTTGCGCGCGGGCTGCGTCGCGGGAAGGCCACGCCCCCCGGGGCCGCTCCGGCACCTTGCGGAGCGCCCCTCGGGCTATCCCCGCGTTGCCCGCGCCGCCCGCGCCGCCCGCGCCGCCCGCGCCGCCGAGGCAGCCGCCGCCCGGCGCCTCGGCCCGCGTTGGGGCGCAGGTTCCCGGCGGACGTTTCGGTGGCTGGTTCGGCCGCCGGAAGCACCAACGGTGCCTCCGCGGGCGGCCCGCCCCTGCACCGGGGGCCACTGCGGCCCGAGCGGGGACCCGCCGGGGGCAGGCGCGCCCTCGGTTTGGGCATGTATCCGCTCCCGCCCGCCGAGCGCGGCCTGGGGCAGCGGACCCTCCGCGGTGGCCGGCCGGGTCCCTCCCGGTCGGGCGGGGAAGCCAGGCCCTTTAGATCCAAAGACTGGGCGCAGCCGCCGCGGGCCCTTGACCTGACCGTTATCCTCCGCCGAAGACCCTTGCCCAGGACCCCCCCCGGATCGTCCACGCCCACCGGTCGAGAAGCGGCAACTCGCCCCGCTTCGCGCCTCGTCGGGTGCCCGCCCCTCCCACCGTGACCGCCCTGCATCAGCCGCTGCGCTTCCAGCGGGTCTTCCTGGAAAAGGTCTGGGGCGGTCGGGCGCTGGAGCGTCATCCCGGCATCGAGTTGCCCCCCGGTGTGTCGGTGGGCGAGACCTGGGAGGTCGTCGATCGCCCCGATCAGAACTCGGTCGTGCGCGGTGGCCCCTGGGCTGGCCGCAGCCTCGGGGACCTGGTGCGTGAACACGGACCGGATCTGCTGGGCAGGGCTCGGCCCAATCCCCGCGGGCGGTTTCCGCTGCTGATCAAGTACCTGGATGCCTCCGAGGCGCTCAGCGTCCAAGTCCATCCGGACGAGCCCACGGCGCGCCGGCTCGGCGGGCCGAGCGAGAGCAAGACCGAGGCCTGGTACTTCTTGCACGCCGCGCCGGGCGGGGCGGTCTACAGCGGGCTGCGCTCCCGGGTGCGGCCCGAACAGGTGCGCGCCCGGCTGGCCGAGCGCGGGCTGGTGGACCTGCTCTGCCGTTGGCCCGTGCGCGCCGGGCAGTGCCTGACCGTGCGCGGGGGCACGGTGCACGCCATCGGCGCCGGGGTGACCCTGCTCGAGGTGCAGCAGAACTCCGACACGACCTATCGCCTCTACGACTGGGACCGCCCGGGCCTCGACGGTCGACCGCGCGAGATGCACGTCGAACCGGGTCTGGCGGCGATCCGCTACGACGACGTGGCGCCGGCGCCCGCGGAGCCCACCGAACAGCAAATCTCGGCGGGGGTTTGGGTCGGGCTCGCGGCCCAGACCGAGTTCTTCCGCATGCGCCGCCTGCGGCTCCAGGCGCTCGCGGGGCGTTCGACCGAGCAGCAGTTCAAGATCTATGTGGTGCTGTCCGGCGGCGGCCTGCTGAGCACCTCCAGGGGCGCCCGCGAGCCCTTGGCCATCGGCGACGTGCTGCTCGTTCCGGCGCTGGCGGAGGCGGTCGAAATCCAGCCCGCCGCCGGGGGGCTCGAAATGCTCGAGCTGGATGCCAACGCCTGACGAATCGGAGGCCTTTTTCGCCGACGTCCGCCGGCCCCAGCGGCGGGGATCGTCGCTGCGCACCGCTTCTCTCCCACCCTCCGGCTCCGCCGCCGCGCGGACCGAGCCGCCGCCTGCGGAAGGTTCCGGCGCAGCTCGGTTGCGGCCGGGCCCGCGCCGCCCGCTGGCCCGGGGACGGGCCCGCCCGGCCCCGGGAGCGGGGCAAGGGCACCGGCCGGGGTTGATTGGGGTCGCGAGCCCGAGGGCGCCCAGGCCCGCGGGGCAGCCCGCGGAGCAGGCCCGCGGGGCGCGCCGACGAAGCACGGGCCGCGGGCGGAAAAAAATGGGCCCCGCCCGCTGTCCGCAGCGGCAGCGCCCGGGACGGGGCTGGAGCCCTTTGCGCGGCCGTGGCGGCGCGCAGAGCCGTGGTCGCTGCGGGGCCCGGGCGCTCCCGCGCGCTTCCCTGGGGCGCGGGCAACGGACGCCGCGCTACCCTGTGGAATCCGCCGCCGGCTGGCCAAGGCCCGCGGAACAGGCTCTTTCCGCCGCCGCCCCCGGGCGGCCCCACCCGCGGCGCTCGAACGGCGCCGCCCCAAGGAAACCCCATGACCCAACGTCGCCCTGCTCGTGAGAGCCGCGACCTCCAGGACCGGGCGTCCGCGCCCCGTCCGAAGGGCTCCCGCCCCGCCCGCCGCGGCGCGGCGCGCAGCCCCCTGACCCCCGCCGACCTGGCGGCCGCACCGGCCGCGGGCGAGTCCGAGGGGACCTCGGGCGGCCTGCAGCGCCTCAACAAGTACCTGGCTTCCCACGGGATCGGTTCGCGCCGTCGCTGCGACGAACTGATCGCGGGTGGCCAGGTCTGGGTCGACGGTCAGGTGTGCGTCGAACTCGGAACGCGCGTCGATCCCGCGCTGCAGCGCATCGAGGTCGAGGGCGTGCTGCTCAAGCCGGCGGGCATCCGCCACCGCTACTACCTGATGAACAAACCTTCGGGGGTGGTCTGCACCAGCGACGATCGCGAAGCCCGCGCGCGCGCGATCGACCTGATCACCGACCCGGAGAAGGGCCGCATCTTCACCGTCGGGCGTTTGGACGAAGAGACCACCGGCCTGCTGATCCTGACCAACGACGGGGATTTCGCGCACCGCATCATGCACCCCCGCTTCGGGGTCACGAAGACCTACCTGGTCAAGCTGCGCGGGCGCATGGAGGATGACGAGGTCCAGCGCATCCGCGAGGGTGTCTACCTGGCCGAGGGCAAGACCGCCGGGGCGCGCGTGGTCGTGCTGCAGCGCAGCGCGGTGCAGACGCGCCTCGAAGTGACGCTGCAGGAGGGCAAGAACCGCGAGGTACGGCGCGTGTTCGCCAACCTGGGCTTCAAGGTCGTCGATCTCCGGCGGGTGCGCATCGCCCACCTGACCGATCGCGGCCTCAAGATCGGTCGCTGGCGCCCGCTGACGCGCCAGGAGGTTCAGGAACTGCTCGCCGCCGCCGATCCGCTGCAGCGTGCGGCGCTGTTGGCGGCCGGCAAGCTGCCCAAACCGCCGCACCGCCGCGGATTGCGCACCGATCGGGTCCGGCGCAAAGCGGAGGTCGGGGCGCTGGCGGGCAGCGAGCGGGACTACGGGTCCGATGGCGCCCGAGCCGGGACGAGGCGGCGCCCCGCGCGCCCGTCGCCGGCCCGCGGGCCGGTCGACGGGTTCGAGGCAGAAGCGCCGCTGGCCGCTCTGCCCCACCCCCTGTTCCTCGACCGCCCCGGGATCGAGGGGGATGAGCCGGAGTCGGAGGGCGCACCGGCCCGCGGGTCGGCCGGGTCCAAATCGGCCCGCAAGGACGCTCCCCGCGCCGAACGCTCCGAGCGCAAGCCGGGGCGGGCCGGCGAGCGCGGGGCCGGACCTCGATCGGGGAGCGAGACCGCCGCCCAGCGGGGCGCGGGCCCCCAGCGCGGACCGCAAGCCCGCCGCGGCAGCGCGGCCCGCCCGGGCCGCTCGGCAAAGGCCGGTGCGGGCCGGGGCCCGAAGGCGGACGCCGCCCTGGGCCGGCGCCCCGGGGAGTCCCCGGGCGAGCGCGCGCGTCGGGAGCTGGGCTGGCAGGAGCCCGGAGGCCGCAAGCTGATCGACGCCAGCCGCGGCCGGAGCCCGGAACCGGGACGCCCGGCGGGACGGGCCGAGCGTGGGGCCGGCGCCAAGGGCTCGCGAGCCGGGCGGACGCCGGGCCGCGGCGGTCGGCGCTGACCGGCCCTGCCCGGGAAGCCCGGCGGACCCTTCCCCGCGGCCGAAAGGCGCCCGCGCACCCGCGGCTCGTGCTTCCGGCACAGGCGGGCTGGGCGACCGCCGGGCGGGATCCGTTTCGGGGGCAGATCGACCGCGGAAGCCGAGCCCGTCCGCTGCCGCGGCGGGCGCATTTGTCACAGTGTTGCGCCGATTCCGCGGCGGCGGCCCGCGATCCCTCGGGCGCTGGCAGCGGCGATCGGTTCCGAAGCCGACCGCGTCCCCCCGGGCCGGCCGGCGATCGAATCGCCGACCGGCAGCCGCGCCGCCGGCCGCGAACGAGTTCCCTCCGCTCCCCGAGACATGCCCCGCAAAATCCCCGCCGCCAAGCAGCCTGTCGCCCCTCCCCAGCGCGCCTCCCGAGCGGGTCGCGGCGCCGCAACGGGAGCGGCTCGGCAGGGCGGGCGGGGTGCGCGCCAAAACGGCGCGGTCCCCGTCCGCGCGCGGGACTCGGCAGCGGTCTCCGAGGTGACCCAGCGCAAGCCAGCCCGGGCAAGCGCGGCAGCGGCGAGCTCGCCCGGCAAATCGCGCGCCTCGCGCGCCGACTCGAGCCGGGTCAAGCCGAAACAGGCCCGAACGGGCCGCAAGCAGAGCTCCAAGGCGCGCTCGAGCCGCGCCGAAACGAGCCGCGCCAAATCGAGCCGCGCCAAATCGAGCCGCGCGATGGCCCACGGGCGGGCCTCCGAGCCTCGCTTGACCGATCCGGCCAACGGCCCCAGCCGGAGCGTCCCGGGGTCCGCTTCCACGCCGATGGCGCAGCGCGGCGGGGCGCTGATCCACGAGCGTCGGCTCGACAACGGCCTGCGCGTCCTGCTCGCGGAGCGGCACCGTGATCCGGTGGTGTCCGTGATCCTGTTCTATCGGGTGGGCGCGGTCGATGAGCGCGAGGCGGAGGCCGGCGTTTCGCACTTCCTCGAGCACATGATGTTCAAGGGCACGCCGCGCTTCGGCAAGGGTTCGATCGACCGGCGCACGGCGATGCTCGGCGGCCAGAACAACGCCTTCACCGGCTACGACCACACCGGCTATTGGTACGAGTTTTCGAGCGACCGCTGGGAGGAGGCCTTGGTGCTCGAATCCGATCGCATGCGCCACCTGCTGCTCGATCCGGCCGAGTTCGCCTCCGAGCGCGAGGTGGTCCTCGAGGAGCTGGCCATGGGCGAGGACGAGCCCTGGCGCGTGCTCGGCCGGCGCGTCGAAGCGCGCCTGTTCGGGCGCCATCCCTACGGTCGGCCGATCATCGGCTTCCCCGACACGCTGCGCGGCATGACCCCGGAGTCGATGCGCGCCCACTACCGCCGCTTCTACCACCCCCGCAACGCAACCCTGCTGATCTGCGGCGATGTGATCCCCAACGAGGCCTTCGCGCGCGCCCAGGCCCACTTCGGATCCCTGGGGCTCGATGCGGAGCCCGGTCGTCGGGCCCCGGGCGCGCGCCGCAACGCCCCGGCCCGCGAGCCGGGGCTCGACCCGGCCCCGACGCCCGTCGACGCCCTCACCCCGCGCCGGTCCCTGCGTCCGCCGGCGGAGGAACCCTTCGGCGAGCAGCGGCTCGAGATGCGCTGGCCCGATCCGGCCAAGCGCCTGTGCATGGCTTGGCGTGCGGCGCCCGCCGGCACCCCCGACGACTACGCCCTGGATCTGATCGTGGTGCTGCTGACCTCCGGACGCAATTCACGCCTGCAGCGCCGCCTGGTGCTCGACGGCGCCCTGGCGACCTCGGTCAGCGCCTACAACGATTCGCGCGTCGAAGACGGCGCTTTCTGGCTTCAGGCCCAGTGCCGCGACGGGGTCGAGCCGAGCGTGCTCGAGGCCGCCATCGATGCCGAATTGGCGCGGCTGGCGGCGGAGGGACCCAGCGACGCCGAGCTCGATCGCGCTCGGCGCATGCTCAAGGCCAGCGAGGCCCACGACGCAGAGACCACCAGCGATCTGGCCGAGGAGCTCGGCAGCTGGGCCATCGACGTCGATTGGACCCATGCCCTCGATGGCGGAGAGCGCCACGCTGCGGTGCAGGCCGCCGCGGTGCGCGATGTGGCCCAACGGCTCTTGCAGCCGGCGCGCCGCGTGGTCGGCTGGTGCCTGCCCGCGCCCGCCGGCCCCGCCGCGACCGGGCCAGCCCAGGCCTCCAGCGCAGACGAAGAAGAGCTGCCCGAAGAGCTGCCCGAAGAGGCGCCCTGAGGGCGCCCGCCGGCGCCTTCGAGCCGGCCGGTTGCGAGGCGCACGCCCCTGGGGATCGATCCCCCCGGCGAGTCGCGCTCGGCCTCCCCCCCCCGACCTGCGCCGGGCTCCACCGCCATCGGAGCCTGATCGCGCGCCCGAGAACACGGCGCTGTGCGCGCCCAGCCATGCCCAAACGAGCCCCCAAGCGCACCCGATCCTCCCGCCCCGCGGCCTCCCCCTCGCGCTCCCGCGCGGGGGCGCGCCGGAGTCCGGGCGCTTCCGCTGGTCGCGGCGGCCAGGGGGAGGCCGGTTCGGGCCGCTCCAAGGCGAGCCCGACCCCGCCTCCGACCGCGCTGCGCCTCGAGCTGCCGATCGAACGCTTCGAACTCTCCTGCGGCGCGACCCTGCTGGTCTCGCCTCGCGCCGGCGCGCCGATCACGGCGGCCCAGGTGCACATCCGCGGCGGCCTGGCCCTCGACCCGGCCGGACGGGAGGGCACCGCGTTCCTGGCCGGCGCACTGGCCCCGGAGGGCAGCGCCCGGCACAGCGAGGAGCAGATCGCGGACCTGCTCGAGCCCGAGGGCGGCGGCCTGGCGGGGGACTCGAGCGGCCTGTCCGGTTCGATCGTCAGCGGCTCTTGGGAGCTGTTGCTCGACCTGCTCGGCGAGCTGCTGCTCGAGCCGACCTATCCGGAGGACAAGGTCGAACGCCAGCGCGCGCGCCTGCTGCAGCGGCTCGAGGTCGAGCGCCGCGACCACCGCACTCAGGCCGGCCAAATCTTCCGCCGCCTGGTCTATGGATCCCATTGGATGGGCCGTTCGGAGCGCGGCAGCGTCGAGAGCATCGGCGCCGTGCAGCGTGCGGAGATCCTGGCCCACCAGCGCCAGCATTGGGTCGCTGCCCGCGCCGTGATCGCCGTGTGCGGCGACGTGCAGGGCGAGGCGGTGCGCCAGTTCCTCGATCGACGGCTTTCGTCCTGGCGCCGCGGGGAGCCGATCGAGCTGCCGGGCCCCGCCTTCCCGCCGCTCGAAAGCCGCAGCGCTGGCTTTCAGGCCGAACGCCAGCAGGTGCAGGTCTGCCTGGGCCACCTCGGGATCGAGCGCCGCGCCCCGGATTACGTCGCGGCACTGGTCATGGACCACATCCTCGGGACCGGGCCGGGCTTCACCGACCGCATCTCGAAACGTCTGCGCGACGAGGAGGGCTTGGCCTATTCGGTCCAGGCCAATCTGCACGGCACCGCCGGCGTGATGCCGGGCATGTTCCTGGCGACGATCGGCACCTCGCCCGACAAGCTGACCCAGGCCCTGACCGGCTTCATCGAGGAGATCGCGCGCATCCGCAGCGAGCCCGTGAAGCCGGAGGAACTGGACCTGGCCCGCCAATACCTGACCGGCTCCTTCGTGCTGGGCTTCGAGCGCGCCGCCCGCCGCGCCCACACGATGGTGCAGATGCACCGCTTCGGCCTGCCCATCGACGACCTGACCACCCTGCCGGCGCGCATCGCCGAGATCAGCGCCGCCGACGTGCTCGCGGTCGCCCGCCAGCGCCTGCACCCGGACGCCCTGTGCCTGGCGGTCGGCGGCGCCGTCGACCCCGAGCGCCTGCCGAGCCTGCTCGCCGGCGCCCAGCGCGCCGCCGCCCGCGCCGGCCAGCGTCCCAAACGGCGCCGCGGCTAGTGCTGCGAGAGTTCCGGCGGCCTGCGAGCAGGCCGCCGGAGCTGGGTCGCACGGGCTCCACAGAGCCCATAGGGAGCACTCGCGCGCCTTGGCCGCTGATCCGCTGAGCGTCGCTCCGCGGCCTTCGACCGGTCCCCGCAGGCGTGCTCCCCAGTCGGCCCGCGCATCCGACCGGTAGCGCCCGCCTGCTGGGGGAAGCCGAGCTCACCCGGCGGTCAGGCTGCGCTTCCGGTCCTCGGGTCCAGGGCTCCGCGGCTCGCTGCCGCGGGCCCGTTCCCAGGTCGGTCAGGCGCCCTCGCCTCTGGCGGCGAGGTCCAGCGGGCCTCAGGCCAAAAGCGCGTCGATCTTGGCGCCCATGGCGCGCTGCCAGGCGGCCGAGTCGAGCGGCCGGCCGCTGATGCGCTGGACCAGCTCCGCGGGGGTCTCGAGCTGGTCGTGGCGGTGGATCTCGCGCTGCAGCCAGCGGCGCAGGGGCAGGAATTCGCCGCTGGCGAAGGCGGCGTCCAGGTCGCCGAGCTCCTCGCGCGCCGCCTCCATGAACTGGGCCGCGTAGAGATTGCCCAGGGAGTAGGTCGGGAAGTACCCGAAGGCGCCCATGGACCAGTGGATGTCCTGCAAGCAGCCTTGGGCGTCGTTCTCGACCTCGAGCCCGAGCAGGTCGCGCAGGCCTTGATTCCAGGCCGCGGGCAGGTCCGCCACCGCCAGGGAGCCGGAGATCAAGCCCTCTTCGAGGCGCGTGCGCAGCAGGATGTGCAGGTTGTAGGTCAGCTCGTCCGCCTCGACGCGGATGAAGCTGGGTTCGATGGCGTTGACCGCGCGCCACATGTCCTCGGACTTGTAGCCTTGGGTCGCCTGCGGGAAGCGCCGCTTGAGCGGCTTCCACCAAAACTTCCAGAAGGCGCGGCTGCGGCCGACCAGGTTCTCCCACAGTCTCGACTGGCTCTCGTGGATCGCCATGGAGACGGCGCCGCCCAGGATCGAGCGCGAGCGCGCCGGATCGAGGCCCTGTTCATACAGGCCGTGGCCGGCTTCGTGGATCGCACCGTAAAGGCCCACGCGCAGGTCCTTTTCGGCATGGCGGGTGGTCAGGCGCACGTCCGTCGGCCCGTTGCCGCCGCAGAAGGGGTGCGTCGAGCGGTCCAGGCGGCCGCGTTCGAAATCGAACCCCATCCGACCCAGCACCTCGAGCACGAAGGCCTGCTGATCGGCGAGGGGATAGCGGCGCCGCGCGACCTTGGTGCGCTGGGAGCCTGCAGCCGCGCGGACCCGTTCGAGCAGGGGCGCGCTCGAGCGCGCCAAGTCCTCGAGCAGCGGCAGCACGGCCGCGCTCCGGGCCTCGGGCTCGTAGGTATCGAGCAGCGCGTCGTAAAGTTCGCCCCCCGCGCGGGTTGCTTCGGCGATGCGCCGAGCCAGGGCGACCAGCTGTTCGAGCCAGGGCCGGAAGGCTTCGAAGTCGCTGGCCTGGCGCGCGGCGCGCCAGGCTTCGAGCGCCCGGGCCTTGGTGAGCGCGAATTCGGCCGCCAGCTCGGCGGGGATCTGGCTGGCGGGCCGCACCCGGCGCCAGGCCAGTGCGACCGCGCGCTGCTGCTCGGGCTCCAGCTCCGCGGTGCGCTCGCGCAGCTCGCCGAGCAGGTCGAGCAGGGCCGGGTCGACGCTGCGCTCGTGGGTGACGCGGGCCAGGGTCGCCAGCGCCTGGGCGCGGCTCTCCGCCGCTGCGGCCGGCATCAGGACCTCTTGATCCCAGCCCAGAATCGAGCCCAGGTGGTCGAGGTCGCGCAGCTCTGCGCAGCGCCGTTCCAGGTCGGAGAAGAGGGTCGAGGTGCTCTGGGCCATGTTGGAGAAGCGCGCTGGGGACAGGAGCTTAACCCCGGCCCCGTGCGCGGCTGCGCGTGCCCCGCCGCGCCCCAGGGCCTGCCGGTCCAGCTGGTGCACGCGGGCCGGGCGCGCCTCCGCCCGCCGGCGCTGTCGGGCCTAGAGCCTCGTCGACGGCGCCCAGGAAACGTAACCCCAGCCCAGTCCCAGCCACGGCAGCCGCCGGATCTCGGCCCGACGGCCTGCTGACAGGACGGATTGGCGACTCGGGCGCAGCCCGAGTCGTTTCGCTCTCAACCGGCCACCCCTGCGCCGTCAGCCGCCGGACGGGCTGGGCCTGGGGCGGACGGGGTGCTCCGCGCTGACCCGAGACACAGCCCAAAACGGCCGGCAGCCTGCGCCCAGTGCTTGGGCGCAGGCTGCCGGTGGATCCTACGCTCCCCTGCAGGTCCTTGCGGGGGGCGCGGTTCAGTTCCGAGAAGTGATCACCAGCTGACAGGTTGCGATGGCGGCTCGGGCGCCGCCCGAGCCGATCGTTTCTCAACCTGTCAAGGGATCAATGGTTGTGCCCGGCGTGGGCGCCCTTCTCGTCTTTCTTCTTCTCCGGGAGCTCGCTGACCAGCGCGTCGGTGGTCAAGAGCAGGCTGGCGACCGAAGCGGCGTTGGTCAGCGCGGTGCGGGTGACCTTGGTCGGGTCGATCACACCGATCTTGACCATGTCGACGTACTCGTCGGTGGCCGCGTTGTAGCCGAAGGTCGGGCTCTTGCCGGCGCGCACGTTTTGGACCACCACGGCGCCGTCCTGGCCGGCGTTTTCGGCGATCTGGCGCATGGGCGCCTCGAGGGCCCGGCGCACGATGCCGGCGCCGATTTTCTCGTCGCCGCTCAGCTTGAGGCCATCGATCGCGGCTTGGCAGTGCAGCAGAGCCACGCCGCCGCCGGGCACGATGCCTTCTTCGACCGCCGCGCGCGTCGCATGCAGGGCATCCTCCACGCGCATCTTCTTCTCCTTCATCTCGGCCTCGGTCGCGGCGCCCACGTTGATCTGGGCCACGCCGCCGGAGAGCTTGGCCAGGCGTTCCTGGAGCTTCTCACGGTCGTAGTCCGACTTGGTGGACTCGATCTCGGCCTTGATCTGCTCGATGCGGCCCTGGATGTCGGTCTTCTTGCCGGCGCCTTCGATGATCGTGGTGTTGTCCTTGTCGATCACCACCTTCTTGGCCTTGCCCAGGTCGCGCAGCGACAGGGTCTCGAGGCTCTGGCCGGTCGATTCCATCACGGCGATGCCGCCGGTCAGGATGGCGATGTCCTCGAGCATGGCCTTGCGGCGGTCGCCGAAGCCCGGCGCCTTGACGGCGCAGACCGGGAACGAGCCGCGCAGCCGGTTCACCACCAGCGTGGCCAGCGCCTCGCCTTCGATCTCCTCGGCCAGGATCACCAGCGGCTTGCCGCTGCGCGCGACCTCTTCCAGGATCGGGATCAGGTCCTTGACGGTCGAGATCTTCTTCTCGTGCACCAGGATGTAGGCGTCTTCGAAGACGCACTCCATCGCCTTGGCGTCGGTGATGAAGTGGGGCGACAGGTAGCCCTTGTCGAACTGCATGCCCTCGACCCACTTGACTTCGGTGGCCAGGCTCTTGCCTTCTTCCACCGTGATCACGCCGTCCTGGCCGACGCGCTCCATGGCTTCGGCGATCATGTTGCCGACCTCGGTGTCGCCGTTGCTGGCGACGGTGCCGACCTGGGCGATGTCGGACTTGCCGGAGACCTTCTTGGAGATCTTCTTCAGCTCGCCGACCACGACTTCAACGGCCTTATCGATGCCGCGCTTGAGGGCCACCGGGTTGGCGCCGGCGGTCACGTTCTTGAGGCCCTCTTCGAAAATCGCCTCGGCCAGCACGGTCGCGGTGGTCGTGCCGTCGCCGGCGCCGTCGTTGGTGCGGCTGGCGACTTCCTTCACCAGCTGCGCGCCCATGTTCTCGTACGGATCTTCGAGATCGATCTCCTTGGACACGGTCACGCCGTCCTTGGTGACGGTCGGGCTGCCGAAGGACTTCTCGATGATCACGTTGCGGCCGCGGGGGCCGAGGGTGACCTTGACGGCGCGGGCCAGGCGGCGCACCCCTTGACGGATGTGCTCGCGGGCCTCGGCGTCATAGCTGATTTGTTTCGCCATAGCGGGTGTTCTGTGGGGTTGTTCGGGGTGCCCCGTGGCGGGGCGTCTGGGGGTGCGTCGGCGCCCCGGCGGAGGCGCGGCGATGCGCGCGGGCTCAGGGCGCCGACGGAAGCGGGTCGTTGCGCTTCGGGTGGGAGCGGGCCTGGATCAGCCGACGATGCCGAGGATGTCTTCCTCGCGCATGATCAGGTACTCCTGGCCGTCGACCTTGACCTCGGTGCCGGCGTAGGAGCTGAACAGAACGCGGTCGCCGACCTTGACCGAGAAGGTGGAGCGGTTGCCGTTGTCCAGCATCTTGCCGTCGCCCACGGAGACGACCTTGCCTTCCTTGGGCTTCTCCTTGGCGCTCTCCGGGAGCAGGATGCCGCCGGCGGTCTTCTCTTCCGCTTCGAGGCGCTGGACGAGGACGCGGTCGCCCAGGGGGCGGATGGAAGCCTTGGAGGCGCTCTTGGTGGTGGTCTTGGTGCTCATGGGTGGGGAGGCCCGGGGGGCCGTTTGCAGCGGAGTGTCCTGGACCTTGGGTCCTGATGAGGGGGAGGGCTCGCCCGCGGATCCGCGGGCGTGGATGGGGGTCCCCAGGCCTTGGAGGCGCGCGGGGAACGAGGGCGGCTTCGGCGCGGCGGGGGCGGCGCGGCCGCCGCGCAGGGCAGCGGGGGAGCGCTCGGTTTCGCCCGGGGCGCCGGGGGCGCTGCTTGCTGGGGGGCGCGGGGTGGGGCGGTGGGGGATCGACCGGGCCGTTCAGGGGGGAGGCAGGGGCGAGGTCAGGCCCGCGCCGCCGTGGTCCCAGAGGGCCAGGGCGCGGCGCATCTCGCTGCGCAGGCGCTGGGGATCGACGGGTTTGTGCAACACGGCAAAGGCGCCTACCCGCAGGGCCTCTTGGGCCAGCAGGTTGGTCCAGTTGCCGGAGTACACGATGCAGGGCAGGCCGCGGTGGAAAGCCAGCAGGTGGGGCAGGACCTCCAGCCCGTCGCAGCCGGGCATGTGCAGGTCCAGCAGGGCGGCGTGCAGGCGGAATCGCCGCCCCAGCTCCAGGGCTTCCGGGCCGGACTCGGCCTCCAGCACCTCCACCTCCAGCTCGCTGAGCAGGTCGACAACGCCCGTTCGAAGGCTCTTGTCGTCGTCGGCGAGAAGGATGCGGCGCAGGGGCTGCATGACCGGCGGTCGGGTTCGGCCAGGCGCTGCCCGTCCCGGCCGCGGGCGGGCGCACCGGGGGACCGATGCGCCAGGCTTCCCTGGCCACGACGGCAGCGCGTGGCGACACTGCCTGCCGACGCCAAGCAAAGCCCGTGCCGCGGAACGAACCTCTCCGGGCTGCCGAGTCCGCCCGCTCCGTGGCGGCGCCCTGCTGTCAGGTTGGCAGGTTGCCGTGCCTGGCTCCCCTTCAGCTGTCAGCTTGGCAGGCGCCCACCGAGCCGCGGGCCGGGGCGCCGGCGGAGGCCCGGCCCGGCCCTGCCCGCCGCCCGCCGCCTGCGGCCCGGGGGCGGCGAGCGCGGAGGCGCGAGG
>ERZ1066136.466-NODE-466-length-31054-cov-15.496726_pt1 | contig 31054 bp, 28 predicted proteins | sample MGYA00382783_ERZ1066136 | MGnify/ENA primary metagenome ERZ1066136 (study PRJEB33369, sample SAMEA5778366) | biofilm metagenome | biome: Industrial cooling water; feature: Water cooling tower basin; material: Biofilm | place: United Arab Emirates | collected... | reverse complement strand
CCGGCGAACCCCGCTACTGGGGGTTCAGCTGTCCACGATGTCCTGAGACATCACACGGTAGCGAGGGCGGGACTCGAACCCGCGACACCACGATTATGAGCCGTGTGCTCTAACCACCTGAGCTACCCCGCCGGGCAGAACTCCTCGCACGCGAGGAGGTTCAGAGCCCCGAGTCAGGATTGAACTGACGACCCCTTCCTTACCATGGAAGTGCTCTACCACTGAGCTATCGGGGCGCTGCCGGTCGCCGGATCCGGCGAAAGGCACCAGAGAAGATTAGCACCTAGTGCGGCACTGCAACTCCCGGCAGCGACCACGCGGTGAAGGCCATCCCGGTCGAGCGCAGCCGGGTTCCGTCGAGCTCGGCGGCACCCCACAGGCGACGAGCCCCGGCGTCGTGCGCACCCCCGCCGAGGGCGCTCGCGGGCAGGGTGATGTCGACGTCGTCGCGCGCGGCGAGCACGAGCACCGCATCCTGCGCCGTCTCTCGAACGAAGACGAGGCTGTCGGCGTCGACGTGCAGCCAGCGGAGTCCGCCATGGCTGAGGGCCGGATGCTCGCGCCGCAGCCGCACGAGCTGCGCGTAGAGCTCGATGCGGTCGGCGTGCTGCTCGAGGCGATCCCAGGGCATGGTGGTGCGCGAGTGCTCACCGTTGCTGCCGGTGGCGCCGAGCTCGTCGCCCGCGAAGATCACGGGGATTCCCGGCAGCGTCATCGAGAGCCCGACGGCGACCGGCACGGCACCGGGGCGGGCCCGATCGGCGAACCGCGCCGTGTCGTGCGTATCGAGGGCGTTCATCGAGTGGATGCGGCTGCGCCACGGCATAGCCGCGGTGAACCGTCGGTGCGCGTGGTACACCTGCTCGGCGGTGTACTGCGGCATCTGGGGGTAGGGCAGGCCGAAGAACCAGTCGACGGGGCCGGGCCGGCTCAGCCAGGCCCACACCGGGCGGGTGAAGTTCGCATAGGTCATGGCACCGTGCCAGCCATCGCCGGTGAGGTCTTTCGCCGCATCGTTGGTGTACTCGGCCAGCAGGAGGGTGTCGGCGTTGACCTCGATCATGGTCTGCCGGATGGTGCGTCGCACCGCCTCGTTGAGGTCGTCCTCGCCGAAGCGTCCCGTCATGTTCGCCACGTCGATGCGCCAGCCGTCCAGCGCGAAGGGAGGCTTCAACCAGCGCGCGACGACCGAGTCCTCGCCCTCGATGAAGCGGCGGCGCAGCTCGGTCGAGTTCCAGTTCAGCTTCGGCAGCGTCTCCACCCCGAGCCACGACTCGTAGTCGGTCTGTGCCTCGTCGAGCCAGTAGTAGAAGTCGCTCTCGGGAGCGCCGGGGGCGCCGAGTGCCGCCCGGAACCACTCGTGGGCATCCCCCGAATGATTGCTCGTGAGGTCGCCCATCACCCGGATGCCGCGCTCGTGCGCCGCTGCCGTCAGCCGGGCGAGCGCGGCATCGCCGCCGAGCAGGGGGTCGACCTCGTCGAAGGTATGGGCGTCGTAGCGGTGGTTCGAGCGGCCGGGGAAGACGGGCGTGAGGTAGAGCAGGGTGACTCCGAGCCGCTCGAGGTGGTCGAGATGCTCGATGATGCCGTCGAGGTCGCCCCCGTAGAACTGCCGCGGGGTCGAGGGGCCGCGGTGCACGGGCTCGTCGTCCCACTCGGCGGGCTCAGCCCAGTCGGGCAGCGGCCGAGCAGCAGCGGCCGCCGAGCGCGCGAAGCGGTCGGGGAAGACCTGGTACATGACCGCTTCGGCCCCCCAGGCCGGCGCGGGCGGATGGGTGATCAGTCGGAAGTCGTCGTCATCGCGCGTCTCGATGTCGCTGAGCCCGCCGTTGCACAGCCAGTCGACGCGGCCGTCGGCCCGCTCGATCATGAAGCGGTAGCCGTGCACGGGGTTCTGCACGAGCACCTCCGCCTGCCACCACTCCACCCCGCTGGGCGCGGCGGCGGCGGGCGGGCCGAGCCTCGCCGCCACGCTGAAGCGCGGCTCGTGGTCGGGGTTCGACCGGGTGCGCACGGCGACGACGTCGCCGTACTCGCGCGGGATGCGCAGCCGCACCTGCACCGTCTCCCCGAGTCGCGGCGCCGCGGTCGACACGTACAGCCCCGAGCCGTCGTGATGGGGCTGGGCCGCCAGGGGCAGGGCGGCCCCGGCCGATGCTCCCGTCACTTGACCGACCCGGCCGTGAGGCCGCCGATGATGTACTTCTGCAGGTACAGGAACAGCGCCATCACCGGGATCGCCGCGAGCACGGCACCCGCCGAGAAGATGGTCCAGTTGCGCGAGGTCTCCTGCGAGACGAACTGGTAGAGCCCGACGGCGAGCGTCTGCGTCTGCGGGTCGGTCAGCACGATCGAGGCGATCACGAACTCGCTCGAGGTGGCGATGAACGACAGCAGGCCGACGACGGCGAGGATGGGTGCGACCAGGCGCAGGATGATCGTGAAGAAGATGCGGGCGTGACTCGCGCCGTCGATCTTGGCGGCCTCATCGATCGACACCGGAACGGTGTTGAAGAACCCGTACATGAGGTAGGTGTTCACCCCGAGCGCGCCGCCGAGGTAGACGAGCACGAGCCCGGCCTGGGTGCCGATGCCGATCTGCGGGAAGACCTCGCCGATGCCCGACAGCAGCAGGAAGATCGCGACGACGCCGAGCAGCTGGGGAAACATCTGCACCAGCAGCAGGGTCAGGAGGCCCACGCGGCGACCCGTGAACCGCATCCGTGAGAACGCGTACGCGGCGAGGGCACCGAGGAAGACGGTGCCGACGGCGGTGACCAGGCCGATGACCATGGTGTTGACGAACCAGGCCGCGAAGGGCTGCTGCGGCAGCTGGAACAGCCGGATGTAGTTGCCGATGTCGATCGTGCGGAAGAGGTCGTTCGAGCCGACGAGCGTGCCGGTCGGGTTGAGCGATGCCGACAGCACGTAGAGCAGCGGGAACGCTGCGAACACGAGCATGACCAGCCCGATCAGGTGCCGCCAGCCGGTGTCGAGGAACCAGTGCCCGGGGCCGCGGCGGCGGCGTGCGGGAATCGCGCGGGGTGCGCCGCTCTCGGGGGCGGCGGATGCGGAGCTCACGTCGATCGCGGTCATGTCAGTTCAGCTCCTCGAGCGCCTTGGTCTGACGGAAGCTGATGATGGAGACCGTCGCGACGATGAAGAAGATCAGGATGGCGAAGGCGCTCGCCAGGCCGTAGTCGCGGCCGGTGCCCTCGCCGAAGGCCACCTTGTAGACGAGCGTGATGAGGATGTCGGTGGCGCCCGCATCGACGCCGGCCGTGACATCCCGCGGCCCTCCCCCGGTGAGCATGTAGATGATGTTGAAGTTGTTGAAGTTGAACGCGAACGACGAGATCAGCAGCGGCGCCACCGAGACCAGCAGGAGGGGGAACTTGATGAGCCGGAAGACCGCCCACGGCCGTGCGCCGTCGACCGTGGCCGCCTCGGTCAGCTCTTCGGGGATCGACTGCAGCGCCCCCGTGCAGATCAGGAACATGTACGGGAACCCGAGCCAGAGGTTGACGAAGAGCACGCTGAACTTCGCGAGCCACGGATCGGTGAGCCACGGGATGCTCGCACCGCCGAACAGCACCTGGTTGATGTACCCGAACTCCTGGTTGAAGAGCCCGAGCCAGACCAGACCCGAGAGGAAGCCGGGGAAGGCGTAGGGCAGGATCATGATCAGCCGGTAGACCTTCTTGCCGCGCATGCTCGGCTTGTTGAACACGAGCGCCAGGAAGAGTCCGAGGGCGAAGGTCGAGGCGACGGAGAGGATCGCGAAGGCGAAGGTCCAGATCGTGACGCTGATGAGCGGCCCACGGATGTTCTCGGTGGTGAACGCCGTCACGAAGTTGTCGAACCCGACCTGGATGGTCCAGCCGGGCACCAGCTCGCGACCGGCATCCGAGACGAAGGCGCCGTCGCCGCCGTCGCGGTAGATGGTGCCGGTTCGATCGACGAAGGTGTCGGTGGCCTCGTCGTAGGTGAGCTGCGAGAGGTAGAGGTAGGCGTTGCTACCGTCGGAGGTGCGCAGCGCACCGTCGTTCGGATCGTCGCTGAGCGGCACGGCGAGCTGCGTCACGGTCTGCTGGTTCTGCAGGAGGTCGCCGAAGGTCAGGGTCGTGAAGCCCGGCAGCGAGTCGGCGCGCCCGGTCGAGTCGGTGCCGTAGCCGGTGACGCGCTCGAGCGGCTGGTCGGCCGAGCCGAGGAGGACCTCCCCCTCGGGGTCGGTGACGAGGAAGAAGTACTCCCCGAACTGCTCGAGCACGGTCAGGCGGTAGGTCGGCGAGTCGGGCACGCGCTGCTGCGCGGTGAGGAGGATCGTCTCGATGGCGTCCTCCTTCGTGCCGTTGCGGCCGTCGCCGTAGTTGGTGAAGGCGATGTAGCCGCTGTAGACGACGACGAAGATCTGGAAGACGGCCAGGAAGAGCAGGCCCGGGGTCAGGTACTTTGCCGGCAGCCAGCCCGGCATGAAGTAGATGACGTTGACGATGAGGGTGACGGCGAGCACGATGCCGAAGGGCACCCATGACTCCTGCAGCAGCAGCATGAACAGGCCGAAGACCGCGATGGCATCGACGATGCCGAGGAGGGCGATCTTCCACAGGATGCCCCGCACGCTGCTGCTCGAGCGCGCGGCCCGCATCGCCGCGGCGGGAGGCGGTGGGCTGGCGGCAGCGCTCGCCTGGCTGGTGTTGCTCATGGTTCTCCGAACGTCGTCGTCGCGGCACCGTGGCGGTGCCGGGAGCCTACCGGGGGCGCTGAGCGCTCCGGCAGGTCTCCCGGCACCAGGGTTGTTGCGCGGGGCGGGTGGTTAGCCGTCGATCTTCGACTGGATGCTGGCCACCATGGCGCGCCACAGCTCGACCGGGTCACCCTGGCCGTTGATGATGGCGACCTCGGTCGAACCCCAGTCGGACCACACGACATCCATCGCCGGGACGTTGGGCATCGGGTTGCCGTTGGCACCGACCTCGCCGAAGGCGGCGACGTCGGCGTTCGACTTCGCGGCCTCGAAGGCGCTCAGCAGGGCGGGGGCGCGGCCGCCGACCTCGTAGAGCGCCGTCTGCACGGCCTCGGTGCCGATGTAGTTCACGAGGAACTCGGTGGCAGCGAGCTGGTTCTCGCTGCGGGCGCTGACGAAGAAGCCCTGCACACCGACGAACGGTGACGCGGTCTCGCCGCCAGCCGAGGGGATCGCCTCGATCGCGTAGTTGATGCCGGCCTCCTTGATGGCCGGGATGTTCCACGGACCGGTGAGGTAGAACGGCGACTTGCCGGCCACGAACTCCTCGCGAGCGATGTCGCCCGAGATGTTCGTGTTGAGGATGCCGGCGGCGCCCCACTCGGCGAGCTTGACGGCGAAGGCCTCGCCGCCCTCGTTGCCGAGCGCGAGAACGCTCGGGTTGTAGGTGCCGTCAGCGGTGATCTCGAAGACGGGGGCTCCGAACGAGGCCTGCAGCGGGTAGAGGTGGTACGGGTCGGCCGCGTTGGGGTCGAGTCCGACGAGGAACGGGTACTCAGCGGAGCCCTCGGCGACGGCAGCCTGACCGGCGGCGATCAGATCATCGAAGGTGGCGGGCGCCTCGGCCACGATGTCGGCGTTGCGGATCATGGCGATGTTCTCGACCGAGTAGGGCAGGCCGTAGTTGGTGCCCTCGTAGCTCATCGCGGTGATCGCGACGTCCTGGAACTCGGCGGCCTTGTCGCCGAGCTCGAGCGGCGCGACGACGCCGTTCTGCACGAGCTTGCCGAGCCAGTCGTGGGCGCCGACGATGATGTCGGGGCCGTTGCCGGTGGGGGCCTGGGTGATGAAGTCGTCGCGGATCGCGCCGAACTCCTTCGTGACGAGCTCGACGGTCACGCCGCGCTCCTCCTCGAACTGGGCGGCGATGTCTTCGAGCACGCCGGCGCGGTCGGCGTCGACCCAGACCGTCAGCGAGCCCTCGAACTGGGGCGCCTCGGGCTCGGCCGGAGCGCATCCGGCGAGGACGACGGCAGTGGCCGCGGCCATCGCTCCCGTCATGATCAGGCTGCGTGATGTCACCTTCATCGGTGGTCACCTTTCGTGTGGGGTCGGCCTCCGTGCCGACGCGCCACGGGCGACCGCACCGAGCGGTGCGGGGCTGCCGAGAGGTCGAAGAGGCCGTTCTCTTGGTGCGCTCGCGACTGCAAGCGCTTCCACTAGGCCACAGGAGGAACAATTCTGCAAGCGCTTCCACATCCTGACTCCGGTTCAGACCGGCAGAACGCTCGGTTGATGCGTGAGACCGTCCATTCCGCGGGAAAAATGCGGCCGATTCATGGAACCGTTCCCACGATCGCGAGAAGTGTCCTACAGTGGCGGAATGCCGTACGACATCACCGCGCCCTCCGCACGGGCCATCGACCACCGCCGCTCCGCCGCTCCTGGCGACGAATGGTGGCGTTCGGCCGTCATCTACCAGATCTACCCGCGCTCGTTCGCCGACGCGAGCGGCGACGGCATCGGCGACCTCGCGGGCATCACCGAGCGCCTCCCGGCGCTGCGCGAGCTCGGCGTCGACGCCGTCTGGCTCTCGCCGTTCTTCCGCTCGCCCCAGCGCGATGCCGGCTACGACGTCAGCGACTACTGCGACGTCGACCCGATCTTCGGCACGCTCAGCGACTTCGATGCGCTGCGCGACCGGGCGCACGAGCTCGGCCTGCGCGTGATCGTCGACCTCGTGCCGAACCACTGCTCGAGCGACCACCCCTGGTTCAGGGAGGCGCTCGCCGCCGGCCCGGGATCGGCCGAGCGCGAGCGCTTCATGTTCCGCGAGGGCCGCGGTGAGCACGGCGAGCTGCCCCCGAACAACTGGCAGTCGGTCTTCGGCGGCACCGCCTGGACCCGCGTGACCGAGGCAGACGGCACCCCCGGCCAGTGGTACCTGCACATCTTCGACAGCTCGCAGCCCGACTTCAACTGGAAGAACCCGTGGGTCTGGGAGCAGTTCCGGCAGATCCTCCGCTTCTGGCTCGACCGCGGCGTGGACGGCTTCCGCGTCGACGTGGCGCACGGCCTCATGAAGAAGGAAGGGCTGCCCGACGTGCGCGAACCGGAGCCCGGCGAGAGCCTGGCCGAGGCGATGATGAAGCCCGACGAGGTGCCGTACTGGGCCCAGCCCGAGGTGCACGAGGTCTACCGCGACTGGCACCGGGTGCTGGAGGAGTACGAGGGCGATCGCGTGCTCTGCGCCGAGGCCTGGGTCGAGCCGCTCGCCAAGGCGGCCCTCTGGGTGCGCCCGGACGAGATGCACCAGGCCTTCAACTTCAGCTACCTCGGCACGCCGTGGGAGGCGCCCCGACTGCGGGCCGTGATCGACGAGTCGATCGCCGCGTTCACCGGGGTCGGTGCCCCGAGCACCTGGGTGCTCTCGAACCACGATGTCGTGCGCCACACCAGCCGCTACGGGCTGGCCACCTACGGCGCGGCGCCCGCGAGCGGCATCGGTCCGAAGACGGAGGACAAGCCCGACGAGGTGCTGGGGCTGCGGCGCGGACGTGCCGCCTCGGCGCTCATGCTGGCCCTGCCCGGCAGCGCGTACCTCTACCAGGGCGAGGAGCTCGGGCTGCCCGAGGTCATCGAGCTCGATGATCACGTGCGCGAAGACCCGACCTTCCACCGCACCAACGGCGAGGTCTACGGTCGCGATGGCTGCCGCGTGCCGATTCCGTGGGAGACCGCGGCGCTGGCCTTCGGGTTCAGCGGCTCCGGGGAGAGCTGGCTCCCGCAGCCGACGAGCTTCGCCCGGTTCGCACGCGACGTGCAGCGCGGTGACCCTGCCTCGACTCTCGAACTGTACCGCGCAGCACTCGCGCTGCGCGCCGAGCACGAGCTCGGCACCGGCGCGGTCGAGTGGCTCGACGGCTACGGCGACGAGGTGGTCGCCCTGCGCAATCGTGCGGTCATCGTGATCGCCAACCTGGGTGCCGCCCCGGTGCCGGTTCCCCCCGGCGAGCTGCTGCTCGCGAGCGGGCCCCTCGTCGATGGGCAGGTTGCGACCGACACCACGGTCTGGGTCGCCGCCGGCTGATCACCAGGGCCGAGCGGGGCCCGGGATGCGCACGCGCGGGTCGAGGTTCGCCTCGGCCCGCGCTTCCGCATCCGGTGACGGCGTGGTGACCGCGAGGTGGCCCGTCGTGCAGAGTCGCCGCCCCGCGCGTCGACGTGCTGACGCGGCCGGTCAGCTCGCGCGGCCGGTCAGCTGGCGTTGGCCATGAGCCACGCGAACGGGTCGATCGCGACGCCGTCGATGTGGATCTCGAGGTGCAGGTGCGGTCCGGTCGAGAGGCCTGTGTTGCCCACAGCACCGACGATCTCGCCCGCCACGACGGTGTCGCCGACCTGCAGCACCGAGCTGTTGTCGATCATGTGGGCATACCTCGACATGACCTTCTGGCCGTTGATGATGTGCTCGATCTCGACGCGGTAGCCGTACCCAGTGCTCCACCCCACCGCGGTGACAATGCCGTCGGCGATCGCACCGACCGGCGCACCGTAGCCGGCGTCGAAGTCGAGGCCGCGGTGATAGGTCGAGCAGCCGAAGCAGGGAGCGGCTCGCTCGCCGAAAGCAGAGGTGATGCGGGCCGCGAAGGGGAACGGCCAGCGGATCGCGCCCGTGCCCGACGTCGTGTAGGCGTAGTTCGTGCTGCCGTAGCGCAGACGGAGCATCTCGGCGTAGGAGGTGACCCCCCACTCATCGCGCGATGCCGCGGTCGTCGCGACGTCCTCCGCCAGCTCGCCCTCGATGGCCTGCGCCTCGACCGCCATCAGATCGGCGGCCTCCGCGGCCTCGGGCGAGGGCAGCGAGGAGAACGCGAGCGACGAGGGCGGAGCCTCGGGGTCGAACAGCGCGTTCGCCGGCACCGTCGTGCCGACCAGCAGCATCGCGACGCTCGCCATCACGAGGGCGGGGAAGCCCTTGCTCGCGATCGCGGCGCCGACCGACGCACCGCTGCGTCGTCGGGCAGCGGAGGGAGCGGGCACGGCGACGGCCTGAGCGGCCGTCGGCTGACCCGCTGTCGACGCGGCGACCATCGATGCGGCGACCGGCCGCGTCGCCGGAGCCGCGGAACGGCGGGATGCGGGGCGGAGCGGAGCGCGACGGCCCCGGGCCGCCTCGGCGCGCTCGGCCTCGCGGTTGGCCCGACGGGAGCCGGCGACGGCCGGGGCAGGGATCGCCGCAACCACGGGCCCCGCCTGGGGAGCCAGAACAACCTCACCAGGCGTCGGAGCGACCTCGAGCTCCGCTCCCGTGGATCGGCTCGCGAGGTCGCTGAACCAGTCCGGCGCGGAGGGGGTCGCCTCCGGTGCGGAACCGGCCGGCGGCCAGGAAGTCGATTCGGTCACAGTGTCAGCCAGTCTCGTTCAGGTGGTGAGCGCGGGCCCAGCGACGAGGCGGGTGGCCTCGGGCGGGCACGGGGCATCGCTCACGCGAATGTCACGGATTGGTAAAGAGTAACCGCCCTCGGCGCGGAGCGAAAGTCGGCGAACGAGTCTCATGACTCATCCATAGGGGCCTGCACGCCTGCAGGGCCGCTCGAGGGCACGGCTCCCGCGGCCCCGAGAGCCTCCTCCAGGTGCGCCGCCATGACCGGATGCGCTGCCAGCAGGAGGCGATGGTCGGGCCGCCCTCCCCCGAGGCCGGAGACCCGCGCGCCCGCCTCCGCGGCGATCAGCGCACCGGCCGCGTGGTCCCACGGGTTGAGGGTCCGCTCGAAGTAGGCGTTGACCCGGCCGCAGGCCACCGCGCACAGGTCGAGCGACGCCGTGCCCATGCGGCGGACATCCCGAACCGTCGGCAGCAGCCGCGCGACGGCGGCAGCCTGCTCGGCCCGCACCTCCGACCGGTAGGCGAAGCCGGTCGCCACGAGAGCCTCGGCGAGCGGCACCGGGGGCGCCACCGCGATCGCTCGATCGCCGAGGCGGGCACCGCCCCCCGCTGTCGCCGAGAAGAGCTCCCCCGTCGCCGGGTTCACGACCACACCGGCGAGCGCTGTCCAGGTGTGCGGGTCGGGGTCTCCCTCGACGACGGCGATGCTCACCGCGTAGTGGGGGATTCCGTAGAGGAAGTTCACGGTGCCGTCGATCGGGTCGACCACCCAGGTGAGACTGCTGGAGCCGCCTCCCCCACCCGACTCCTCGCCGAGGAAGCCGTCGCCCGGTCGGCGCTCGGCGAGGCGCCCTCGGATGAGGGCCTCGGCGTCGCGGTCGACCTGCGTCACGACATCCACCGGCGACGACTTGCGGTCGGCCACCTCGACGGCGCCGCGCCGCGCCTCGACGACCAGCTGGCCGGCCTCGAGAGCGATCGCGCGCGCCACCGAGAGCAGCTCGGCGGTGGCGCGGGGTGACGGTGACATGGTGGCGAGTGAGGGATTCGAACCCCCGAAGGCTATGCCGGCTGATTTACAGTCAGATCCCTTTGGCCGCTTGGGTAACTCGCCCGGAGCGCTCCCGACCGATGTGCTCACCGACCGGACGCGCTCGACAAGGATACAAGAGCGCGAGGCCTGCCGTGACCACGCGCGCGGCAGTCGGGCACCGCCCTGCGCGGGGCGGTTATCCTGTGCGAGGACGAGGAGAGACGGAGTCGCAGCGCATGGTCGGCATCGACGACGTCGCCCGCGAAGCGGGGGTCTCCACCGCGACGGTCTCGCGCGCGCTCAGCGGGCGCGGGCACGTCGCCGCCGCCACGCGCGCCCGCGTCGAAGCCGCCGCGGCCGCGCTCGGCTATGTCGTCTCGTCGAGCGCATCGAGCCTCGCCACCGGCCGCAACCGCAACATCGGTGTCGTCGTCCCCTTCCTCAATCGGTGGTTCTACACCTCCGTCATCGAAGGGGCGCAGCGGCGCCTCATGCAGTACGGCTACGACCTGACGCTGTACAACCTGTCGGGGGACGATGCGGAGCGTGCGACCGTGTTCCACGACTACCTGCTGCGGCAACGGGTCGACGCCGTGATCGCCGTCAGCCTCGAACTCACCGTCGAGGAGATCACCGCCCTCCACGCGCTGGGCAAGCCGCTCGTCGGGGTCGGAGGGCCCCTGCCCGGCGTGCGCACGCTGAGCATCGACGACGTCGCCGTCACCAAGCTCGCCACCGAGCACCTGCTGTCGCTCGGCCATCGGCGCATCGGCCACATCGGCGGCGACGTCGACCGCGAGCTCGCCTTCCACCTGCCGACCAACCGTCGCCTCGGCTACGAGGCGGCCCTGCGTGAGGCAGGCCTGATCCCCGAGCGCGCCCTGTACTTCCCCGCGGTCTTCACCTTGGAGAGCGGCTACACGGCGGCGAAGCAGCTGCTCGGCAACCCCCGTCTGCGACCGACCGCGATCGTCGCGGCGAGCGACGAGATGGCCATCGGCGCCATGCTCGCGGCTCGCGACATGGGCCTGGACGTGCCCGGGGAGCTCTCGGTGATTGGCATCGACGATCATGAGCTGGCCGGGTTCTTCGGGCTGTCGACCGTAGCGCAGTACCCGGGCCTGCAGGGCGAGCGGGCGGTCGAGCTGCTCATGGAGGAGCTTCAGCCCCGCGCCGACACGGCCCTCGACGACGAGAACACTCCCCTGCCCTTCGACCTCATCGTGAGATCGTCGACCGCGCGGCCGCCGCGGAGTACTGGGCAGCAACGGTAGCCACCGCATCGAGGTAGGCGAGGTCACTGTTGTACGCCGCGATGCCGGCCCGCCACGACGGCTCATCGGCGAGCGTCGGCGTCGCGCGGCAGAGGTAGTTCGCCGCGGCCAGGGCGGCATCGTCGATGTTGTGCGGGTCGGCGACCCCGTCGCCGTTCGCGTCGATCACCCAGTTGCGCCAGCTCTGCGGAATGAACTGCATCGGCCCGACCGCGCGATCGAACTCGGCATCGCCGTCGAGCTCGCCGCCGTCGGTGTCGGCGATGAGGGCGGTCGTGCCACCGTCGAGCGCGACGCCGATGATCGGCGGGCGGACGGTTCCGTCGTCGGCGATGGATGCTCCCCCATGGCTGCCGTGCCGCGACTCCACCCAGCCGATGGCGGCCAGGGTGTTCCAGCCGAGGTCGCAGTCGGGGCGCTCCGCGTGCTTGGCGAGCGCGGCTCCGGCGTAGGCCGCGAGTGCGCGTTCGGGAATCCCCGCGGCGGCAGCCACCGCACGCACCCACTCGGCATCGACGAGCCCGGCCGTGCCCGGCCGCTCGCGCTGAGCGGCCGCGGGCGGCAGCGGCGCCGGCGCCGCCCACCGGGGAGCGGGAGGGGCCGCGGGCTCGGCCGGAGCATCCAGCCCGCTGTCAAGCACCCGCGGAGCGAGCCCGACGCCGACGACCAGCGCCGCGGCGCCGAGCACGGCGACCACGAGCAGAGCGATGTGCACGCGGCGCAGACCCATGGCTCCAGTCCAGCACGCCCGCCTCTGCCACCGCTGAACCGCTCATCGCTACCATGGCGGCATGGCAGATTCGTCGTTCGACATCGTGAGCAAGGTCGACAAGATGGAGGCGGACAACGCCGTCAACCAGGCGCAGAAGGAAGTGGCGCAGCGCTACGACTTCAAGGGCGTCGGCGCCTCGATCGAGTGGAGCGGCGAGAAGCTGCTGCTGAAGGCCAGCGCCGAGGAGCGGGTGAAGGCCGTGCTGGAGGTTCTCGAGTCGAAGATGATCAAGCGCGGCATCAGCCTGCGCAGCCTCGACACCGGCGAGCCCTACGCGAGCGGCAAGGAGTTCCGCATCGAGGTCGGGCTCAAGAACGGCATCGGCAGCGACGACGCGAAGAAGATCTCGAAGATCATCCGCGACGAGGGCCCCAAGAGCGTCAAGGCGCAGATCCAGGGAGACGAGCTGCGCGTGACGTCGAAGAGCCGCGACGATCTGCAGGCGACCATGGCGCTGCTGAAGGGTAAAGACCTCGACGTCGCGCTGCAATTCGTGAACTTCCGCTGAGGCCGACATGCCCGGCGATGTGACGATCAGCGGGGCGGGCGCCTGGCTGGTGGTCATCGTCGGCGGGCTGCTGCTGCTGACCATCGTCACGATCGCGATCGTGTCGCTGGTGGTCGTGCCGCGCAACCGACGCCCGCAGAGCGCGCTCGCCTGGCTGCTGCTGATCTACATCCTGCCGATCATCGGCTTCCTGCTGTTCCTCATGCTCGGGTCGCGGCGCCTTCCGAAGCGCCGCCGCCAGCAGCAGGAGGAGATCAACCGGTACATCCTCGAGACCACCGAGGGAATGGACAGGGTGAGTCAAGACGGCGGCTGGCCGCCGTGGCTCGAGCCCATCGTCGAGCTCAACCGCAACCTGGGCGCGATGCCCCTGGTCGGCGGCAATGCGGCGACGGTCTACACCGACTACACGGCCTCGATCGCGGCGATGACCGAGGCGGTGCGGCGGGCGGAGCGCTCGGTGCACGTCGAGTTCTACATCATGTCAGTCGACGACGAGACCGAGCCGTTCTTCCTCGCGCTCGCCGACGCCGTGCGGCGGGGCGTGACGGTGCGCGTGCTCTACGACCACGTCGCATCGCTGCGGGTTCGCGGGTATCGGCGCATGCGGCGGCGACTCGATGCGATCGGCGCCGAGCACCATCGCATGCTTCCGATCACGCTGTTCCGGGGCGAGTGGCAGCGACCCGACCTCCGCAATCACCGCAAGTTCCTCATCGTCGACGGCTCGGTCGGCTTCACCGGCTCGCAGAACCTCATCGAGCGCGGCTACGGGCGCCGGCGGCGACGCGACGGCTCGCGCCTGGAGTGGAAGGAGCTCATGGTGCGGCTCGAGGGCCCGATCGTGGCGGGGCTCGAGGCGCTGTTCGCGACCGACTGGTACAGCGAGACCGATGAGCTGCTGCTGCGCGAGACGGTGATCCCGCCCGAGCTCGACCCCGACGAGGGCCTCGACGCTCAAGTGGTGCCGAGCGGCCCCGCGTTCGAGGGCGAGAACAACCTGCGCCTGTTCAACTCGCTCGTGTATGCGGCGCAGGAGCAGATCCAGATCTGCTCGCCGTACTTCGTGCCCGACGAGTCGATGCTGTACGCGATCACCACCGCCGCGCAGAGCGGTCTCGACGTGCAGCTGTTCGTCTCGGAGATCGGCGACCAGACGCTCGTCTTCCACGCCCAGCGCTCGTACTACGAAGAGCTGCTGCGCGCCGGCGTGCGCATCTGGCTCTACCGGTCGCCGACCGTGCTGCACGCCAAGCACTTCACGATCGACGACCAGGTCGCCATCATCGGCTCGAGCAACATGGACATGCGGTCGTTCAGCCTCAACCTGGAGGTGTCGGTGATGGTGCGCGGGGCATCCATCATTCGAGAGCTGCGGGCGATCGAGCAGTCGTACCGCGAGAACTCGCGCGAGCTGACCCTCGACGCGTGGCTGCGCCGCCCCGCGCACATGCGCATCTTCGACGATCTCGCCCGCGTCACCGCTACCGTGCAGTAGGGAGGCCCCATGACCCAGAAGACTCTTCCCACCGATGTGCCCGTCGACGAGTACCTGGCGACGCTCGACACCCGCCGCAGCGCGGAGGGCGAGGCGCTCGTGCAGCTGTTCCGCGACGTGACCGGTGCCGAGCCGATCATGTGGGGCCCGTCGATGATCGGTTTCGGGCAGTACGCCTACCGCTACGCGAGCGGGCACACCGGTGTCTGGCCGCGCGCCGCTTTCTCGCCGCGGAAGGCCAAGCTCTCGCTCTACGGCCTGCAGTCGCATCCGGATGCGGGCCCGCTGCTCGACCGCCTGGGAGCCCACACGCGCGCCGTCGACTGCGTCTACGTGACGCGACTGTCGGCGATCGACCTCGACGTGCTGCGCGAGCTCGTGGCGCTGTCGTGGCAGGTCACCGCCGCCGACGCCGTCTGACCGTCGCCGTCTGACCTTCGTCGTCTCACCCGCGTCGAATCGACCCGCGCCGAACTCACGAGCGTCGAAGCCACGCGTGCCGAACCCACGCGCGTCTCGCCGATCCGCCGCTTGACGCCGAAGTGCCGTAGAGCCGCAGAGCCGCAGAGCCGCAGGCCACCCGCATCCACCGCCTTCCACAACCACGGAACGGGTGAATCGCGCTCACGCCCTCCGTTGTTGTGGAAGGCACCCCGGTGCGGGGCCTCCTCCCCACGCCCAGCGCGCGCACGTCGAGACGGCGAGAAGCTCGCGGCGCCCGCCTGCTCCCCCGGCGAGCGACGACGATCGCGGGGTGCGAGGGTTCGGGGGTTTCGAGGAGTTCATCCGGGGGGCGGGGGGCATCGTCTCACGCCGAGAGCTGCTCGCCGCGGGCTGGACCGCCGACGAGTTGCGCATCGCCTACGGGGTCTACGGTCGTCCGACCCGGCTGCGTCGCGGGTGGTACTGCTCGAGCGAGGTGCCCCTCGAGGTGCGCGAGGCGTGGGCGCACGGCGGCCCGCTCGCGTGCGTCAGCGCTCTCCGCTGGTACAGCGGGATGCCCATGCCGTCTGCCGACGCGGCCCTGCACATCTGCCTGCCTCGCCATGCGCAGAGCCGCCGTGTCGAGTCGACGACACCGAGAGCAGTCGTGCGGCACTGGCACGATGCGAGTGACCATCACGCGACCCGCTGGGCGGTTGCGCTGGAGGTCGCTCGTGAGCAGGCACTCCGGTGCGAGAACGCCTGGCGATCAGCGACGCGGATGCCCGAGTGATCGGGGAGGCGCGGCAGGGCGCTAGTCGCGGGAGATGCGGATCATCTCGTCACGGGGGACGACCTTGACGCGCTCACGGCCCTGAGGGGCGCCGAGCGCGACCTCGTGCGCGTCGAGACGGTGCCAGCCCTCCAGGTCGGTCCAGAGCACACCGCGCGCGTGCAGCAGATCGACGACCGCCTGCTCCTCCGGCTCGGCCGGGTTCCACCACGACGCCTGGTCGGTGACCAGGTGCTGGATGGTCTCCATCGCATCGCTCTTCGTGTGGCCGATGAGGCCGACCGGGCCGCGCTTGATCCACCCGGTGGCGTACACGCCCGACATGACGCTGCGGTCATCGGCCAGCACCTGACCCTCGTGATTCGGAATGACCCCGTGCCGCTCGTCGAAGGGGATGCCGTCGAGCGGCGAGCCGAAGTAGCCGACCGCGCGGTAGAGCGCCTGCACGGCGACCTCGCGCACCTCGCCCGTGCCGCGCACGCCGCCCTGGCCATCCGGCTCGGTGCGCTCGTAGCGGAACGCGGCGACGCGACCGTCAGCATCCGTCACGACCTCGATCGGCTTCGCGTAGAAGTGCAGGTGCAGCCGGCGGGAAGCCTGCCCGGTCTCGCGCTGGCGCCACTGGGTGAAGATGCGGTCGATGACCGTGATCTGCTTGTTCGACTCGATCGCTCGGCGCGAGCCCTCGTCGTAGTCGAAGTCCTCCTCGTGCACGATCATGTCGACGTCGCGCAGCTCGCCGAGCTCACGCAGCTCGAGCGGCGTGAACTTCACCTGCATGGGCCCGCGGCGGCCGAAGACGTGCACATCGGTCACCGGCGACGCGAGCAGACCCTGGTAGACGTTGTCGGGCACCTCGGTCGGCAGGAGGTCCTCCGGGTGCTTGACGAGCATGCGCGCCACGTCGAGCGCGACATTGCCGTTGCCGATCACGGCGACCGACGAGGCCTCGAGCGGCCACGTGCGGGGAACGTCGGGGTGGCCGTCGTACCAGCTGACGAAGTCGGCCGCGCCGTAGCTGCCGTGCGCGTCGATTCCGGGGATCGTGAGCTCCGCATCCCGGATCGCGCCGGTCGCGAAGATGACCGCGTTGTAGTGGCGCTTCAGATCGTCGAGGGTGATGTCGACGCCGTAGCGCACGTTGCCGAAGATGCGGATGTCGCCCGAGTCGAGCACCTCGCGCAGGGCGTTGATGATGCCCTTGATGCGCGGATGGTCGGGGGCCACACCGTAGCGCACGAGGCCGTAGGGGGCGGGCAGCTGCTCGAACAGGTCGATCGAGACGTCGAACGGGCGCTCGTGCTTGAGCAGGATGTCGGCGGCGTAGATGCCGGCGGGGCCGGCGCCCACGATGGCGAGCCTGAGCTTGGTCATCGGCGTGCAGTGTCTTTCTCTGATCGGGATGGGGAGGCGCAGCGGCGGGCGAGCGGGTGACGGAGACCGGCGGCCGACCGTGCGCGGGTCAGGTGCTGCGCTCGACGACGGCCTCGGCGAACTTCGTCAGAGCGAGCTTCACCGGGCCCTCCGGCAGCGGCGCGAGAGCCGCGACCGCTTCAGCGCCCCACCGGCGCGCCTCATCGAGCGTCTCGGCGGTCACCTCGTGGGCGCGCAGCTCGGCGATGGCCTCGGCGAGGTCGGCATCGTGCTCGGCGCGACCCGGCTGGCCGCTGTGCTCATCGACCGCATCGACGCTGCGCTCGATGCGGGCGAGCAGCGCCGCAGCCTCCGGGTCGGTGACCGCTGCCCGCCGCAGGTACAGCAGCGGCAGAGTGGCGACACCGCTGCGCAGGTCGGTGCCCTGAGCCTTGCCGGTCTCCTCCGGCTCGGCCAGGTCGATCACGTCGTCGATGAGCTGGAACGCCACACCGATCTTCTCCCCGAAGGCCACCACCGGGGGCGAGAGCTCTTCGGGCGCGTTCGAGAAGATCACCCCCATCTGCGCGGCGGCGGCGATGAGCGAGCCGGTCTTGTCGGCGAGCACCTGCAGGTAGTGCTCGATGGGGTCGTCGCCTGGGCGCGGCCCGATCGTCTCGTGCAGCTGGCCCAGGCAGAGGCGCTCGAACGTGTCGGCCTGCAGCTTGATGGCGCCCTCGCCGAGGCCCGCGACGAGCTTGCTGGCCCGCGCGAACAGCAGATCGCCGGTGAGAATCGCGACCGAGTTGCCCCACACGTTCTGGGCGCTCGGCACACCGCGGCGTATCTCCGCCTCATCCATGACGTCGTCGTGGTAGAGCGAAGCGAGATGGGTGATCTCGACCGCCTGCGCCGCCGTGATGACAGCGTGGTTGTTGCCCTCTCCGAGCTGGGCGGTCAGCAGCGTGAGCACCGGGCGGACACGCTTGCCCCCCGCCTCGAGCAGGTAGCGCGACGTGACGTCGGCCATGTCATCGGCGAAGGCGACCTCGCGCAGCAGGCCCTCCTCGACCTCGGCCAGGCCGGTCTCGATCGCGTCAGCGAATCGGCGCTCCTCGCTCGAGGCGAAGAGCTTCTCACCAAGGCCGAGCGACGCGCTGAGCGTCTTGCTGCGGCGAGCGAGAGGAGGGAGGCGGGTCAACGGTCTGCCGATCTGTCGAAGGAGGGATGCGGGCTCAGGGCGCCACGGAGTCGGGCGCCGCGACATCAGGAGCGGCTTCCGCAGAGGCCGGGGTTCTGCCGCGGTGCAAAGCGACCACGCCGAAAGTCAGGTTGCGGTAGCCGACGCGCTCGAAGCCGGCGTCGCGCAGCCAGGTCGCGAGGGTCGCCTGGTCGGGCCACTCGCGGATCGACTCGAAGAGGTAGGTGTACGCATCGGGATTCGAGCTCGCCGCCCCCGCGATGAGCGGCATCACGTACCGCAGGTAGGCGTGGTACCCGGCCCGCAGCACCCCGAGGGGCGGGCGCGAGAACTCGCAGATGACGACCCGGCCGCCCGGCTTGAGCACTCGGCGCATCTCGGCGATCGCCACCTGCGGCCGCTGCACGTTGCGCAGCCCGAAGCTGATCGTGACCGCGTCGAACTCGCCGTCGGCGAAGGGCAGCTTCATGGCATCGCCCTGCACGAAGGTGAGATCGGGGTGCCGCTTGCGCCCCTCCTCGACCATGCCGGCCGAGAAGTCGAGGGCGATCACCTCGGCGCCGCTCTTCGCGAGCGCCGCCGCGCTCGTGCCCGTGCCGGCGGCGATGTCGAGCACCCGCTCGCCGGGCTTCGGGTCGACGGCCCGCACGGTGGCGATGCGCCACAGGGCGGCGTTGCCGACCGACAGCACGGCGTTCGTGCGGTCGTAGCCGCGGGCCACGCCGTCGAACATCGCCGCGACGTCGCGCGGGCTCTTCGACAGGTCGGCTCTCGTCACACCCCGAGTCTAGTGAGCGCCGCCCGCGGGTTCGCCGGGAGCCGCCTGAGCAGGCATCGGGTGCCGAGTAGCCTGACACGGTGACCGCGTCGCACACCCCCGTTCCGCCGCTGCGGGCGGTGACCGTCGAGGTCGCCGACCCCGATCTGCTGCTGGCGCTCGCCGACCCGCGGCATCCGCTCGTCGCCCTGCGTCGGGGAGACGGCATCATCGGGCTCGGCGAGCGGCATCGGCTGATGTTCTCTGGGCCCGACCGGTTGCGGGCCGCTGCCGAGGCGTGGCGACGCATCGCGGCCGACGCCGTCGTCGATGACGCGGTGCACCGCCCGGGAACCGGCCTCGTCGCCCTCGGCTCGTTCGCCTTCGCCGACGACTCGGCCGAGCAGAGCGTGCTCATCGTGCCCGAGGTGGTGGTCGGCCGTCACGGCGGCGTCAGCTGGGTCACGAGCATCACCCCCGCGGATGCGGAGCCGGGGCTCGTCGGCGCGGCCCTGCTGCCCGATCCGCGGCCGTTCGGCGCCCGCCCGCGGGCGACCCTCGCCGCGGCGTCCCTGAACCGGGAGGAGTTCACGGCGGTCGTGGGTCGCGCCGTCGCGGCGATCCGCGACGGTCGGGTCGAGAAGGTGGTGATCGCGCGCGATGCGGTGGCGAGCATCCCGCCCGATGCCGACCGGCGGGCGCTGCTGCGCGACCTCGCCGACCGCTACCCCGACTGCGTCACGTTCGCCGTCGACGGGCTGGTGGGGGCGAGCCCCGAGACGTTGATCAGTGTGCACGCGGGGGAGGGCACGGCGCGCGTACTGGCCGGCAGCACCGCCCGCGGCGCAAGCAGCGCCGACGATGCGGCCGCCGCGGCCCGCCTGGCCACGAGCCCGAAAGATCTCGACGAGCACGCGTTCGCGGTGCAGAGCGTGCTCGACGCGCTGCGCCCGCACGCCCGCGCGGTGATGGCCAGCGAGCTGCCGTTCACACTGAAGCTGCCGAACCTGTGGCACCTCGCGACCGACGTCGAGGTTCAGCTCGGAGCGGGGGCGAGCGCGCTCGATGTCGTTGCGGCGCTGCACCCGACGGCGGCCGTCGCCGGCTCTCCGCGGGATGCGGCGCTCGCGCTCATCGCCGAGCTCGAGCCCTTCGACCGCGGCCGCTACGCCGGGCCGGTCGGCTGGATCGACCAGGACGGCGACGGCGAATGGGTGATCGCGCTGCGGTGCGCGCGCATCGACGACGACGGTCAGCTGACCGCCTACGCCGGAGCGGGCATCGTCGCCGACAGCGACCCCGACTCCGAGCTCGCCGAGACCCGCATGAAGTTCCGGCCGGTCGCCGACGCGCTCCGTTAGAGCGTGTCGCAACAGGCACCGCGTCGGCGCTAGGTCGCGGCGAGCCGCGCCTTCTCGTGCTCGACGTCGTAGTCGGCGGCGGGCCACTGCGGGTCGATGCGCTCGAGGGCGGCGAGCAGGATCGCCTGCACGGCGAGCCGGGCGTACCACTTGTGGTCGGCGGGCACGACGTACCAGGGGGCGTGCGGCGCATCGGTGCGGTCGAGCACGAGCTGGTACGCGGCCTGGTACTCGGCCCAGAGCATCCGCTCATCGACGTCGCCCGGGTTGTACTTCCAGTGCTTGTCGGGGCGCTCGAGCCGCTCGGTGAGCCGCGCCTTCTGCTCGGCGCTGCTGATGTGCAGCATGACCTTGACGATCTCGGTGCCGCTGTCGGCGACGCGCTGCTCGAAGGCACGGATCTCGTCGTAGCGCCGCTCGATCTCATCGGCGGGGGCGAGCTGCCGCACCCGGCCGATGAGCACGTCTTCGTAGTGCGAGCGGTCGAAGACGCCGATCATGCCCGCCTCGGGCAGGCGCTTCTCGATGCGCCACAGGAAGTCGTGCTCCAACTCCTCGGCCGTGGGCTTCTTGAATGCGGCGAGCTGCACGCCCTGCGGGTCGACGGCGCCGACGACGTGGCGCAGGATGCCGCCCTTGCCGGCGGTGTCCATCGCCTGGAGGACGAGCAGCACGCGACGGGTGCCGCCCGCACGGCTGTCGGCGAACAGGCGCTCCTGCAGGGCGCTGAGGCGCTCGGCCCCCTCGGCGAGCATCCGTTCGGTGGTCTTCTTGTCGGCGTCGATGCCGGGCGTCGCGCCCGTGTCGACCTGGTCGAGGCGGAATCCGGGGCCCACCCGCAGCATTTCGTGCATGGGCGGATGCTAGCCCGGGTCAGGCCTCGAGCGGCAGGGTCACGGCTCGCGCGGTTCCTCATCGAGCGGCACCTCGACGAGCAGCAGCGGCTCGGGCGCGGTCAGCGCGTCGTCGAGCTCGGCGCGCGTCGTCGCCTTCCGGTACGCCCAGCCGCCCGCCGCGGCGAGCGCCGCGAGGTCGGCCGTGTGCGGGGTGCGCATGACGGTGGCGAAGTCGTCGGGGTCGGCCGTCGCCGCCACCTCGAGCTCGTCGAAGATCGTGCCGCCGCGGTCGTTGCCGACGAAGACGTGCAGCCGCAGCCCCGCGTCGAGGTGCTGCTGCAGCGGCACGAGCAGGGCTCCGGCGTCGTGCAGCAGGGCGAGGTCGCCGGCGAGAACGCGGGTCGTTCCGCTGCGGGCCTCGCGTGCCGCGGCGAGGGCGATGCCGGTGGCCGTCGACACGGTGCCGTCGATGCCGGCCAGCCCGCGGTTGGCGTGCACGCGGATCGCTTTGCCCGGCACGAGGGCGTCGGCGACGCGGATGAGGCGCGAGGCGGCGAGCACCAGACGATCGTGGGGCCACGTGGATGCCCACAGGGCCCGCGCGAGCATCCCACGATCGATCGGCGCCCGCAACACCGCGAGCTCGGCCTTCGCGAAGGCCGCCCGCACGCCCTGATCGGTGGAGACCGCCAACGACAGGTCGGGTGCCGGGTCATCGGGCTGCTGCGACTCGAGCACGGCGCGCGACATCGCCACCCAGCCGCCGACCCAGCGCCGCACGACGGTCGGGTCGGGCGCCCCGATGACGCGCACGTCGCCGACGGCACGGGCGTTGCGGCCCGGGTCGTACAGCTCGACGCCGGGCGTGCGCACGGTGATGACCTCGACGTCGCCGCGCTGCAGCAGCTGCGGCACCTCGCGGCTGAGCGTCGGGTGGCCGAGCACGATGGCCCGGCCGACGGCGTCGCCGTGCGGGCCGCGCAGCACGTCGCGATAGGCGACGACCAGGTGGCGGCCGTAGCGGGCGCCGCTGCTGACCTCGGCGATGAGCGGGGCGCCGAGGGCGACCGCGAGCTCTTCGGCACGCGCGCCGGCGCCGTGACCGGCGATGACGACGGTGGCATCGTCGGGGTGCAGGTCGACGACCTCGGGCGTGCTTGCCGTCGGACGTTCGGCAGCCGGCGCAGCCGGGTCGGTAGCGCGTGCCGGGCGCGGATCGGGAAGGAGGTCGGCGGGCAGCTCGACCGCACCGCTGAGCGGCTCTCGGTAGGCGAGGTTGACGTGCACGGGGCCGTCGGCGCTCGCGCGCACGGCGAGCTCGGCGAGGCCTCGCGCCGCCTCCGGCTCGTCGGGTGCGCCGACCGGAGCGGGAACATCCCAGTCGGCCCGCAGCAGGTCGCCGAAGATGCCGGGCTGGACGGTGGTCTGGTTGCTGCCGATGCCCCGCAGCTCGGCCGGTCGATCTGCCGTCAGCACGATGAGCGGCACGCCCGCGTGGTGCGCCTCGAGCACGGCCGGGTGCAGGTTGGCGACTGCCGTGCCGGAGGTGCAGACGACGGCCACCGGGCGGCCCGTCTCGACCGCGAGGCCGAGCGCCGTGAAGCCGGCGACGCGCTCGTCGATGCGCACGTGCAGGTGCAGGTGCCCGGCGCGGGAGAGGGCGGCCGCCGCGAGCGCAAGCGCCTGCGAGCGCGAGCCGGGGCTCAGCACGAGGTCGGTGACGCCGTGGCGCACGAGCTCGGCGAGCAGCGCCATCGCGGCCGCGCTCGCTGGCGATTCGGAGACCGTGATCCTGGCAGGCTCGGCGGTGCCGGGCCGGGCAGGCTCGGCCGACGCGGGCTCAGCGCTCGGGATTGGCGGGCGGGTCATCGTCGAGATCCGCGAGCTCCTGCTCCAGGCGGCGCAGACGCTCGTCCTGCTCCGCGCGCTTCGCCAGCTCCTCGGCCGACAGGGTGCGCAGGAAGCTGGGGTCGTCGTCGGGCGCGATAGGGCGCGCGACACCCCCGCGGCGGCGGGCCTTGCCCACCGCGAGCCAGAGCACGCCGCCGATCACCGGCAGCAGCACGACGCCGATGGCCCAGACCGGCTTCGGGAAGGCGCGAACCCGCGAACGCTCAGTGAGCAGCACGTCGACGAGCGTGTACACCGTGAAGGCGACAGCGACCACGACGAGCACGATCAGCAACCGGGTCATGCTTCGAGTGTAGGCCCGGGGTTCTGGGCGGGCACCGAGAGGGCGCTCGTAGACTGATCGGGTGAGCCCCTGGATTCAGTACACACTGCTGCGCCTCGGCCTGTTCGCGGTGGCGTTCGGCCTGCTCATGGCGATTCAGCTCGACTGGTGGTGGGCCGCGATCGTGGCCTCGATCATCGCCATGACGGTGTCGTACATCTTCTTCGGGAAGCTCCGCGATGCCGTCGCGCTCGACCTGGCGGCGCGCCGCGAGCGCCCGAGCGTCGACCCCGACGCCGACGCCGAGGATGCGGCCGCCGAGGATGCGGCGGCGGGCCCCTCTCCCGCGCCGTAATCACCTCGTAAGCACTGCGGGGCGCGGCGGGCATCCGCCCGCTCGTACAGTCGCTTCGACGGACAGCGTGTGGCCGTCGGAGGAGGTTCTCGAATGGCGCGACGTTTCTGGATGGCGACGGCCGCAGGTGCTGCCCTGCTGATCGCGGTCACCGGATGCTCGAGCAGCGTCGTGCTCGAGAGCACTCCCCCGGCACCGGCACCGGCCGCGACGGCGGCAGACCCCGTATCGGGTGACGGGGTCTCAGAGGACGGTGCGGAGGTGGGCGCCGCGGGGGTCGGCGCCTACCTCGACTACTACGACGGGGCGATCGAGGAGACGCCGGGGTTGAAGGTGCTGTTCTTCCACGCATCGTGGTGTCCGAAGTGCCGAGCGCTCGACGCGGACATCGAGGCCAACCCGATTCCGGAGGGCATGACCATCTTCAAGGTCGATTTCGACACTGCCCTCGACCTGCGCCAGACGTACGGGGTCACGCTGCAGACAACCATCGTCTACGTCGACGATGACGGGGCATTGCTGACGAAGGGCGTCCTGTACGAGGACACGACGCTCGATGCCCTGATCGCGGCGGCACCGTAGGCTTCGCCCGTGGAGGCCCTGCTCGTCGTCAGCCTGCTCGCGGGAGTGCTGACGGTCGCCGCGCCCTGCGTGCTGCCGCTGCTGCCGGTGATCGTCGGAGGGTCGATCGTCGCTGACGGACCGGATTCGGCCCGCGCGCGCTGGCGCCCGTTCGTGATCGCCGCGTCGCTCGCGGTCAGCGTGGTCGTCTTCACCCTGCTGCTCAAGGCGACGACCGCGCTGCTGGGGGTTCCTCCGCAGGTCTGGCAGCTCATCTCCGGCACGATCGTCATCGCGCTCGGGCTGAACCTGCTGTTTCCGGCGGTGTACGAGCGGCTCTCGACGCGGCTCGGGCTGGGGGCGCGTAGCAACCGCGCGCTCGATGCCTCGGTGCAGCGCCAGTCGATCGGCGGTGACATCCTCACCGGGGCGGCTCTGGGCCCCGTGTTCACGAGCTGCAGCCCGACCTACGCGCTCATCGTCGCGACCGTTCTGCCGGTGTCGTTCGGCGAAGGGCTGCTGTACGTCACGCTGTACGCGATCGGGCTCGCTGTGCCGCTGCTGCTCATCGCCCTGGCCGGGCGGTCGGCGGCGCGGCGGCTCGGCTGGCTCGCCGACCCGCGCGGTTGGTTCCGCCGCGCCATGGGCGTGGTGTTCGTCATCGTCGGCGTCGTGGTGATCATCGGTGCCGACAAAGCGTTGCAGACACTCATCCTCGATCTCGGGTGGTACGACCCGATCGCCGAGCTCGAGGGGGTGCTCGGCGGTGGGTGAGCATCCGCCGAGGGAAGCGGAGCGCACGCCCCTTGACGGTCGGCGCATCCTCGTGGTCGACGACGATCCGACCCTGCTCGAGATCGCGGCGAGCTACTTGACCGCCGCGGGTGCAACGGTCGATACGGCAGCCGACTCCGTGACGGCCCTCGCGCTCGCCGCCGAGCGGGCGCCCGACCTGATCGTGCTCGACCGGATGATTCCCGGCGTCGACGGGCTCACGGTCGCCCGACGCGTGCGCGCCTCCTCGAGCGTGCCGATCATCGTGCTCACGGCGTTAGGAGAGCCCGAGCATCGCATCGAAGGGCTCGAGGCCGGCGTCGATGACTACCTCGGCAAACCGTTCTCTCCGCGCGAGCTGGTGCTGCGTGCCGCCGGACTGCTGCGCCGCGCGCACCCTCCCGGTGTTCCCGCGGGCGATGTCACTCTCGGCCGCCTGCACATCGATGCCGGGCGGAGGGAGGCGCGGCTCGACGGACGCCCGCTCGCCCTGACGGCCCGCGAGTTCGATCTGCTCGACCACCTCGCACGGCGACCGGGGCGCACACTCGGGCGCGACGAGCTGCTCACCGAGGTGTGGGGATGGTCGGTCGGCGACGTGTCCACCATCACCGTGCACGTGCGGCGACTGCGCGAGAAGGTGGAGGCCGACCCCGCTTCACCCCGCATCATCGCGACGGTGTGGGGGGTCGGCTACCGGCTCGAGCCCGCGGCCCTGGAGGAGGGAGCGACGTCATGACCCCCGATGCCCTGCAGATCGTGCTGACGGCGGCCGGTGCGGCCGCGACCTCGGGCGTGCTCGCGGCGGTCATCCTGCGTCTCGCTCGACGGGCGCCGCTGATCGTGCACGTCGTCGTCATCGTGGTCGCCGCCGTGCTCGCGGTCGCCGGCGGAATCGTGCTGACCGCCAATGCCATGTACATCAGCGACACCGACACCGTCGTAGCGCTCACCGTCACCGCGGTCAGCGGCGTGGTTGCGGTCGCGGTCGCGGCACTGCTCGCGCGCACCCTGTCGCAGGATGCCCGCACCCTGTCGCGCGACGCGCGCGACCTCGGCCACGGGTTGGCGGTCGTTCGAACGCCTGTGTGCACGACCGAGCTCGACGGTGTGCAGCGCGAGATCGTGGGGTCGAGCGAGCGCCTGCTCGCCGCCCGCGACGCCGCCGATGCGGCTGAGCTGGCGCGCCGGGAGCTGGTGACGCGCATCGCTCACGACCTGTTGACTCCGGCTGCGAGCATCCGCGCCATCGCCGAAGTGCTGGAGGACGGCATGTCGGCGGAGCCCGAACGCCATGCTCGCCAGCTGGGTGCGCACGTCGCCCGCCTGCACGCGCTCGTGGGCGACCTGTTCGAGTTCTCGCGCATCGACGCGGGCGGCGTGCCGCTCGAGCGCGAGAGGGTTGCGGTCGCCGACCTCGTGAGCGATCTCGTTGCCGACCATGGAGCGCTCGCCCGCACGCACGAGGTCGAACTCGTGCTGGCGAGCTCAGCGGCCGCGGTGGTCGAGCTCGATGCGCGCCAGTTCAGCCGCGCCCTGGTGAACGTGCTCGTCAACGCGATCGAGCACTCCCCCGAGGGCGGACGGGTCGAGATCGCCGTCGTCGACGACGTCGACGCGGTGACGGTCACGGTGCGCGATCACGGGCCGGGAATCGCTCCCGACGATCTCCCGCACGTGTTCGAGCCGGGCTGGCGGGCGTCGGCAGCGCGCTCTGCTCCGCGCGTCGAGGGGGCCGGGGGCGCAGGCCTGGGCCTCGCGATCACGCGGGCCGTCATGCTCGCGCACGGCGGATCGGCATCAGCGCGTGCGGCGCAGCCGGGAACAGTGCTCGAGCTGCGGCTGCCGCGCGACTGACGGTCGCTCTGACAGTGGTCTCGCGCGAGCCGCGCGCGGCCTAGAACGCGATCGCGGCCGCGAGCCCCAGCCCGGTGAGCAGGGCGGCGAGCGACGTCAGCTTGAGCGCGAGCACGAGCTCGCCCGGCGTCTTCGCCAGCAGCACGATGAGCGCGACGGGGGCGCTGATCAGCAACGTGAAGAACACGGCGGGCGCCCAGACGTACAGAAGCGCGAACGGCACGATCATGCCGTAGGCGCCGGCCAGCAGCACGACGAAGACGATGCGGGCGGGCAGGTCGCCGATGCGCACCGCGAGGGTCTTCTTGCCGACGCGGGCATCGAGCTCGCGGTCGCGGATGTTGTTGACGAGCAGGATCGCCGCGGCGAAGAACCCGGCGAGGGCCGCCGCGAACCAGGTCTCGAACGGCACCTGCTCGATCTGCACGTAGACCGTGCCGATCGTCGCCACGAGCCCGAAGAACAGGAAGGCGACGAGCTCACCGAGCCCGAGGTAGCCGTACGGCAGCTTCCCGCCGGTGTAGAACCACGCAGCGACGATCGCGACGGCACCGACGGCGAGCAGCCACCAGATGCTGGTGAGCACGACGATGGCGATGCCGGCGGCGGCGGCGAGCCCGAAGAACACCAGCGCGACGGTCAGCACGGCCCGCGGCGAGGCGGCGCCCGAGCCGGTGAGGCGGCTCGGCCCGACGCGCAGAGCATCCGTGCCCCGTACGCCGTCGGAGTAGTCGTTGGCGTAGTTGACGCCGATCTGCAGGAAGACCGCCACACCGAGGCAGAGCAGGGCGAGGGCGAGGTTGTAGCCGAGCGTCACGTACGCCATCGCGGTTCCGAGCGCGACGGGCACGATCGCGAGGCTCAGGGTGCGCAGGCGGGCCCCGGCGATCCAGTCGCGGGCGGTCGCCGCCGGCACCTTCGCGGGGTTGCCGGATGCGGCGCTCGCCTTCGCCGGATTCGTGCGCTTCGCGGCGCTCCGGGCGGGCTTCTTCTTGGCCGTCTTCTTCGTCGTCTTCGCTGCCACGACCGCGAGTCTAGTGAGCGGCGCGACTAGGGGTTGACGAGCCGGCTGATCGCGAGCCGGTCGGGCTTGCCGCTGGGCAGCAGCGGCAGAGCATCCACCGTCACGATGCGGTCGGGCCGCGCCTCGGGGGCCAGCCGCGCGCCGACCGCGCGCCGCACGGTGTCGAGCTCGGGGCGCTGCGTGGTGACGACGACCGGCACCTCGCCCCACTCGGGGTGGTGCCCGGCAACGACGACCGCGTCGGCGAGGCCCGGCTGCTCGCGCACCATGCGCTCGACGTCGCCCAGGCGAACCTTGAGCCCGCCGGTGACGATGGTGTCGTCGAGTCGGCCGAGCACGCGCAGCACGCCGGTCTGCTCGTCGATCTCGCCCGCGTCGTCGGTGCGGTACCAGCGCTGGCCGTCGTGCTCGACGAAGGCAGCGGCGGTGCGCTCGGGGTCGCCGAGGTAGTACTCGGCGAGGGTCGGGCCGCCCAGCTCGATGCGGCCGTCGGCAGAGAGGCGCACCTCAGCCTGCCCGATGGGGCGCCCGTCGTAGACGACGCCGCCGCACGTCTCGCTCGAGCCGTAGGTGCGGGTGAGACGCCAGCCGAGGGCCGTCGCGCGCTCGATGAGCGGCGCGGGCGTCGCCTGGCCGCCGACGAGGATGCGCTCGAAGCCGCCGAGCGCCCGACGCAGGTCGTCATCGGCCTCGGCCTCGTCGACGAGGCGGCCCAGCTGCGCGGGTACGAGGGCGGTGAACCGACGCGGATGCTCCATCGCCGCGATCGCCGCCAGCACACGGTCACGGCTCAACCGGCCCGGCGCCACGACGACCGGCTCGCTGCCCGCGGCGAGCGACCGCGCGAGCACGTTGCTGCCCGCGATGTACTGCACCGGCAGAGCGAGCAGCCACTGCCCCGGGCCCTCGAGCGCGCTCTCGGTGGCCGCCGCGCTGGCGAGCACGGCGTCGGCGCTCAGGGCGACGCGCTTCGGGCGCCCGGTCGTGCCGCTCGTCTCGACGACGAGCGCGATGCGTTTCTCGACCTCGAGCGGTGCGGTGTGCACAGGGTTGACGCCGCCGCCGCGGAACAGCACCGCCGGCCCCACCCCCTCGAGAGCATCGCGCAGCGCGGCGAGGCACGCGAGCGGGTCAGCGGTGTCGACGACGGCGAGCGGGCGGGTCACGCTGCCACGCTACTCCGCGGCACTGGGGCCCCGGTCAGGAGCGGGCGGCCGCCGCGGTGCGGATCATCAGCTGGTAGGGCAGCTGCCGCTGCTTCAGCTGGTTGACGGTGCCGACGACGAGCACGCCCGAGCGAGCATCCCGGTACCAGACGACGCCCGAGGCGCCCGAGTGCCCCTGAAACTCGAACGAGCGGAAGCCGGTGAAGACCGCCGGCAGCCGGAAGCGCATGACGCCGGTGCCGTACTCGAGCGGGCTGAAGATGCGGTGCCAGTCGGTGAGCATCTCGTCGAGCAGCGCGGCGTCGAACAGGCGGCCGGCGAAGAAGGCGTGCAGGAAGGTGACCCCGTCGCGGAGCGTCGAGACGACCGCACCCTGGCCGCCGCACGAGGCGAGCAGCAGCGGCAGACGGAGGTCGCGATCGCCGTGCCGGATGACCGCCATCTCGTCGAAGCGATCGAGCGTCTCGGTCGTGAAGACGTAGGTGCGGTCGAGGCCGAGCCGCTCGGTGATGCGCGCCCGCACCGAGGCGGCGAACGGGCGGCCATCAAGGCGCTCGACGACGCCGTCGAGCAGCTGGAAGCCCGTGTCGCTGTAGAGCCCGCGGCCGCGGCGCGCGGGGGTCATGGCCTTCGTCCACGCGACCACCTCGGCCTCCCCCCAGCCGAAGTCGTGCTCGAGCGCACGCTCGAGCGTCGTCGGGCCGTCGGGGCGCGGACCCTCGAAGTAGTCGGCGAGGCCGGCGGTATGACCCATCACCTCGCGCACGGTGATCTCGCCACTGACGTCGCGAGCTCTGCCGTCGCGAACACTGCCGTCGCGGCCCTTCTCGATCGCGAGGCCGCTCAGGTCGAGGTCGGGCAGGTAGCCGGCGATCGGGGCGTCCCAGTCGAGGCGCCCCTCGTCGCGCAGCTGCGCGAGGCACACGACCGTGAAGAGCTTGCTGACGCTCGCGATGAAGAACGGCCGGTCGAGGTCGCCGTGCACGATGTCGAGATCCGGCTCGCCGTTCGGGGCGGGCGCGACCACCCGCCACAGCACCTCGCCGGTGCGTGGGTCGGCCGCGCTGCTCTCGATGAGGCGGTGGATGCGCTGCTCGCGTGTGCTCATGGCTGTCGCTGCTCCTGGGGGTGGTCGGGCGCTCGCGCGCTCGTGTTTACGGCGTTAACATCTGCCGCTATGTCTAGCGCATCAATGTGTACACTGTCAACATGCCGGACCGCTCGCGCTACCACCACGGTGCCCTGCGCGACGCGCTCGTCGACGCGGGCGAGTCGCTCGCCCGCGCCGAGGGCCTCGACGGCGTCACCGTGCGCCGCATCGCCGCGGCATGCGGCGTGAGCGCCGCGGCCGTCTATCGGCACTTCCCGAGCGGCGACCACCTCATCGCGGCCGTCGCGCAGCGGGCGCGCGAGATCATGGCGCGCGACATGTTCGCGCGGCTCGACGCCGCCGCCGGCCGCGCGCCGATCGACCGGCTGCGCGAGGTCGGCGAGTCGTACATCGCCTTCGCGCTCGCTGAGCCGCAACTGTTCTCGCTCGTGTCCATGCCCATGACGACCCCGCCCGATCGACCCGACGACCCCAACGCCGCCGACCTCGTGCGCGACATCGTGCTCGAGCTCGAGCCGCCGGGCGCGGTCGACGAGCAGCGCGTCGCGAGCCGCACGATGCTCGCGCAGGCGAGTGCGCACGGCCTCGCCGTCATCCTGCGCGACTTCGTGCCCGACCCTCAGGCGCGCGCGATGCTCATTGCCGGGGTGCTCGACCGCGTGGGCGTGGGGCTCGAGGCCTGAGGCGCGCTCGCAAGCATCCATCGGTCACTCGTTGCAGTCGCCGACAGAACCGGCGCCAACGAGTGACCAATCGACGCATTCACGCAGCACCACGCGTAACCGAGGCACGCGCGCGGCGGGAACCGGCGCTAGTACTGCCAGGGGAAGGGCGACCAGTCGGGGGCGCGCTTCTGCAGGAACGAGTC
>ERZ1066136.465-NODE-465-length-31058-cov-24.300745_pt1 | contig 31058 bp, 19 predicted proteins | sample MGYA00382783_ERZ1066136 | MGnify/ENA primary metagenome ERZ1066136 (study PRJEB33369, sample SAMEA5778366) | biofilm metagenome | biome: Industrial cooling water; feature: Water cooling tower basin; material: Biofilm | place: United Arab Emirates | collected... | reverse complement strand
GGGGCGGCCTGGGCCGCGGCGGCGCGCTGGACGTCTTCCTTGAGCACGCGGCCGCCGCGGCCGGAGCCCTGGACCGTGTTCAGGTCGACGCCGGCGCGGAGCGCCTCGGCGCGGGCGGCCGGCGGCGCGGGCACGGGGGTCGGCGCGGGGGCGGGCGCGGCGGGTGACGTGGCCGTCGGGGCAGGTGCCGAGGGACCTGTCCCGGCGGACATGGCCTCGCCGACCTCGCCGATGATGTCGCCGACGTTGACCTTGGCGCCGGGGGCGGCGCGGATCTCCCGGATCACGCCGGCGACGGGGGCGGGGACCTCGACGGTGATCTTGTCGGTCTCGAGCTCGACGAGCGGCTGGTCGACGCTGACGGCGTCGCCGACCTTGACGCGCCAGGCGGCGACGACCGCCTCCGTGATCGATTCGCCGAGGGTGGGGACTTTGATCGGACTGGTCATGCGGGTCTTTAGCTCCGGGCGGCGTCGTGGAGGTTGGCGAAGGCTTCTTCGAGGATCAGCTTGCGCTCGTAGGCGTGGCTGTCGGGGGATCCGGTCGCCGGGCTGGCGCTGGCGACCCGGCCGACGTACTTGAGCGGGCCGAGGCGGTGCTCGCCGTTGAACTGGAAGGTGAGCAGTTCGACGAGCAGCGGGGCGACGAAGCCCCACGCGCCGTAGTTCTTCGGCTCCTCCTGCACCCAGTAGAGCTCGCGCGCGTGCGGGTAGCGGGCGAAGGTCGCCACGAGCTCCTGGGCGGGGAACGGATACAGCTGCTCGACGCGGACGAGGGCGACGCGCGGGTCCTTGCGGTGGTCGCGCTCCTCGGCGAGGTCGTAGAAGACCTTGCCGGCGCTGAGCATGATCCGGGTGACCTGGTTCGGGTCGGCGTGGGCGTCGTCGATCGTGCGGCGGAAGCCGCCGTCGGTGAACTCGGCGAGCGGCGAGAACGACGGGCGCGCGCGCAGCAGGCTCTTGGGCGACATCAGGATCAGCGGCTTGCGCCACGGGCGGAGGATCTGGCGCCGGAGCACGTGGAAGACCTGGGCCGGGGTCGTCAGGTTGCAGACCTGGATGTTGTCCTCGGCGCACAGCTGGAGGAACCGCTCGAGGCGGGCGCTCGAGTGCTCGGGGCCCTGGCCCTCGTAGCCGTGCGGCAGCATCATCACCAGGCTGTTGAGGCGGTTCCACTTGTCCTCGCTGGCGACGATGAAGTTGTCGATCATGATCTGCGCGCCGTTGGCGAAGTCGCCGAACTGCGCCTCCCAGATCACCAGCGAGTCGGGCGAGCAGATGCTGTAGCCGAACTCGAAGCCGACGACGCCGTACTCGGAGAGCGGGCTGTTGTAGCACTCGAAGCGGCCCTGGCCGTCGCCGACCTCCCACAGCGGCGACCACGAGCGGCCGGTCCTGGTGTCGGTGTAGACGGCGTGGCGGTGGCTGAAGGTGCCGCGCTGAACGTCCTGGCCGCTGAAGCGGACGCTGTGGCCGGCGCGCAGCAGGCTCGCGTAGGCGAGCAGCTCGGCGGCCTGCCAGGTCAGCGGGGCTGTCCCGGCGTACATGTCCTTCAGCTCGCCGACGATCCGCTGGACCTTCGGGTGGAGGTTGAAGTCGGCGGGCCAGCGGGTGATCCGGGCGGCGAGCGCCTCGACGTCGGCGCGCGAGACGTGGGTCGGGACCTCGGGGGTCTCGGCGTCGGGGCCGCCGCGGTAGTTCTTCCACACGCCGTGCATCGGCCGCATCCGCGACTTGTGGGCGCCCTCGGAGCGGGCCTCGACCAGCGCGCGCTCGAACCGGGCGGTCCACGCGGCGTCGATCTCCGCCGCCTCGGCCTCGGTCAGCGTGCCGCGGGCGACGAGCTCGCGCTGGTAGAGCGTGCGGACCGACGGGTGGCTCTTGATCAGGTCGTACATCACCGGCTGGGTGAAGGTCGGGTCGTCGGCCTCGTTGTGGCCGAACTTGCGGTAGCAGACGAGGTCGATGATGACGTCGACCTTGAAGCGCTGGCGGAACCCGGCGGCGAGGCGGGCGACCCACACGACGGCCTCGACGTCGTCGCCGTTGACGTGGAAGACCGGGACGTCGAGCATGTGGGCGATGCTCGTCGGGTACGGGGTCGAGCGCGCCTCGTCGGGGTCGGTGGTGAAGCCGACCTGGTTGTTGATCACGACGCGGACCGAGCCGCCGGTGCGGTAGCCGGGCAGGCGCGACAGGTTGAGCGTCTCCTGGACGACGCCCTGGCCGACGAACGCGGCGTCGCCGTGGAGGGTGATGCCGAGGACGCGGCTGCCGTCGTGGTCGCCGAGGACGTCCTGCTTGCCGCGGACGCGGCCGGCGATCACCGGCGTGATCGCCTCGAGGTGGCTCGGGTTGAACGCGAGCGCGAGGTACATGTCGAGGCCGCGCGCGGTCTTGTACTCGCGGAAGTGGCCGAGGTGGTACTTGACGTCGCCGGCGCCGATCAGCTCCTCGGGGTCGCCGTGCTTCTCGAACTCGGTGAACACGTCGGCGAACGGCTTGCCCATGACGCTCATCAGCACCGCGAGCCGGCCGCGGTGGGCCATGCCGATCACGACCTCGCCGACGCCGAGCTCGGCCGACTCCTCGATCAGGCAGTCGAGCAGCGAGATCATCGACTCGGCGCCGGCGACCGAGAACCGCTTGGCGCCGAGGAACTTGGTGTGGAGGAACTTGTCGACGCCCTCGACCCCGGCGAGCTGGTCCAAGATCCGCCGCTGCTCGGCCGGCGCCGGGACGACCTTGTTCTCGTTCGCCTCCATGCGCGCCTGCAGCCACGTCCGCTGCTCGAGGTTGTGGATGTGCCAGTACTCGACGCCGATGCTGCGGCAGTAGGTGTTCTGCAGCTTGGCGAGGATCTGGCGCAGCGTCGCCTTGCGCCCCGGCATCAGCATGCCGGGGTCGAACTCGCGGTCCATGTGCTCGTCGGCGAGGCCGAAGTACGCGGGGTCGAGCCCGAGCGCGGTCGTCTCGCGCGGGCGGCCGAGCGGGTCGATCGCCGCCGCCGCGTGGCCGTGCAGGCGGTAGTGCTCGATCAGCTTGTCGACCCGGCTCTGCAGGTACAGCTGCTCGGCCTCACGCCCGTCGACGCGCAGCGCCTCGGCGGCCGGGCCCGGCCGGCCGGCGCCGGCGAGGTCGCGCAGCACGGGCACCCACTGCGGATCGACGGAGCTCGGGTCCTTCTGGTAGGCCTCGTACAGGGCCTCGAGGAAGGCGAGGTTGTGCCCGCTGAGCGTGGACTCGATATCCATAGGCAGGGCCGGAGTCTAACCGTTTGCGCGGTCGTGACAACGTTTCGGCGGCGCGGGCCGGCGCCTCGCGCGGGTCCCCCCGGCCGATCCCGCGGCGAGGCTGCGAGCTGGCTGCGCTTTTTGCGCGGCGCGCCGCGCCGGCGCAGCCGAGAGCGGGCGAGCGGCGCGGGCCGGTCAGCGGCGTCGCCGCTGCGCGTAGTCCGACGCCGCGGCCGCGCGGGCGGGGACGACGGGCGCGGGGCCGGACGACGAGGCGCGGGTGCGGACCGCGGCGCGGGTGCGGACCGCAGCGCGGGCGCGCCGCCTTTTCTCCGCGCCTTTTCCGGTGGTTTGTGTCAACCTTCGCCCCACGATGAGCTCGAAGACCAACCTCGACGTCCTCACCCGACAGGTCGCGTACTCCGGCGAGGGGATCTCCGTCAAATCGCTCGAGACGGAGATCCAGAAGGAGCGGACGATCCAGGACAACAAGGTCGAGGAGCTCAAGGTCCTGCGCGAGCGCAACGTCGAGATCCAGGGCGCGATGGCCGAGGAGCTCAAGAAGCTGCGCAAGTTCAGCGACTACCTCAACGGCACGGCGACCAAGGGCGGGTTCTGGGCCGGGTTCAAGGAGATCCTGAGCTACATCCCCGGCCTCGGGTCGCTCGCGCTCAGCCAGCGGTCGATCGAGGAGCTGCTCAAGCAGCAGTACCAGATCTCGGCGCGCCGGGTCAAAGAGGCGGCCGAGTACGTCGACACGCTCAAGCAGAGCGAGCAGGACCTCTACAAGGAGATCGACCGGATCAACGTCCGGATCGTCGAGATGGCGAAGAACGAGCGCGAGGCGCTCAATTACGTGCTCGAGCTGAAGAACCTGATGGAGCAGCTCAAGGGCGAGGAGCAGGCGGTCGAGGCCGGCAGCGTCGAGCAGCGCGACATCCAGGCCAGCATCGACAAGGTCCACGCCAAGCTCGCCGAGCACTCGACCAACGTCCAGCTGTACGGCTCGGCCGAGGAGCGCTACGCGCGGCTGAAGGACAACACGCGCAAGCTGGCGGAGACGATCCGCAACCTCGCGCAGGACATCCAGCAGTACACGACCGCGGCGTCGATCAAGCTCGACATGGCCTCGGCGCAGATCCAGGCGATCGGCCGCGCCGCCGACGCGTCGACGGTGATGCTCGAGATGAAGCGCAGCCTCGACGTCATGACCGAGTCGATGAACGTGACGACGCAGTTCGTCAGCGACACGCAGATCTTCTTCCGCTCCAACCTCGACACGCTGATCAAGGAGCTCGACACGTTCGACGAGACGACGACGAACGTGCTCGAGGAGAACCTCCGCAAGTCGAAGGAGGTCGAGGAGGCGCGGATCCAGGCGGCGATCGAGAAGGCCGTCCAGCGCGGCCCCCATGGCAGCGGCGCCCAGCCGGCCGCGCGCGCCTAGTCTTCGGGGGGCCGGGACGCCGTGACCGTCGTCGCCCTCCACACCCAGGCGCTCGTCCTCCCCGAGGCCGCGACCTACCTCGAGCTGCTCGGCCGGGCGCTCCAGGCCGGCCGGCTGTCGAACGCGTTCCCCGACCGGCGCCAGATCCAGGGCTCGTGCGACGCGCTCGCCGCGGGCCTGCGCCTCGGCGTCCACGGCGAGCTCTACGTCGACGCCCGCGCGGGCCTGCCGAACATGGCGAGCCTGACGCGGGTGCTGACCGACAAGGGGGTCGCGGGCGAGTCGCTGGCGCGGATGGGCGACCGCGCGGCGCTCGAGTCGCGGCGCGGCGAGGCGGAGGTGTTCGCCCGGCTGGCGGCGAAGCACGACTACTACGTCGGGCTCAAGGACAGGGAGCTCGCGCCGGTCGACCACCACCGGGTGCTGCTGCGGCGGCACGACCCTTCGAGCGGCACGGCGGCGTTCCGGATCGAGATGACCAAGCTCGACGCGAGCGGGGTGTACGTGCGCCTGCAGATCGAGCTGACGCAGGTGTCGTCGCTGTGGCGGCGCAAGGCGATCGACCTCGACAAGGACGGCGAGACGGCGGCGGCGAGCGACGCGTTCCGGTCGATGGTGTACCGCTGCGCCGACCTCGACGCCGAGGCGCTGTTCATCCGCCTGCACGGGATCGAGGGCGTCAGCGTCGAGCGGGTCCAGCGTGGGGTCGTCGGTCCGCTCCTGTTCTCGCTGCCGACCGGCGGCGGCGTGCAGGTGACGCGGACCGCCGAGGCGCCCGACGACGCGATCGGGCGGGCCTGGCACGCCTGGTCGGTCGGCGCCGGTGCGGCCGAGCACGAGCGGCCCGAGCTGCTCGCCGCGTTCGCCACGGACAGCGCGGCGGTCGACATCCGCGAGGAGCGGAGCAACGACCCGATCTCTCCGCTGCTGTCCGACCGCCTCCAGGACGCGGAGCGCGCGCGCTACCGCGCCCTGCGCGAGCGCTACCCGTTCAAGGTCTTCAAGGACCGCAAGTTCGTCGGCACCGCGGGCCTGAAAACGATGGTCCAGGCGGTCTGTGCGGCCGCGGGCACCAAGAACCTGATCTACGACCTGCCGCTCCGCTAGACGGCCTCCCGGTGCGAGCCTCCTGCCGCGAAGGGGCCCCGCTTTGGGTTTGCTTCCGCGCGCGCTTTGAACAATTATCGCCCTTCAGGACATCGCGCCGCCCGACGCGCGCGACCGGAGGACGACCATGAACTTTCGCTTTCGAACCACGTTGATCGGCGCCGTGCTGGCGCTCGCGGGCTGCGGCGACGACAAGCCGGCGATGACCGGGACCACCAACACGAACCCGACCGCCACGGCGACCGACGGCGCCAGCAGCACGGGCTCGCCCGACACGACGACGACGACGACGACGACGGCGGGGACCGACAGCGCGACCGAGGCCGTGACCGGCGGCACGGCCGGCGCGACCGGCACCTCGTGCTCGTTCCTCGGCTGCGAGGGCTCGACGACCAACACCGGCCCGATGAACGAGTGCGACATCTGGGCCCAGGACTGTCCCGAGGGCCAGAAGTGCATGCCGTGGGCCAACGACGGCGGCGGCTCGTGGAACGCGACCAAGTGCTCGCCGGTCTCCGACAACCCGGGCAAGGAGGGCGACGCGTGCACCGTCGAGGGCTCGGCGGTCAGCGGCATCGACTCGTGCGACATCGGCCTCCTGTGCTGGTACTTCAACGAGAACAACGAGGGCACCTGCATCGACATGTGCACGGGCAGCCAGGAGAACCCGCAGTGCGACGACGGCCAGGTGTGCGACATCACCAACGACGGCGTGCTGATCCTCTGCCTGATCGAGTGCGACCCGCTGATCCAGAGCTGCCCCGAGGGCCAGATCTGCTTCTTCTCCTCGGCGGCCAGCACGTTCATCTGCGACTTCGACGCCAGCGGCGAGATGGGCGCCTATGGCGACCCGTGCGCGTTCATCAACGTGTGCGACTACGGCCTGTTCTGCGCGGTGCAGGACGCGGTCCCCGGCTGCGACAACCCCGACGGCTGCTGCAGCCCGTACTGCAACCTGATGGAGCCGAACAACTGCCCCGGCGCCGCCCAGGGCCAGCAGTGCGTGCCGTGGTACGAGATGGGCCAGGCCCCGCCCGGGCAGGAGAACATCGGCGCCTGCGCGGTGCCGGCGTGATCGGGTGAACCTCCGCGCCTGGCCTTCGGGTCCGTGCGTCGAGGGCGAGAGAGGCCTCGGAGGCGGCTCCGGGGCCTCTCTCGCTTTCTTGGGGGCGTCGAGCGGGGACGCGGGGCGCGTCAGTCGCCGACGGGGAACAGAGGCGGCTTCGGTCGGCCGCGGTAGTTCGGGCCGATCTGGCCCCACACCAGCCAGATCGCCAGCCACGTCGACGGCAGCAGGACCATGAACTCGGGGAACACGCGCAGGAGCTGGCAGGCGATCGCCGCGACCGACAGGCCGCCGACGACGAGGGTGGCCCACCGGTAGGGCAGGGCGCCGAACTTCTTGATCCGCAGGTTGGAGATCATCATCAGCGCGCCGACGAGCATCGCCCACGGGAACAGCTGCCAGACCTCCGGGCCGAGCTGCAGGCCGCCGAACAGGCGGCCCTCGGCGAAGCGGTCGGGGGCGCCGAGCGGGTTGTCCGGCGCGGCGTACTTGAGGCAGACGAGGAACCAGTCGACCAGGAGGCCGGCGGTGAGCGTCGTCGGCACGCCGTGGAAGATCGTCTTGTCGGCCTGCGGCAGGTCGGTGAGCACGTTGAAGCGCGCGAGCCGGAGGGCCGCGGCGGCGAGCCACAGGAAGGCGGCGGCGACCACCCAGGCGAGGCCCGCTCCGGACGCGAAGGGCAGGCCGGGCGTGCTCGTCAGCGCGGTCAGCAGCAGGAACGCCGGGGCGACGCCGAAGTTGAAGAAGTCGGCGAACGAGTCCATCTGCACGCCGAAGGCGCTGGTCGCCTGCAGCTTGCGGGCGACGAAGCCGTCGGCGCGGTCGAGGAAGGTCGAGAGCAGCATCAGCCACGCGGCGTCGACGTAGGCGCCGCGGTGCGCGAGGACGATGCCGCCGACGCCGCAGGCCATGGCGCCCAGCGTGATGAAGTTCGGCGCGAGGTAGCGGAGCTTCGACATCCTCTTTTAACTCGCGTCGCGGGTCGTCTGCAGGGCGGCGAGGATCCGCGCGCCGACCTCGTCGGGGGCGCCGACGCCGTCGACGCGCTTCAGCAGGCCCTTCGCCTCGTAGAACGGGACGATCGGGGCGGTCTCGGCGTGGTACTTTTGCAGGCGCGCGGAGCAGGCGGCCTCGGTGTCGTCGGCGCGGTGGACCAGGCGACCGGCGGCCTCGGGCGGCGGCGGGTTGAAGGTGAGGTGGTAGATCGCGCCGGTCTCCGGGTCGCTGCGGCGGCCGGTGATCCGCTCGAGGATCAGCGCGTCGGCGACCTCGATCAGCACGACGGCGTCGAGGCGGACGCCGGCGTTCGCCAGCGCGACGTCGAGCGCCTCGGCCTGCGGGCGCGTGCGCGGGAAGCCGTCGAGCAGGAAGCCGCGGGTGCAGTCGGCGCGGGCGATCCGCTCGAGCACCATGCCGATCACGACCTCGTCGGGGACGAGCTGGCCGAGCTTCATCACCGCGTCGGCTTTCTTGCCGAGCTCGGTCCCGTTTCGCACCGCCTCGCGCAGCATGTCGCCGGAGGAGATGTGCGGGATCCCGAAGGTGGTGACGAGGTTCTGGGCCTGGGTACCTTTGCCGGCGCCGGGCGGACCGATGAGGATGATGCGCATGGGGCAGCTCGCGGTTCTCCGCGGGCCGGCGTGTGCGCGATGAGGCCCGCGGGGCCGGAACCATGACACGGGCCCGCGGAGCCTCGCAAGCGCCCCGGGGCCGCTTTCTTGGCGCCGCGCCCCTTCCTTATATTCCGCGAGCCCTCATGGGCCCTCAGTGGATGTACTGCACGTGGTGCGGGTGGCCGCCGGCCTGCCCGGCGGCGCGGCTGCTCGGCTCGGGCGGGGCGACCGGCTCGCCGAAGGTCTCGGCGAGGAAGACGCGGGCGCGCATCTTCGGGCCGTCGTGCTCGGGCGACAGCCCGGCCTTGCGCACCAGCGCGGCGAGGAAGTCGCGCGGGCGCGGCAGCTGGCGCCACACGACCGGCAGGAACACCGCCTGACGCGAGCCGAGGCTCAGCACCACGCCGTCGCGGCCGGGCACGATCTCCTTCTCGATCGCGTCGAGGCCGACGACCCCGAGGTCGTGCGCCTCGCCGAGGACCGAGATCTCTCCGTCCATGCGGCTCCACCGGCTCGCCCGCGCCGGCGCGGTGCGGGGGTCGTGGAGGCCGGCCTGCACGGCGTAGCGGACGACCGCCTGCTCGAGGTTCGGCCACGGCTCGAGCGAGCCGAGGCAGCCGACGAGCTCGCGGCCGTCGTGCCACGAGACGAACACTCGCGCGGGCTGCTCGAGCCGCGGGTCGTCGGGGCGCGGCACCTCGCCGACCGGCAAGCCGAGCGCGTCCGGGTCGCGCTGCGCCATGGCGTCACGCAACACGCGGCGGGCGAGGTGTAGCAGCCATCGACGGGCTGCTTCGGAGAGCGGCTCAGAGACGAGGACTTTTGCCATGGCCAACGGGGGCGAACTATGGATCGCCGGCTCCCCGACGTCGACGAAAAAATGCAGCCGACCTCGTCCCGCCGAGCCCAGCGGAACCCAGCCGATCCTAGCGGCGGCGGCGACGACGTCCGAGCCACGCGAGCGCGCCGATGAGCAGGCCCGCGGGGCTGGTCTCGTCGCTGCGGCAGCCGCAGCCGGAGTCGCTCGCGGCGCCGCCGGTGCCGCTGTCGGAGCCGGAGCCGGTGTCGCCGTCGCTCGTACCCGCCGAGGACGCCGAGCCGGCGGTCACCTGTCCGCTCGTGACGCCGCTGTCACCCGACGCGCCGCCGGTGCCCGACGCGGAGCCGGCCGAGGTCGTCGGTCCGCCGGTCGCCGAGTCACTGCCGCCGCCGGTCGCCGAGTCACTGCCGCCGCTGGTGGTCGACGTCTCGCCGCCGGAGATCCCGCTCGAGCCGCCGCCGCCGGTCGAGTCGACGACGCCGCCCGACGAGTCACTGCCGCCGGTCGAGTCGCTGCCGCCACCGGTCGAGTCGCTGCCGCCGCCGGTCGAGTCGCCGCCGCCGGTCGAGTCGCCGCCGCTGTCGGTGTCGACGCCGTCGCAGGCGTCGCCGATCTTGTCGTTGTCGCCGTCGGCCTGGTCGGGGTTGGGGTCGGTCGGACAGTTGTCGCAGGCGTCGCCGAGGCCGTCCATGTCGCTGTCGAGCTGGTCGGGGTTCGGCTCGCCGTTGCAGTTGTCCTTGGTGATCTTGTTCGGCGTGTTGCAGAAGCCGTCGTTGTCGAGGTCATCGGGGTCGACGAACTCCTGGCAGGGGCTGCCGCCGAGGCACAAGATCCCGGAGACGAGCGTCGTCAGGTCGTCGAAGTCGTCGTCCCCGCCCATGATCAGGTCCTCCCACCCGAAGTAGTAGGTCCGCGGGGTCACCTTGCTCTCGTAGATCAGCAGGTGGATGAACGGGTTCATCTGCTGCGCGTCGGGGTTGAGCGCCGGCTGGCTGTAGAACACGTGCTGCACCGTGTTCGGCTGCTTGACGTTGGCGCAGTTGGGGCCGATGCCGCCGACCGCCTGGAAGAACCCGATCTCGCCGCCGAGGTAGTTCGGGTCGGCGGTGATCGACACGCTCTTCTTGGTCCCGACCGGGTCGTTGCACGCGAGGATCTCGTGCAGGTCGGCGAGCGTCGGCTTGTCCTTGCCGACGTTGTACCAGCCGAACGAGTTGCGGTACCCGGCGTTGCGCTGCAGCACCTCGAACCGGACCTCGCACGCGGGGATGAACGTCTGCGGCTCGATGCCCGCCTCGGCGAGCGCATTGATCCCCTCCATGCGCATGTTGAAGAGGTTCTGCAGGCTCGGCCCGGCCGGGATGACCTTGCCGTTCGGTTGCATCAAGGCGCTCGCCTCCCGGCTGACGCCGAGCGCCGCGAGCACGACCGCGAGCCCCAACTTCCACCCTCGTCCCATGTCCACCATGCCCGCCAGCGTTTCACAGGTCGCCGGCGCCCGGCAACCGGCGCGCGCTCACGGACCGATGTGCGCGCGGGGAGGATGCGGTAAAACCCTCCGCGTGAGTACCCTCGATCGGATCGCCGCCATCGACGAGTTCTGGACCCGCGAGTTCGCGTACTACCTCCACGAGCATCGTCACCCGCTCAACCGACTGACCCACATGTTCGGCGTGCCGATCCTGGTCGTCACCGCCGCCGCCGCGCTCGCCCTGCCGAGCTGGAGGGTCTTCGTTTATGGGTGGACCGTCGGGTGGGCGTTCCAGCTCGCCGGCCACCGGATCGAGGGCAACCGCCCGGCCCTGCTGAAGCGCCCGATCTCCTGGCTGATGGGCCCGCTGATGGTCCTCGTCGAGCTCGCCGAGCTGCTCGGCCTGCGCTTCGCCTTCGCCGCGCGCGCCCGCCGCGTCGTCGGCCTGTGAGCGAAGTTCAGGGGGACGCCCGCAACTGGTGTATCGTGGCGAGGATGAAGACGCCTCGCCCGCCGATCCTCGCGGCCCTGCGCCTCGGCCCCCTGACGCTGGCGCTGCTCGCCCCGCTCGCGTTGCCCACCGCGGAGGCCCGCGCCGACGAGGGCCAGTGGACGCCCGGGCAGGTCGCCGAGCTCGATCGTGACAAGCTGGCGGCGATGGGCCTCGAGCTGCCGCTCGAGCAGATCTGGAGCGGGCGCGGCGGGCTGATGCGCGCGGCCGTCAACCTCTCCGGCTGCTCGGCGGCGTTCATCTCGCCCGAGGGCCTGATCGCGACCAACCACCACTGCGCGTACGCGGCGATCCAGGCGGCGAGCAGCGTCGAGCACGACTACCTCAAGGACGGCTTCGTCGCCCGCGCGCGCGCCGAGGAGCTGCCGGCCAAGGGCAGCAGCGTGCGGGTCGTCGAGCGGATCGAGGACGTCACCGCCGAGGTGCTCGCGGGGACCGACGCGATCACCGACGACCGCGCGCGCGCGCAGGCGATCGACCGCGCGCGCAAGCGGCTGGTCGAGGCCTGCGAGGCGCCCGGCGGCGGGCTGCGCTGCGAGGTCGCCAGCTTCTACTCGATGAGCCAGTTCACCCGCTTCGTGTACCGCGAGCTGCGCGACATCCGGCTGGTGTACGCGCCGCCGTCGGCGATCGGCGAGTTCGGCGGCGAGGTCGACAACTGGATGTGGCCGCGGCACACCGGCGACTTCGCGCTGCTGCGCGCCTACGTCGCGCCCGGCGGCGAGCCGGCCGACCGGGCCGACGCCAACGTGCCGTACCGGCCGGACGTGTGGCTGAAGGTCGCGCACGACGGCGTGAAGGAGGGCGACTTCGTCGCGGTGCTCGGCTACCCCGGCAACACCGAGCGCTACCTGCCGCTCGCGGAGGTCGAGCGCTACGCGGCGCAGATCTTCCCGGCCCGGATCGACCTGTTCGGCGAGTGGGTGGCGCTGCTCGAGGAGCTCGGCGCGCAGGACCCGGCGCGCGCGATCAAGGTCGCGTCGACCAAGAAGAGCCTCGCCAACCGGCTGAAGAACGCCCGCGGGATGCTCGCCGGGTTCCAGGCGATGGACCTGCTCGCGCGCCGCCGCGGCGAGGAGGCCGAGCTCGAGGCGTGGGCCGCCCGGCCGGAGAACGCCGCCTACGCCGAGGTGCTGCCGCAGCTGCGCGCGCTCAGCCAGGAGCGCCGCGACGGCTTCGCCCGCGACTTCCTGCTCGAGCAGCTGGCGAACGGCCCGGGCCTGCTCGGCCTGGCGATCGACCTCGTCCGCCGCGCGCGCGAGCGGCAAAAGCCCGACCTCGAGCGCCCGACCGGCTACCAGGACCGCAACGAGAAGAAGCTGTGGGACCGGCAGGAGCGGCGCCTGCGCGACTTCGACCGCGAGGTCGAGGCGCACATGCTCGCCACCGTGCTCGCGCGGGTGGCCGCGCTGCCGCCGGGCCAGCGGCCGGCTGCCTTCGAGGGCATGTCTCCGGGGACAGGAACCGGGCGACAGGCGTTCCTCGAGCGCACGCGCAAGCTGGTCGCCGGCAGCAAGCTGAGCGACCCCGCGCTGGCGCGCCGGCTGTTCGACGCCGACGCGGCGACGCTAGCGAAGTTCAAGGACCCGCTGCTGGCGCTCGCGCTGGCGCTCGCGCCGGACCTCGAGGCGTACGAGGCGACGGCCGAGGCGCGGGCCGGGCGGATGTCGCGGCTCGGCCCGCAGTACTTCGAGATGCTGCGCAAGATCCGGTCCGGCCCGGTGTACCCGGACGCCAACGGCACGCTGCGCTTCTCGTACGCCTCGATCACCGGCTACCGCCCGCGCGAGGGCCTGATCGCGACCCCGCGGACGACGCTGTCGGGCCAGCTCGCCAAGCTGACCGGCGAGACGCCGTTCGCGTTGCCCGAGCGGGTGCTCGCGGCCGCGAAGGGGGCGAAGGACACGTACTGGGCCGACCCGCGGCTCGGCGACCTGCCGATCAACTTCTTGACGAGCGCCGACACGACCGGTGGCAACTCGGGCAGCCCGGTGATCAACGGCCGCGGCGAGTTCGTCGGCCTCAACTTCGACCGCGTGTGGGAGAACATCGCCGGCGACTTCGCCTACAACGACCGCTCGCGCAACATCGTCGTCGACGTCCGCTACCTGCTGTGGCTGCTCGACAAGGTCGAGGACGCCGACGCGCTGCTCGCCGAGATCGGAGCGTCCGGCCTGCGGTCCGCCGGGCCGCGCCCGCGCGTCCACCCCGGCGTTCACCCCGGCGTTCACCCCGGCGTCCACCCGGCGACCGACGCGGCGCCCGAACCGGCCGCTGCGCCGCCTCCGCCGGAGGCCGAGTGCCCGCGGGCCGGTCGGCGCCCGAGCCCGTGCGGCTGCGCCAGCGCCCCCGAAGCGGGCCCCTGGGGCCTCCTGGTCGGCCTCTGGCTGGTCCGGCGCCGCCGCCGATGCTAGTGCCTCACGAGGGACGGCCGGTCATGCCTCGCGACTCCTCACTGCAGCAGCAGGGCGACGCGGGGGAGACCTATCGGCACTGGCTGCACCTGCGGCTCGGGCAGACGCTGGTCGACGACCTGATGTCGCCCGACCAGGCGATCGCCTGGCACGAGCTGTGCCGCGAGCTGCGCCTCGGCGAGGCCCCGCTCGGCGACGACGTCGACGAGGCCGCGCTCGCCGACGGCGGCCTGTCCCTCGAAGCCTGTCTCGCAGGACAGGGCGATCTGTCGCCGCTGTGGGTCGTCGGCGGCGCGCGCTCGGGCAGCTGCACGCTGGTCCACGAGCTGCTGCTCGGCCTGTGCGGGCAGCGGGGCGGGGGCGCCCGGGCCCGCCTCGGCGACGCGCTGCCGGTCCCGCTGGTGCTGTGCGGCCGGACGGTCCGCGGGCCGCTCGGCATGCTCGGCATGGATGTCCGCTGGGACAGCCACGAGTCGGCGGCGGCGGCGCTCGGCCGCTGGTGGGCGCTCGCCGAGCGCGACGTCCGGCGCGGCCTGCAGCGCGGCTACGCGGCCGACGAGCTGCGCGCCGCCCCGCGCCCGCTGGTCGTGATCGCCGGGCTCGACGAGCTGCCGCCGGGCCCGCGCGCCGCCGCGGCGCGGTGGATCGCCGAGCTCTGCGCGGCCGGCCTGCCGGTGCTTGCGACCACCCGCGACGCCGACGTGCCCGAGCTCGCCGCGTTGCAAGCCCAGGGCCTCGTCCGCCGCGCGTTCATCCAGCCGCTCGCGCGGCCCGTGATCGACCGCTTCCTCGCCCGCTGGACCCGGCTGCCCGGCGACTTCGAGCGCGTCGCCGCGACCGACCTGCGCGCGGCGATCGACGGCGCCCCGCCGCGGCTGGCGCTGGCGCGGCGGCCGGTGACGCTGACGCTGCTCGCCGTGCTGGTCGCCGCCGCCGGCGCGGCCCCGGACTCGCTCGTCGAGCTGCAGCGCGGCCTGCTGCGCCAGCTCCACCTCGTCCGCCCGTCGCACCGGCTGCTGATGGCCCGGATCGTCGCCGACCGCGACAGCCCGCTCCCCGAGGCCGAGCGCGCCGGCTGGCTCGCCGCGCTGGTCGCCGCCGCGGCCGCCTACGACCACCCCGAGCTCGGCGACGCGCTCGGCCGCGACCCCGCGCTCGCCGCGGCCGGCGGCGAGCTGCTGCGCCGCGCCGCGCAGGCATGGGCCGAGGGGACATGCCCGATCGCCCAGGTCTCCCAGGGCATGACCGAAGGGGCAGAGGAGATCCGGGCCTGCCGCGACCGCCACCACGACGACGAGATGGCGCGCCTGCTGGTCCTCGGGCGCCGCGCCGGGTGGTGGCGCCAGGAGCACGTGTTCGTGCTCCGCCGCGGGCTGCCGCCGCGCGAGCGCCTGTTCGACGTCCACTCGTCGGAGATCCGGCCGCGCCCGCTGTTCGCCGCGCTGGCGGAGCTGCACGACGTGTGGGGCGCGTTCGCGTTGCCGCTGCTGCGCGTCACCCCGCTCGGCTACCTCCTCGCCGAGGGCGGGGCGGCCTGCCCGGTCGCGGCCGCGGCCCTGCTCGCCGAGTCCCCGCCGCCCGAGGTCCGCCCGGTGCGAGATCTGTTCCTGCGCGCGGTCCTGCTCGAGCTCGCGCTCGTCAGCCTCGCCGCCGACGACGAGGAGCTGCAGGCCGACGTGCTCGCGCTCGTCCTGGCCCGCGACCTCGACCTCGACGCCGCCCTCGACCGGGCGATGCTCGAGGGCCTCGGCGAGGCGCGCCCGGCCGGCCCGCGCGTCCCCGCCGGCGCGAGCGAGCGGATCGCCTACATCGACGCCGCCCTCGAGCTCGCCTCGCGCCTGACCCCGTGCGGCTCGCCCGAGCTGGTCGCCGACCTCGAACGCGCGCGCCGGCTCGTCGCCGGCGGCGGGCCGATGGAGCGTGGCTCCGCGCTCCGCCGGCTCGCCGCGTTCGTCGTCGTCCTCCTTCTTTATGCGATCTGCCGCCGGCTCGCGCCGGCGCGCCGGGAGCTGCGGCGCGGCGAGGTCCAGGCGCTGGTCGCCGGCCTCTCCGCGCCGGACGCGGTCGCGGCCGCGTTCGCCGACGACCGCCGCGCGCAGGTCAGCGCCGACTGGTCGTGGGTGATGCGGCAGGCGTGGGCCCCCCACCGCGTCGCCAAGCACCTGCTGTTGCACATGCAGGAGTCGTTGTCGCTCGCGCCGGAGCACGTGTTGCCGCGCTGTCACAAGTGGTTGCGCGGCTTCCTCGCGACGCGCAGTTGATCGCGCGCGGATCCGCGAGCTGCCCGCGCGTCAGCGCGGCGATGCGCGGCTTTGCGACCGCCTCACCGGCCCGCGGGGCCGGCAAAGACTGGTATGGTGCAACCTCGGCAGATACGCCCTGCGCGCGCCCTCCTTCGCGCGCCGGCGGGCGCCGCATGGGGCACGAAGCACGAGGCATCCGATGGCAGACACACTCACGCGTATCCACGATGAGCAGGGCTTTCAGGCCGCCGCCGCGGCGGTCCGCAGCGAACCCGAGCGGCTCGAGCGCTGGGACGAGCTCGAGGCGACCGGCGAGTCGCTCCAGCGCGCCGGCGACGTCGCGGCGCTCTATCGCGAGGTCCTCGCGCAGGACCTGAACCCCGCCACCGCATCGATCGTCGGCCGGCGCGCCGCCTCGTTCCTCGAGGAGTGGTTCCCGGGCGACGAGTCGGCGCTCGCGGGCGTGCTCCGCCGCGTGCTCGCGGTCCAGCCCGACGACGGCTGGGCCTTCCTCCGCCTGACCGCCTCGCTGACCCTCGCGGAGCGCTGGGACGACCTGCTCGCGCTCTACGACCAGACCTTGATCGCCCCGATCGGCGAGGCCCGCCGGATCCAGCTGCTCGAGGAGGCCGCCGACATCGCCCGCGACTTCGCCGGCCAGCCCGACCGCGCCGTCGACTACATGCAGCAGCTCCTGGTGCTGCGCTCGAGCGACGTCCGCCTCGAAGCCGCGCTCGAGCGCCTGCTCGAGAAGCAGGGCCGCTGGCGCGACCTGATCGCCCTCTACAAGCGGCGGATCGAGCTCCAGGGCCGCGACGCGACCGAGGGCTTGCCGATCAAGATCGGCGAGATCTGGCTCGACCGCCTCGCCCAGCCCGACCAGGCGCTCGAGGAGGTCCGCGGCCTGCTCGCCGACAGCCCCGGCGACCGCGACGGCTGCGCCCTGCTCCAGCGCCTGCTCGTCCTCGACGGCGCCACCCCGGCCGTCCGCGCCGGCGCGCTCGACCTGCTGCGCTCGACCTACGACGAGGGCCAAAAGCCCGAGGAGGTCATCCGCGTCCTCGGCGTCGCGCTCCGCTTCGCCGACCGCCCGACCGCGGTCGCGCTCCACCGCGAGCTCGCCGAGCGCCTCGTCACCGCCGACCGCCAGGCCGAGGCGATGGAGCACTACGTCGCGGTCGTCGAGATCCTGCCGGCGTCGACCGACGACCACCGCCGCCTGCGCCACATCGCCGAGCAGAACGGCGAGTACCTGCTGCAGGTCAAGGGCCTGCTCGCGGCCGCCGGCGCCGAGACCGACGCGGGCCGCCGCGCCGGGCTGTGGGCCGAGGCCGCCGACGTCCAGCGCGAGGCGCTGCAGGACAGCCCGACCGCGATCGAGCTGTACCAGCGCGTGCTCGCCGAGCCGGCCGCGTCGCGCGAGCTGGCGCTGCGCTCGGCCCGGATGCTCGACGGCCTGCTCCAAGAGGCAGGTCGCGCGCCCGAGCGGCTCGACGTGCTCGAGCGCCTCGGCCAGCTCGAGACCGGCGCCGCCAAGGCCGCCAAGCTCGGCGAGGCGGCCCGCCTCGCCGCGACGCTCGACGACCCCGAGCGCGCGCTCAAGAGCTGGCGCGCCCGCCTCGCCCTCGACGGCGACGACCCCGAGGCGCTCGCCGCCGCCGCCGAGCTGCTGCACGGCCTGCTGCGCTGGGACGAGCTCGCCGAGCTGCTGCGCCAGCGCGCCGCCGGCCCGGTCGAGGCGCACCAGCGCCGCGCCGACCTCCGCCGCGTCGCCGAGATCCAGGCCGACAAGCTCGGCGACCTGCCCGCCGCGATCGCCACCTGGCAGGAGATCGTCCGCTCGTTCGGCGAGTCCGACGAGACCGTCGAGGCGCTCGCCGGCCTGCTCGTCAAGGTCACCCGCTGGCCTGACCTCGCGGACCTGCTCGATCGGGCATCCGGCCGCGAGACCGCCCGCCTCGCCGACCTCTCGACCCGCCTCGGCGACGTGTTCCGCTCGCAGCTCGGCCGGCCCTCGCGCGCCGTCGCATGCTACGACACCGCGCTGACCGCCGACCCGTCGCACGCGGGCGCCCGCGCCGGCCTGCTTGCGACCCTCGAGACCGAGGGCCGCGCCCTGGCCGTCGAGGTCCTCGGCAAGCTGTACCGCGCCCGCGGCGAGTGGCTCGAGCTCGCGGCGATCTGCGAGGCCCGCCTCGCGGTCGCCGGCGACGCGCTGCGCCGCGCCGAGATCCTGCGCGAGACCGCCAGGATCCACGAGGAGCACGGCCGCGACCAGGCCGCCGCCCTCGCCGCGATCGCCCGCGCCTTCCCGCTGCAGGCCGGCGACCGCGCGACCGAGCGCGACCTCGTCCGCCTGGCCGACGCGACCGGCGACTACCAGACCGCCGCCCAGGCGTTCCACGCCGCCGCCGCCGCGACCACCGACGCCCACCGCGCCGCCGAGCTGCGGATGAGCGAGGCCCGCGTCAGCGAGCACAAGCTCGGCGACCACCGCCGCGCCCTCGTCGCCTACCAGGCCGTCCTCGCCGCCGTCGCCGGCGAGCCCGACGCCGTCCGCGGCGCCGTGCGCACCGCCGCGGTCGTCGGCGACTTCTCGGCCGTCGCCCAGGCGATCCTCGGCCAGACGATCGCCGACCAGAAGATCGACGCGCAGATCGTCAGCCTCGCCGAGGTCCTCGCCGAGCAGCACGCCGGGTGGGTCGCGCTGACCCTGTCCCTCGAGGCAGCCACCGAGGCCGCCCGTGGCTCGCTGACCGCCGAGCTGTACGCCTGGCTGACCGCCCGCGTCGCCGCCTGGCACCGCGACCGCCGCGGCGACCCGGCCGCCGCCCGCGAGGCCTTCCTCCGGTCCGTCGCCGCCCAGCCCGGCCACCTCGAGCGCCTGCAGGCGCTCGCCGAGCTGCAGCGCACCGCCCCCGACACCGCCCTGATCGACACGCTGCTCGCGCTCGACCAGCTCAGCGAGACCAACTTCGACGAGCTCTACGAGGCCTCGGAGCTGGCGCTCGGCCTGCTCGGCGACAGCGACCTGACGCGCGAGATCCTGCGCCGCCTGCAGGGCCGCGCCGCCGCGCTGTGGAACCGCGGCGTCGCCGCGACCGGCCAGCGCACCAACGACGTCTGCGTCGCCTGGGCGGTCGAGAAGCTCGCCCAGCTGCAGGCCAACGCCGGCGACCGCAAGTCCGCCGCCGACCTGCTCGCCCGCACCGCCGCGCTGCCGTTCCCGCCGGCTGTCTCTCAGGCCATGCGCCTGCGGGCCGCCGCGATCTTCGCCGAGCTCGGCGACCGGCCGCAGGCGATCGAGCTGTACCAGAGCGTCGTCGACGAGGTCCCCGGCGACCTCGCGACCGTCCGCCTGCTCGCGCCGCTGCTCGAGGCCGAGCAGCGCTACCCCGAGCTGCTCGAGCTGCGTCACCACGAGCTGCAGCGGACCGACGACGCCGGCCGCAAGCTCGAGCTGCGCCTCGACATCGCCCGCCTCGTCGGCGTGATCGAGCAGCGCGGCGGCCGGATCGAGGCGCTGCGCCAGAACCTCGCCGAGGACCCGAGCCACGACCCGTCGCTGTCGGCCCTGATCGACGTCCTCGGCAGCAAGGCGAGCCCCTCCGACCTCGCGGCGTTCCTCGGTGAGCACGCCGAGCGCCTCGAGCAGGTCGGCGACAAGCCGCGCGCCGTCCGCCTGTGGACGCAGCTCGCCGAGCTCGCCGAGAAGCGCCTCGGCGACGAGGCCCGCGCGATCGACGGCCACCGCCGCGTCGTCGCCCTCGACCCGGACAACCTCGCCTCGCTCGACGCGCTGTCGCGGCTGTTCATGGCCCGCGCCGAGCCGGCCGCCGCGGTCCCGTGGCTCAGCCAGCGGCTCGAGCGCACGCCCGACGGCCTCGCGTTCGGCGGCCTGTCGCGGATCGACGTCGTGCTCGGCCTCGTCGAAGCGCTGCTCGGCGCCGGCCAGAAGGACCGCGCGATCGAGGTCCTGTCGGCCGCGGCCGGCGGCGACCCGGCCGAGGCCCGCGTCCGCGACCCGCTGCTCAAGCTGCAGCGCGAGGCCGCCGCGTGGGAGCCGCTCGCCGCGCTGCTGCAGACCGCCGCCGACCACACCAGCGACCGCCGCCAGGTGCTCGCCTACCTCTACGAGGCCGCCGCGATCGTCCGCGACAAGCTCGGCGCGCTCGACCGCGCGATCCCGGTGCTCGAGAAGTTGCACGCGATGGTCCCCGACGACCGCGGCGTCCAGCAGAGCCTCGCCGACGCGCTGATCTCCGCCGGCCGCTGGCCCGAGGCGCAGAAGATCCTCGAGAAGGTGCTCGCCGACTTCGGCCGCCGCCGCCCGCCCGAGCGCGCGCGCGTCCACTACAAGCTCGCCGACATCGCCCGCGCCCAGGGCGACCGCAAGGCCGCGCTCGCCCAGCTCGAGCTCGCGACCCAGATCGACGTCGGCGACGTGCCGAGCCTGCAGATGCTCGCCGAGCTGTCGCGCGACGCCGGCGACTTCGCCCGCGCCGAGCGCAGCTACCGCGCCTTGCTGCTGGCGGCCCGCCGCCGCGGCGTCGAGGGCGACGAGCGCCTGATCGGCATCGCCGAGGCGCAGTACGAGCTCAGCCGCCTCGCCGAGGGCCGCGGCCAGACCGCCCTCGCCCGCGAGCTGCTCGACTCCGCCGTCGAGACCGCGCTGCAGGACGACACCCAGGCCAAGAAGCTGCAGCGGGCCCTTCGCTCCCGCGGCGACGCCCCGCTGCTGGTCCGCGTCCTCCGCTCGCGCCTCGCCAACGCGCAGGAGCCCGGCGTCCGCGCCCAGCTGCTCGCCGACCTCGCCGACGCGCTCGACGCGACCGGCCGCGCCGACGAGGCGCTCGGCCTCCGGCTGCAGGCGCTGCAGGACGAGCCCGGCGCCGCCGCGTTCCACACCGCCGCTGCCGAGCTCGCCGCCCGCCTCGGCCAGAGCCAGCGCTACGTCGACGCGGTCATCGGCCTGGTCGACCGCGCCCGCCGCAAGGCCGAGGCGCCGCTGCAGGCCGACCTGCTCCTTCGGGCAGGCGAGGTCGTCGAGCGCGAGTTCGGCGACCAGGACCGCGCCGCCGAGCTGTACACCCGCGCCGAGGCGACCGGCCACCGCGCCGTCGAGGCGTGGATGGGCCTCGCCCGGATCGCCGCCGCCCGCGGCGACTCGGCCCGCCAGGTCGAGCTGCTCGAGCGGATCGCCGCGGCGCCCGACGACGCGATGACCCCGGAGACCCGCGCCCGCGCGGCGTTCGGCCTGGCCGAGATCCACCTCGCCTCGTCCGAGTCGCGCGACGCCGGCGTCGCCGCGATGCGCCGCGCCCTCGAGGCCGAGCCGCGCTACGAGTTCGCCGAGCCGATCCTGCGCCGCGCCCTCGCGGCCGCGCCCGACCACCGCGACCTCGCCGACCTCTACGAGCAGGTCGTCCGCGCCCTCGGCGACCGCACCGCGCTGCTCGCCTTCCTCGAGCGCCGCGCCAACGGCCCCGACGCCGCGCCGCGGGTCGCCCACGAGGCCGCCGACCTGGCCCTCGAGCAAGGCGACGCCGACCGCGCCGAGCTGCTGATGGGCCGCACGCTCGAGCTGTGCCGCGAGCAGCCCGGCCACGACGAGCACGCCGTGTGGGCGCTGCTCTCGCTCGCCGAGCGCCGCAAGCGCGCCGGCGACCTCGGCGGCTCGATCGCCTACCTCCGCGACGCCGCCGCGCTCGGCGACCCGGGCAAGATCTTCGCCCTCGGCCTCGAGCTCGCCGGCCTCGCCGCCGAGCACGACGACAAGCTCGCCCTCAGCGCCGAGCTCTACGAGGACCTCCTCCAGCAGGACCCGGCCAACCGCGCCGTCTGGGCCCCGCTGATGGACGTCTACCGCAAGACCGGCGACCAGGCCCGCCTGCAGCAGCTCGTCGAGGCGACCCTGCCGAGCCTGACCGACCCGCGCGAGCGCAACACCCTGCGCCTCGAGCTCGTCCACTCGCTGCTGTCGACGATGGCGCGCGAGCAGGACGCGGTCCGGCTGCTCAAGGACATCCTGCTCGAGGAGCCCGGCCACAAGGACGCCGAGCGCCTGCTCGCCGAGGTGTTCGAGCGCACCGGCTACGACGCCGAGCTGGTCGAGCTGCTGCAGCAGCAGCTGATGGCCGCGCAGGAGAGCAAGGACGGCGAGGCGGTCGTCGCCGCGTCGCTGCGCCTCGGCGACCTGCTGCGCCGGACCCAGCCCGACGAGGCGCTCGGGATCTACCGCACCGCCCTCGACTTCGCCCCGACCAGCCGCGCGCTGATCGAGTCGATGCTGACCCTGTTCGACGCCGACCACGACCCGCGCGAGCGGGCCGAGATCACCGAGCGCCTGCTCGGCCTCGAGAAGGGCGAGGCCGCGACCGCGCTCGCGCTCGACCTCGCCAAGCAGTGGGAGAAGCTCGGCGACGAGGCCGCGGTCACCCGCGTGCTCGAGCGCGGCTACAAGGCCGCCCCCGAGAGCGAGGACCTGCGCGGCCGCCTCGAGCGGTGGTACCGCGACCGCGGCGCCTACGAGAAGCTCGCCGCGCTGCTCGTCGAGTCGGCCGACCGCGCGATCGAGCCGAGCAACGCCGTCGGCCTGCTGCGCGAGGCCGCGTCGATCTACGCCGACCAGCTGATGAACGCCCCGAAGTCGGCCGAGGTGCTGCACCAGGCCGTCGTCGTCGACCCGATGGACCTCGACCTGCTGCGCGAGTACATCAACCGCCTGTGCGACACCGGCGAGCACGCCGAGGCGATCGACGAGCTGACCAAGGCGATCGACTGGCGCCCGCTCGACCGCGACACCCAGGTCGAGTTCCTGCGCCGCCGCGCCGAGCTCAGCATGATCGTCGGCCGCGAGGACCGGGCCGCGAGCGACCTCGAGGAGGCCTACAAGGTCGTCGGCGCCGAGCTGATCCCCGACCTGATCGACGGCCTCGAGCGCTGGCGCGCCGCCGCCGGCAAGCGCGACGACCGGGCCGGCGAGCGCGCCGCGACCCTGCGCCTCGTCGACATCCTCGGCAAGGAGGGCGCCGCCGAGCAGGCCCGCCACACCCTCGCCGGGTGGGTCGAGCGCGCCCCCGACGACACCGAGGCCCTGCGCACGCTGATGGCGATGGACACCGCGGGCGGCCGCTGGGAGACCGTGATCGAGACCTGCACCAAGCTCGTCGCCGCCGAGACCGGCGAGGACCAGATCAAGGCGGTCCTCCAGCTCGTCGAGGCGTGCGAGAAGGTCGGCCGGCCCAACGACGCCCAGGCCGGGCTCGAGGCGGCGCACAAGGCCCAGCCGCGCAACGAGGCCGTGCGCGCGCGCCTGAAGCAGATCTACGAGGACACCGAGAACTACCCGGCGCTCGCGCGCCTCTTGATCTCGGAGGCCGGCGCGATCGAGGACGAGGACGCCCGCTTCAAGATGCTGCGCCAGGCCGGCGAGCTGCTGCTCGACGAGGACGCCGCCGCCGCCGCCGAGGCGCTCAAGCAGGCGCTCGCGCTGCGCCCGAGCGACCAGGCCGTCAACCTGCTGCTCGTCGAGGCGTACACCGGCGCCGAGCAGTTCGGCGAGGCCGACGCGATCCTCGACGCCGCGATCGACGCGATGAAGGGCCGCCGCTCGCCCGAGCTGTGCGTCCTCCAGTACCGCAAGGCCAAGGTCGCCGAGGCGATGGGCAACCAGGACCAGCAGATCCACTGGCTCAAGGAGGCCCACAACACCGACCGCAACAACGGCGACGTCGCGGTCGACCTCGCCGCGCTGGCCGAGAAGCTCGAGGACTACGATCTCGCGATCCGCGTCCTCCGCAGCATCGCGCTGATGGAGGCCGCGCCGATGAGCCGCGCGGTCGCGTACCTGCGCCAGGGCTACATCGCCGAGCGGCGCGGCGACCGCCAGAAGGCGGTCCTCTGGGGCAGGAAGGCCCTGATGGAGGACCCGAACTGCGCCGAGGCGACCGAGTTCCTCAAGCAGATCGGCGAGATCTAGCCCGCGCACGCGCGGCCGCGTCCCCACGACCGGCCCCCCGGCTGCCAAGCCGGGGGGCCGGTCGTGCGTCGGACAGGGGTCTCCTCGGTCTCCCCCGGATGGATCGAGGGGTTCCACCCGTGTATGACGGGAGGAGCTTCAAGGGCTGCGATCGGGTGAACGTCCGCTGTGGGCGGTCCCCCGGCGCGAGGAGGGGGACGGATGAGGATGACGAAGCACATTTCCAGCGGGTCCATCGCGTGTTTGCTCGCGCTGGCGGCCTGCGGCGACTCGACCGCGACGACGCAGGGCAACACCGAGGGCGGGAGCGAGGGCTCGGCGTCCACCGGCGCGAGCACCGGCACCACCGGGGCGACGCAGACGAGCGTCACCGGCGGCGTCACCGAGGGCTCGAACAGCAACTCCGAGACCAACGATCCGACGAACCCGCCGCCGACCACCGGCGACCCGACGTCCGCGAGCGCGACGACCGACGGCAGCGCGAGCGCGACGACCGACGGCAGCGCGAGCGCGACGACCGGCACCGACTCCGGCGTCTCGGCCAGCAGCGGCGGCAGCACCACCACCGGCGTCGTCGACACGACCGGCAGCACCGGCGACGGCGGCTCGAGCTCCGGCACCACCGGCGGCGGCGGCGGCCCGCTGCCGGGCGACTGCGTCGGCCCGAACATGTACACGCTCGACGCCCACTTCGACAAGGGCACCCTCAACAACGTCAACCACGACGCGCCCGACAACGACCAGCTGCAGATCACCGTCGACGGCATCTCGGCGCCGCAGCCGTACATGTTCGTCGCCCAGACCAACGACGGCTGGATCCTCAAGATCGACACCGCGACCGGCAAGCAGCTCGCGCGCTACGAGGCGGTCCGCATGGCCGACTGCCAGACCTGCAACGCCAGCCGCACGACCTGGTACCCGTCGCGCATCATCGTCGACTTCGACGGCGACATGTACGTCGCCAACCGCGCGTTCGGCTACCAGGGCTCGATCACCAAGATCGCCGGCCAGATCGGCAGCTGCCTCGACCGCAACAACAACGGCCAGATCGACACCTCGAGCGACGCCAACGGCGACGGCATCGTCGACGTCAACGACCCGAACGAGTTCAAGGGCCAGGCCGACGAGTGCGTCCTCTACTCGATGGCCGTCGGCGCCAACAACACCTACCCGCGCGCGCTGACCCTCGACGGCAAGGGCAACGCCTACGTCGGCACCTACGTCGACCAGAAGGCGATCAAGATCGACGTCTCCCAGAGCCCGCCGAAGCTGCTCAAGACGATCAACCTCCCGGCGACCCCCTACGGCTTCGTCGCCCGCGGCGACTACCTCTACTCGTCCGCGCTCGGCCAGCCGGTGATGCGCGTCGACCTGACCAACGACACCGTCAAGACGATGAACGCCCCCGGCAACTACGGCATCACCGTCGACCAGAACGGCATCGCCTGGTACGGCGGCTCCGGCCTGCAGCGCTGCGACTTCAACGTCGGCGGCAACTGCGAGCCCAAGGGCGGCGGCGGCATGAGCGGCGTCGCCATCGACGCCGAGGGCCAGGTCTGGGCCTGCAGCGGCAACACCGTCTACAAGTTCGACAACACCGGTAAGCAGCTCGGCACCGCCGTCGCCGGGAACGCCTACGGCGTGGCGATCGGCCACGACGGCCACCCGCGCGTCGTCGGCTACTACGACGCCTACCGCATCGACAGCGGCCCCGTCGGCGGCCCCCCCGGGGCCGTCACCACCTACTTCACCGGCCTCAAGAACGGCAGCAAGCCCTTCAACTACACCTACACCGACTTCACCGGCTTCGGCGCCCTCAACGTCACCGTGCGCAAGGGCGAGTGGACCGTCGTCCACGACGGCGAGGACCCGAACTCGGTCTGGTTCAAGGTCCTGTGGAACCAGGAGAAGCAGGGCAAGGTCATCCCCGGCACCAGCATCACCTTCCAGGTCCGCGCCGCCGCGGCCAAGGACGAGCTGAAGCTCAAGCCGTGGACCGCGGTCAACGGCACCCTGATCGACGGCTTCGTCGAGGGCCGCTACCTCGAGGTCCGCGCCCGCCTGCTGATCGAGGACGACATGCTCGATGAGTCGCCCGTCCTCAGCGACGTGTGCGTCCTCCGCGAAGGCGAGTGACCCGCCGCCCCGCCGGCCCGCTCACGCACGAGGCGCCCCCCGCGGGCGCCTCGCCGCTTTCTGCGCCCTCAGGCGATCGCCTGCGGGTCGGCGAGCACGAACGGATCGACCCGCGCCTCGAACACCGCCCCGTTGGGCCGGAACATCGTGTAGCTGCCGTGCATCGCCCCGTGCGGCGTCTCGAGCACGCAGCCGCTCGTGTACTCGAACGACTCGCCGGGGTGCAGCAGCGGCTGCGACCCGACCACGCCCTCGCCCTCGACCTCGCGGACCCCGCCGTGCGCGTCGGTGATGAACCAGTGGCGGCGGCACAGCTGGGCCGGCGCGCTGCCCTGGTTCGAGATGCGGATCGTGTACGCGAACACGAAGCGGGCCCCGTCGGGCAGCGCACGGCCGCCGACGAAGCGCGTCCGCACCTCCACGCAGATCCCCTCGGTCTCGCTCCGCGTCACGGGATGCCCATTAGCCGAGCCGCCCGGGCGCTTGCAAGGGGCAACTGTCCGCGAGCCAGCGGTCCATCTCGAGCTCGCGGCGCAGCCGCTCGTCCAGCGCGCCGTCTGCCGCGTATCCGCGGGCCGCGTGATATCCCGCGACCATCGCCTCGAGGTCGGCCCGCCGGACCTGCGCGCCGCCTTCGAGCGGCTCCTCGACGAAACGGTCGGGCAGCCGGTCCTCCGCCGGCGTCCAGCCCTCGCGCGCGTTGAAGGCGTGGCGCAGCGCCGCGATCCGGCGGGCCGCACGCCGCAGCGCCGCCTCGTCGAACTCCAGCCCCGTCACCATCGCGAGCAGCTCCGCGCCCTCGCGCCACGGCTCCGGGATCGCCCCGCGCAGGAACTTGCAGAGGATCAGCGAGTCGAGCAGCGCCGCGTGGTCCTCCGACTCGATCACCCGCGCGGGCGCGCGCACCACGTCCGCGCGGTAGCGGTCGACCCCCGGCTGCAGGTCCGCCTGGTACGCCCCGCTGCGGTTGTGGTCGGCCCCGCGGCTCGCCACGCACAGCCCGAGCGCGAACGTCTGCAGCGCCCGCGGCTCGTAGCCCGGCAGCTCGAGCCCCTTCACGTGGCAGGCGAACCGCTCGCTGCCCTGGCCGACCGCGGCCGCCACCCGGCGTGTCCCTTCGGCCAGCAGGTCGCCCAGGCCCTCTCGGGCGGCGATCTTGCGCAGCCACGGCACGACGTCGTCGCCGAACTCGAGCGGCCAGTCGACGAGCCCCCGCTCGGCGCACTCCATCGCGAACGCGAGCGTCCCGCCGGCCGAGATCGTGTCGAGCCCGAGCGCGTCGCACTCGGCCGCCGCCGCCAGCAGCCGCGCCGGATCGTCGACGTCGAGCAGCGGCCCGAGGGCGAATTGCGTCTCGTACTCGATCCGCGTCCCGCCGTAGCGGTGGTCGCAGCCGATCGTGCAGCCGGCGCAGCTGTCCCGCACGTGCGCGCCCGCCTGCGCCAGCCCCTCGGGCGCCAGCCGCCGGGCCTTCGCCGGCCCGACCGACACCGCCTGGAAGTTCCGCCGCGGCAAGATCCGCAGCCGGTCGAAGGTCTCGAGGTTGGCCGCCGTGCCGATCGCCCGGTACTTCTCGGTCGCCGCCCCGGCGCTGCGGGCCGCGAGCGAACGCGCGCGCGCCTGCACGGCCGCGGGGTCGGCCACCCCGGCGACCGCCTCGCCGCGGACGCTGATCGCCTTGACCCGCTTGGCCCCGAGCACCGCCCCCGCGCCCCCGCGCCCGGCGTGCCGCCCGTCGTTGGAGATCGTCGCGTAGCGGACGAGCCGCTCCCCCGCCGGCCCGATCGCCGAGACATGTCTGAAAAGACCTTGCTCACGGGCCATGTCCGCGAGCTCCTGCGCCGACTTGCCGGCCCAGGCGGGGCAGGGGACCGCCTGGCACCGCGCCGGATCCTCGTCGAGGTGGACCCAGCTCAGCGCGTCGAGCGCCCCGCGGATCACGATCGCGTCGACGCCCAGCCGCTTGGCCGCGAGGGCGAAGCGCGAGCTGCTGAGCCCGTCGCTGATCCGCCCGGTCAGCGGGCTCTTGCACAGCACCGCGAACTTGGCCGTCGTCGTCAGCGCGGTCCCGAGCAGCGGGCTGAGCGCGTAGACCAGCGGCGCCTCCGGGGCGAGCGGGTCGACGCCCGGCGGCCCGTACTTCCACAGCAGATACGCCCCGAGCCCGACCCCGCCGACGAACGCCCGGTACGCCTCCTCGGGCAGCGCCACGCGCTCGACCGCCACGGCGCTCCCCCGCAGCTCGACGAGCAAGATCCGGCCGAAGTTCCCGCGCACGCCCACGGTTGTAGCGCCGCGGCGGCCCGCGTCCCGCTACCCGCCGGCCTGCGCCGAGATGAGCACGAGCACGCTCCCGTCGGCGACCGCGAGCGCCGGGTCGTCGACGATGTCGCGCCCGTCGACGGCGACCAGCGCGTGCTCCGTCAGCCGCCCGTCGCGGACGATGTCCGGCGCCAGCCCCGGCAGCGCCTCGGCGAGCGCCCGCAGCACCGCGCCGAGGCTGCCCGCCGGGACCTCGACGCGCGAGGCCCCGCCGCGCAGCCGCGGCAGGCCGAACAGCTCGACGGTGACCACGGGCTCCTCGGCGGGCGCGTCAGCGGGCGAGCAGCGCGTCCGCCTCGGCGTCCACGGCGAACTCGAGGCCCTCGGGCAGCGCGGGCGCGGCGGACGGGGCCAGCTCGAGGCCCCCGAGCTCTGGCGCGAGCGCGCCGTCGATCGTCCACTCGTGGCGGCTGTAGTAGTGGGCCGTCCGGCCGCCGTGGCCCTTGAGCTCGAGGCACAGCTCGAACGGCTCGGGCGCCTCGCCCTCGCAGTCCCACACGCGCGCGGTCAGGTCGATCCGGACGCGGTCCTGCGGCAGGTGGAGGGTCAGGCGATCGTCCTCGCGCTGCCACATGAAGATCTCGACGAAGTGGCGCCACGTCGAGGACCGGCCGAACGCGCCGAAGCGGTCGCGGCCCTCCTGGACGAGCACGAGGTGGTGGATCTGGTCGCGGTCGTTCTGCGGGAGCCGCTCGATCCACACCTGGTTGGCGAGTTGCTTGAGGCCGTCCTGCTTCTCGCCGCCGAGGAGCTCGTACGCGCCGAACCCGGCGGTCGCGACCAGCGCGACGGCGATCCACTTGCTGCTGCTGCTGCGTGCCATGGCGCCCGAGTGTAGAGGTTGGGCGACCCCCGCGCTACCCGCCCGGGCGCCGCCCGCTGCGCTCACAGCCCGCGCGCGACCTCGAGGACCCGGCGGACGTCCGGGCGCTTGTAGTACTTCTCGCCGTCGTCCTCGAAGAACACGACGCTCCCGTCCGCGCGCAGCACGAACGTGCTCGACAGGCCGAGGTCGTCGCCCTCGTCCCAGCGGCCCCAGGCGCGCAGCATCGTCCCCTGCGGATCGCTGAGGATCGGGAACGTGATCGACTTGCGCTGGACCATCTGTTTCGCGCCGTCGAGATCGTCGGCCGAGACCGCCGCGACCTGCACGCCGGCGGCCGTCAGCTCCGGCAAGGCCTCCTGCAGCTTCCCGAGCTGCGCGCGGCAGAAGGGTCACCAGTGCCCGCGGTAGATCACCAGCACCAGCCCCTTCGGGCCGGACAGATCGGCCAGCCCTCGCTCGCGGCCGGCGCTGTCCGGCAGCTTGAAGGCGGGCGCGACCGCGAAGGGGGGCGGGCGCTCGGCGGGGCTGCGCGGAGCCGGTCCTGCGAGGTTGCGCCCTGCGCACCCAGCGGACCCGGCGACCAGCAGTCCCGCCAAAACGAAGCAAACGCGGCCGGAGCGACGCACGTCCCGCACGATACCTGGCCGGGTGAGCCCGCTGCAAGCACCGTGGTACGATGCCCCCAGCGGCCTTGGTACCCCCCCGAGACTTGTCGCTGAACACCCCCCTGACCCCGGTGTTGTCGATGGCGACACCGTCGCCGGAGGCTGCCGCGACGACGCCCGTCACGCCGCACCTCGAGCTGGTCGACGGCGAGGCGCCGGCCGGCGCCCCCGACCACGAGCCGATCCCGAGCCGGATCGGCCGCTTCAACGTGCTCAAGCGCCTCGGCTCGGGCGGCATGGGCGTCGTCTACGTCGCCTACGACGGCGACCTCGGCCGCAAGGTCGCGCTCAAGGTCCTGCGGACCGCGGCGTTCACCGTCGGCAAGCGCGACAAGGCCCGCCGCCGGCTGTGGCGCGAGGCCCAGGCGATGGCCCAGCTGTCGCACCCCAACGTGATCGCGATCTACGACGTCGGCTCGGTCGACGACCAGATCTTCCTGGCGATGGAGTTCGTCAAGGGCGTGACGCTGACCAAGTGGCTGCGCTCGGCCGAGGGCCCGAGCGGGCCGAGGCGGCGGACCTGGCAGGAGGTCGTCGTCGTGTTCGTGCAGGCCGGCCGCGGCCTGTCGGCGGCCCACCGCGCCGGGATCATCCACCGCGACTTCAAGCCGGACAACGTCCTGATCGACGCCGAGGGCCGCGTCCGCGTCGGCGACTTCGGGCTCGCCCGCGGCGGGATCCTCGACCCGCCCGACCGCCCCGACACCTTCACCGAGGCGATCAAGGTCCTGTCGGAGAAGAGCATGCTCGACATGCGGATCACCCGCACCGGCGGCATGACCGGCACGCCCGCGTACATGGCCCCCGAGCAGTACCTCGGCCAGCCGACCGACGCCCGCACCGACCAGTTCAGCTTCTGCGTCGCCCTCTACGAGGGCCTCTACGGCCAGCGCCCGTTCGTCGGCGAGCGGGTGTCGGTCGTCCGCGAGGCGGTGATCGCCGGCCGCGTGCAGGAGGTCCCGAAGGACATCGACGTGCCCGACTGGCTGCACCGGCTGGTCCTCCGCGGCCTCAGCGTCCGCCCCGGCGACCGCTTCCGCGACATGGACGAGCTGCTCGACCGCCTGACCAACCGCCCGCGCCCGCCGCTCGCCCGCGTCCGGGTCCTCCTGCTCGGCGGCCTCGCCGTCGCGCTCGCCGCCGCGGCCGCCTGGGCCCTCGCCCCGGGCCCCGCCGCCGCCCCCGCCGCCGGCCCCGACTGCCC
>ERZ1066136.464-NODE-464-length-31083-cov-19.914529_pt1 | contig 31083 bp, 37 predicted proteins | sample MGYA00382783_ERZ1066136 | MGnify/ENA primary metagenome ERZ1066136 (study PRJEB33369, sample SAMEA5778366) | biofilm metagenome | biome: Industrial cooling water; feature: Water cooling tower basin; material: Biofilm | place: United Arab Emirates | collected... | reverse complement strand
GTACTGAGGTACAAGACCTTACCCCATTAGCCGAATTAACTCAACTAAAGTTCTTGGATTTAAGCGGTACTGAGGTACAAGACCTTACCCCATTAGCCGAATTAACTCAACTAGAGCGCTTAGATTTAAGTGGTACTAAGATTCAAGACCTTGCTCTGCTGGCTAAGTTAACTCAACTAAATGAATTAATTCTAAGTAGAACCCTAGCTTCATCTCTTTATCAAGTTAAAGGTATAAAAAATGTAAGATTCAGGACAACAGTCTCAAGGTTTCGCTTGTAAAAAAGCGGTAACTATTTCCCTAGAGGGTTATACTGTGATTAGATTTCCCACTAATCATCTACCCCCTCGATCGGAGCAAAGCCCTGCCGCTGGACGTTTTCAGTAATTACCCGTGGTTCCAGGAATTGCAGCAAGTAATCCCGGCCACCCGCTTTGGAACCTACCCCGGAGAGTTTGAATCCCCCAAACGCCTGCCGATCGACAATGGCCCCAGTAATTCCCCGGTTGATATAGAGGTTGCCGACTTCAAATTCAGCTTTGGCCTGTTCAATGTGGGAAGGGGTACGGGAATACAAACCGCCAGTCAGGGCATAGTTGGTGCAGTTAGCGATCGCCAGGGCTTCCGTAAAGCTTTTCGCCCGAATCACAGATAACACCGGTCCAAAAATTTCTTCCTGAGCAATCACAGCATTGGGGGGCACCTCGGAAAAGATGGTGGGGCCAACAAAATAACCCGTTTCAGGTGTTGCTAACTCGACTGCCAGTTCCGCTTCTGTTTGGCCTTTAGAAATGTACTCCCGAATGCGATCGCGGGCTGCTGCATTCACCACTGGACCCACTTCTGTCCCCGGATCTTCCGCCACGCCGACATTAAGGGATTTGGTCGCTTCCACTAACCGCTGTACAAAGGTTTGATAGATCGGCTCCAGCACCACCACCCGTGAGCAGGCAGAACATTTTTGACCACTGTAGCCAAAGGCCGATTTGACTACCCCAGCCACCGCCTGATCCAGATCTGCACTTTGATCGACAATAATTGCGTTTTTGCCCCCCATCTCGGCAATTACCCGCTTGACGTGCTTCTGTCCGGGGGGAACGATCGCCGCATCGGCATAGATCCGACAACCAACTTCCTGAGATCCGGTGAAGGCAATCAAGTGTACATCCGGGTGAGCAGTTAAATAGGGGCCAATCAACGACCCTTTGCCAGGGATGAACTGAAAAACGCCAGGGGGCATCCCAGCCACTTCTAAAATTTCGGCAAATTTGGCTGCAATCACCGCAGAGGGTTCGGCGGGTTTGAGTAAGGTGCAGTTCCCGGCCACTAAAGCTGCGACGGTCATGCCAGCGGGAATCGCCAATGGAAAATTCCAGGGAGAAATCACCACCGCAATGCCCCTGGGTTGATAGTGATAGTGATTGGTTTCACCCGGATAGTTGCGGCTATAGCCCTCTTCCAGCCGTTCCATCTCATCGGCATAGTAGCGGCAAAAGTCGATCGCCTCCGAAACTTCCGTATCCGCTTCTCTAACCACTTTGCCTACTTCCAGCACCATCCAGGCAGATAATTCATGCCGTTGTTTTTCCATCAAATCCGCTGCCCGGCGCAGAATTGCGGCCCGTTCCTGCACGGGGGTTCGTTTCCATCCAGGAAAAGCGGCCTTGGCGGCCTGTAGGGCCTGTTCCACCTGGTCGATCGTCAGGGAACCAACCTGTCCGACAATTTCAGCAGGATTACAGGGATTGAGGGAATCGGTGGTCGTGGCTGTGGCCATCCATTGTCCATTAATGAAGGGGTTGTAGGTTTTGCCCAGTTGTTGTCGCACCGTTTGTAGGGCCTGGGCGATCGCGTGTTGCGGGCCGGTTTGGGAAAAATCTGCATCAGCGACATTCTGAAAGCCTGAGGGGCTGGTTGCTGGGCGTTGGGCGTTACTGGTGGTTGGCGGTGCAATCAGAGTTTCCGCAGAGGTCGTCGTCAGGCTTTGTTTGAGGAAGGAACTATTGGCTGTATTTTCCAGTAATCGCCGGATCAGGTAGGCCATTCCCGGAATCAGATCTCCATAGGGACAGTAGACCCGTACCCGCTGACCTTGATCCACCAGTGCTCTGGCTAGCTTATCCGCCATCCCATAGAGCACCTGTAATTCCAAGTTACGGCGCGGAATATTTAAAGCCTGGGCCAGGGCGATCGCTTTAGCCTGAGAGCGGACATTATGGCTCCCGATGGCGGCGTACAACACCTGATGATTTTCCAGCAATAACTGGGTTAAGTGTTCAAAGTTGGCATCCGTATCGCCCTTGTGGTTATAGACAGGTTGGGGCCAGCCTTTCTGAGCCGCTGTGATTGTTTCCTGATCCCAGTAAGCTCCCTTCACCAACCGTACCGTCAGGGGATAACCGCGTTTTCTGCCCCAGGCAATCAGGTCTTTCAAATCCTGCTCACTGTCCCGCAGATAGGCTTGCAGCGTTATACCCACATCGGTGCGATCGCGAAACTCCGGTTCCATCAGCAGCTCTTTGAGGATCGCCAGGGTGATGTCCTTGTAGCTGTACTGCTCCATGTCAAAGTGAACCGCCACCCCCAGTTCCTGAGCACGATGGAGGAGAAAGCGAATCCGATCGCCCACCCGGTTCTGGCTACCCTGCCGATCGAGGGGGTCAAATTGAGAATAGAAAGCCGTTAACTTGACCGATACCTGCACTTTGGCTAAGTTTTCACTATCCGCCCGATCGATCTGATCCACCGTTGACCAGGATTGGGCCGCCTGACTCAACTGCGTCATCAATTCCAGATAGCGATCGAGGTAAGCCTGAGCTTCGGTTTCGGTAATGACCGCTTCCCCCAGCACATCCATCGTGAAGGCCAGCCGGGACTTACGCAGCCGCTCGATCGTTTTGATCGCCTGTTGAATGTTTTCGCCAGAAATATACTTATGGGCTAAGGTCTGAACCGCCGTGGAAACCGTTGTGGCCGCCACCTGGCCAGGTAAAGAGTCAGGATTGGTGAAGTTCAGAATCCCTTTCAGCGCGGCCGGTAATTCCACACTCGGATCGCCCAGATATTCCTGGAGATGACGGGCAATCTCAGCTTTACTTTCCAGAGCCGGTAGACAGTCGATGAAGCGAAACAACTGCACCCGTAAGCCCGGATTTTCCATCGCCCAGGCCAGCAGCTTGTCGTCCCAGCGCATTTGATCGCGGATCTGACCAAAAAAGGAACGATTTTCCTGAGTTGCAGCTAAAAGTTGGCGGGCGATCGCCTGAGTTTGGGATTCGTACGCGGAGGATGAAGAGATTTGCTGAACCATGGAGATCGCTGCTCTGCCAAAAACTACCTACTTCAATTATCTCAAGAGTCGTTCGCCAACAGCGGCAAGGAGTGCTAAAGTTCCTCTAATTAGGACGGTAAATCTGTCAAAATTTAACCGGCAAGCGGGTTTGGTAGAATGGGAGTATATTTTCCTCCGTCAGTTTTTGTAGTTATTTAGAGAACTTTTAATTCTCTGATCAAGATGCGAACTTCTGAGCAGAAGCACAGCCCCTTCAAATTTGCTGGAATTACAAATCTTTATAGAAAATTCTTTGCCTGGGCCATGGCTAAGGGTGGGGCAGACTATGAACAGGCGATCGCCCCCCGGAAACACGCCTTGTTTGGGCAACTGCAGGGTGAAGTGCTGGAAATTGGCCCCGGTGCAGGGGTGAACCTGGCTTACACCTCTCCTCAGGCCCACTGGATTGGCATCGAACCGAATCCCCATATGCACCCTTACCTGCGGGCTGAAGCTGAGAAGTATGGTGTGTCGATCGATCTGCGTACCGGCAGTGCCACCGATCTGGAGGTCGAGGATAACAGCAGGGATGCCGTGATCAGTACCCTGGTGCTTTGCTCTGTCCCCGACCCAACGCTGGCTTTAGCGGAAATTTATCGGGTACTCAAACCGGGGGGTAAGTTTTTGTTTATTGAACACGTTGCTGCTCCTGAAGGAACCCGTCTGCGCCGTCTGCAACAGTTTGTCCGTCCCGTCTGGCAAATGATTGGGGATGGTTGTTGCCCCGATCGCGACACCGGATTGACGATCAGACAGGCGGGGTTCAGTCAGGTTAACTATGAATCCTTTATGGGCCCAGTTCCAATTGCGATCGTACAGCCTCACATTGCTGGAATCGCTATTAAGTAGGCGATTGGTAAGAGGAGTGGAGACTGGCAGACAACTTCATCCAACCCGGCAGACCTTATAATTTCACCATCGTCTAAATTTTCAACAGGGCAGTTTATTTTGTGAGCCAGGATCATGAACCCGTTGCTCATCCTCCCAGCCTTTTCCGCTTAGGGGCGATCGCCCTGGAAATTGGTTTAACTTCCTTTGGGGTCTCACCGCTTCCCCTGTTCCTGCAAGCTCTGGTTTTTAAGCGAGGTTGGTTAAAGGAAAGTGACTTTTTGATCGGCAGTGGGTTGGCTCAACTTCTGCCCGGCCCCATTACCGGCAATCTTGCGGTTTTCCTGGGGCAACGGTTACTGGGTCTGCTGGGAGCCGTGATCACTCTGCTGGCCCTTGTCACACCGGGTTTACTCTTAACCTTAATTCTCTGTCCAATCTATACGCAGGCCGTTACCCTACCCATTGTGGCAAAACTGATCCACGGTATGACCCTGGGGATGGCCAGTATTCTGTTTGGCATGGTGTTACGGCTATTGAGCAAGTGTCGTCCCACCTGGCAGAACTGGCTACTGATTGGCTTGACGATCGTTCCAATTCTGCTCTTCGATCAACCCGCGATTGTCGTTGTTCTGCCCGTGTTACTGCTGGCCACCTGGGGATATCGCTGGCGATGGATAACCTGAAGACCCTTTTAGAGATTTTCTGGTCTTTCCTCCAGGTTTCTCTAACTTCCCTGGGCGGGGGTGGGGCCATCCTGCTCGAAAGCCAGCGGCAGGCCGTCACCCTTCACCACTGGGTAACTCCCTCGGAGTTTAATGAAGCCGTTACCCTGGGGCAGTTGATGCCGGGTTCGTCGGGGGGACTGGGTGTGGTGGTGATCGGCTATCAGGCCGGTGGTTGGTTAGGCGGAATCATCGCAGCGATCGGCTTGTATCTTCCTGCAGCTATTCTCACCGGGCTTGTGACCCATTTGAGCCAGCGGTGGCAGCATAGTTCCTGGATGGATGCTCTCCAGCAGGCGATCGTGCCAATTTCTTTGGGACTGCTGGTTGTGATGGCTGGGTTGTTCAGCAAGACCGCAATTAGCCATTGGCAGGAGGGTGGATTGGTCCTGATCGTAGCCTGGGCTTACTGGCGTTGGCATCTTAATCCAATTCTGATCATTCTAGCCACAGCCTCGCTTGGCTTTTGGTTACCCTTTGCAGCATCCCCCTGAACAAGAAATGAGCGAGCTGGCCCCAGCAGGGGTTGGTGGGAGGATTGCCACTACCGGAAGCCAGTTTGGCCACGGAGTCTTAGACCGTGTTTGACAAGCTTTAAATACCCAGTCCATTAAAGGTGAGGTTGCCAGTTCGATGAACTTTAGCCTTGGGTTGAGGGGCTTGTTTTTGAGCAGGAGAGCCGACCAGACCCAGCCCATCTAGAGTCAAATTTCCAGTGGGATGAATTTTGGCTTTGGGTTGAGGGGCTTGTTTTTGAGCAGGAGAGCCGACCAGACCCAGTCCATCTAGAGTCAAATTTCCAGTGGGATGAATTTTGGCTTTGGGTTGAGGGGTTTCTTTTTTCGCATTCATGTCAAGCAAACCATTGAAGGTAATCCGTCCGTAGCCATGCCATTTAACTTGAGTTTGTTGGTTAGTCGTCGTATTCATGGTCAATCTCCGATTTGAATTTCAGATTTATAGATATCTGAGTTGATGGTTTCACTCTACGGAGCCGCTGTGTCAGTTCCCGGTCATGGCCTTGACGATCGCGTGACAAATTTCCGCCCCACTCAGTGACACTGATCTGACATCTCCCTGTCCTATCCCTGCCATGGCCTGGTCCTACCTTAGAATTCAATCTTTCAGTAATCAGGATTGAGATCATGGTGACTGGTGTAATTAAAGATCAGATTGAAAATCAAATTGAAAATCAGATGACCGACAAAGTCCGAACGCCTCACTCCCGTGCATTGCCCACGATTCATTTTCGTCCCTGGCTGAATGGGATGGTGGTTATGGCTCTGACGATCGGCTACTGCGGTAGTGTTGCTTTAATGCTGCTTCCCCAGCTTGAACTGAATGCTTTAGGTGTCCTGATGCTGTCCTACACAATGGTTGTAGCGACATTGTTTATGCATGAAGCTATGCATGGGGTTGCTTTTCCCCAACCCTGGCTCAATGCTCGTATGGGCCAATATATGGGCTGGCTCACGGTCTCACCCTACACCATGGGTACCTGGAACGAGCGGGTACAGGAGCACACAGACCACCACCTGGGCCATGCCACTCAGATTGACCTTGACTTCAGTAACCTTCCCCCTGGCTGCAAGCAAGCGATCGTCTGGCTGGAATGGTTTCATTTTCCCGCTCTCAGTTTGGTGATGTTGAACTGGATTAACCTGAAATATTTCTGCAATCCAGACTCCAGATACCGTACCCTGCGCTGGAGCACAATCTGCCAGGGAGCGATGCTGACAGGTCTGGGCTGCCTCTCACTTAAAGCCTTGGGTCTGTTCTTGCTGGGCTACTGTCTGTCTCTCGTGGCCCTGCGCTTTAACGGAGCCTATCAGCACAATGAAGATTATCTGGAGCAAAAAGGCCGATACCTGGTCACTCTGGGAACCTTCTCCCCCCTGATTTCTGAACGCTATCCCTGGCTAAATGCCTTACTGTTAAACTTTGGCTACCATAGTGCTCACCACGCCCGCATGTATTGCCCCTGGTATGATCTGCCTGCTCTGGATCGATCGCTGTTCCGCAATGGAGAAGGCAACCACCTGTTACTGGCTGAACTCTGGTCAGACTATCATCGCTATCGGCGGGAACGGGTAGAAGCATTTCTTGACCTCTAAATCCGCTACGACCCAGAAGCCGTTAAAAAAAATATCTAAATAGCAGTATATTTATCTAATCTGATAGCAAAGGCGGTTGTGTCCCATTGAACTACCAGTTGGATTCTGAGGAAACCGTTGGTTCGCTGATCCTCACCTGCACAGGCAACTCAAGACTCGGACTTTCCACAGCTAAGTGGGGGCGAACGGGAGAGCGTTGCAACAACATTTCCAACTGTTGGCGCTGATTGACCAGATAAATGCTGACCAGGGTTAAGCCAACTCCCCCAAATTGCAGTGGGGTGAGAACTTCTTCCAGGAGCAAATTGCCAAAGATCAGTGCAAATACAGGGGTGAGGAAGGTGAGGGAGCTGAGGCTGGTGAGATTACCTTTAGAAGCAAAGTAGAAAAAGAGTCCATAGGCGATCGCGCTGCCAAACAGGGTTGCGTAGGCCAGATTTAACCAGTCAGAGAGAGTCAGTAATTCCCACTGTCCTGTTTCTCCCAGTCCAGATGCCAGAAATAGGGGTAGTCCTCCCAGGATCATGTGCCAGCCTGTGGCCACCACTGGATCACTATGACGAGAGACTTGCTGCATCATCACGGTGCCGATCGCCATGGAGAGGGCTGCCAGCACCATCCAGAACAGCCCACTCCTAAATAAGTTAGAAAGATCAATCCCGCTCCAGCCGTTCTGAGCAAGATTAAACACTAAATCTGCGGGTAAGCCGATCAAGCTGATGCCTGCCACCCCGATCCCTAACCCCAGCCAACCCCACAGTCCAATTCGTTCCCGGTACAACCACCAGGCCAGTAGGGCTACCGCTAACGGTTGGGAATCAATCATCACAGAACCCAGTCCGGCTCCGGTTCTTGCCAACCCCTGCACCAGAAAGCCCTGAAATAGCGTGCCATCAACGAGAGCGAATAGACTGATCCAGCCCCAGGCTCGCCACGTTTGCGGTTGGGGTTTACCCAGCACAGCTGCGATCGCCAGCACCAGTAGTCCTGCCGGAACCAATCGAATCCCTGCGACAAAAAACGGACTGGTTTGGGGCATCACGTCTTTCATCGCGACCATTGCCGTTCCCCAAAAAAAGAAGGGCGCAATCAGCAGTAGACGGGCCAGGGGTAAGCGGGTGTTAAGCAAATTTGCAGACATTAACTTCTCCAGGCAGAATCAATACATTTTTTAATGATTGTTATTATGCCTTGATTATAGAAGGGATTTTGGCGAATGGTTTTGTCTGCCCTGGCCGGGAAGGGTTGGATAGGAGAGCTATGATGAAGACTCTGTTGAGGGAAAAACTTACTCGCAACTCCAGGGTTAGCTGTTTCCAGTCCCGCTTGAAGGGTTGAAAATTCTGCGAGCACCATGGTTGACCAAGCCTTCTAGCCAGGACGGCCTGATCTCTGTTCTTGTCTTGCAGGTTGCCGCCTTTGCTGCCAGCGCTGCCTTCTAACCAGGGCCAACAAACCGGATGGGTTCTATTTTGGGGGACTGTGGTAATCGATGTTTTTTCTCTAAGCGGGTAGACGGAATCGAACCGACAACTAAAGCTTGGGAAGCTTTCATTTTGCCACTAAACTATACCCGCGCAACTGGATTTCAGAAATCTAGGATACAGCGTTTTCCAAGTATAGTGCAACATATGCTTAGCACTGAAACGCCTATTGGCTAGAGCTTATGATGTGCCTCATCTGAGTGGAAAACGCTGTAGCACTGAATTGCCCATGGCAGCTGAACCCCCTGGCTTAAAACTTCTGGCAGGCATTTAGTCTGAACTCTTTTGAACTTGAAATGCTGCGCCCCGATCTGCCCACCTTCGATCCCCAGGTTTCAGGAAAGCTGTTGCTCCGGCAGGGGGAAGAATACTCGTTGCGTATGAATAATTGGAGAGGAAATTTTCCCCTGTCTGTACAGTGAAATCCAGGTTAAGCTATTGAAACAGGGACAAATGCGGTTAACCTGCTTTTTGACTGGTGTTTGAGATCCTTCACTGAGTTGGCATTCCTAACCCATGCTGCGAATTATCACTCAGCAGGCTGAAGCACGAACTGAACTTCGGCGAATTTGTGAGCGTACCCATGATGACCAGGTGGTGCACAAGGAGGCAACAGTACGGGAGATCATCCAGACGGTCAAGCGACAGGGCGATCGGGCTCTGATCCACTACACCGCAGAGTTTGACCAGATTAACTTAGCGCCAGAAGAGCTACGGGTGACTGGGTCAGAACTGGATGCGGCCTACCAACAGGTTTCTAAAGAATTACTGGATGCCATTCGCCTAGCCCGTCGTCAGATTGAAGCTTTTCACCGCCAACGGGTGCCAAAAAGCTGGGTTCAGTTTGGCGAAGATGAGGTTGTGCTGGGTAAACGTTATACCCCTGTCGATCGGGCTGGTCTGTATGTGCCAGGAGGACGGGCAGCTTACCCCAGTACGGTGCTGATGAATGCCATTCCTGCCCTGGTTGCCCAGGTACCCCGTGTGGTGATGGTTACGCCTCCTGGGGGCGAAGGACAGGGAGTTAACCCAGCGGTTCTGGTTGCGGCTCAAGAAGCTGGGGTTCAGGAAATTTACCGGGTGGGGGGAGCACAGGCGATTGCTGCTCTGGCCTTCGGGACAGAAACAATACCCAAGGTTGACATCATCACCGGGCCAGGAAACATATACGTCACCCTGGCTAAAAAACTGGTCTTTGGCACCGTGGGGATTGACTCTCTGGCCGGGCCCTCAGAAGTCCTGGTGATTGCCGATGAGACAGCCAATCCAGCCTATGTTGCGGTGGATCTACTGGCCCAGGCGGAACACGACCCCATGGCAGCGGCAATTTTGATTACCACCAGTCCCACCCTGGCTCAGCAAGTTGTGGCTGAAGTCAAGCTCCAACTTCAAGACCATCCCCGTCGGTTGTTAACAGAAAAAGCGATCGCCCATTATGGTCTGGTGATTGTGGTCTCCTCTCTGGAAGAAGCCGTTGCGCTTTCCAATGAGTTTGCCCCGGAACACCTGGAACTGGAGGTCAGTGATCCCTGGCAGTTGCTGGAACAGGTCCGTCATGCTGGAGCCATTTTTCTGGGAACCTCTACTCCAGAGGCGGTGGGAGATTATCTGGCCGGGCCGAACCATACCTTGCCCACTTCTGGAGCAGCTCGCTTTGCCTCGGCTTTAGGGGTGGAAACGTTTCTCAAGTCCTCCAGCCTAATTCAGTATTCTCCAGCGGCATTGCAAAAAGTGACAAATGCCCTCCAGATCCTGGCTCAGACTGAAGGGCTGCCCTCTCACCGAGATTCTATTCGTCTGCGGACGCAGAACCTGTCTCAGGATTGAGTTTTTTCGTCATAGGTGAAGGGGATTAAAGTCCCATTCCGCCGCCGAATCCCTTCAGCAGGTTACCCAGATCGCCCCCCTGGGAAAGAGCTTGTCTGACATCAATTTGAATCACGCTGCTGGGATAGTTTTCGATAAAACTCATCACCCCTAAGCCCTCTTTGGAGGCAGCTGCCATAACCAATCCCCCTCGCATGGCGACCAGGCCAGCACTTTCAGGACGGAAGACAATCACGCTGGTCATTTTTTCCAGCAATGCCTTACCGGGGGCAGAGTTGACGAGATTGGATACGGCGACAACATTGAGGGGAACCTTGAAGTTCAACCCTTGTTTGAGGCTTTCCCGCTCTTTGGAACTCACTAGTCTGAGCAAAGCGGCTAGCCGATCGGACGTTTCTCCGGTCTGAGCATACTGCCGCAGATCAGCAGTCGGTACAGAGGTTTGAAAAGGACCGTAGCGGAGAGAAACTGTTTCAGCAGCCAGACTGGGACGGCTCCCAAAGCTAATCAGAGGTAAGACCAGCAATGAGCTGGATAGACCAAGTAACAGATGTTGGAGACGTTGACGCATTAAAACCCCTTGAAGTTTTTATCAAAATCAATTGTTGTACTGTAGCAGCCGGGTCACTCCGATGGCTAGCCTGACTCTTACCATTGAGTGCCAGTAACCTCATTCTGCAGGAATGCCATTATTGAAGACGGAAAAGTTAAAAATTAATTTATATTTTAACTTGGTGGAATTTAGGACTGATTCAGGAAGGAGGCAATGCGGGTGGCGGCGATCGCCAGGGTGTCTGGATCTCGCACCAGGGCAAAACGGACATAGCCTTCTCCAAACTTGCCGAAGCCAGCGCCAGGGGAGGCCGCTACACCGGTTTGAGCAACGAGTTGCTGACAGAACTCTTGGGAGCGATCTTGCCAGGGAGCAGGAAGCTTAGCCCAAACATACATGGTAGCCGTCGGCAGGGGGACGCTCCAGCCCATTTGCTGCAAAGAATAAACAAATTTGTCCCGTCGCTGTTGAAAGGTTTGAACCATCTGGGCCACAGTGGTCTGATCCGATCTCAGGGCTGCGATCGCCCCGTTGAGGATGCCTCGGTACTGGTTAAAATCCACCGCCGCTTTGACCTGCCGCAGGGCCCGAATTAAGGTGGCATTGCCGATCGCAAACCCAATCCGAAATCCGCCCATCCCATAGGATTTGGATAGACTGAAGAACTCTATGGCCACACTGCGTTGCGGATCAGCCTGGAGGATAGAGGGAACTGGGGACGAATCAAACACCAGGTCAACGTAGGGAAAGTCATGCACCAGAACCAGGTTGTGCCGCTGACAAAAGCCCACTGCCTCCTGAAAGAAAGCCAGGGGAGCGATCGCTGTGGTGGGATTGTGGGGATAGCTCAATACCATCATCCGGGACTGAGCCAGCACGGCTTGGGGAATATCGGTCAGTACAGGAAGAAAATTGTTTTCCGCCCGCAATGGCATCGGATAAATTTGCCCACTGGCCAGGTACACGCCTCCCGCGTGGGAAGGATAGCCGGGATCAAGCAGCAGAGCGTAATCCCCTGGATTTAGAACCGCTAGAGGCAGGTGAGCTGTGCCTTCCTGAGAACCGATCAGGGGTAGAACTTCGGTTTCTGGATCGATCGCCAGCCCAAACCGATTTGCGTACCAACTGGCTGCAGCCTGGCGGAAGTCTACTGTGCCGTGGAATAACAGATAGCCGTGGGTGGTGGGATCAAAGAGGGATTGCTGGATCTGCTCCAGAACAAACGGGGCAACCGGCAGATCAGACGATCCAAGGGAAAGGTCAATCAGATCTTTACCGGCTTGGCGGGCCAGAGCTTTCGCCTGATCCATATCGGCAAAGACGTTCGCCTGCAAATGGGTTAAGCGATCGGCAAATTGCATAAGGTCAGTCAGTAAATGGAGGGATCAACCGCGATTGATCTCATTCCGAAGTCTTTCAAGTTCCGGATCAACGGGCTGACGAGCAGGTTCCTGACTGGCGGGCAGAGCGGCAGTTCCCTGACTGGCCGGAGGCAGAACCCCACCCCCTGCAAGTTCAGCTTTCAGCCGCAGCAGTTCATCATCCACATCGCCCCCTTCTAACTGGGCAAACTGGTTTTCCAGATCATCGCCAACCAGTTCGCCAATGGCTTGAGAGCGGGCTTCCATTTGCAGCACCTTGTCTTCCATCCGCTCAAAGGCCGCTCCGGCACTGCTGGTATTGACCTTGCCCAGGGTCTGGTTGATTTGTTCGGTTGCCTTGGCGGCTCGGGCCCGCGCTGTCAACATATCCTTTTTCGTCTTGGCCTCCGCCAGTTTCCCTTCCATGGCCGTCATCTGCCGCCGCAGATTATCTACCTGAGCGGTGGACTGGTCCAACTGGGCTTTTAGGGCATTGGCGGTGTCAGCGTGGCTTTTTTTACGGTTAAGCGCCTCCCGAGCCAGGTTCTCTTCTCCTTTCTGCAAAGCCAACCGGGCCCGCCGCTCCCATTCACTGGCCTGGTTCTGGTTCTGGTTATACTGCTGCTCTAAACGTTTCTGAGAGGCGATCGCCTGGGCAACAGCCTGTCGCAACTGCACCAGATCCTCTTGCATATCAATCACGGTCTGTTCCAGGATCTTCTCCGGATCTTCGGCAGAACTGATCGCCGCATTGAGATTGGACCTGACTACCTGGCTAATGCGATCGAATAAGCCCATAGCGCTTTCCTTAAAGATGTTTGCAAGTTCTGTTTCCAGACTAACTAAGCCCGGTGGTTTTGGCCTAGATTTTTATTTGATTCCGAGGAAGGATTTGCTTTCTCTCTCATTCTAATTGGTTTGGGGGCGGCGCACTTTAGCTACGATCCCCTGCCGTTTCAGGGATAGCACCAGATTTTGAGCAGAGGGATTATCCTCAAAGGCGGCAAACTGAATCCGGGCCCCTTCTTTAAAGTTAACCACATAGGCATCGGGAAAAACTTTTTGAGCCTGTTCCAGGGCGGCTGGCCCCGTGTAGTCTGTCACCACATAGAAATATTCATCATTCCCCACTGGCGCTCCCGGTAGAGATTTGAGGGCCACGGGGGGCGGGGAAGAAGCAACGGAAGTGGGGGAGGGGGAAGGGCGGGTTGTGGCTGTTCCAGGGGCAACCTGAGGACTGGCTGCGGGGGAAGTGGTGGGTTGCAGGCGGCTGAGGTTCCCCATATTCATCGGCAGAAACTCTTTAGCGGCCAGGTCGGGCTGTTGCAGAGAGGGGGAGGGAGAGGGGGAAGGCACAGGCGGGGGAATTGGTGGGATGGCGACCTGGACGGAAGGAGTCAGATCCGGCTTGACCAGCAGGTAAATACAGAACAGGCTTCCCAGCAGGGCTAAGCCAGGCACCAAACTTCGGGGGGATAACAGCACGGTGCGCCAATTGGGTTGGGTCAGGGTCTGATCATTGGGGCGGACATTGCGTAACAGGGCTTCTGAAGAGGCCAGATAATCCTCCGGGTTGTGTAGCGATCGGGTCAGGGTTTGCAGGTGTTCATCCTGAGCGATCGCATCTAGATCGGACTCCAGGGTGGCAGGAACATGATCCAGCACAGAAGTATCTGGGTTTAGGGTATCCAGGGCACTGAAATTGACCAGCTCAATGGGAGCGGAGGGGGAATTAACAGGGACAATCTCAGACGGCGGACTGACTGGGGGTGGAGCGGCAGGCAGGATGCTCGAACTGCTGGGTTCTGGAGCAGAGAGGGGAATTGGGCTGTTAGAGAGAAGACCATCATTGGGGTCGGCGATGGCTGGAATGGGCTGCTCCTGAAACGATGGCGCGGGTGCCTGCTGCAGGCTACGCTGGTAACGATACTGGGCTAACTCCACTTCTAACTTGACATCCAGACTGCCCAGAGCTGCCTTTAGCTTGGCAGGAACGATGGCTGAGGATGGTGGTTGGCTCATATAACTCCTACTCCTGGTAACTCCTACTCCTGCAGGATTGGTTTTTAACCCAGACGGATCAGCTTGAGAACGGAAGGCTGTCCGTGAATTACAAATAAAGTTTATAGTCAAAATGACAAATACTGTACAGCTATTGCTATGGCACTGGAGCCTCTCCCCACCCTGCTAAAGCAATTACAAACTCGGCAGGGATGGCAAGCTCAACAGCAATTCCAGCATTTGCTGCGTTCCTGGCCAGAAATTGTTGGGGTGACTGTGGCGCAACAAACTCGCCCACTGGGAATTTCACCCCAGGGAGTTTTAAGGGTCGCTACCTCCAGTTCGGTTTGGGCCCAAAATCTCAGCTTTTCTCGCCACCATATTTTGTCTAAGCTGAATCAGTGGTTAACCCCTCCACTGCGGGATATTCATTTCTCTGCTGGTTACTGGCAGGAAGATGCTTCTCCCCTCGCCCTGCAACAGTATTCCCCCACCGTTCAGTTACCCCCTCGCCCCCCGGCAGAAGAGCCACAGCAAAAACGGGATGCTCATCAGGCCTTTCAAGCCTGGGCTAAGGCGGTGCGGCTTCGAGCCCAATCCCTGCCCCTCTGTCCCCACTGTGGTTGTCCCACCCCGGCTCTGGAACTGGAGCGCTGGTCGGTTTGCAGTCTCTGTGCAGTAAGAGCATTACACTGAGCCGGCAGCATGGTGTTGATGGGCAGACCAGCTTCCGCGTCTTGTGCTCCTGTCTGATTGCATGGCAGTTAGAACTTTATCGATGTAGGGCTGTGGCTCACTGATTAGTAAGTTTTCCAGATCGTTAATCATTTCCTGTTCCAGGGTGAAACCGTTGCCAAGGTTGATCAATGGATAAATTAAAGCGTTGTACATGGGGCTGTCCTCAAAAGTTATGGCTACTTTAGCCCCCTGGTTTGACCCTCCTCTGGCGATCGTGTGTCCCCCCGATGAACCTTCAATCAACCCTGGCTTAAAAAAATACCCCTACCGGGAGAGCAGCAGGGGCGATCAGTGTTGGAGTTATACTTAAGCAGAAGTGAAAATCTATAGGGCTGATTAGCTAACGGCGAGGGCGGTCAGAAGGGTGGTGGTGACCAGCATCAGGGCGATCGCCGCTTGGAAGACATACTGACGTTGTTGCTCAGTAGAGGGGTATTCAGCTAAATACATTTGCGGCTCGACGGCATAGTTATTCATCACGCCAGTTTCATCTACGGTATACATCTAAGGAACTCCTATATCTGTAACTCTGTGTAACTTTATGTAAATTAATGTAACAAGTTCTTTACAAAATTGCAAGGGGCCCAGGGTTTATATTTATCAGACTTGCTGAAGTCGGCAATCAGCGATCGTGAGGGTTGCGACGAGGAGAAAAGGGCAACGGGGGCAGGGTAAACTCAGAGCTAGACTTTAATTTGAGTCAAAATACTTTCCCCAAGCTGCGATCGACGGACGTGAACCTGACTCTTCTGCTACAGCAATTTTTGAATGGGCTATCCATTGGCAGTGTCTATGCTCTCTTTGCCCTGGGGTATACATTGATCTTTTCCATCCTGGGAATTATCAACTTTGCCCACGGAGCCATTTTTACGCTGGGAGCCTATTTCACCTATGCCTTGATGGGGGGAGCTTTTGGCTTCAGTGGGTTACTGGCCAGTTTGCGCTTACCCCTGCTGGATGGGTTGCCGGTGGAGTTACGGTTCCTGGTGGCGATGCTGTTGAGCAGTTGTTTGGCGGGCCTGGTTGGGGTTGGGATTGAGCGGATTGCCTTTCGCCCTCTGCGCCAACGGGGTTCAGATCCACTTCTGAGTGTGGTGTCCAGCCTGGGGGTGGCGGTGGTGGTGGTGAATTTAATTCAGTATCTGGTGGGAGCTGAAAATTATACGTTCCCTGCCAATGCCCTGGGCAAGTTACCGCCGGCCCTCAACTTTGGCAGTGTGGCTGAACCCATTCCCATCCGTACCGTGCAGGTGGTAATTTTTGCGGTTGCCGTGGTGATTCTGATTCTGCTGACCTACTTAATTAATGCCACCCGGTTTGGGAAGGCCATGCGGGCGATCGCCGAGGATGCCACCACTGCGAGTTTGTTGGGGATCAATATCGATCGCTATATTGTCTTCACCTTTTTCCTCAGCAGTTTTCTGGCGGGGCTGGCGGGAACCCTGGTGGGGGTGAGTGTGAGTATTGCCGGGCCGTACTTTGGCATTGCCTTTGGGTTGAAGGGCTTAGCGGTGATTGTGCTGGGGGGATTGGGCAGTATTCCCGGTGCGGTGGTGGGGGGCCTGGTGCTGGGCATCATTGAAGCCTTTGTCCCGGCGGATTACTCGGCCTATCGGGATGCACTGGCCTTTGGCATTTTGTTTCTGATGCTGCTGGTACGACCGCAGGGGTTGTTAGGGCGGAAGTTTGTCCAGAAAGTTTAGGGGGCAATCAGTGGAAAATCTGTCAGCTAATCAATTAAGCAATTCCTTATCAAAACGAACCTTTAGACTTAGAAAGTGGAATTGTATAAATCATATTTATGGGGAGATGAGAACGCCAATTTTTGGGATATTTCGCTAAGCAAATAGATACAACCTTAACATAGTCTTTTTCGTTATTATTGACGTAAAATTTATCAATAAATCCCGTATTTTTACTATAGAAGCAATATGGCACATCCCAACCTAATGTAATGTGGGGTCGAAAATTCAAAAATTTATGCTCAACTGGCATCTCTTCGATTTGTACAATTGATTTAAAGTAAGTATCTAACAAGTAGTGATAATCTGATAAAAGCTTATATGAATTACAAGATTTCAATACTTCGAGCCATAATAAACTTGGTCGTATATGAGTTGGTTTAGAGACTTCAACTTTTTCAGTTAAAGGAGTTAATTTGATTCTCTTGAAACTTTCGATCACAAAGTTCTCATAAGCCCAAAACCTTCCTTTCAAAGTGATATGTACAGGAAAGTTAAGCGCTACATAGTTACTGGTTAGCTTTGCAAGCTGCATCTGAAAGCTCTTAATACGATTTGCTGAATGAAGATCGACTATAGCAAAAATAGCGAAGCGTTCTAAATTTGACATAGTAAAACTTACAATTCAAGCTAGAATATCAAATATTCAAAAAATCTCTCTGTCCAATCACCTCTTCTAGCAAGAACAAATCTTAAAAGTTCAGCAATTAAACCATCTGAATTGGCTTTAAGGCGGGCAAATACTTCATTTTCGTAGCGCTCTTGATAATCTAAATTTAACTGAGAACGTATTGTAGGATCACTTATGTTTGACAGAAAAACATTATATAAACCAGCAATACGGAAGAAATTCCAGTCCTGGCTTTGCTCGTACACCCAAGCTATTCGTTCAAGAGGAGTGAAATTCAGCTTCTGCTTTAACCATGTCATCTTATCTTGTCGTTCTTTGCTAGCTTCTCCCAACAACAATAATAATCCAGCATACATTACAAGCCGACTATGGCGTAGTTTAATGTTCCGAATAGCCCACTTCTGCCCTTCAAAGTCAAAATCCCACTGATAATTAACAGCTAATGAACGAAAGTATCTAATGAGATCGTTTAGGAGAAGAGTCCATTCTTTTGTAGAATCATTTTGAATATAAAAGGCGTATTTATCAATTATTTGATCTAATAGATTACTGTAATTTAAGTCTTGATATAAAGGTTGACTTTCTAAAAGAAGTAAAAGCCGTTTGCCAAAAACATTATATACTTCACTAGCTTTACCAATATTAGTTGTTAGATCAGAAATATTTGTGGGATCAGCGAAGACTCCAGTTGGCTTCGGTCGTTCAAGGTTAAGAGGTTTAAGACATTGCCAAACCGATTCATAAGCTTCTCTGGCTACCTGTGAATTAAGTTCAACCTCTTTATCTAGAACTACTATAATGTCTGCATCCGAAGCATTAGAAACTTCCATCCTTCCTAGCGAACCTGCGACGGCAACAGTATCAACATATTGATGAACTTGTCCTTGGGAAAGTAGTGCTCTAATTTTGGAAATTTGTTCCTTTGAAAGGCTCCAGTTATTCTTAAGCGATGTGTATTTCCCAAAATTAACTGAGTTAATTTTCCAGTCCCGCTGATACGGATAAATCATAGAAGACATAATAGCCAATTACCAACCTAAAATTAATTGCAATAGACATGAACATTAGAGATAATCAGTAATGAAACCAGGAATCTCTAAAGACTTAAGAGATAATCTAACAACCTCTGTATTTGAAAAGGACAAGCCAAGGACATGTGCTGAATCTTTAGACTGCTGTGCTATTCCCACCATAATTCGCATAGGACCCATATGACTACTAATAAGCACTTTAGTCAGATTAGACCTCATTGCTTCATCAGTTAAATCGATTAAAAAAGAGAAAATGCGTTGTGAAACTCTGAGATAGGTCTCTCCATGAAAAGGAGCATAGTGTAGATCTCCAGTACTATATTCTTGAATCCACCTAAACTCTTGTCCTTCTAGAACTCCCAAACAACGTTCATTGAGCCGCTCGTCTGTTATAAATCTTTGAGTTTGAATATTTCCGTTGCTCGTGGCAATCTCTAAAGTTTTTTTAGCTCTCTGTAACTTAGAAGTAATTGCCAGATCGTAATGCGTATCGAGCTTCTCTGATAAACATGCAGCTTGCGCTTCTCCCAACGCTGTCAGGGGTACATCTTTCGCACCCGTTATAAGCTTGCTAGCATTTCCTTGACTTTCACCATGTCTGATTAAGTGGAGGGACAAAGGCGAGTTCAGTACAATAGGCTTTTTCAACCTACTCAAAATTTCTTCCCACTCAAAAACTCTCGCAGCACATAAGCCTTCATTCCTTATGCGATAAAGCTCTTTTTGTGCCAGCATACAGCGCGTGACCTCAAGTGTTAAGTAAATAAAGAGGTGACTTGCCAGACTTATCTTTTCAGATTACCCTCATTCTTTAGGGATTAATTGATTTTTAAAAGAAAACCTGACCAGATTTATACTCTCGAACGATTTCCTAGTTATAGCGTTATGCGTAACCAGAGTCAACTATATTTAGTGATGGCCTGCCTGGCAAGACATTTCTTCCGATGTATTAAGTTACAAACATGGGGCAAGCTAGCTTAGATGGGATACCATTCGGCGATTTTATATAATGAACTCTTATAGGTCGAAGGCTATCAAAATCCTCACCAATCTGCCCCAAGCATATAGTGTTCTTGGTGAGCAGACCTAAACTCTGGCCAGTGTTACTACTTCCTGCTGATCCTGGTACTTGCCGCGCCGATCGTGATAACTGACCTGACAGCGATCGCCCTCAAAAAAGAGGAGCTGAACAATTCCCTCATTGGCATAAATACGACAATCGGCACTGGAAGAATTGGAAAACTCCAGGGTCAGGTGTCCTCGCCATCCGGCCTCTGCAGGGGTAAGATTGGCAATCACGCCACAGCGGGCCATGGTACTTTTACCAATACATAAAACCGTGACGTTTTCTGGGACTTCTAGGCGCTCCAGCGCTACCCCTAAGCCATAGGAATGGGCAGGAAGAATAAAATAGCTGTCATTGGCATCGGTATGGAGTTCAACGGGTTCCAAATTGGCAGGATTGAAGTTTTTCGGGTCCACAATCGTACCGGGAACGTGACGAAACACCCGAAACTCTTTGGGGCTGAGGCGAATGTCGTATCCATAGGACGATAAGCCATAACTGATCACCCGCCGAATCTGGCCGTCCTGGCTTTCGATCTGCCGCACCAGAGAAGGCTCAAACGGGGTAATCATACCCTTGTCGGCCATTTGAGCAATCCAGGTGTCATTTTTAATCATGGCAATGCAGGCGATCGTGATTGTTTGGCTATTTACGGAAAGAGAAATTTTTGCAATTCAAGCAGTTGATGAAGCTAGGGGCGATAACTGCGACGGAGTTCGGTAATTTGATCGGCAATGTCCAGAATCGCGGAGGGCATTTCGGGGCCAGTCAGGATCATATCAATATGGCGGGGGCGATCGTTGAGCAGATTCAGCACCTCTCCCTCTGGAATCAAGCCGAGATGGATGGCCAGACTCAGTTCATCCAGGACGACCAGGGAATAGCGCCCCTGCATCACCACCCCACGGGTGTAATCCCATAACTCCTGTAAAGCCTCCATCTCCTCCGGCTCCAGGCTAGGGGTATCAATGCAGCGGGGTAAATTACAGCGCACCCAGTCCAGATGTTCCCCCAGCCGCATCGGTCGTTCTGGCCCCATATTGATTCCCCCTTTAAGGAACTGCACCACCAGCACTGGGGTTCCCTGACCGGCGATCGTTAGAGCCTGGGCCATCACACTGGTAAAGAAACCGCGATGGCAGGCGGTGAAGACCTGGGTTAAGCCTTCGATCGTGTAGGGGGCACGCCGCTCCAGATTGAGATGACTGACTTCTAGCTGAGAGACCATAACCTGTTACCCGTAGCAATTGACCTTTAATGATTTAGCTGTAGCAGTTAAGCTTGAGTGACCTGTAGCGATGCTCTGCCCCAGGCAAGACCAGTACCAGACCCGCAGCCGCTCAAGCCAACAGGTAGGGGAAGAGATGACATAAATATAGCGTACTTATCGTCCATTCCCAATTAGTCAACACTATATGTATACAACGGTCAATAGAATCGAAGAAAATTTATTGTTTTTTGATTTAGCATCTAGAATTCGATATTCTATGGAAGTCCACAGGTTGGCAAAGAATGGTTATGGGCTGGCAACGTCCCGATGGTCGGCAATCGCATCAACTCCGGCCCATCTCCTTTGAGCGCGGTTTTACCCGGTTTGCGGCGGGTTCTGTCCTGACCCGTTGTGGCCAGACTCAGGTGCTATGCAATGTTACGGTTCGACCGGGGGTACCCAAATTTCTAGAGGGGCGGGGCCAGGGTTGGTTAACGGCAGAATATCGGATGTTACCTGCAGCTACCCCCCAACGGCAGGAGCGGGAAATGCTCAAACTTTCTGGACGCACTCAGGAAATTCAACGCCTGATTGGTCGGAGCTTGCGGGCCGCTTTAGACTTCGACCTGCTGGGGGAGCGCACCCTTGTCGTTGATGCCGATGTTTTGCAGGCTGATGCGGGTACACGTACCACAGCCATTACGGGGAGTTTTGTTGCCCTGGCAGATGCGATCGACCAGTTGCTTCAGGCTGGAGAATTAGAACGATCGCCGATTCGTAACCATGTTGCAGCGGTGTCTGTGGGTTTACTCGAAGGAGAACCCTTTCTGGATTTGAGTTATCAGGAAGATGTTGCTGCCAGTGTGGATTTTAATGTGGTGATGACGGAATCCTTACAAATTCTCGAACTGCAGGGCACGGCGGAGGCAGAGAGCTTTAGTCGCACTCAACTGAATCAAATTCTGGATGTAGCGGAAGTCGGGATCAGAGAGTTAATTGCGGCTCAAAAATCTGTGCTGGGGCAGTAATTAATTTTCTGAGTGTAATTAATTTTCTGAGGGATGCTTCAGGCGTGACCTGGCCCTCCTGGCCGATCGGAGAGGCTAAACAGGGTTTGGAGACGCTGGCGGATACGCTGCAAGGGGGTTTTATCAACGAGATTGCTCTCATCCTCCTGGTTCAGTAAGCCCAGTTCCCGTAACACCTGCTGGCGTTGGGCCAGTTCGATCGCGATTCGTTCCGCCAGTTCCTGATATTCCTGGAGCAATTTTTGTAGGGCATTGCGATCGACCACAAACAAAATCGTATCCTCGACCGCCCGCACCGTTGCCGATCGGAGAGCACCCGTTAGCAGCGAAATTTCACCAAAAAAGTCCCCTTTGCCCAGGGTGGCCAGCACCTGATTTTCCACCTGAATAAAGGTTGCTTTCGGATCAATACTCACAGCCAGGGGAGGGGTCTCGGCCTGATTCGGTGACCATTGCCCTTCTGATAAAACTTCAACAGAACCGGAGAGAATAATGTAGAAGGTATCCCCCGGTTGATTAGCCCGAAAGATGACCTGGCCAGAACGAAAAAATTTCTGATAGCCGCGTTCAATTAAAACTCGCAATTCAGCATCAGAGCAGTTGGCAAAATAAGCCACTTTTCGCAGCAATACCCGTAGCGTTTGATCCTGGGCAAACTGGCCGGGGGCGGAAAAAGAACTCTGCACCGCCTGGGGGGGAGGGATGGGGGGGTGAGAGGGGGGCGCTGGTGAGGGGGGCACTGGTGGGGTAGGCGGGTTGAACAGTAAGCGTAATTCTTCCGTGTGTCGCACCCGCAACTCCCGCTGGGGAAAGGGAATTTCAATGCCGCGATAACTCAATTCCTGTTCCACCAGAAAGTTAAGCGCGCTCTTGATCGGCTCAAAGTCCTTCGGCTCGTCAATCCAGACCAGCAATTCAAATTCGTAGGCACTATCCCCAAACCGCTTGAACCAGACGCTGGGGGCGGGGTGACTCAACACGCGGGCATCCTGCCGGGCCGCCGCCAGTAATGCTTCGGTGACCAGAACGGTGTCACTGCCAAAGGCCACCCCGACGGGAAGATGAATTCGGCTTTTTGGGCTGGCATAACTCCAATTGACCACATTCCTTTCTAGAAAGCGATTATTGGGAACGATCACACAGAGGTTATCGTTGGTTCGCAGCACCGTAGACCGGATTGAGATTTTTTCGACCGTTCCCAGCAGTCCATCCACTTCAATGAAATCGCCGACTTTAATCGGTTGTTCCACCAGCAGGGTCAGACCACTAATAAAATTACTGGCGAGTTGTTGGAAGGCAAACCCTAACCCAATCCCCAGCACCCCTGCCAGCACCGCCAGCGAACTCAGATCAATGCCGATCGTCTGCAGAACAATAATAATTCCCAGGGCGGTGAACAAATAACCGATCACCCCGGCGATCGCCTCCTGGTTGCCCCGATCGAGACCCAGGCGGGTGAGAACACGCTGTTTAATCCAATTCCTCAGCCAGCGGGACAGCAACACAAGGGCCAGGCTGACCACCATCAGGGTGAACAGGGAGGTGAGGGTGATCGTTGCTTTGCCCAGGGTGAACAGGGGAGTGGACAGCAGGCTCGTCAACCGATTGACCACGGGGGTAAAGGTCAGCAATAACCAGCGTTGTAACGGATTGGAGGCGGGTAGCAGCAAAACACCAATCACGCCCGTGACCCATAAGCCCAGACGCAATCCCCACTGCAGTAAGCTCCAACTCAGTTCCAGCCAGGGAGAGGGCTGTGACTTGAACCAGGGCGTTAACCAGATGCGAAAGCGGTTCATTCCCCGCACAATCAGCCGATCGCCAACGGTCACCGCCATCAAAATGATGATGAGTGAAAAAACTCCCAGGGCAGGTAAAAGGGGGGGACTGACAGCGGCAAGAGGCAGCAAATTTAGCACGGCCGATCCACTATTTCTGCAGGTCTTTCTGCCGGGCGGCTTTGATCAGGTTGATGACTTCACTGTACCCTTCCTGGGCGGCCCAGACCAGAGCAGTCCAGGAGTTGCCATCTTTAAGGTTCAAATCGGCTCCAGCGGTAATTAGAGCTTCCACAATGGCGACCTGTCCCTTGGCAGCGGCGGACATCAGAGGCGTGAGACCAAATTGGGTCTGAGCATTGACGGTTGCACCCCGCTCTAACAACACCTGTACAACCTCCAGATGACCCGCGGCGGCGGCGGACATTAAGGCGGTCCATCCCTCTGGATCGGCCTGGTTAACGGCTTCACCGCTGTCTAAAAGGGCCTGGACTTGAGCTAGATCCCCAGCTTCCGCTGCGATCGTCAGAGGCAAAGTTTCCGCTTGATCTCCGTTCACACCCACTTCCTGTTGATGTTGTTATAGCTATAAAATTTTAAGACCGATCAGGGGGCAGGTTTAGCTTTGAGCCGCTTTGTTTTTTGACGACGACGCACCAGGGCCGGATCGACGGGGAAGCCCGCTAGAGGAATGATCTGATCCGCCCGTTCCGCTTCCAGTTGTTGCAAGTGGGTATAGTCCACCCAGTGAATGCAGTCTACCGGACAGGTATCGATCGCCTCCTGGATCACATCCTCCGAGTCCCCATCCTGGCGCACAACACGGGAGCGGCCATAGTTCGGTTCAATAAAAAAGGTATTGCGGGCGACGTGGGCACAGTGTTTACAGCCAATGCAGGTGACTTCATCAACGTAAACTCCTTTTTGTCGCCACACCCCGCCCAATTCTGGTTCCAGCCCGCTGCGATCGTGTTCCTCCCGCAGTATCCCCCCCAATTCCGGTTCCAGGCCGGTGCGAAGGGAATCGCCGGGGTCAGTGGGTGAACCGTTCCAGTCCTGTTGTTCAAACGAACCGGAGTAATGGGTCACCCCGCGATCGAGATCAGCTGAGAAGTCAGCCATGTGCCTTCCGTGAATGGGTTAAAGGTTGAGGGATCTCCTGGGGAGATGGGGGCAGGAGGACTAGACCGCCGCCAGTTGAGCGTTCCACCGTTGCACGACCAGACGAATGCTGCCATCAGCCTGTTGCTGCTGTTCCGTTACCTGAAAGCCCTGGTGGGCTGCGGTATCTACCACGGTGTGGAAGGCATAGCGCTGGGTGACCTTGTTGAGGAAGCGCTCCACAGACCAGGCTTGCTGCCAAAATTGCAGATCCGCCACCAGTTCGTATTCAGCACCGTTCCAGCTAAAGCCAACCCCATAACCATTGGGCTGTTCAATCACCACTTCGGCGGTGCGAACTTCACCCCGGAATCCAGGTACGGACTCAGGACCGGACTTCCAGTTGATGCCCAGGTCGGTTAAAGCGGCTTTGAGGGCGGTGAGATTGCGAATTTGAGTTTTGATTTGGCTGAAGTGTGACATGGCGTTTTTCTAGTCGTTTTCTTTACTGGTCGTTTGCTTGACAGGCGGGCTTGGACAGAACTACCACTCGCTGAAGTTCACACTGGCGGTGACCGCAGCACTCTGTTGAACTTCCTGGTTGAAAAATTCTGAGGTCGGTTGTTGGGTAATAACCGTTCCCAGTTGAGCTTCGATCGCAGCCGTCACTTCGGCGCAGGATGACCCGACAATCCCGGTAACCTTTTCCAGGACGCGACCATCGGGGTAAATCACAAACTCCAGAGTTTCCATAGGGCAACGATGACCAGGAAGGAAGAGGTGAACGAAATCAGGTTTGACTGAATGTACAGCCTTCTGCAATTAATTGTGACCAATCTATTTAGTCTTGGTCAATTTGAAACAAAAGTTAATAACTTTGACGGCAAAGCTGCTGTTCTGTAAGTTTCCCGTAATTTCTTAGATTTCGTCAATAAGCACGAAGTGGGATCGATCGATTGACTACCTTCTATGAATAGTCCGGCCTGAGCCAGAGGGCAGTGAAAACCGTACAATAATCTTTCAGAGCATCAGAGCAAGGACGAGGAAGTTTGATGAGCGTGGGTCAGTTAGCAAGTGCAGGTCAGTCAGCGGGAATGCCGATCCGGGTTGGCGTGCTGGGATTTGGCGGTCTGGGACAGGCGGCGGTTCGGGTTCTGGCGATGAAACAGGAAATGCAATGGGTGGCTGCGGCCGATCGCCATGGCTATGTTTATGCCAAAGAAGGATTAGATGCTGATGCGGCGATCGCGGCCTATCAAAAGGGATCGGTGGGCTACCTGGAGCCGATCGGGGTGCTCAGTCCCACTAGCATTCAGGATTTGCTGGCCGAGGCTGGGGCAATTGATGGCTTTTTCCTGGCCCTGCCGAACTTACCCAACACCTTCATGGCTTCCGTGGCCGAAATGTTTATCCAATCTGGCTGGAAGGGTGTGCTGGTGGATGCGATCAAACGGACGAGTGCGGTGGAACAATTGTTAGATCTGCACAGTGGTTTGGCAGCGGCGGGCATCACCTACATGACGGGCTGTGGGGCAACACCGGGCTTACTGACGGCAGCGGCGGCCCTGGCGGCTCAAAGCTATGTCGAAATCCATCAGGTCAAAATTACGTTTGGGGTGGGAATTGCCAACTGGGAAGCCTATCGGGCTACGGTTCGGGAAGATATTGGCCACCTGCCTGGCTATAGCGTTGAGAAAGCAATGCAGATGAGCGATGACGAGGTGATGGATTTGCTCGATCGCACCAATGGCATTTTGACGTTAGAAAACATGGAACACGCCGATGATTTGCTGTTGGAATTAGCAGGAATTTGTCCTCGCGATCGGGTTTCTGTTGGGGGTGTGGTGGATACGCGGAATCCGAAGAAACCCTTGAGTACGAATGTGCAAATTACCGGCCGCACGTTTGAGGGCAAAATTTCTACCCATACGTTCACGTTAGGGGATGAAACCAGCATGGCAGCTAATGTTTGCGGGCCAGCCTTTGGTTACCTGAAAGCCGGAATTAACCTCCATCGTCGCGGCATTCATGGCCTGTTCTCTTCTGCTGAAGTCATGCCCCAGTTCGTGCGCTAACTAGGATATACCCACTCAGTTTTGTCCTGGATGAAGTTTCTAGAATTGTTTAGAAAAAAACCTGCCAGGAAATCTAATTATGGCTGAGTCATCCTGAAATCAATGCTGTAAGGAAAACACAGTGCGATTTGGGAGTGTTAGTTACTACGCTCAAGCAGACTGCCTTGTGATCTTTCTTTTAAAATTTAAATGCTGCCTGCAAAGGGAGTAGCGTTTACCCTGTCGTCCTAGATCAAACTACTGGGGAATCATGGCTCGAAGGTGCCTAGTAGCGATCGAATGTTGTAGCGACGGGGTACTCTTTTAAAATAATGATTACATGAATTGCTTATGCCATCTAAGGACGATCCTCTAGAACATTACTATACCGTCGAGGAGCTAAAGAAAAAATATACAACCTTGAGATCAGCAACCGAAGCTTTGGGCATCAAGGCAAGGAGTTGGCAGGACTTGTGTAATAAGGCCAATGCAAAACAAAAAATGTTATTAAGCAAAGAAGATAGAAAAATATTTATTGGACAGATTAGTAGAGCATCTGGAGTGGCACAATATGCTCTTGAAGCAAAAATGACTGATGAGCAAGTCATTGAGGCTAAAAACTATATAGAAGCTTTTAAGCTATTGAAAGCTTCAAATGACTACAACCGTAAGTCTCAGGCTCAAAAGACCGCTGAAGCAAACGCAAAACTCAAGGAGTTCTTAAACCTTCAAAATTCTGAGATTTTCAAAGCTGGAAAATGGCTGGTTGATGCCTTAACAAGAAAAGGTGAGGATAGAAAACAAGTTCTATTAGAACAGGGTTTAGTTCACAAGGATGATTATAATTCAACAGTCATAAAAGCCAACAAAACCATTAGCCTGCAAAAAGGAGCAATGATTAACTTCAATCAAGATGCTATTCATACAATTTCTATCCTTCAAGAAAGGGTTGATACATTGCTTATGCAACAGCAAAGTGTACGCGATTACATTAAATATAATATTGGCTTGAAAACGTGGAAAGATATATCCAAAAAGTTTATTAACTCAAAAAGCGATGAAATAATTAAGGAATTACCTGATCTGACTTATAACGAGGCTGGAGATGCATTAAAGCTTACCTGTGAACTACTTAGGCTTAACCATTCAGCAGTTTGGGATGAAATATTGCCCGCATTGCAGCATAAATTTGGAGAAGAACCTGATGAAACTGCATGATGGATTAAATTATAGAGAATGGCAAAAACGTAATAAGGAGAAATTCGATCGGCTGAGCAACCCGCAAAAAAAACAATGCCGTGATAAGGGATATTGCAATGTTGGATGGGAGAAAGTTAGAAACTCATGGCAAATAATTAGTAATATTGATAATGTAATAAATTTGTTTGACCATCATTTGAGATCTCATAACCTTATAGGTGCTTTAGATATTTCAATTCTTGAAGCTGAGAATGCTATCAGATTTGCAGAAATATCCAAAAAAAATCTCAATGATAAATTGAATGATTTTAATGAGATTACAGATAATTTCTTGTCAAATCACCCAATATTGTGAGACATCACTATGGATAAATCAACCTTGTCATCTTTATATAATGGAAGCGACATTAATGAGGTTTGGCAAGCTTCCAGGCATATACCAATAATTAGACATCCACAACGGGGTCTAATAAGCCCAAATACATATCGTGCTATCCATGACGGAAGAGCTTGCCCTTATTGTGAATCCATAATGGTTTTTGGCAGTAACTTCCGTAAATATTCTGTATCTGAAGCTAGAAAAGCTGGTTATGAATGTCAAAATAGCAAAGGACAAGTAATAATTAATCAGGCTGGAACCAATCCGACAATATATTTTCATCGGCATTATGTTTCAATTGACCATAAAGTAAATAAAGCTCGTTGCCCTGAAAAAATGTTTGATTATGGCAATCTTGAAGCAGTGTGTTGGCAATGTAATATAGAAAAGAGCGATAATAACAGCTATAAATTGGAACAAGGTATTAAGGCGATAAGTCGTTTGGCAGACGAGACATTAGCAGAATTAAAACTGCTTTGATTTCTATTAAATTTATGTGTAAGCAAAATAGATGGTGCTAAACCTATAAAATATAAAAACTAGGTTTGGTGGAACTAAAGGTAAGTTGCGATGGTACAAACACCCGCTAAAGTTCTAAGCCTGGAAGCGTTCTTGCGGTTGCCAGAAACCAAACCTGCCAGTGAGTTCATTGAGGGTCAAGTTGTCCAGAAACCCATGCCCCAGGGAAAACACAGCACAATTCAAGGAGAGTTAGTCGCTGCCATTAATGCGATCGTTAAACCGGGGCGAGTAGGGCGGGCATTTCCTGAACTGCGTTGTACGTTTGCTAATCGCTCGATCGTGCCTGACATTGCGGTTTTTGTTTGGGATAGAATTCCCCGTGATCCAAAGGGAGAGGTTGCCAATAGTTTTCTTTTGCCGCCTGATTGGACGATCGAAATTCTCTCTCCTGACCAGAACCAGACCAAAGTAACCAAAAATATTCTGTTTTGTCTCCAGCATGGCACTCAAATGGGCTGGCTGATCGATCCTGAGGAGCAAACGGTCTTTATTTATCGACCCAAGCAGGAAACAGAAGTCTTTGATCAGCCCGATGCGGTTCTGCCCCTCCCCCCCTTTGCCCATGAGCTACACCTGGCCATTCAAGATTTATTTACCTGGCTGCTGGAGTAAATGTACTTATATATTTGTCCTCTGAAGTTCTGTTGAAGTGATCAGAATCACCCGATTGTCGTCAGAAGCGACGCTTGCGTGGTGAAAAAGGTGATCTGTGTGGTGAAAAAGGTGATCTGTGTGGTGAAAAAGGTCATCTGCGTGGTCAAAAGTGAGACTTGAGTGGTCAAAAAGGTCATCTACGTGGTCAAAAGTGAGACTTGCGTGGTCAAAAAGGTCATCTGCGTGGTCAAAAGCGACTCTTGAGTGGTCAAAAGCGACTCTTGAGTGGTCAAAAAGGTCATCTGCGTGGTCAAAAGTGAGACTTGAGTGGTCAAAAAGGTGATCTGTGTGGTCAAAAGTGAGACTTGAGTGGTCAAAAAGGTCATCTGCGTGGTCAAAAGTGACTCTTGAGACGTTTCAGACCTGATCTGTGTGGTCAAAAGTGAGACTTGAGTGGTCAAAAAGGTGATCTGTGTGGTCAAAAAGGTCGTTGCTGACGGTTCAGACCTCATCCCTGGGGCCAATGTACAGAGAGATGATGAACGGGAATGTGGTGCTCCATCATCCGCTGGCTAACTAAATCTGCATTGCGCCCAATTGCCTGATAGCGATCGCGAAAGGTATCCGGTAAACCCCGCAGATCGGATTGAATGACAGTTAATTTCCCGATCGCTTTGCTAGAAATGTTTCTATTGGTTTTGCCGTGCTCAAACCAACCAAAATTGAGCCAGAAGTTTTATTGGTTTATTTGCGATCGCCCATTGTCTGCGAAATTCTTGATCTTCACACCACCGCCAGCACAACTGCTAGAAATTGCTAAAACAGGAGTAGAACGAGCGATGCTCTTACAGAGCAGCTACGCTAACGAAACCGATGAAGTGACAGCAACGGCTTGGATCAACCAGCAACTTAAAGCCTTGGGAGTGACGCTGACATGACCCTTACCGCGATCGACCTACCGATGGAAAAAATTGCTGAATTTTGCGATCGGTGGCAAGTTACCGAATTCGCTCTCTTCGGCTCTGTCCTGCGCGACGACTTCCGCCCCGACAGCGACATTGACGTAATGGTGGAATTTCATCCAGAAGCCCACCCCACATTCAGTACCTTAGACCAAATGGAAGCGGAGCTAAAAACCATCTTCGATCGAGACGTTGACCTGATTACCCGTCAAGGCATTACAACCAGCCGCAACTACTTACGCCGCAACGAAATTCTTTCCTCCGCCCAGGTGATTTATGCAACGGGATCTTCAATTCCTGCTTGATATGCTGCAATCCGCAGAACTAATCATGACCTACACGGCTCAATGCTCAAAAGCTGAGTTCGTCGCCAATGTGCAGCTTCAAGATTCCGTGATTCGACGGCTCTTGGTGATTGCCGAAGCTGCCAGACGAGTTTCCGAAACAACCCGCCAGACCTTGCCCAACATTTCATGGTCGGAAATCAATGGAATACGAAATCGGTTAGTGCATGAATATGATGATGTCAACCTCAACATCTTTGGGATGTGGTTCAGTCGAAGATCCCATCACTGATTGAAGAATTGCTGTTACAGATTCCACCTGAACCGTAGTGGTCGAAAACCTGATCTGTGTGGTCAAAAGTGAGACTTGAGTGATCAAAAAGGTCATCTGCGTGGTCAAAAGCGACTCTTGAGACGTTTCAGACCTGATCGCTGGGGCCAAAGCCTGATCGACCAGGATCAATCTGAGAAGTTCGAGATCAATACCTGAGGGGGTGACAAGTGAGCTAGAGCGCTTGTCGGATAAGCTCTTGCGCCCT
>ERZ1066136.459-NODE-459-length-31261-cov-14.578382_pt1 | contig 31261 bp, 24 predicted proteins | sample MGYA00382783_ERZ1066136 | MGnify/ENA primary metagenome ERZ1066136 (study PRJEB33369, sample SAMEA5778366) | biofilm metagenome | biome: Industrial cooling water; feature: Water cooling tower basin; material: Biofilm | place: United Arab Emirates | collected... | reverse complement strand
CCCGCGAGAGGGCGCTGCGGGCGCTCGGCCCCGGGGCGCCGGGGGCGGCGCGTCAAGCGAGCGCCCGCGCCCGTTCCCGACCGGGCGCCCTGGCCGCCGGCCCGGGCTGCCGCCCGCCAGCCCAGGCCGCCGCGGACCGCCTCAGTGCAGCCCGCGCGCGCCCAGCAGGCGCCGCAGGGAGAGCTGCGAGTCGTACACGATGTCGAGCAGCTGGGCGGCGCGCGCATCGTAGTGCACACGAATCCCCTGGCCCGCGAGCAGCCCGATGTCGGCCGCCACGATCGCCCCGTTGACCACCAGTCGGGCGTTCTTCGTGTTCGGGTTCCTGGAGGAGACGATGCCGAAGATGCTGTTGGCCGTGTACAGGGCCCCATCGACCTGAAGCGGCTTGAGCGGGTCATGGGTCTTGCCCAGGGCGCTCAGCAGGGCGCGCATCAGCTCCTGGCCCAGCCAGCCCTCGCTGGGCATGATCGTCGACAGACTGGCGATCGGCCGCTTGCCGGCGCCGTAGAGCAGCGGGTCCGCCAGGTTTTTGGGGTCCGCGGTCACCAGGGACCAAGACCCCCACGAACCGGCCAGCTCGGGCCCCATCCACAGCCCGAGCACCGGGTCCCAGCCGCCCGCGCCGATCAGCATCGGCACCGGGCTCTCGGGTCCGAAGGTGTAGTAGCGCGGGGTGAAGTCGGGCCCTGCGTAACGCGGGTTCTCGTGCTTGAAGAGCAGCGGCTTCTTGGGGTCCTGGCCGATGCCCGGCAGCTTCGGCTGGGCCTTGATCCATTCGAGCTTGTTGAAGGCGGCGATCTCGTCCCACACGAAGCTGAAGCTCGAGGTCTTGTCGGTGGTGACCGTCCCGCTGCCCCAACGCGGGTGAAAGAAATCGCCGACCAGGATGCTGCCCCCTGCGGCGAGAGCCATCGAATTCCGCGTGCCATCCTCGGCCAGGCCGAACAGCCGAGCGCCGGACTTGTCCTTGGCATCGGCATAGGTCACGTCCGAGGGCAGGTAGATGTTGCCGCGGGTCTTGATCGTGCCGGTGCCTTTGACCACCCCAAGCAGCACCACGTCGCCATCCACGGCCAGCTCGCCGTTCAGCAGCAGCGGATTCTCGGCGGTGCCCTGCAGGATCAGGTGTCCGCTGACCCGACCCTCGACCAGCGACTCGTTGGCGGTGTTGAGCACATCGGCCAGCTTCTTGGACGTGTCGATCGACGCCCCCGGGGGAATGCGGTGGATCTGACCGCCGGAGATCGAACCCTGGGAATGCGCGGTGGCCGCCAGGAACTCCTCGGGATCGACGCGGCGATTGCCCGCGCCGGGTCCCGCTGCCAGTCCGGCCTGGGGGTCGAAACCGCCGTCGTCCGGAAAGACCGCGGGGAAGATCTTCGGCAGGAACCCATCCACGAGCTGCGCCCCGTCCGCTCCGTAATGCAGATACAGGTTCTCGAGCGGCTGGGGGAAGGCCTGGTCGGCCGGTTGCAGGGGCACCACGGAGAGCGCCCCGGTGCTCGACTGCAAAAGGCGCTGGCTGGCGTCGAAGTCCCAGGCCTTGAGATCCAGCTTGCCCCAGTCGGGGATCGGCTTGCCATCCGAGTGCACGCCGCCGTGCCCCAGGTACAGGGTCCCGGCGATGCGCGAGTTGCTGGTGCCGTGCCGCAGCTGGAAGGTATCCAGCATGCCGACGCGCACGCGCTCGAAGCTGCCGTAGAGCTCCGGCTGGACATTGAAGTTCCGCGGCGCGCTGTCCACTTGCATGTGACAGAAGGCGCAGTTCAGGTTGTTGGCCAGGAGCGCGTAGTCCATGCCCTGGAACTTGCTGCGCTCGACGGCCCAAACTTCGGTGGCTTGGTGCCGGATCGGCACCCCGTTTGGCAGCTGGGCCGTGCCGCGGTACAGCACCTGCGCGGAAAGGGTCAGGCGGATGCCCGCCTGCAGATCTTCGCGCCGCACGTCGAGGGCCTCGATGCGGCTGCTGCCGACCTGCGGGAGGCCATCGACCTCCGGCAGGTCGAGCTGCTCCAGCAGGGAGGTCGCCGGTTGCTCGTCGAGGGGCAGGCCGAAGCTGTCCTGGATCTGCAGCCCATCGAGGTAGGCCATGAAATCGAAGGGCGTGGTGCGCTGGCCCCGATTCTGGTGCTCGAAGCGGCCCCAGATCTGGTTGACCGCCAGGGTGATCGCGGTCTGGGCGGCGACCTCGACGTCCAGCTCCTGTACCCGGTGGTCCTCGCTGCGCTTGGTTTCGAGCGCCGCCGAAAGATAGGCCAGCACCAGGCCCGCGATCAGCATCAGGACCATCAGGGAGGTGATCACGGCCGCCCCGCGGCGGTCGGGCGAGGGGGCGGGGCGGAGGGGCGATTGCGCGCAGGGCATGGCGGGGCGGGGCTTGGAACCCTCCTGCATCGACCGGGCGCGGCCTGGGGCTCCAGGCGCGGCCGGAAATCCGCCCGCGGCGGCCGGTTTCCGGCGGCAGCCTTCAACCGCACCCCCATCGGCGGCCGATCAATCCCCGGACCTGTCCATGCGCCCCCACAGCCCCACCCCGACGCGCCCCGACCAAACCCGGCGCGGCCTGACCCTGCTCGAGGTCACCCTCGGCCTGTCGATCCTGACGGTCGGGTTGCTGGCCCTGACCAGCACCTCGGTGGCCACCCACAAGCTGCGCGAGACCGACCACGCGCGGCAGTTGGCGCGCGATGGGCTGGCGGCGGTGGTGCGCGACGTGGAGGTCGCCTCGCGCCTGATCGACAAGCAGGCCGCCGACTGGTCGGCCCAGCTCTTGGACCGCTTCGCTGGGGCGCAGGCCTGGCGGGCGGTGGAGGGCCTCGACCCCTGGCCCGACCAGCCGGGGGTGATCGAGCTGCGCTTCTTCCCCGACGAAACCCTGACCGACGAGGACATCGGCTTCCCGCTGGGTCTGCCTCGGGACCTCGACAACGACGGCTTCGCCTCGAGCCAGGACGTGAGCGCCTCGGCGCGCCTGCTGCCCGCGGTCGCCCGCGCACGCTGGACCACCAACGCCGGCGACCGCGAGCTGGTCCAAGGCTTCTTCGTCATGGGGTACTGAACATGCGCGGACTGCAATCGGTGCGCTCGGGAGGACGCGGCGGGTTCGCCCTGGTCGAGGTCGTGGTGGCGCTGGCGATCCTGGTCGGGCTGGTGCTGGCGGTGGCCGGCGCCGCCCATCAGCAGAACGACGCGCTGCGATTTTTCGCGCGCCTCAGCAGCCAGAGCCAGCGGGCGCAGATACTGCTCGGACGCATCGAGTCGGTGCTGGAGGATGCGCAACCCGCCAGCATCGACGCCTTTCTGTTGACCGCGATCGATCCGAGCACCACGACCAAGCTTTCCCTGGACACGATCGCCGGCTTCCCCGACCGGGGCGAGCTGCTCGTCGAGCCCGGCACGCTGCGCGCCGAGCGCATCGGCTACGAGGGTTTGCGCAGCGGCGGCGGCGCGCGCGTCCTGCAGCTCACCCGCGGGTTGTGCGGCGCCCCGGCAGCCCACGCCCAGGGAGCACCGGTGCTGTGGTCCGGGACGGCCTTTGCCATCGAACAGCAGACCGCCCCGCCCGCCAGCGCCTTCGACGGCGTCTCCCTCGAGCAGGGTCGTTCGGTCTTCTTCCGGGGCGACGGGACGGGCTTCAGTTTCCGCAAACCGGTCGACCTCGGGCAGGGCGTGATCGATGGCCTCGAACCCCGCTGGGGCGCCGATCTGGGCGCGGGTGGCCTGCTCACCGGCCGCAGCGCGATCGTCTTCTCGGCCCTGCGCGAGCTGAGCGAAGCGGAGCTCGGCTTCGACGTCAACCGTGACCGCGACCGGGACGACACGTTCGAGGTCGGAGAGCTGCGCCTGCGCACCTGGGACACCAACGACGGTTTGGTGCCGCCGCGCGAGCACGGCCTGGGCGGCAGCGGCATCCTGCAGGAGCGCTGCAACCACGGGGGCGACCTGGACGGCGACGGATTCGACGATCCGATCCTGCTGTGGCATCCGCAGTCGGGGCGGGTTCGCGTGCGCCTGTTCCTTCTGGTCGAGAGCGAGAGCGGCGAGCCCCAGATCCAGCGCGTGGAAACCTCGCTGTGCCTGCGCAATCCGGCCGAGGTCTGACCTCCGTCGCAGGCCAAGCCGGTGCTCCGGCGGGAGGCAGCGCCTGACTCCCGGAGCGCGCGGGAGCCTGGAGCCAGGGCTCGCGCTTGCCCAGCTGCGCCTTGGGTGCGCGGCACCCAAGCTCGGCTGGGCCCGCTGCATGCGCCGACCCAGTGGGGCTCGCCGGAAGCTTGGAAGCCGGGGCGCCCCTGCGGGCCGACGCCGGCCCGCCGCGCAGGCCGCCGCGCAAGGTCGGTCTCCAGCCGGCTCGGCGCGGGGCTCCCCATACGCCGGGCCGGCAGCGGCCCCCGCGCGGACAGAGCGGCGACGAGGGGCCCCGAGAGCCGCTCGAATCCCGCAGAGGATCTTTTTTCTTCGACAGAGCGCTCGATCCACCCCCCGGGGTCCGCAGCCGCATTTTCGGCCAGATTCAACCGGGCGCCGGCGGACGTAAGCTCTGCGCATGCCCGCCACGGTCGAGATCGAGCTGCCCCCGGGGCCCGAACCGGACGCAAGTCGCGACCAGTCCCTCTGGCTGGCCGCTGCCGAGCGCAGGCTGCGCCTGGCCAAGGGATCCCTGGTGGCGCTGAGGCTCAAGCGCTTTTCTTTCGATGCCCGCCGCCAGCATCGCGTCTGGCGCATCGAGCTGGAGGTGGCGCGCAGCGGTGAGCAGCTCGGGGCCGGTCCCGACATGCGCCCGCCGACGCTGGCCCGGCCAGCGCCGGATGCGCCGCGGGTGGTGGTCGTGGGCGCCGGGCCGGCCGGCCTGTTTTGCGCCTTCGACTGCCTGCGCGCCGGCCTGGCGGTGACCTTGATCGAGCGCGGCGGCGACGTGCGCGCCCGGCGCCGGCCGCTCGCGCAGATCCACCGCGGACAAGGCGTCGACTCGGAAAGCAATTACTGCTTCGGCGAGGGCGGCGCGGGCACCTACTCGGACGGCAAGCTCTACACGCGCTCCGGCTCGCGGCAGGAAATCCAGGGCATCCTGTCGGTGCTGGTCCAGCATGGGGCCCCCGAGCGCATCCTGCACTCCTGGCGCCCGCACATCGGCAGCAACCGCCTGCCGCAGGTGGTCTCGACCCTCAGGCAGACCCTGCTCGACGCGGGCGCCGAGGTGCTGTTCCACCGCCGCGCGGAGGATCTGGTGGTGCGCGGGGAAGGCCCGGCCCGGCGCGTGGTCGGGGTCTGGCATCGCTCCACCCTGGCCCCGGGCGCCGAGCGCAACCTGACCCCCGCCGACGCGGTCGTGCTGGCCACCGGCCACAGCGCCCGCGATGCCCTCGAGCTGGCCGCCCGGGCCGGCGCGCGCCTCGAAGCCAAGGGCTTCGCCCTGGGGGTGCGCGCGGAGCACCCGCAGAGCTTCGTCGACGACCACCAGTACGGCGGGCTGCGCCAGGATCACGACCTGCCGCCGGCCTTCTACGAGCTGGTCACCCAGGCGGAAGGGCGCGGTGTCTACAGCTTTTGCATGTGCCCCGGCGGCTGGATCGTGCCGGCCACGACCGCGCCGGACCGCGTGGTGACCAACGGCATGAGCCTCTCGCGGCGCGATTCGCCCTTCGCCAACTCGGGCATCGTCGTGCAGCTCGATCCCGAGGACTGGTGCGGGGAGCGGGCGCGCCTGCTGGGCATCGAGGAGCTGGTCGGAGGCGCGCCGCCAAGTCCCGAGGCGGACCCCCTGTTCGGCGTGCGCATCCAGGAGGCCCTGGAGCGGCGCTGCGCCTTGGCGGGCGGGGGCGCGTCGAAGGTCCCGGCGCAATCGATCCAGCGCTTCCTGTCCGGGCAGGGCCCGGGGGAAGCCCTGCCCACCAGCTACCAGGCCGGCGTGACCCCCGTGGAGCTCGGGCAGCTGCTGCCGCGCGGCATCGCCGCGGCCCTGCGCGAGGGCCTGCGCGCCTTCGACCAGCGCATCCCCGGCTTTGTCAGCGAGCGCGGCCAGCTGTTGGCGCCCGAATCGCGCACCAGCTCGCCGGTGCGCCTGTCCCGGGACCGCGGCAGCTACCTGGCGCTCGGCGCCGACGGCAGCCTGCTGGAGGGCCTGTACCCCTGCGGCGAAGGGGCCGGTTTCGCCGGCGGCATCGTCTCGGCGGCCCTCGATGGCCGCCGCGTGGCCCAGGCCCTGGCGCAGCGCCTGGCCGGCTGACGGTCGTCCCAGGGAGTTGTTGCCACCGGCTCGAGCAGCAGCCGTTGCGCTGCAGCGCGTTGAGCGCGGAAGCTTTACGCGGCTTGGCTGTGCACTATCGCCCTCAGGCGTGCGGGTGGGACAGCCCGCCGGCCAGGTTGCCTGCGGGCGAAGTGCGGCGCGGCGCCCGCGGCTCGAGCGGCAGGGCTCGCGCCGCCCCGGACCCGGTCCAGCGCGCCCAAGCGAGCAGCGGGATCCACAGGAACAGGGCCAGCAGGGAGCTGGCGGTTTGGGGCAGCCACCCCATGCAGATTTCGACCAAACCCGCGGACAGGCAGGCGTCGGTGGCGCACGTGTCGGTGCCGGTGAAGCCGTAGCCGCTCGAAACCCAGTACAAGACCGGGAATGGCAGGGCCGCCAGGCTCCAGAGCAGCAGCGGGCGCAGCGCGAACGCGGCCGCAAAGCGCTGCCGCAGCAGCCACAGCAGCCCGAGCAAGGCAGGCGCCAGCAACACGGACCACAGGCCCTCGGGCAGGAGCCAAGCCTGCTCCGGGAGCGGCGGCGCCGGAGCTCCCAGGGACTGCGCCATGCGCCGCTCCAGCTCGAAACGCTCAAGGGCGCTGACGCCGAAGTGGAACTCTGCGCCGCGGCCCGGCAGCTGGATCCCGGCGCTGCGCAGGGCGGCTGCGAGGCTCCAGCCCGCGAACACGGCGGCGGCCGCGCCGCCGAACACCAGCGGCCAGGTCCGGCTCGGGCGCGGCTGCCCGCTCAAGGGACCGAAGGCGAGGCCGAGCCGGCGCAGGGCCAGCGCCCTGCCGACCAGCGCCAGCGACACGCTCGCGAGCCAGACGATCAGACCAAAAATCGTGGCCAGGGCAGACTCGGAGCCCTGATCCACCGGCATCACCCCGGGCGCGAGCAGGAGTTGACTGGACAAGGCGGCCAGCAGCAGGGGCAGCTCCGGCCAACGGCGCCAGGCGGCGGGAATCCGAACGGTTTGGGAGCGGCGCGCCATGGCTCCAGCCTAGCCGCACTAAACCGGGGCTGGGGCTCGCCCGCGGAGCAGGCCGCGCCCGAGGAAGTACAGGCCCGCCAGGAGCATGGCGCTCGACAGGGTTTGGCCCATGGTCAGGCCCCACAGGACCGTCCCCAGCGGGTCGTCTGGATCCGTGAACTGGGAATCCGGTTGACGCAGGTATTCGAGGCCAAAGCGCGCCACGGCGTAGCCCAGCAGGAACAGACCGCCGTAGGTGCCCGCCGCGAACGGGCGTGAACGGGTCAGGCGGTAGGCCAGGAACAGCAGCAGCCCGAGCAGCACGCCCTCGGCCAGACCCTCGAGCAGCTGGCTGGCGTAGCGGTAGGGCACGGCCTCGCTGGCTTTGGACCAATCGAGCTGCGGCCGCAGCAGATTCCAATCGATCGGCCGGCCGAAGGCATCGGTCTCGACCAGCCGGCCCGCGATCGACTCCCAATCGCGCTTCCCAAAAGCGTACTGGATCGCCAACTCCTTGCTGCGCGTGTCGAGCACCCGGTCGAGCCCCAGGGCATGGGTCGCCGCGGGGTCCGTGGGAAAGCGCATCGCCAGCGGTTGGCCCGCTTGCGTGATGCGCCCGTAGAGCTCGCCGTTGATGAAGTTGGCCAGGCGCACGAAGGCGATGCCGGGCGTGACCGACAGGGCGCAGGCGTCCCCGAGCCGGGCCCAGGGCAGGCGGTGTTTGCGCGCGTACCAGGTGAAGGCCACGAACACCCCGAGCAGGCCCCCGTGGAAGGACATGCCGCCTTGCCAGATCTGCAGCAGGCGCAGCGGATCGGCCAGGCCCTGGTCGTAGAACAGCGCGTAGCCCAGGCGCCCGCCCAGGATGACCCCGAACAGCAGGGTCACCAGCAGGTCGCCGACCTGCTGCTCGGGCAGCGGCAGGAAACCGCGGCGGCACAGGCGGCGCAGGATCCAGTGGGACACGAAAAAGCCCGCGATGTACATCAGCCCGTACCAGCGCACGTCGAGCGGTCCGGGCAGGTCGAGCAGGACCGGGTCGATGGCGGGGAATTCGAAGGACATCGGGCGGAGCGGTCGCTTTGCGCGGGGAGTCTAGCAGGCGCCGCGCCCGTCCCGCGGGCTCCCCGCGCAGCGGCCGAAGGGGCCCGCAGAGGCCGACTCCGCGCACCGGAGCGGGCCGAGTCGCCGCGGCGAGGCCGGTCCGCGGCGCTTCGCGGGGCGGTCGGGCCGGGGGGGGCGCGGGGCGGCGCCGATCCGCGCACCTCGGCCCCCCAGGGCGGGGCGGCGGGATGGGAACGCCGAACGGGCCGAAGCGCGCCGGGGCCGGGCCGCGCAGACCGCGCACCCGCCCCGGGCGCGGGCCGCCCCCTCGCGAAGTCGCAGGCCTGGCTTATGGTGGCGGCGGCCAGCGCGACGCTCTCCGACACGGGAGGGCCGCGCCGCCTGCAAGACGAAGCACCCCACCCGAGCCGCCCCTGCATGGCGCGCGCTCCGCTCCCCATGACCACGCCCGTCAAGATCTACGACCTGGCCGCCTCGCCCCACAACATGAAGGTGCGCATCGCCGCGGAGGTGAAGGGCATCCCGCACCAGGTGATCGAGGTCGACGGACAGGACCGCGCCCCGATCCTGGCGCTCACCGGACAGCCGCGCACCCCGGTGATCCAGCACGGCGACATCAAGCTGTTCGGCTCCGGCGCGATCCTGCGCTACTTCGACGCCAACTTCAAAGGCCCCCAGCTGTACACCGCGGACTACGCGGGCATGCGCCAGATCGAGGACTGGGAGCGCTTTAGCGAGTCCGAGCTGGCGCCCCACGTGGGCCGCGCCCTGGGGCAATTCTTCGCCCCGCAAAAAAACCTGGCGGAGTGCGAGCAGGCCTCGGCCGGCCTGCGTGCCGCGACCCAGAAGATCGAAGACCACCTGGCGGGCGGCAAGTCCTTCCTGTACGGCGATCGATTGAGCGCGGCCGACATCTTCTGCGCCCCCTTCGTCTGGTACGGCATGGTGCCGGAGGAAAAGGCCAAGGCCGGCACCCCGGCGGCTTTCATGCACCAACACCTCAAGATCGGTCCGGGCCGCGAGCGCACCCGCGAGTGGTGCACCAAGGTGATGCGCCACCGCTGGAAGAACTGAACGCAGGGTCCGCGCCGGGCGGTCCGTGGTCGGGCGGGCGGCGCCAGCCGCCCGCGGTTTTGTCCCGCGTCTCGGGAATCAGGCCGGCCGCGCCCCTGCGCGGGCAGTCCGCGGGGATGGGGCCGGCGCGAGGCCGCGAGCTGCGCCCGCATGCTCGGGCCGACCGGGCCTGAGCGCACAGCACGGCGAGCCTTGGACCGCGCCGGACCCGGGAGGCGCGCTGGCCGGTCGAACCCAGCGGATCGGGAAGCGATCGACGCGGGCGTTGCCAACCCGCCGGATGCCTTCAGGCCGCCTCCAGCGGGCGCAGGAGCTGGGACCGGCGCCGTGGGCCGATTTCCCCGGGCCCCCGTGCGGGGCTCGCCGGCTTCGAAACCGCATTCGCCACCCCCCACGCTGGAGTGCGGGTTCGGGTCGGAAACCGTGCGGCGGCGGGCCGCCTGCGCCGGCGCGCGCAGGGCCCGGTACCCCGACCGGTCAGTACAGCTGTTCCAGGGCCCAGCGGATCAGGAACAGGGTCAGAGCGATGATTTGGGGCATAGCGGCGAGCCTGTGGGTCTGAGGAGCTCCGGTCGGAGGCGACGGATCCCGTACGCCGCCTGGGGGCAAAGGATTGGGGGCGGTGGGCGAGAATCGCGGCCGGAGCCGGACGGGGCCTCCTACGCTCAGCAGGGGGCTTTCCTTCCCTAGGTTTCGGAATGCCCCCGGCTGGGTTTCGCGCCGTCCCGTTTTGGGCCCCGGGGAGCGCCTCGGGCCCCCGGACCGGGGCAGGCGCGCCCCACCGCCCGCCCCCACCGCCCGCCCCAAAAGGTCGCCCCGCGCCGCCGCCAGCCGGCTCGAGGCGCGGCCCGCGCGGCCTTGCGGCGGCTGGCTCTGCGGCGGCTGGCGGGTCGGTCTTGCGGCTCGGGCGCGGTCCGATTCGATGCCTTCCCAACCGGTCAGCTCCCGGGCCCGGGGGTAGCCGGCTGCCCCTGGCCCGCACGGTTGCAGAGCTCGCCCGGGGCCTGCGCCTGTCGGATGCGCTCCTCGATCGGTCCTGGGCAGGCCTGCTGCGCGATTTCAGCGGCGGCGACCGAGCCGCGGAAGCCACTCGGCCAGCAGGTTGCCGCACAGCACCGCCGCGCCTCCCAGCACCAGCCAGCGATCGACCCCCGCGGGGTCGAGCAGCGCCTGATAGAGCGCCGCCCAAACCGGTTCGAGGGCGTAGAGCACCGCTGCGCGCACCGGATCGAGCCAGCGCTGGAACAGCTGCATGGCGCTGAGCGCGAACAGCGTGGCCAGGCCGACCATCAGGGCCAGGGGCTGCCAGAAGTCGGGGCGCGCGAGCAGGGCCGCCAGGAAGCCGAGGGGCGGCAGGACCCCGGCCGCAAACAGCAGCCAGAGGGCCCCGGCGCAGACCGCCCCCGCGGCGGCGAACATGGTCTCGGTCAGCACCAGGGCTTCGACCCGCGGGCCGAAGCGATCGATCGCCAGGATCTGGCCGGCGAAGAGCGCCGCGCTGGCGACGGTCAGCGCGGCGGGGAGGCCGAAGCTGGCCTGGGGCGGACCGTCGATGAAGGCCGCGCCGAGCGTGGCCAGCAACACGCCCAGCTGCAGGCTGGGGGACGGCCAACGGCGCCGCAGCAGCGCGGCGAAGAGCAGCGTGAACAGCACGTACAGGCTGGTCAGGAAAGCGGAAACCGCCGGCTCGAGATCGCGCAGACCCTCGGAGTTGAGCAGCATGCCGGCCACCAAGAGCCCGCCCAGGATCGCGCCGCTGCGCCAGGCCGGCTCGCCGCGGGAGCGCGAGCGTCGCTGCGCGCCGCGCCAGCGGTTGACCGCGCCGAGCAACACCAGGGCGAGGCCGAAACGCAGGCCCGTGAACAGCAGCAAGCCGGTCCGCTCGGCCCAGGGGCCGCCCAGCCCGGCCCGTTCGCTCTCGAGGCGCACGGCCGTCAGGGCGGTCTTCGTCCACGGAAAGCTGAGCCCCCAGACCAGCGTCACCAGCAGCAGCGCCAGCAGGGCCAGGCGGCGACGCGAGCTGTGCTCGACGGGATCCGGAAATGCCATGGGGCCAGGATCGCATCCTCTGCCTTCGAAGCCGCCGCCATGGGCGCAGGGCGCCCGGGCCGCCGCGTTCGGTCGGGTGCGGTGACAGCCGCAAACTCCGACCCCGCGGCGCCCGACTCCTCGGGGCCTCCCGCGCCCCATGGCGGCGGCCGACCCGCCCCCGGCTGCAGCCCGCTGCCGGCCGGAGGCTGGGGGCGCACCGCCAGCGCCCGCGAAGCCCCTGGCCGCCGCGCTGGAGCGCGCCAAGCCAGCAGCGCTTGGGCTGCAACCCGACGGGCTCGGCCCGGTCCCTGATCCTGCAGGCCGCGGATCCCCAGGCGGCCCGCCCCGACCGATGCGACGCCAACCGCCCCACGCGCTGCCCGCCGAAACCAGGTTCGTCCTGGGACCCGCTCGAGCCGCCCCCGGCCCCGCTGCGCGCGGAGCATCCGCCCCCGGGGCGCCCCCGGGCGGCCGCCCGGCCCGGCCCGGGGACCTTCCGGGCTCGGGCAGGCTCCCGGCGGGACTACCGGGCGGGGCGGGCAGCGGCGCTGCCGGCGGCGGGCCGCGGCAGGCTCCCGGGCGCCGCCCGGGCGCAGCCGGGCCCGCTCCAACCGACCCGGGCCGCCCCCCGGACAGGCCCCAAAGGCGCCCCTGCGGGGCGCTGAAGCGCCGGCTCTCCCTGGCCCTGGCGACCGCTTGCGGCCTGTGGCTGCTGGCGCCCGCGGCGCTGCCGCGCGGGACCTGCGGCGCGGGGTTTGGCGGTCTCCCGACGGGTGCGGGCCGGTCCTCGGGCGCCCAGGTGGCGGCCGGGGCCGGCCCGGGAGCCTCGGGCTGGGATGCCCGAGGGGCGCTCGCCGCCCCCCCTGGGCCTGTGATCCGGGCGGGCCCAGACCCGGCCGCGGGGTCCGGGACCGGCGGTCCGGTGACCGTCGATCCGGCGCCAACAGATCCGCCTGCGGGGCCGCGGGCCCGCGCGGCGGCGAGATTGCGCCTGGCGTGCCCGGAGCTGCGCTGGGCCGCCGAGCTGGCGCCCCTGCCCGGGGCCGCGGCGGACCTGGGCGGCCTGGCCGCCCCGCAGGGAGCGCCGGTTCCCGGCCCCTGGCCCCTGGCCAAGCTCTACCGGCTCGAGCTCGAGGCGCGGCTCGCGCCGGGGACCTGGATCGGCGTCGCGCTGGTGGCCCCCGCGCTGCGCGGCGATCCGGGCGCGCGCAGATTCGTCGCCGAGGGGCTCGTGGGGCCCGACTTCGCGCGGCTCGAATTCAGCCTGCCGGAAACGGTTCCTTGGGGCTCCAGCCTGGATCTCGAGGTTTGGAGCTGGGGGCCGGGCGCAGCTGCGATCGGCCTGTGCCGGCAGCGGGTCGAGGTGCTCGAAGCCTGGAGCTGGGATCTCGGGGCCGCATCCCCGGGGGAGCTGCGCCGGCTGCGGCTTTCGGGGCTAGCGCCCCAGGCCCGCTACCAGGCACGGCTCGAGCTCCTGCCCCTCGACGCGGCTGAAGCGGGCGGTGCCCCCCCAGCGCCTTTGGACCCGGGGAGCGCGACGGGCTTCGGCCCGCCGTCGGTCCCCGGCGCGGGCATCGGTCCGGGGCTGGCCCCTGCGCCCCTCGGGGGATCCCGGCCGCTCACGGACCGGGGGTCCGGGGCCCTGCCCGAGCTGCACCCCTGGGGTCCGCAGGTCCACCTCAGCGCGCGCGCCGCTCCCCGGGGCAGCGCCGCAGCCGCCCCGGGCCAGCGCGGGTTGACCGCGCCGCCGGCGGGCCCCGCCGCGCACTCGGGGTCGCCCGCGCTCGAGCTGCTGACGAATCCGGCCGGCCAGGTTTGGCTTCCCGGGGTTGCGCCGGGCTGCGGCGCACCCGTGCGGCTGGTGGTCTGGCTCCGGCCGATGGCCCCGGAACCCTGAGCGAGTCCAGCGCCGGCCGCCGCGCTCCGCGCGCGCCGCGGCGGTCTGCGCCCAGAGCCCGCGGCCCTCGCCCAAGCCTCGCCCAAGCCTCGCCCGGGCTCCGCGCCAGGCCTTGCTCGGCCCGGCCCGGCGAAACCCTGGAAGCAGGGGCCCGGGCAGCCGAGAGGTTGGAGGCCATAGACCAGGCCGCCGACAAGGCCGGCCGCCGACAAGGCCGGCAACCGACAAGGCCGGCAACCGACAGGACCGGCGGCCTCCGGCCGCGCCCGATGGGGAACCGGACCGGCCCGGTGTCCCCCGCAGGACGCAGCCCGGATTCCGCAGCGGCGCAACCCGCGGCCCCGCCGGGGGCGGTCCGCTCCGCGGGCCTCCCATGCCCGCGCCGCCTCCCCTGGGGCCCCGGGGAGACGCTCGGCCCCCGCCGGGCCTGCGGATAGCCTGACCTTTCCCCAGAGAAACTCGCACCACACCCCGCAGCCCCGGATGTCCACGAGCTCGCCCCTGCCCGACCCCACCGCGGTCCCCCGAGCGCCCCAGGCACCCAGCAAACCGCGCAGCGACCTGCTGGTCTGGATGGACTTGGAGATGACCGGGCTAGACCCGGAGCGGGAACGCATCCTCGAACTGGCGGTGCTGATCACCGACAACGACCTGGAGGTGGTCGCCGAGGGACCCGAGTTGGTGCTGCATCAGCCGGAGGCGCTGCTGGCCGGGATGGACGATTGGAACACGCGCCAGCACGGACTTTCGGGTCTGACCGAGCGCTCCCGCCGCTCGCAGATCGACGAGGCGCAGGCGGAGCGCCTGGTGCTGGATTTCCTGCGCCCCTGGGTGGCCCTGCGCAGCGCCCCGTTATGCGGCAACTCGATCTGGCAGGATCGGCGCTTCATCGCGCGCTATCTGCCCGGGCTGGACCAGTTCCTGCACTACCGCCTGATCGACGTGTCGACGGTCAAGGAGCTGTGCGGGCGCTGGCGCCGCGACGTGCACGGCTCGGCCCCGCCGAAACGGGAGGGGCACCGAGCCATGAGCGACGTGCTCGAGTCGGTGGCCGAGCTGCGCCACTACCGCGCGCGCCTGTTCGGTCCTCCGAGCGCCTGAGGCCGCGGGGAAGCCGGCCCTTGCGCGCCGCACCGCAGCCGGCGCGCAACCGCGCGGAACAGGGCGCGACCGGGCCGCGCCTCAGGCCGCCCGCGAGCGGCTGCGCTGGCCCAGGACCAGGCGGTCCTGTTTGCTCGAGCGGGCCTCGACGGCGCTGACCGCGTCGTTGATCAGCGTGCACAACTCCTGGAACTCGTCGCCCTTCCTGATGCGCACCGGACCGCTGGCTTCCCCGCGCACCACCTGCCCGAGGTAGGTCTCGAAACGGTAGATCGGCCCGGCGATGCGGTGCGTCAGGACCAGGCCGACGCCCACCATGAAGGGCACCAGGAACGCCAGGGAGAGCAGGCTCGCCGAGCGCACGATGCTCGGCAGCTCATCCAGCAGCAGGTCGCCCTCCTTGGGCATGCGCTCCGCCAGCAGGCTCAGCGAGCGGCTCAGCAGGAACACCTGAAACAGGGCCGCCACCGCGGAGACCCCGATGAAGGTCAGGATGACCTTGATCTGCAGCCGTGTCTTGATCAGCAGGCGGGTGCGCTTGAAGGGCGGATGGGCGGCGCTGTCGAACATGGCACGGAGCTGGGCAGAGGAATGGCGCTTCCATCGGCCGGCTGGAGGGGCAGGCTCCAGCCAAAGCCGGTCTTCGCAGGGGGGCCGGAAAGCCCTTCCGACCCGGTTCCGGGGAGGGCGTGGGCGGCGCGCTCGCCGAGTACCCTGGGGGGATGAACGCACATTCGCACCCGGCCCGACCGGGGTCCGGAGCGCGCGGCGCGCAGGGCGGCCGATCGGCCGCGGCGGGGCGACGCCTGCGAGCCGCGCTGTTGTGCCTGTGGTTCGGCGCCTCTGCCTGCGCCCCGCAGGCCCCGCCCGAGCCGGGCGTCCAATCCCTGGCGCGCGGGTTCGCCCCGACGGCCGAGGGCCTGCAGCGCGTGCTGGGGCGCGGGCCCGCCAGCCCGGGGCGGCCAAGCCTGGCGGCCGAGGCCGAACTGGCGCTCGCGGGCGACGGCGGGCCGGAGGATCCCGCCGCGGTCTGGATCGAGGCGCGCCTGGCGCCCGATGCCTGGACCGACGCGGGGGACGGCTATTGGATCGCCGACACGCCCCTCGGCAACGAGGCGCTCGGATTCCGCGACGACCTGCCGCAGCGACTGCGGGCCGGCGAGTTCGAGTTCAAGCGGTATCGGCCTTCGCAAGGCGAGAAGCCGAACCCGCCCCCGGGGCATTTCGGTTCTTACTTGGGGAACATCTACCTGCGCCTGGGGCCCGCGGGTCGGCCGCCGGAGGGCATGCACTTCGCCCTGCGCATCCCGCGGGGAGCCGAGGACCCGACCGGCTGCTGGCGCATCGAGATCGGGCGCTACTGCGGTCCGGGCTGGCCGCTGTTGCCGGGTCTGCCCGAAGCGGCCGTGATCGATCTAGAGGGCCCGCGACGCCTGCTGTTCCACAGCGCCGCGGTCCCGCTGCGCGGCCGCTATCCGGTGCCGCAGCCGGATGCGGAGCTGTTCGGGCGGCAGCGGGACCTGGGCGCGCTGCTCGGCACGGTGGTGTTCGAGGTCCGCCTCGCGGGAGAGACCGTGGCCCGCTTCGAGCAGCCCCTGAACGAGGAGGGCACGGCCACGGCGCGGGAGGTCGAGCTGCCGGCGCATCCCGAGGGCTTCGCGCGGCTCGAGATCGAGGTCTCCGGTCCGCCCGCCTGGTGCGGAGTGCTCGCGCCGCGCCTGGCTCCCGTCGCCGGCGCGCGCTCCCGGCGGCCCAATGTCCTGGTGGTGCTGGCCGATACCTTCCGCGCCGACAACCTGAGCGCCTATGGTTCGACCCTGGACCTGACCCCCAACCTAGACCGCTGGGCGGGGCGCTCGCTGCTCTACCGGCGCACCTGGTCCGCGGGGGGCTGGACCCTGCCCTCCCAGGCCAGCCTGATGACCAGCCTGTGGCCGCTGCAGCACCGCGCCCTGACGGTCGATTCGGCCATCCCCGCCGCGGCGCAGACCCTGGCGGAGGAACTGCTGGCCCGCGGCTATCGCACCGGCGCGGTCACCGACGGCGGGGTGATCTCGCGCCGGCACGATTTCGAGCAAGGCTTCGAGTACTTCGATGAGCGCTTTCGTCCGCTCGAGGACCTGCTCGCGGCGGCGCAGGACTTCCTGGACCAGGACGACGGGCGCCCGACGTTCCTCTACCTGCACACCTACCGGGCCCACCACCCCTACTACGCCAGCCCGGAGACCCTCGCGCGCCATGGGTCGCGCTTGGGCGCCGCCACGGACTACGGCTACGCCGAAGCGGCCCTGCGGCAGACGGGTTGGTGGAACCACAAGGGCCCCCTGCCCGAGGGGCTGCGGCCGGCGATGGCGCGGCTCGAGGGTTTGTACCGGGCCGGGGTGATCGACCTGGATGCCGAGCTAGGTCCGTTCCTGGATGGTCTGGAGCAGCGCGGCTGGTTCGAGCCGGGATACCTGGTCTTCACCTCCGACCACGGCGAGGCCTTCGGGGAACATGACAATTTCCGCCACGAAGGCGGCGCGTTCGAGGAACAGGCGCGGATTCCTTTGTTCCTCTTCGGTCCGGGGGTCGCGGCCGCGGCCAAAGACCAACCCGCCAGCCTGATCGACATCGCGCCCACGATCCTCGAGCTGCTCGAGCTGCCGCCGGTGCCCGACTGGCGCGGGCGTTCCCTGCTCGGCGCGGGACCAGGCAGCCGCAGCCTGCTGTGCGTCGCCGGGGGCAGCGAGGAGGACCGCCCCCTGGCGGTGATCCAGTCCGGCCAGCACAAGCTGCTCTTGCCCGAGCTCGACCCCCGCCCGGTCAACCTGCAGGCCGCCTTCGACCTGGAGCGCGATCCCGGGGAGCTGAAAAACCGCTGGCCGAGCCAACACGACGCGGTCCAGGGTCTGTTCCCGCGCCTCGAACGCGACCTCGGCCAGTTCGTCGACGAAGCCCTGCCCGAGTCCCGCGCGTTCGGGGGCAGCTCGGAGGCCCTGCTGATGATGCTCGGGTATCTCTCGGGCTACATGCTGGGCAAAGACCCGCCGCCGCCCCCCGCCGACGCGCAGGCGGCGCCCGAGGCCCCCGGGCAGGCTGCGGGCCCGGGAGCTGCGGCCCCCCGATCGGACGGCGCCGGCGCCCCAGGCCCCGAAGCTGTCCCATCCCGGGAGCCCGGCGCGGGAGCAGCCGGCCAGTCCGGCCCGCCCGGGGGCGCGCCTGCGCCCGCTGGCCCGGGCTCGGAGTCGCCCGCAGACCCGCCCGCTCCGGCGCCCCCCGCAGCGCCCCCGGGGTCGGGAAGCTGAGGGCGGCCCCGGATCCAGCTCTGGCTCCGCCTTCCCCGGGCTGTCCCCGGGGGCCAGGGCGCGACGGGGCGGCCCCGGATCGGTTCGGCCCGGCTGCTTGCCCAGGGCGGCGCCCGGCCTGGGCGCTCGGCGGGCGCAGGCCGCGGCCCTGTGGGCATCGGGGCAAGCATCCGGCCTGTGCATCCGGCCTGCGCAGGGGGCGGAGATCGCGGGGAGGGGAGCGGCCGGCCCGTCCCGCTCGGGGGCCCAGGGGGACCGGCCCCGCGCAGCGTCGGCGAGGGGCGGCCGGGCCGGTTCGTGGCAGGTTCGGGGCCGGTTCTCGTACCGGCGAATTTCCCTGCGAACGACGCAAACCCCGGCCGCCGCGAAAACCTGTGCCCGGGGACATCCCGGAGCCCGGTCCGAGCTTGGGCTCGGGCTTCGGAATGCCGATCAGGGTTCCACGCTCCTGCCCGAGCAAAGGATTCCATTGGACGCATTCTCGCCGCGCAAGCAGGACCAGATCGCCTTGGCGCACCGCCTTTCGCGGTCGCTGCTGCGCGGGAGGCTGCGCGAGGCGCAGTTGATCCTGCGCGGCTCCCCGGAGCTCCCGGGGCTCTCGCCGGCCCTGGCGGCCCTGTGCGGCGACCCGCTGGCCCTGTCGGCCCTGCGCTATGCGCGGCCCTCCAGCCTGTTCGAGGTCGACCCTTGGATCGGGATCGATGCCCTGTTCGCCGCGGCCCTGTCGAAGGTGCATGGGATCTCGCGCCGGCATGCCGAAGGCCAGCTGGAGTGCCTGCGGCTGCTGCTCCACGCGGGCGGCTCCCCGGACGCGTGGCGCGAGTCGGGCGGCGAGCGCGGCCCGCTGCGGGAGAGCCTGCTGGCCGCGGCGATCTCGGGCTCGGGCTTCTTGCCTTTGGTGGGACTGCTGCTCGAGCACGGCGCCAACGTCCAGGAGGGCGACGCCCTGTGCGAGGCGGTGCGCCTCGAGGGACCGGAGGCCTTCGAGCTGCTGGTGGGTCGCGGCGCGCGTCCGAGCGGCAGCGCCGTGCTGTGCGCGGCCTTGGAGCTCGAGCAGCCGGCCCGGGTGGCGCACCTGCTGCGGCTCGGAGCGGACCCGGCCGGGAGCGGAGACGCCGAAGGGGCGCCCCTGCGGGTGGCCCTGGCCGAGGAGCGCTCGCGCAATGTGATCGGCCTGCTGCTGGCCGCCGGGGCCGATGCCTGCGCCCGCACGGCGGCGGGGCTCAGCCTGACCCAGGTCTCCCACCGCCAGGGATTGATCGCCCAGGCGGACCTGCTGGTGGCCTACGGAGCGGATCCCCGGCTCGAGCGCGTGGACAGCCTGTTCAGCTACTGCTCGCGGGGCATGGTCGACATGGCGCTGCGGGTGCTCTCGACCAACCCGGAGCTGTTCGACCGCTGCGCGGATCCGGAGGAGGCGCTGCTGATCGATGCGGTGCGACTCGACAAGCGGCGCGCCGTCGCGGCCATGTTGGAGGTCGGGTTCTGTGTGCATGCGGCCCCCGGCGGCGACCAGCCGCTGCACGTGGCCGCGCGCTTCGGCCGCAGCGAGCTGGTGCGCCCGCTGATCGATGCGGAGGCGCCGCTGCGGGCGCGCAACGCGGCCGATCGCACGCCCCTGGCCCTGGCGGTGCGGGCCGCGATCGATCCGCCGCGCGGCGCCGGCGACACCCTGGAGACGGTGCGGGCGCTGCTCGCCGGAGGCGCCTGGCCCGAGGCCTGGATGCTGCGCGCCGCGGATGGAGAGCTGGCCGAGCTGCTGCAGCGCCACCTCGCCGCCTGAGGTCCGCGGGGGAAGCCGCGCCGCGCGCGCCTCCCGCGCCGGGTCCTGCGGGGGCCACGCCCGCCCGCAGGAGCGCCGCGGGCCGCGCATCGCGGCCGGGGCTCAGGGCCTATCGGCTGCGAAGGCCTGCGCCAGCGGATCGAAGCGCAGGGGCCGCGCGCGCAGGGCGGCCTCGAACGCCAGCCAGGCGGGACCGCTCTCGAAATCGGCCGGCGCCGGCCACGGGGGCGCCGGCGGCAGGCTCAGGGCCGAAGCCAGGGCCCGGTAGACCTGCAGGCGTGGGCGCGCTCCCGCGGGCAGGGCGGTGCGGGCCTCGAGCTCGGCCAACAGCGGCAACACGGCGTTGCCGGGGGTGATGCGCAGCGAGCGCATGCGCCCGTGCTCGCGGGCCCAGTCCAGGGCCTGCTGGGGATCGCTGCTCGGGCCCGTGGGCTGCTCGGCGAAATCGCCGAACAAGAACGGCCAGCCATCGAGCCACAGCAGCGGGTAATCGGGCCAGCCCGCCAGGGGCGGCAGCGGGCGGGGCTGGAGCGCGCCCAAGCGGAAGGGCGGGCAGGCGGGCGCGCCCGCGCGGGGCTCGAACAGCTGCGGCACGATCAACCACACGGCGCCTGGAGAGCCGGTCTCGGGATGCCCGGGCCGGGGCTCGACCGGCGGCCACAGCGCCTCGCTCCCGAGGCGCTCGAGGTAGGCCTCCAAGCAGGCCAGCGCGCCCTGGGGACCGAGGGCGCGCAGCTGGTTCAGCGCGCGCACCAAGGCCAGGGGGTCGAACTGGCCCTGATCGGGAGCGACGACCGCGGCCACGGCCTCCAGTTCGGGCGTCGAGCGGGCCGCCGCGGGCAGCCAGACCTCCGCGCCGGGGCCGGGCAGGGGGCGGGTGCGACCGGCGGCGTCGCTCCAGGCCAGGCCGAGGGCATGGCGGCCGGGCTCGCCCACGCGGCGCGCCAGCAGGCGCGCCGGCAGGCTGGCCTGCAAGGACCCATCGCTGCCGAGCTCGCACTCGAGCGCCACGTGCCGGCCCGCGCCGAAGCGGATCCCGCGCGGGCTGTCGTGCTGGCGCATCCAGCGCTCGCCGGCGGGCTGCTCCCAATCGGGCACGGTTTCGGGCTCGACCGCCAGCAGCAGCCACAGCGGGCCCGGGGGCCAGGGGCGGGACCTTCCCGGGCGCTCGAGCCGGCCGCGCAACACGAGCCGCGGGCCCAGGCGCTGCCCCGGTCGGTCCGGGGCCGCCGGCTGGAGTTCCTGGGCGGGCTCGAAGCGGACCCGGGCGCCGACCAGCCAATCCGGGCCCGACGTCTGGGGGTCGGGCGCGACCCGGACGCCCCCGGCGCAGCCGGCGATCAACAGCAGCCCGGCCAGCAACGCCCGGCGCCGCCCACCGTCCGGGGGGGTGCCGGCGGGCCGGCTGCGGGGCGCAGGGGGTCGGGCTGGGGCGATCCGAAAGGGCAGCGGGCTCATGCGGCGCCGCGCCGGCCCGGTTCCGCAAGGAAGCGGGAACCGGCCTGGGGCGGGCGGCATTATCGCCCGGCATGCGCCTGCCCGTCACCGTCCTGTCCGGCTTCCTCGGCGCGGGCAAAACCACCCTCCTGGCCCAGCTGCTGACCAACCGCGCCGGCCGGCGCATCGCCGTGCTGGTCAACGAGATGTCCGAACAGGGCATCGACGGCGCCCTGCTGCTGGCGGCCCAGCAGGCCGGGGTCAGCGTCGATCGCAGCGAGGAGCGCCTGGTCGAGCTCTCGAACGGCTGCATCTGCTGCACCCTGCGCGAGGACCTGCTCGAAGAGGTGGGCCGGATCGCCGATCTGGGCGGCTACGACGCCCTGGTGATCGAGTCGACCGGCATCTCCGAACCCCTGCCGGTGGCGCAGACCCTGTGCCTCGATTTCGAGGAGCGCGCCTCCGTCGCCGATCGCGTGGCCGTGGACACGCTCGTGACGGTCGTCGACGCAGAGCGCTTCCTGGAGGATGCCGGCAGCGCCGAGGAGCTTGCCGATCGCGGCTGGGCCAGCGCTGCGGATGACCGCCGCGCGGTGGCCCAGCTGCTGGTCGAGCAGGTCGAGTTCGCGACCTTGATCGTGATCAACAAGATCGACCTGGTCTCCCCCGCCCGGCTGGTGCAGCTCGAGCGCCTGCTGCACGACCTCAATCCCGGCGCGGAGATCGTGCGCGCCGAGCGCGGCCAGGTGCCGCTGGAGAAGCTGATCCACACGCGCTCCTTCGACCTGGAGCTGGCCCAGGCCTCCGCCGGCTGGGCCAAGGCGCTGCTCGAAGAACATCGGCCCGAAAGCGAGGCCTACGGATTCGGCTCGCTGGTGTTCCGCGCCCGGCGCCCGTTCCACCCCGGGCGACTGATGGAGTTCCTGCAATCGGCGCTGATGCGCCAGGTGCTGCGCTCCAAGGGCTTCGTTTGGATCGCCAGCCGGCCGCGGTTCAAGGTCCTGCTGCAGACCGCCGGACAGCAGGCCACGGTCGATCCCGCCGGGATCTGGTGGGCGTTGACCCCCCGCGAAGCCTGGCCGGAAGCGGGCGAGGCGCGCCAGCAGATCGAGCGCTGTTGGGACCCCGAGTTCGGCGACCTGCGCCAGGAGTGGGTCCTGATCGGCATCGACCTGCCGCGCGAGCGCCTGCAGAAAGCGCTCTCGCGCGCCCTCCTGCGCCCCGACGAGATGGCCCTCGGCGAGGCCGGCTGGAGCGCCTTCCCCGATCCCCTTCCGAGCTGGGACGATCCCGCCCCGCACGCCTGACGGCGGGGGATCCAGGAGCTCGGACCAGCCGCCTCGGGATGCCCGGGGCAGGGCCCGCCACCGCTTGGGAAGCCGCGGCCCCGCCGCTTCGGCCGCGGGGCGGCCCAGCGCTGCGCCGCAGGCCACGCGGCCCGCGGCGTGGCCACAGCCACCCGGCCGCCCCTGCGAGCAGGGGCCCCCGATCGCTCGAATCCGACGACAGACCGCACCGATGTGGATCCACTCGACCGCCTCACGGGGCCTCGCCCGCCGCACGCTGCTCGGCGGCGCCCTGGGCCTGGTCGGCAGCGGTTTCTGCCGGGCCTCGGAACCGGCGAAAGCTGCCGCGGCCGAGCTCGGCGACCTGGAGCTCGACGCCCTGGTGGCCTCGGTGCGGGCCCTGGCGCGCGGCTGGCGGGAGGCACCGAACGCGGCGGACGGGCGCTTCGAGGAGCGCTATCTGGCCGCCCTGGCGAGCCTGCTGACGCGCCTGGGTGAGGTCGAGCTGCCGGGACTCGAGCTGGCGCCCGGTTCGGACCCGTTCGACTTCGCCTCCCTCGTCTACTACCCGCCGATCTCGATCTTCGCCATCGCCATGGCGCCCGGCGCGCGCTTCGACCTGCACGACCATCGCCGCGCCAACGGCGGCCTGTGCCTGCGCTCGGGCAGCCTCGAATGCCGGCACTACGAATTCGTCGACCCCGCCGCGGCTGCGGAGAGCGGCGCGCAAGCGCCAGCGGCCGGCTTCGACCTGCGCCGCACCAGCACCCTGGCCCTGCGCAGCGGGCAAACGGCAACCCTCGGCACCGAGCGCGACAACCTGCACGAGCTCGTGGCTGGGCCCGAGGGGGCGGTGCTGATCGACGCCTTCTGCTTCCTGGGACCCGAGCTGCGCTCGCGCGAGGTCGAGCTGCTCGATCCTTCCGTGGCGCTGCCGGGCGAAATCCGCCGCGCCCGCTGGAAAACCTGAAACAACCCTGACTCAAAAACCATGAAAATCAAGGAACGCTACGTCTGGCTGGCCTGCGTGGGCTGCGAATCTCCCGGCCGCAGCCGCTACACGACCCACAAGCGCCAGAAGGCGCCCTACAAGGTCGAGAAGAAGAAGTATTGCGCCTTCTGCCGCAAGCACGCGCTGCACCGCGAGAAGAAGCTCTGAGCGGGCGAGCGGCGGACGGCTCGGTCGGCCGCCTGCGGCGGGCCGGGCGCTGCGCGGGTTTCCGCGCGGGCGTCGGCCCGCCGCCGCCCCCGGGCGCTGACCGAGAACCAATCGACCCGGGCTGCGCCCGAGCCGTCATCCCAACCGTCGGATGCGCTCCTCGGCGGGCCGCCGCGAGCGGAGTGGGACCGGGAGCGGACCGCGGGCACAGGCATGGGTCCGAGCGTCGGCCGCGGGGAACGGGCGGGCCGACGCCGCCGGCTCCGGGGGCACGCTGGGGTGGATGGGTTGGTGTCCCCCGGGGCTGGACCTGGCCGGAGCCGGCGCTCGCCGTCCGCGGTCGCCCCGGGGGGACCGGATAAGCGGCCCTGCGGAGACAGGCGCGGACGCGGGCCTCGGGGAGCGCTTGGAGCTGGGCCTGGAGCTCGACCCGGCCTTTGGGGCTCGCCGGGTCCCCGGGGAGCGCCGCGGCCGGGATCGGGAGCCGGGCGCCGAGCAAGGCGCCGGCATCGGGAGGCGTTCAGAGGCCGGCCCTAGCGCCGAGGGCGCTGACCGCCCAGAAAGGGCGCGGCCACCCGCAAGCGCTAGCCCCTGAAAGCCCTAGCCCCTGAAAGCCCTAGCCCCTCAAAGCGCCATCCCCTGAAAGCGCTGGCACCGAAGGGCGCTGCCACCGAAGGGCACTGCCACCGAAGGGCGCTGCACCCCCAAAAAGTGGTCGGGGCGAGAGGATTTGAACCTCCGACCTCTGCAACCCCATTGCAGCGCGCTAGCCAGGCTGCGCCACGCCCCGACCGGGGAGCGGAGGTTATAGGTCCCGAGCCGGGGCGCCGTCAAACCAAAGCGGGTTTCTTGGGGTCGGGTCGCCCCGGGACGCGCCGATAATTTCCGGGTCGACCTGCGGCGCTCTGCGGCCTAGGTCCTTCCATGCCGCGTCTGCACCGCTCCCTGCGCGCGACCCGGGCCAACGCCCGCCGGCGCCACCGCACCTGGATGCTCTCCATGTGCTTGGCCAGCCTGGCCTGGGGCTGCTATTGGCTGGACGTGGTCCTGATGCGCTTCCTGCCCGACCTGGTGCCGAGCTTCGCCCTGGTCAGCACGCTGGCTTCGGCCTTCGCCCTGGCCGGAACCCTGGTGGCCCTGTTCACCCTGCGCGGGAACCCGCTCTGGATCCTCCTGGCGGGGGTGCCCCTGCTCGCCAACCTGAGCCTGCTGATCTGGCCCTGGCTGATGGCCCAACCGGGGGGTCCGGCGGGCTGAAGCCCCGTCCGGAACGCCCCGCGGCCGCTCGCCGCCCGGGTTTTCCCCGACCGCCACGCTCGCGCCGCAGGGGCGGCAGCCCCGGGCTGGCCACCCGCCGGGCCGCGGGACCGCGGCGGGCCGAAGCCCCGCCCGTCCCGGTCAAGGCAGGGGCTGGGCGGCCCACAGCATCCACGCCCCGGTGGCCGTGGTGACCAGGGTCAGGCCGAGCACCAAAGAGGCCGCCAGTCGGTGCCGCCCGCGGTGCCGCGGGTCGCGCAGCGTCAAGAAGCCGGTCAGCAGCGGCAGCAGGTAGAGCGCGGTGGTCAGCTTGGCCAAGCCCAGGTGCAGCGGCGTGATCCAGCCGGCGCTTTCCAGGTCGTAATGGTCCCCCAGCAGCCGAGCGGCCCAGATCGACGCCGCCAGCAGCGCCACGGAGGTGGCCACGCAGGCGAAATGCAGCGGGCGCCGCCGCGCCAGACCCGTCAGCACGGTGGCGATCAGGGCCGCCACGGTGGCCAGGAGCAGGGCAAAGAATCGGAGCGTGGGATCCATGCGGGGGAGCGGCGCCGGCAGGTGGATCCATCATCCGCCCCGGGGGTGCCCGGTGGAATCTTGGTCCGGCCGGGATTCCTGCCGCGGGCCGCTCGCCAGCCTGGGACCCGGGCCGGCGCGCCGCGCGGACTGGCCGGCCCGGCCGCTGCGGCCCTTGCCCCTGCCGGCTGGCCGCGGCCGGGCGGGCGGGCCTCGCCGCCCTCAGGTCTCGCCCCGGCCCAGGCCGCGCATCTCGCTGGCCGGGCTGCGCCGCATCAGCTCGCCGACCGCCTGGCGCGGATCCTTGCCTTCGAACAGCACCGCGTGGACCTGGCTGGCGATCGGCAGGGAGACCGAGCGCGCCTCCGACTCGGGGCCGAACAGGGCCCGGGTGGTGCTGACGCCCTCGGCGACCATCAGCATCCCGGACAGGATCTGCTCGAGGCTCTCGCCGCGGCCGATGCGCTCGCCGACCGAGCGGTTGCGCGAGTGCTTGGAACAGCAGGTGGTGACCAAATCGCCGAAACCCGCCAAGCCGAAGAAGGTCTCCGGCTGGCAGCCCTCATAGGCGCCGTAGCGCGCCATCTCGACCATGCCACGGGTCAGGAGCGCCGCCTTGGCGTTGTCCCCCAGCCCCAGCCCGTCGGAGATGCCGGCCGCGATCGCGATCACGTTCTTGAGCGCCCCGGCCAGCTCGACGCCCTTGGGGTCGCCGGAGGAGTAAACCCGGAAGGTCTCGCCCGAGAGCAGCGCCTGGGCGCGCTCGGCGAAGGCCGCATCGCGGCTCGCCACCACCACGGAGGCCGGCAGCCCGCGGGCCACCTCCTCGGCGTGGCTCGGGCCCGAGAGCACCGCCAGGGGGCGCTGGCCCAGGGTCTCCTCGAGGATTTGGCTGGGCCGCTTGAAGGTTTCGATCTCGAGCCCCTTGGTGGCGCTGATCAGCGGCACGCGCCCGTCCAGGGCGTCCTCGAAGCGGCGCGCCACCGAGCGCAGGTATTGGGTCGGAACCACCGAAAGGGCCAGGTCGATGCCGCGCGCCGCCTCGAACGGATCGGCCAGGAAGCTCAGATTTTCCGGCAGCGGCACCCCGGGCAGATAGCGGCGGTTCTCCCGCTCGCGGCGCAGCTCTTCCGCGCGCTCGGGGAAGGCGCTCCATTGGCGCACGCGGTGGCCCGCGCGGCACAGCAGCAGGGCCAGACAGGTGCCGAAGCCCCCATCGCCGATCACCAGGACGTCGAGTGCGGATTCGGCCATGATTCACTCGGAGGCCGCGGCCGCGGCGGCGCGGCGCTGGCCCACCTTGGGCTCCTCGCCGCGCAGGATGCGGCCGATGTTGGCGCGATGGCGCACGAGCACGAGCAGGAACAAGGCCGCGCAGCCCACGGCCACCTCGCTCCCGTAGCCGCCCGGCTCGCGGCGCAGCAAGGCCACCCCCACGAAGGCGGCGCACATGCCCAGGGAGGCCAGGCTGACCATGCGGCCGAGCCCCAGCAGCAGCAGCCAGACCAGGCCGCCGCCGACGAACACGGCCCAGTCCAGGCCCAGGATCGCGCCACAGCCGGTGGCCACGGCCTTGCCGCCGCGGAAGCCGAGGTAGACCGGGAAGACGTGTCCGAGCACGGCGGCGGAGCCCGCCAGCACCGCCAGGGAGCTGGCCTCTTCCGGCGCAGCGAAGCGTCCGGCTAGGAAGGCGGGAGCAAACCCCTTGAGGCAGTCGAGCGCGAAGGCCAGCAGGCCCAGGGGGCGCCCGAGCACGCGCATGGCGTTGGTCGCGCCGATGTTGCCGCTGCCCACCGTGCGCAGATCGATGCCTTTGATCAGGCGCACGAGCAGGAAGCTGAAGGGCACGGCGCCGAGCAGATAGCTGCCCAGCAAGCAGGCCCAACCGGCTCCGGTGGGAGCGTGGAAGCCGAGCCAGGCGGCGGTCGCGGGCATGGCCCAAAGGTAGCCCAGCCCCCGGCCAGCGCCTAGCGGATCGGACGGCCGACACCGCCCGGCGCCGGGGATCCCCGGCCCTCGGGCCCCAGGCGGAGCGGGCCGCCCGCCCGGTCCGCGGGCCAGCGGCTCGGCCCGGACACCGGCCCGGGTCGCGGGGACGGTCCCGGGCCCGGAGCGCGCATACTGCGCCGCGGATGAAGACCATCGGCATCGATACGGGCGGCACCTTCACCGACCTGATCGAAAGCGACGGCGCGGGCGGGGAGCGCGCGCTCAAGCTGGCCTCGACCCCCGCGGACCCGGGCGCGGCGGTGCGCGCCGGGTTGGCGCAGCTGGCCGGTCCCGCGGGGGGGGCCGGCGAGATCGTGCACGGCACCACCGTGGCGCTCAACGCGCTGCTGACCGGGCGCATCGCACGCACCGCGCTGATCGTCGAGCAGGGCTTCCTCGACCTGATCGAGATCGGTCGGCAGGACCGCCCGGAGCTCTACGCGCTCGAACCGCGGCTGCCTGCGCCGCTCGCGCCGCGCGAGCTGCGCTTCGAGTCGGGCCCGCGCTCCCCCTTCCAGCCCGGCCGCTGCAGCGACCTCGGGCCCGGGCCGGATGCGGTCGCGATCGAGGCGCTGGCGCGGCGGCTGTCGGCCCTGGGCGTCGAAAGCGCGGCGATCTGCTGCTTGCACAGCTACGCCGCGCCCGAGCTCGAGCGGCGCATCGCGCGGGCCCTGGCGCGGCCCGGTCTGTCGCTGACCTGTTCCGCGGACCTCTCCAGGGAACCCCGGGAGTTCGAGCGTTTCTCGACCGCGCTGGTCAACGCAGCCGTGGCGCCCTTGATGGAGAGCTACCTCTCCGGGCTGGCCGCCCATCTCGCCGGCCGGCGGCTGTGGCTGCTGCAGCAGAGCGGCGGGCGCCTGTCGGCCGAATCCGCAGCGCGCGAGCCGGTGCGGGTCTTGCTCTCGGGCCCGGCGGGCGGAGCGATCGGAGCGCGGGCGGTGGCCGCGGACCTGGGCCTCCCGGCGGCGCTGTCCTTCGATCTCGGCGGGACCAGCACCGACGTCGCGTTCCACGAAACGGGGGGCGAGGCCGGCGGGGTGCGCGCGGCGGTCGAACACCCGCGCGTGGCCGGGCAGCCGATCGCCGTGCCGAGCCTCGACATCCACACGATCGGCTGCGGGGGCGGCAGCCTGGCGCGGGTCGACGCCGGCGGCGTGCTGCGCGTGGGCCCCGAAAGCGCCGGCGCCGACCCGGGCCCGGTGGCCTACGGGCGCGGGGAAATCCCCACCCTGACCGACGCCCATGCGCTGCTCGGCCACATCGGCGAGGGCGGCTTCCTGGCCGGGGGGGTGCCCCTCGACCTGGGGCGCGTGCAGGGCGCCTTCGAACGCCTCGGGGCGGCCCTGGGGCAGTCGGCCCTGGCCACCGCCGAGGCGGTGATCCGCGCGGCGCGGGCGGCCATGGCGCGCGCGCTCAAGGTCATGTCGCTGGAGCGCGGCCACGACCCGCGCCGGCTGGCGCTGATCGCCTTCGGGGGCGGCGGCGGCCTGCACGCGGCCCAGCTGCTCGAGGAGCTGGGCGCCGCCCGCGCCGTGGTCCCGCGCTGGCCCGGCGCCCTGTCGGCCTGGGGCCTGACGCGCACCGCGGCCGAGCGCTCCGCTGCCGAGGCCGTGTTCGAACCGCTCGCGCGCTGGGACGCGGCGCGCCGCGCCGAGCGCTTCGAACGCCTGCGGGCGGAGGCCGCGCAGGCTCTGCAGGCCGAGCTCGCGGAGCGAGCCGTCGGACGCCTGCGCGAGCGGCGCCGGCTGTCCTTGCGCTACCGCGGCCAGAGCTACGAGCTCGACGTGCCCGAGGGCGGGCAGCCCCTGGCCGCCTTCGAGGCCGCCCATGAGCGCCTGTACGGGTACCGCCTGGAGGGCGGCGAGGTCGAGCTGTGCGGGCTCAGCGTGGACCTGGGCCTCGAGCTGCACAGCGCCCCGCCCCGCGGGGCGCCGGATCCACGGCCCGCACCGGAGTCCGCCCGCCTGGGCCAGGCCCGGGCCTTCGCGGGCGGCGCCTGGCGCACGGTGCCGCGCTGGCGCCGCGAGAGCCTGCCGGACGGCGCGGAGTTGGTCGGGCCGGCGCGCATCGAGGAGTACACGGCGACCACCTGGCTGCCGGAGGGCTTCCGCGCCCGGGTCGCGGCCGGCGGCCACCTGTGCATCGAACGGGCCAGCTAGGCACCGGCCGGGGTTCGGCGGCGATGCGCAGCCCGCGGGGAACCCGCGGGCGTGCTGGGCGGCTCCGCCGCCCGGCCGCGGGGGGGGCGCCCACGGCCCACCTCACGCCCACGGCAGATTTGCCCTCCCGCAGCGGCCGGGCGCCGTTGCAATGCCCTCGGGCGGCCCTAGGATCTGCCGCCCCGTTCCCGCCCGGCGACCCCGGCGCGGGATCGACGACCCCGGCCCCCTCCGCCTGGGTCGCCGGGCGACCGGCGGCAAGGCCGCCCCTCCCTCCCTCGCTCCCCCACCGCGCGCCGAGCAGCGCGCGCGCCCACCCCGCACCCCCGCCATGACCTACGTCATCGCCGAACCCTGCATCGGCACCAAGGACACCGCCTGCGTGGAGGTCTGCCCGGTCGACTGCATCCATCCGACCAAGAAGGAAGCGGACTTCGGCACCCACAAGATGCTCTACATCAATCCGGATGAGTGCATCGACTGCGGCGCCTGCGCGCCGGAGTGCCCGGTGGAGGCGATCTTCGACGAAAACGAGCTGCCCGAGAAGTGGGCCGAGTACAAGCAGATCAACGCCGACTGGTACCAGAAGAACCGTTGATCGATCGGGCGGGAGTCGGCTCGGGCCGCGCTCGAGCCGCTCCGCCCCACGCAAGCCCCGGGGCCGCCGCGGCCCGCCCCCGTGAGCGCGCCGCGGAGCCGCCTCGGGAGCGCCGCGCAAACGCCCGCCTCAAGCCCGCACGCCCCGCGGGCGCGGCCCGGCGCCGTGGGTGCCGCCCTCGGATCCGCGGCTGCGGGGATCGCTGCGATGGAGCTCGCGGCGCGGCCGGATCCCCGCGCCCGCTGGGCGAGCCGCCGGGCGCTGCCTGGCCCCACCGCGACAGGAGCGCCCGCCGGGCAGATTGAAGTCCGCGTCGAAACCCATGGCGACCAGACCCGGCCCCGGGCCTGTGCTGGCGATCGGCCTGCTCTTGGCGGCCGTCCCGGCCTGTGTCCATCCCGCCCCCGGGGATCGCCGGCACGCGGCGGACGCTGCGGCCGTGCCGGGACCCGATCCCCGCACCCTCGCGGCCCAGCGCCTCGAACGCGTGGCCGTGCTCGGGGCCAGCGTCGCCGACGGCTTCGGCCTGGCGCTCGAACTCTCCGGGGAGCAGCGCTCCCTGGCGGATTTCCTGGCGGCGGCGGAGCGCGACGGGTCGCAGCGCACGCGCCTCGACCTGGCCGACCACCTGCTGTTTCTGCAGGCCGAGCCGGCGGCGAGCGCGCAGATCGAGGCCGCAGCCGGTTTCCAACCCACGCTGGTGCTGGCCCCGGATCTGCTGTTTTGGTTCGTCTACGGCGATCGGCGCGAAGCAGAGCGCGCGGCCGCGCTGGAGCGCGGGCTGGCGCTGATCGATGGCCTGCGGGCGCGGCTCGACGCCCCGATCGTGCTGGGCGACGTGCCCGACATGTCCGCGGCCAGCGAGCTGATGCTGCCGCGGCGGCTGCGGCCCAGGGCAGCCACCCTGGCGAACGCCAACCGGCGCCTGAGCGGCTGGGCGGCGGAGCGCGACGACGTGGTGCTCGTGCCCCTGGCGGACCTGGCCGCGGCCCTCTCCGAAGGCGGGCCCCTGGCCGGTCCGGGCTGGTCGATCGACCCCGATCGATCCGGGGAGTTGCTGCAGGCCGATGGCCTGCACCCCACGGTGCTCGGCACCGCCCTGCTGCTCAAGCTGTGCTTCGAGGCCTTGGCCGAGCGGGACGCGCGCCTGCAAGGGTCCGGCGCCCAGGGCAGATCCGCCGGCGCGGAACGGGAGGCCTGGAGCGCCGCCTACTCGGCGCTGCTCGAGCTCGATCCCGAGCTCCTGGCCCAGCGGGTGGTCAGCGCGGCGGCGGCCGCGCGGCTGCAGGCGCCGCGCTGACGGGCGGCGAGCCAAACGGCCCGCAGGGCGCCTGGGAGGCAGAGGCGTTGCGCGCCGGGGCGCCCTCGGGCCGGCGCGCCCGGCGGGGCCCGGGGCCGGGTAGCAGCCGCCCGGGCGCCTCTGGGG